>Ga0066376_10000037_pt1 | contig 92725 bp, 74 predicted proteins | sample Knorr_S15_td_Bot_FD_77009 | JGI IMG/M metagenome (GOLD analysis project Ga0066376, IMG submission 77009) | Marine microbial communities from Southern Atlantic Ocean transect - Knorr_S15_td_Bottom_ad_5009_LV_A | ecosystem: Environmental > Aquatic > Marine > Oceanic | place: Southern Atlantic...
CACATGCATGCGACCATTTCTCTCCATCCAATTGAGAACGCAAATCAGCATGTGCATCAATTTGAACTATTGTCATTTCAGAAAATGAGGTCGATTGAGCCTGCATGACAGCTGGTAAAATACCATGCTCTCCACCCAAAACAATTGGAAAGCAATCACCTACAAACCAAGGTTGGAGATATGAAGTAATCGAATCTAATTGCGCTAACAACGAATCTCCAGAGCCATCCCACTCTTTAGCGGTGTGAATAGAAACTCCAGCCGGCAAGTCTTCAGAAAGCAGTGAATCATATATTTCGACTTGAACAGACGCAGCGATACAAGCAGCAGGGCCTTCTGCTGTACCTTCTCCATAAGAAGTAGTCAATTCATACGGCAGGGAAAGAATCACAACATCGACTTCAGGAATGCTTTCGCTCAAACCGAGAAAGTTACCCTCGACAGATTCGTCCGCCATCGGCTTGGCGCGCCGTTGCGCGAATATCAAAGCGACTATTGAAACAAAACAGGGTAAAAAGAAGGTTGCGCGCAGGATTATTGATATACTACGGAGTACAGATAGAATTACTGTGCAGCAAGAGAAATCGTGGTAACCGTAAGGAGCCAGCGCAAACACAGGAGGGCCAAAGATGGGAATGACATTACATGAATTAACACAGGCAATTAGACAACATATTGATTCAGAGATGGAATCCGATGTTGCATCAGGAATGGCAGAACACGCCCTCGGCTTCTTCGGATTCTATGAGAGAATTATAGACAATGCTCTTGAACCCACCGACCGAAACCTGTTCTACATGTTTCAAGATTATAATCTCCTAACCACTGAATCGGAGGAAACAACCCTCTGGGATGGCCGTGAATGGAGAATCCATTATTGGCGTTTCAAGCCAGAACTGCGCGAGAAAGTGCAAGCCTATATGGATCGCAACAAACCCGAAATCAAGGTTGACCCATTCGCCGATGTCTATGGAGATATCGGAGAGGTTGTATGGAATAGGGATGATGACCAACCTGTCAACCCTAATGCATTCACCAATGACCGTTGGTGAGGCACTCAGTATACCGAAGCCGTTGAATAGGTCGCTCTTGCATGGAATCTCATGCTCAAACGGCAGTTAAGCCTAGTACTAGTTACTATTTTCCTCCTTTCCACAGCAGTACCGATGGTGTCTGCACAAAGTCATGTTCCGGGATTTAATATCGAAACTGCATGGACATTCGACACTTCTAATCAACAGATACATGCCTATCAATTCGCATTTGATAATGCAATCAATTCGACAACAATTGAATTTTCAACAGATATTACTCATACTGATGAAGATGGAAACCTCCTCCACGCAACTCAAGCAACATCAACAGTAGGCTTAACTTTCATCGATGATAGAACCCTAGAAGTTGTTCTACCAGATGGAGTTTCATTTGCTGATACGATAACGATAGAAGCAGGCTGGGAAGGACTTGAATCAACAAACTTGACTAGAACCATCAGAGCAACCGTCTGGAACCAACCTATCGCTGACCATGAAGTAACCATAACAACAAATTGGAATTTAAATCACACTTATGAGGATGAGAATGGTTCACAACGCTACTTACTACTATTCAATGGCAGAGGTTGGCAAGAGCGTGCTGGAACTACTCTTAGCGCTTGGGAATTAGGAGATGGCAGTATAACCATCAGAGAAGTTGGTGAGAACGAAACCACTTGGATTAACTTGACTTTGGAGGAGATTTGGAGAAATGAGACTTCAATCGATGGTGAATTACGGTCTCAATACTTTGATGCTCATGGTTGGGGAGATCTTGTTATCGTTCAATCAGATTCAGAAATGGATGAAATGAGAATTACAGGTCAAGTGACAGCAGCCCACTTCAACCGTAGTACGGTGGACGGAATAGTTTCAGAAAGAACTGAACTTGAAGCAACAGGAATTCTCAATGGAACAAATGTCGATGACGATAGCGAATTATGGATTAATGGTACAGTATCCCTATTATTCTTTGAGCGCTGGGAAGTTGATGGCGAAATAAAATACGACTTAAATCGTTTTGAAGGCTATGCTGACATGGATCTGAAAGATGGCGAAAGCCAATTTAACATCGATATTTCAAATATTGAATCATATGAAGAATGGCAAGATGGAGTGCGAATTGGACAAAGTGAATCTCTCACTGGTTCGGGGACTTTCGGTTTTGCTGGCGAAGATGATGAGGGAGGAGATATAGTCGTTAATGGCACGGTTTATTCTCTGAGAGAAGCGAGTGAAAATGGCCTAACAACAGATAGATATCTGCATTTGGATGGTACATTTAGCGGTGATGCAGATGGCTCATTTGGGGTCATTAACCAGATTGAGACCAGCGGCAATTGGCAAAATAACAATAGTACTGAATATCTTGTTAACATTATTTTAGAGGAAAATTGGTTCAATCTAAGCGCTAGTGCCGGTGTAAATGCATTTCAGAACCATAACAAAACTTGGAATTATGAAGTTCCACACATAGAATGGGAAAACCGAACCATCTATCGAAAGTGGGAATCAACAGGCTTTGACAACGATCGAGGAGATGAATACCCCGAAAACTCTCCCGAAGAAATTCCAGCTGAGCCCCCTGAGACCGAAGACGGATTGGGAGAAGTCAACATTAGTCGTGAAACAGGCATCGTGCCAGTGCCACTATTACCTGGGGATAGAGTATCATTATTGGGTAGTGACATTGTCTATCTTGACATCGAAGCAACCAGCCTCACTCAGATTACCAAAGACGGTCACATCCTCAATACAACGGCTTGGATTGGAACCTATTGGAATACAAATGACAGTATTACAGATTCATTAGCATCAGGTTCCATCGTCAATGAAGGCCCATTGGCGGGGCTATTAGCAACAGTGTCCCGCCAACTTACCCTGCCTGCGGTTAATGATATTCCAGCAACTTTCACTGAAGTTCAGAGTCTTGAGAGAATCATTTACCCGAGCATTGTAGCATCAAATGAAAACAACCCACCCCAGATTGTCTCAATCGGCTTAGTTGGAAGCTTGGTCAATGAGGATGGAGTGCCAGCCCACCTTGAAGTAGTCATTTCTGACCTAGACTGGAATGTTGTAGAAGTTGTTGCTAACTTAAGCAGCCTTGGAATGTCAGCCCAAGTTCAACTCAATGATAAGGGCAAGGATGGTGACCAAACTATCCACGATGATATCTGGACAACATCAGTTTCAGTGCTCGGCGCAGAACATGGAGAGGTAGAAATTAGCGTCACTGCGACTGACATTTGGGGTGAGAGCGACATGGGGGTGGGTTCCTTGGAAGTACACAACCAAGCGCCTCGTCTTCTATCTTGGACCCATGTGCCTTCACTTGCTTCTAGAGGTGAAGTAATCATTGTCAATGCAGAAGCATATGACCTCAATGGAGTAACACGAGTTGCCATCGATTTACGTGATGAAGGGGGAGAATTAGCAGATTTACAATTCAATAGTGTGGTTGGAAACTGGGCAGGGGAAATTGAAATTCCATCTGGAATGGAACCCGGCGAGCAATCTCTAGATATTTACCTCGAAGATGATGATGGCGCCTCAAAGACAGTATCCTCAACTCAGGCATCGGGTAGCCATTTCATCAGTAGTGCTGACGATAAAGACATCAATATAATGATTCTAAACCAAGGTCCAATCATCCAAGTGATGGCATTGGAGCCTGAAGAAATTCAAGAAGTATTGAATGATGGAGATGAAGTAACTTACACACTGACCATTCAAGTTAGCGACCATGATGGGGTTCGCTGGGTGAAAGCCGACATTGGAGACCTTGCACCGGTGGGCTCGGCTATTTCTTGGGTTATCATGAAGGATAATGGTCAGGATGGAGATGTGACAGCAGGAGATGGAATTTTCAGTGTTCAATTCGATAGTCGAAGAGGATTGCCAACAGGTGCTTTTCCGATTACATTCAAGGCTCAAGATGATTTTGAAATGGAATCTATTAATGCCGAATACGTTCTCAAAGTAGTTGAAGAAGAACAGAATACATTGGACCCTGATGGTGTGTTTGGTGCCTTGGATAATTCAGTAGTCATCATCTCAATAATCGGTATGATTGTTGTTATTGGAGCAGTTATTGCATTGCTATCATTTGTAAAAAAGCGTAAAGAAAACAAGGACAATCCATGGGTTGGCAAGCAACAAGGAGAAGATCCTTGGGGTAATCAGTAATCATCACATCTGTTCATACGATAGGCGCTCGCAACATATTCGGGCTGCCCGGTTGGGGTATACGGACCAGAGTCATTTAATGGGGACCGCTGAACATAGCATCGAGCGAAAGCAGGGACACGGATTCGTTCGATAAAACACTCACTTAGCGGTCCCGATTTGGCAACCCAGTACAACGTTTAGTCGTGGTGCGAGCGCCGAGATTTGAACTCGGGTTCAAGCGTTGGCAACGCTCGGTGATAACCACTACACTACGCTCGCAATGCAAGCAGGGCCATCCGTCATAGGTATGAAAGATTGTCGTTTGCCATTCCTGCATAACAGCGTGGGGAAAGGAATACAACCTGAAACACCTTGATGTACTCTATGGGCGAACAACGCATCATCTACGTGGGCCACAAAGCAAGACATCTCTACATCCGCGCCGTGGTGATGGCAATGGAAGGTGGCGAACGAGATGTTGTCCTCGTCGCCCGCGGCGCTTGTATTCGCAACGCAGTCGATGTTGCAGAGATGTGTCGCCGACGTTTTGGCTATGTTGCAGAAGGTCTTCCTGAAAACATGAGTATTGTTGGTATAGAATCGGATACTGAAGAAGTAGAGCGTGAGGATGGACGAACGAGTAATGTCAGCGTTTTGAAAATCAATTTAGTTGGTGAAGGAGAGATACCTCCTCGTGAAGAAGAGTGATCATAATTCATTGACAAGATTTTGAATCAAGTCTCTTGTTTTACGGTATGAATCAAGACCTTGGCCGAATGGGTCATCAAGCCCCCAGTCTAGGTCAGCCTTCAGTGCTGGGCATGTTGCCTCAACTCCACAACCCATTGAGATAACCATATCCCAATTATTTAGGGTGGCTAAATCGAGTAGATCTGAAGATTGCCCTGATACATCGATACCGAGTTCGGCCATGACTTCAACTGCTTTTGCAGCAACTCCAGAACCGGGGCTTGTGCCAGCACTAGCTGTTTCATGGCCTGCTCCTCTGGCAAATCCTTCAGCCATTTGACTGCGGCAGGTATTGCCAACGCATACGAATAATACCCTCATCAAATAGCCTGTGTTCTCGACATGCTATGAAGGATATGCAAATGACCTATCTTCTTCTGGGGTGGTCATGTTCCCGCCCCGTAGCAGCGTCTGGCGTGGAATTATTTTCACTTCGATTCTATTCGTAGTTGATTTTGTCTTGCATATTATTTTCGCGGCGAATGGTTGGGACATCGCCTTCAAAGTAATTGCAATAGAATTGGCAATATTGAGTATTTGCTTCGCTCCTATTGCCTTGTTATTTGGTGGACCAACCAATCATGAAGATGGATTGGAAGTTATTCAAATTGGAACCTGGTTCGCTGTACCGTTGACTATTGGCTATTTCTGGGCCGTCAACGGCATGACTTGGAGCATCTGGTTAATTGGAACAATGGTCTTTCCACTGCTCAGTAGAACTCTCTGGTATCGATGGGAACGCGTTTTCTCGTTGCTTCTGTATTCGCCTTTAATTGACGATGATGAGTGAGCGAGCATTGAAAGACAGCCTACGGGTCGAACGCTTCGATGTCGGATTCCCCAGTCTCTCAGCATAACCCAAACAAGCCTTCGGAAGATGCTAATACGGCAGAAGACCCAAGCCCTCAACAACAAAAGCAAATGGAGGCTCAATTCCAGCAGATGAAACGTCAAATGGCGATGAAGAAAATTGCTGAAGATATCAAACACAAGATAATGGTGCTTTCTGGAAAAGGCGGAGTTGGAAAGTCAACTGTTGCTACTGGACTAGCAATCTCTCTTGCTGATCAAGGACTCGCAGTTGGCTTGATGGATATAGATATCACGGGGCCAAATATTCCAAAGATGATGGGACTAACTGGTCAGAGATTACATGTTGAGGATGGTCGTATCTATCCTAATATTGGACACGGTGGAGTCAAAGTCATCTCGATGGCTTTCTTACTCGAGGATGAAGATACTCCTGTCGTATGGCGTGGACCTATTAAGTTGGGAGCAATTCAGCAATTCATTGCTGATGTTGAATGGGGTAAACTTGACCATTTGATTATCGACTTCCCTCCTGGAACCAGCGATGAACCATTGACTGTGGCTCAGAGTCTGCCTGATATCGATGGAATTGTTATTGTCACTACTCCTCAGGAAGTCGCACTGCTCGATTCTAGGAAGTCCATTTCCTTTGCTAGAACTCTCAATGTTCCAGTTCTTGGTGTGGTGGAAAACATGAGTGGTTATACGATTAGAGGGACTGCCGAACCTAATTCCTCAATGACCGTCAAAGGACCTTCAGGGGTTGACATCGATGTGGATGTAGATGCTGAAGGAAATTGGTCAGTAACTCTTGATATCTTCAAAAGGGGAGGGGGAAAAACCACGGCTGAGAACTTGAACGTTCCATTCCTCGGGGCGCTTCCGTTCGATCCAGGGGTAGTTCGTGGTGGCGATGATGGTGTTCACCGAATTATTGCTGAACCAAATGGTGAGAGTGCCAAGGCTTTTGAAATAGTAGTTGAATCGATAACTTCACAATTGGGTGGGGAAGAAGAAGATACTCTAAAAATCATTTGAGGTGCATTGGATGACAGAGATACCAAAACTAATCGAACTTGAGCGCACAGAACAGACCGCAATCTTGCGTTGGAAAGATGGTACAGAACACAATATATCATGGAATGATATACGGTTTTTTTGCCCTTGTGCGAAGTGTTCACCAAATCGTGATGATGAAGAGAGTGCCTTGGCGCTTCGAGCCTCTGTTGATTCTTTGACTGCTGAAAGACCAGGGGTAATTCCAATCGGTAGATATGCATTGACATTTGAGTGGAGCCAAGGTTGTAGTAGTGGAATTCATCGCTTTGAACGGTTATGGGAAATTGGTGAAGGAATAGACCCAGACCACGGCAAACCGTACTCTCATGGAGCATGGTGAATCACACTTGCATTGCAGGTGTTCTGCACCACATTGAAACACTGTCAACTCGGCAAGTGGGCTTGAGAGCGCATGACTTCGGGAATCTACCTGACATGGATAACCATGGCATTAGCAGGTGGAGTCATCCTAATTCCTCTGTTCAAACCACCTTGGGCGAAGGTAAATTTGCGCGCTTTCAATGATATGTTTAGGAGATATTGGCTGCATATTTTATTGGTATTTTCAATCTATTTTTGGAAAGATACTTTCGATACCCTCGACCGTATTTTCATGGCAAATACCCAACTGGAAATGACTGGATTTGTGTATGCTCTCGAAGGCGATATGGTGCTTTGGGTGCAGCAATTTTTTGAGGCTGAATGGTTAACAATTTCTTTGACACATTTCTATGTTTCGGGCTACCTAATGGTTGTATATATTTCGATAGTTTATTTCTGTTATTTTAATGACCGCCATATGGCTGACCGAATTTCCTTGACAGTTTTCTTCATTTATGCCCTTACGGTGCCTTTTTACCTATTTTTCAATGTTAGAGTTACGGGTGACCACATTCCTGCTATGGAAACTCTCGCTTACGATTTAACACCGGAAATCAATGACTGGTTTGAGAGGATTGATCCTTTTACTAATGGCATGCCATCTTTACACATTGGTATTCCCTTCGGGGTTTGGTTATGTTTGGTGCGTTGGGATGAGGACAACCGATGGATGAAATATCGCAGATTTATCTTTGGATATATTGTATTGACTGCCTTTGCAATCATCTATTTGGGGATTCATTGGTTTGTTGATATCATCGGCGGAATGTTCGTTGCCGCAGTTGCCATCAAGTTGACTCAACGTTACAATACAGCAGTTTGGGCAGTGTTAGATGAACGTACCTTAAACACCAGATTGGCGACGATAGTCACGCGTCCTCAAAGGGTAAAATGGTGGATAACCACACGCTCGCAGCGCTTGTGGAAGTCCTTACGCCATCCTTCTAGCCATGTAACTGGTTGGACGATAATCATGGTATTCTTGCTAACTACGTCGGTTATTGTTTGGGATATGACTCACCGTGATTTGCCGGTAACTGGAGTTCAGGCTCCAGCAGAAGCAGTCGCTGCGGATGGTTGGTTGATTAATCTCGATGACCGCGGTGATGAAGGAATTGTCTTGGTAGTAGTAGATTTGGCTATACCTGATGAACCTCAGGTGATTAGCCACCCCGAATTGACTTTGAATTCAAGTTACGATGTAGCAGGTAATCTTGTTGTTGTATCTAATCAAACGGAAGTATGGGTGCAAGACCTTTCCAACCTTGCTGCCGAACCAAAGGTGATTGAAGTTAATTCTCCTTCCTTTGTGAAATTGGCTGAGACTGGCCTTGGAGAATCAATCGTAGTATTAGTTGAGTCGGGAAACCTTAGAGGAATAACTCCAGATGGGAATTCGGTTATTATGCCAGCCCCCCCAATAGGTGCTACGAAAATCGTCAATATTGCTGTAGATGAAAATAAATTGGCTGTCATCTATGAAGATAATACAACCTTGGTCAGATTAGGACAAGTCGGAATTCATGGTTTCGTAGATTTTTGGTTGAATAGCACAGCTCCTCCTGAGGAAGATGCAACCCTTGTAAGTTGGGGTTATGTTGTTGACATCGAAAATGCAACGGTTGTTGACTTGGAAATTAATGGAAAATGGTTAGTGGCTACGGTAAACGTTACCGCAACAGATAGGCTAATCTTACTAGATATTGAGACTGGAGAAAGCCGCTTACTTGCCGATCCAAAGTACCCTGCTCACGACCCTTCTGTTGGGCATGGAGTTGTAGCATGGGCTTCTCAATGGCATCTGAACCCCATTCAACCCAGCGAGCAATACGTCGATCACGAAATATGGTATTTCGACCTTTCAAGAAATCTTACCGAGCATTTGACTGAAGACCTAATTGATCAACGCAATCCCCAAGTCACCAAAGATCATATTGTTTGGCAAGTTGTCGAAGAAGGAAAAGTAGTCTCTATCAAAGTTCATAGACGAGATGCAGAACTACAACCATATTCTTCAATCGCCCTTCAAATTGCAACATTAATCTTGATTCCATTGGTTTGTTTCCATATTTGGAAGGGCAACCGAGAGGCCTTTGAAAAGGCATCAACTAGTGATGGCGAGCATTCTCATCAAAGCAACGTGAGCGCTTGATGCTGTCTCTGAAGGGACAATAATTTGGTTGGCTGCCTCTCCTACCTTTATTCTTTCAAGAACATCCAAAAGATATGATGGATGAATCATATACATGGTTGAACATGGGCAAACCATGGGGTCAAGACATTCAACAGTCTTGTCTGGATAAGCAGCATCAAGGCGCTTTACCATGTTTATTTCAGTACCAATACCAATGTGTGATCCGCTTGGTGCATCCTCGACATAGCGTCGGATATACTCGGTTGAACCAACAGCATCAGCAGCCTCGACAACTTGTCGTGGGCATTCGGGATGAACAACCACCAAGGCATCAGGGATTTTCTCCCGCAATTCTGAAATTTGCGAGGTTGTGAAACGGCGATGAACGCTACAATAGCCATACCAGAGAATTATTCGTGAGGATTCCAAGCCCTTCCAATCCGCCTCAGTATTTGGGTCCCATACGGCCATTTCATCTTCACTAATCTTCATAGATAAGCCGGTATTACGACCAAGGTGTTGGTCAGGGAAGAACAGTACCTTTCCATTCTCTCCTGCTCTTTCAAAGGCCCATTCAAGAACTCCTTTGGCATTGGAAGAAGTGCATACTACTCCGCCATGATCGCCCACGAAGGCCTTCAGTTCAGCGCTTGAATTCATATAAGTGACTGGAATCAAACATGATTCACCGGCTTCAGCAGGAGCAGTGGGGTCATCTCTGTCAGCAGGGTCGATTAAACCTAATTCATCGATTAATTCATCCCAACAATCCATAACTTGCTCAAGATTTGCCATATCAGCCATCGAACAACCAGCTCGCAAATTAGGTAGGCTAACGATTTGGGAATCGCGGGTCAGAATATCGGCTGATTCAGCCATGAAATGAACTCCGCAGAATACGATATTCTCTGCTTTGCTCTCACTGGCCATTTTTGATAGAAGAAAGGAATCACCCAATAGGTCAGCATGGGCAACGATGCTGTCGCGTTGATAGTGATGACCAAGGATGAGCAACTTATCGCCCATTTCTTGCTTTATTTCTTGAATGCGTGAATGCACCGCCTCATCGCTCATGGCGATGGTGGATTGAATATCACAAACAGCCAGTTCCATCAATTCAACCTGTAATGGCAATACCTTTGAAGCCATCTATCTCCAGCAGAATCACGGGAGGGTAGGCAATGCTATGGCAAGATGAAGGAATGATCCACATTGGAGCCGAGGCTGAGGTTCGCATTGGGCGTTGGTTAGGCTTACCTGCTATAAAGAAAACTCGAGTTCCTAGAACTTGGCGTCATCCAGACCTCGATAAACGCCTGACAAAGCGTCGACAAGATGTTGAGTGTAAAATTCTTAATAAATTATTGAAAGAAAATATTGCCGCACCTAGGATATTGGAATTAAACAAAGATGAGATGACAATGATAATTTCAAAAATTGAAGGAAGCCCATTAATCGAATCATTACAAGCAGGAATAGTTGATGAAAATGTTTTTTTTCAACTTGGAAAAATAATAAGAAACTTTCATGAAATTGGCATTTCTCACGGCGATATTTCGACAAATAATATTCTTTGGCAAGCTGGAAGTGAACCTACTCTAATTGACTTTGGACTTTCAAAAAATACCATCGAAGTCGAGGATTTTGGCATTGACCTACATGTTTTGGAGGAAATTCTTAGTGCTAGCCATCCTGAATATGACGGTGCAATGGAGCAGGTAGAAACAGGATACCTTTCCCAATCACCTGATGATATCATCGATATTCCAGCCGGGCTTTTACCGACTGCAAATGAAGTTATCAAGCGCCTACAAGATATTAGAACTAGGGTTCGGTATCATGATTAGACTACTTGTTCTGCTGCAATCCATCCGAGTAGTGCCAATAATGGTCCCAATACAGAAGTCGAAATTGCATAGAGTAGTGCAGTGCTTATCCGCCCATCTTTCCAAAGGTTGATTGTATCAACACTGAATGTTGACAAAGTAGTGAATGCTCCTAGAACTCCAACTCCAAGAAACATCACCATTTCCTTGCTTATCGCTTCACTACTGGCGGCCGCCCCCATCAAAGCACCCAGCAATAATGAGCCCACTAAATTGACAGTTAGAGTCCCCCATGGCATTTGTTCTGTGGATAGCCAATTTCCAATTAAATAGCGTAGAACTGCCCCAAGTGCGCCGCCCACAGCAACGTAAAGGAGAACCTTGGCGTCCATGTTGCTGGGCTGGGCATTCGCTGCATCATACTACCGACAAAAAAAAGGCCGACACCTCCGCCCTCGGAGTATGGCCAAGCTACTCTTGTTCCTAACTTCTAACCAAGGGAAACTGGCAGAAGCCAAACAACACCTCGAACCACTGGGTTTTGATGTGCAACAATTTCTGATCGATGGCAAGGCTCCAGCAATCACTGAACCACAAGCAGACAGCCTAGGAGAAGTAGCCAAGGCGAAGATGGAACAGGCTGTTGCTCTATTGTTTTCTCAAGAAATTGAAGCGGCGGTTATGATTGAAGATGCAGGATTATTCATCGATGCCTTGAATGGTTTTCCGGGAGTTTATTCAGCCTATTTTCTGAAATCTATTGGCTGTCATGGAATTCTAAATCTCCTCACAACTGAAAGAGTTGCACGATTTGAAGCAGTTGCAATGTTATGGGATGGAGAGAACACAATTACTGGTAAAGGAATCTGTAGTGGTCAAATCTCAACTGAGATGGTAGAGGGTTCTGGATTTGGCTTCGACCCTATTTTCATTCCAGATGATTTAGAAGATGGTACATCCACGGGCGGCGTTCCTTTTGGTGGCATTGATTTATCATTGAAACAGGCTTTCAGTCACCGTCGAAAGGCGCTTGATGACTTGATATCAAAGATGAGAATTTGAAAAGGCCAACGCGCCGTCATTGTCAAAGGTATGCCACCTCTGCACGGAGCGATAGAGATGGGTAGCGGTCTGAAACTTTTGCTTGCCTTTTCTACATTGGGGACTTTTGGATTTTACATGGCAAGAGTTAGTGAGATGACAGAGGCTGCTCAATGGGGATTCATTGCGGCTTTACTTGGACAGGCATTTACATTCGTTATTTTACCAGGAAAACAAAAGAAAACTGTTGTCAGAAGAACTGCAGCAGCAGCCAATGCAGCGGAAGAAAAAGCATTGGCTGAAGAAGATGAGATCGACATTCCAGATCCAGTAACTAAGGACCCGCTCGATGGTGCAACCTTGAAGCAGCGAAAGATGGCAAAAATTAAGGCAATTCAAAGTGCTGCTGAAGAGGATGAAGAAGTTCAAGAAATTTCTGTTGATGAAATCGAGGAAATTGATGACCTTCATATCGCTGAAGAATACGTAGTTGAAATCGATGCAGAATCAATTGAAGAGGCTAAAATTGAGGATATAGTTTCAGAGCGCCGCCGCTATCATGCAGAAATTCGCAAGCGTATCGAAATGCGCCGCCGTGAACAGATGGCAGAAGTGCGTGCTTCAGCAGCAAAAATGTGGGATGATAAATCCGGTGAAGATTTGGCAGCCATCGTTAGTAGTGAAGGTCATGGATTGACAATTCTTGATGAGCCCGATGAAGTTGAACCAGGCCATCCGTATGGGGCGACATTCATCCGTTTAGATGATACAAGAGTACTCAAGGTTAGGGTTGCACTTGATGAGGGATTCAAGGCTGCAGAATTAGAAGAGGAAGAAGATGAACTTCCACCTCTACTCTTACCAGATGGTACTATATTGCCATTACCCAGTGGATTACCATTACCGCCCCTTCCCGTGGTAGGTGGATTACCTCCACCTCCACCCCCGGCACTAAACAGTCAGAATAAATTAGCCGCTCTGAGAGATGAAATTGCTTAATCTCACTTGCCTTTCCAGTTTGGAGTAGTTCTATTGAGGAATGCTTCGACTCCAATTTCCTTGTCTTCAGTATCGAATAGTTGAGCAAATTCCTCTGCTTCGAGTACCACCCCTTCTGAGATTGGCAATTCAAGAGATGCCCTTACAACTTTCTTTGCAACTTTCAAAGTATGAGGAGATTTACTGGCAATTACTCTTGCCAGTTTCAAGGTTGCTTCAAGTAATTCTTCGGGCTCATATACATGATTAACTAAGCCGATTCTAAGTGCTTCATTTGCAGAAAGCATTTCTCCGCTAAGCACTAATTCCAGCGCTTTGCCATAGCCAATCAAATGGCCTAACCTTTGGGTTCCTCCGCCTCCAGGAATTAATCCAAGAGAGATTTCAGGGGTGCCGAATTTTGAACGTGAACTGACAATTCTAATGTCACATGAACATGCAACTTCGAGCCCCCCTCCAAGAGTAAACCCGTCAATCATGGCGATGGTGGGTTTGGAAAGATTCCAGATTGCTTCCCAAGCATTATGTTTGAATGATTGACGAATGTCAGCGGATTTCTTGCCAGCAAATTCACTGATATCAGCACCAGCAACAAAGGCATTTGGCTTCGCTCTTTTTCCTTCTTCAGGCTGTAATGGTTCGGCTCCCTTGATGATTACTAATCTGATTTCATTTTGGTTTTCAGCCCAACTACACATCGCTTTCAGTCCTGACACTATATCAGCATTTATCGCATTCAATTTATTAGGGCGGTTAATGCAAACTAATGCGATAACACCTTTTTCATCATCTTCATCATCAACTTGGATTTCTTCGATGAGAATAACCTCACTAACTGGGGGGGCTGTCATGTTTGGGCGTATGGGTTGGACTTGAATATCTAATCGCATAATTTTGTTATTTTTGTTGATAGGTTTGAGCAAGAGATGAAGAATGAGTGAGGGTTGGCAGAGGCGGGTATCGAGTTGTTTGATGGAGCAGATCGGGAATTATTGGTTAGGGTTATAGATGTTGGTAAGAGATTCGGTGACTTTGTAGCATTGCATCCTCTAAATGTCAAAGTATACTCCGGAGAATTCTTTGGAGTATTCGGCCCAAATGGGGCCGGAAAATCAACTTTTATTAAATTATTAACAGGTCAACTAAAACCTACGATAGGCCAAGTCGAAGTGCTTGGTATCGATGTTATTAAAGAGCCTCAAATGGTCAAAGCCAACATTGGAATTGTCCCTGAATCCGAATCACCACCATCATATTTAACACCGGTAGAATTTCTTCAATTCGTAGCAAGGTTACGTGGACTCGATGATACAGAAAACCGCATCAATTACTGGATTGATTGGTTTGGAATTACTGATAAGAGAGATACGATGTGCAAGGATTTGTCAAAGGGTCAGCGTCAAAAGGTGATGTTGGCCAGCGCCTTCATCCATGAACCAAGGATACTTTTCCTTGACGAACCATTTGCCAACCTCGACCCGATATACCAACGTAAATGCCGCACTCATTTAGTGGATATGGTTGCTAATGGTGGTACGATTTTCATGTGTAGCCACGTACTTGAAGTTGCTGAGAGGCTGTGTACAAGATTGGCAATAATTGACCATGGACGTGTTCTCGCTGCTGGTACTATTTCGGAATTAAAATCTAATTCTGATGAAAACTTGGAAGATGTTTTCATTCGCCTTGTTGGCCATTCGATTGATGAACCCGTATCTGAGGAGGAGTGAAAGTGGCCGGTCTTGGAACCTCAGACGCTGGTCGTCGCTATCAGCCAGCGACCCTTTCCTCCGCTTTTGGTATTACATTCAAAATGATGTTTAGAGAAGAATGGAGGCAGAATATTGACTTCGCCAAAAAGAGACATATTCTGATGTTTCCTGCTTTATTGGCAATTGTGACCATGGTTCTAATCGTCGGGATTAAGTTTCTCGTAGGAGAAGGGGTTGCGGATGTTGAAGGTCTTGAAGACCAGCGCCGTGCTTTTACTTGGGATGAACTGAAATTCGCTCTTCATCTTCCTCTTTTCATGTTCAGTTTAGGCATGGGTTCTTTCGCTTTTCTGGGTAGAGTAATGGTCAGTCAACGGGGTTCTGGATTGAATTATTTACTCGCTTCGCCGGCGCTACAACCTATTCCACAATCCACTAATCATTTCGCATATTGGGTGAAGGAAGTTTGTTACTATCTAATGTTAATATTGATTCCAGTTTCAGTCGGAATGTCTTTGGGTATTCTTCTTGAAGTCTTTTTTGAACTCGAAACCCCACTCCTTTGGACCTCTATTCCAATCACTATGTTTGCCATAGGATTAACCCTAGCCGAGGGTTTAGCAGTCTCATTTCTGGCCAGTGCATTATGGACTCGCGGAAAATCTTGGTCTCGAATTGTACCATTGTTAGCAGTGCTTGCTGGGGTATTTGTTTTAGGTGGTTGGGTTGATTTTGACAGTTTCATTCTCGGTTATTCATTTCAGTTGAATCATTCACCATGGATTGGATTATTAGCTATTCTTTTGATTCCGGCCTTGGCATGGCTTGGAGCAGTCTCGGTGGCTGATGATTTTGAACAACAAGTATCTGAGCGTAAAGAATTATTATCACCAATTTACTCACGTTTGTCTTTCCTTGGCAATGGCATTCTGCGCTTGTTGGTGGCAAAAGAATTTGTTGACTTGATTCGCAGTGGCACGATTAAGAAGATGATAATTTCCTACACAGTTCCACTGTTGGTATTACTGGCATTGGCTTGGTTGGTTGATTTTACTGATTCCCCGATTCCAGTGAACTTGCTGACTTACGCCCCCTTTCTCGGATTCTTTGGTTTCAATTTTTATTCATGGTTAACCGGAATTGACTCTCCTGAATTTATGAACGGCATCCCTGCGACAGTACCTCAATTGATTCGAGCAAAAGTAGTGACTTATTTCTTGACAACAACTTGGATAAGTATTCTATTCTTGATCCTAATGGCTTGGAAATTGGATTCTTTTGCGATGTTACCGGTAGCCTTGATAGTTATGATTGCAAATAGTATTTACATCGTTTGTTTGACTGCATTCTTAATGGGGTTGCGGCCCAATAAGGCCATTTTTGATGCTTCTATTATGATTTGGTTTTGGGTTGGAACCGTTATTCCATTACTTGTGCTGTTCTTGCTTTCTTTTTCACAAGGCGATACTTCATTCTACGATAATTGGGTTACTCAAGTTGTTCAAAATGGATTGGATGCCGAGGCGGTTGCTTTCGATAATGAGAGGATGCAAAAGGGTTTCACTGGTATTCTGATCATCTCAATCCTTCTGATTGGTGGAGGTTGGTTTTTGATGAAGTTACTCGATAGGCGATGGAAACATGCTCCATTCAACAACTGAGCCGGTTGATTGATTGCTATTGGGCGCTTCGACTTTGCTGATGGGCTTGGTTATCGCGGTAGTTGGAATGCCAGGTTGCGGCAAAGGAGAATTGGCAAATGTTGTTGCTGATGCCGGCTATCCAGTATTTTCGATGGGTGATATGATTCGGGCCGAAGTGGAGAGGCAAGGCATAGAAGGAGATCCGCATGTGTTTGGCAGAGTTGCTCAAGAAATGAGGGATGAATTTGGATATGGAGTGTTGGCAACAAAACTTGTCCCCGAAGTTGAAAAGTCTCTCTCTACATATTCACTAGTATTAATTGAAGGGATGAGAGGGGTTGATGAGCGAGAGGTATTTGTGCAGGCATGGCAATCAAACTTCCAAGTTGTAGCAATTGAGGCTGCGGTTGATATAAGATTTGACAGAATTACACAACGAGGACGGGCTGAGGATGGCAACCGTAATTCCTTCGATATCAGAGACCAGAGGGAATCTGGCTGGGGTGTTGAAAAATTGATTTTAAGTGCTGAACACCATCTCACAAATGAATCTGGTCTGGGGGAATTTCAGAATGCGGCAATTCACTGGTTGGAAACCATCTTTCCGGCGCACTGAAAGCCTAAAGGATAGGTATGAAGCAACCTCAATGTCAACCAAAGGTTATAGTGGGTTTGAAGTCGTGCTTCGCCCTGCATATAGCAGGGGCAACTCATCATGGCCAGAAAGAAAGGGGGTAAGGGCGGTGGCAGAAAACGCCGCGGGGGTAAAGCGCAGGTAACATATGATGAATTGGACAAGTATCCTGTACTGCCTCCACACGCCTTTGCGCGCATCGTTCGTGATAAGAGAACCTTGAACATCATTTACCAGATTATCGAACCTCCTTTGAACAAGAAGGAACAAGAAATTCTGGATGAATTGATTAGCATCTTCGTTAGAGCATTAACTGCAAACATCAAAGATATCGATGCCGACGCTCCTGCTTATTTACGTACTGCGATGGATAAAATCATCAAATCATATGGGATGAAGGTTAACAAGAAAACCAAGTCAAAGATTTTCTATTACTTGAGGCGTGATATGATTGGCTATGGTCGAATGGATGTGCTGATGAATGACTCAAATGTTGAAGACGTATCTTGTGATGGCACCGGAGTTCCAATTTTCGCATATCATCGGAAGTTCGAATCTGTTGAAACTACTTGTTCATGGGATACCGATGAGGAACTTGAATCCTATGTTATCAAGTTAGCACAACGTTGTGGAAAGCATATTTCAGTTGCTGAACCACTTCTGGATGCTACGCTGATGGATGGTTCAAGAATTGTATTGAAGTTGGGCCGTGAGATATCAACTCGTGGTTCCTGTTTTTGTATTCGTCGTTTCAAGGAGGACCCGTTCTCTCCTTGCGATATTATTGCCTTCAGGACGATGTCATCTTTGATGGTTGCATATCTTTGGATAGGATTCCAAAATGAAGTTCCAATGCTATTCGTGGGTGGAACAGCATCTGGAAAAACTACCACTCTTAATGCAATGTGTATTTTCATACCATGGCAGATGAAAATTGTTAGTATTGAGTCAACCCGTGAAGTTAACATTCCGCAACCAAACTGGGTTCCCGGATTAACTAGACAAGGATTCGGTGGAGAATCGAAAGAAGGAGAAATCGGAGAATTCGAGTTGCTAAAAGCCGCTCTTCGTGAACGGCCTGAGTATATCATAGTGGGTGAAATCCGTGGTGCAGAGGCATATGTTCTGTTCCAAGCGATGGCAACTGGGCACTGTGCATATTCAACAGTCCATGCTGATTCGGTTCCCTCATTAGTTCACAGATTGGAAAATAAACCAATTGATATCCCGCGTGTTCTACTTCCCTCTCTAGAAGCATGTGTTATTCTGATTCAAACTAGAATAAATGGACAACGTGTTCGACGTGCGAAACAAGTCGTTGAGATTGTAGGAATTGATCCCAATTCATTGGAAATCATAACCAATGAAGTATTCCGCTGGGATGTTACTGTGGATGATTTCAAATTCAGTGGAAAATCCTATGTTCTGGAGAAGATAATGGTCAAAATAAACTTCAGTCAAGACGAGATGCGAAGGGAATTACGCACACGTAAGCGGATTCTTGAATGGATGGTGTTGAATGATATTCGAAAAGCCGATCAAGTTTCACAAATAGTAACAGAATATTACGTCAGACCACTTGAAATTCTTGCTCGGGTCGATGGATTACGCTGACTATAGGGAAGGGAAAGAGCATGGAACTCACGGGCTGGCAGAAAATCTGCCACAGAATAATCGGTAAACTGATTAAGAAAAGGGCCCGTGCTGATAAGGAATTATGTAAAACTCTAGAACAGGCAGCAATCCCTCTGATGCCTGAAGTATATATGGCGACAAATATAGTCACTTCAATGGCGGTATTCTTAGTATGTATCGGAGTTATTGTCATTGTCTTTTTCCCAAGTATTGGAGTCATTTCCTTGTATGAATCGATGCCTGACCCAGAAACTGAAACTCCTTGTAAAATTTGGGAATACTGGAATCCTGACAAGGCTGCAGCCGGAAGAATGGCAGGACTCCCAGGGGATGGTTGTCCCGATTATCAGACATTGGTATTTCCAGATTATCTAACAATTCTGATTCCAGTAATGTGTGGCTTCATCATTCCATATGGGGCTTTCAAATATTTCAAAGGTGGAGCAAAACGAAAGGCTAAGTCTCGTTCGCAGGCCTTAGAGAAGTTCTTGCCTTATGCTGCATCATATACTGCTGCAATGTCGGCTGCTAACGCAACCCCACAAAAAATGTTCAGATCATTGGCAATGAATGAAGACATTTACGGCGATATTGCTCATGATGCTTCGATGATATATCGAGATATTACATTACTCGGATATGATTTGCTGACAGCAATTAAGATGTCGGTTAATCGTGCAGCCTCTCCTTGGTTAACAGACTTCTTTCAAGGAATGGTTGGTACCTTGACTTCTGGAGGAAGTTTGAAACTATACTTCCTCAATCGTGCCGAATTCTATATGCGAGAAAATCGAATACGTTTGCAAGTATTCCTTGAGACTCTCGCAATGTTAGCAGAATCTTATGTTGTGGTAGCAGTTGCAATGCCTCTGTTCTTAATCGTCATGTTGGTCATCATGTTCTGGGTATCTGGTTCAGGTTCACAAATGAGTGAGAGTTTCCTTTACACAATCATTTTGGGAGTAAATCCATCGATACACGTTGCATATGCGATCCTAGTTTGGACGATGAGTAAAGAGCAGGATATGTGAATAAAGGAGGTGATGAATTGGCGAGGAAAAAGGATAAAATTAAGGTTGACCTTGAACTTCCCAAGGCCGATACAACGATGATAAAACTCTATGGAATTCTTGGAGTCTGTATGATTCTCGGGATTTCAAGCATTGTTTTTTGGTTCATTAATTCACCTTTCCTGCCAACTCCAAATGGACAGCCAATGTTCGTAAATCTTGCCTGTGGCAGGGACCCCACCTTCCATCCAGATATGGATTCTAACGAATCATGTTTTTTGATGCATGATGAATCCCAAACATCGACATATACTGCGCCAAAAGCATGGTCTAAATTCTATAAAAAAGGTCAGCGTTTCATTGTTCCTGGATTGATGCAGGAGGATAGAGGCAATTTTACGGATGAATTGCTACAACCATTCACATGGGATTGTGTCGCAAAAGCCGACGAAGCAATTCCTTATACTCTTCAATTATGGGATTCAGAACAACGAATTTTGACTGAGAGCAAGGGTTTTGCCAATGATGGAAAATGTCAGTTAAAATATCCCCACGTTGAACCAGGAGAACAGTATTCTATCGTTGCTTATTCAGATGACACGGGGGGGATGAAGTTACGACCAATGGAATTCAGTCTTAGCATCGAAACTTATGATGGAATCCCTGAAAATATGAACAATGCATCCCTTTGGGTAGGTCCGGAAGTTAATTTAGGTCTCACATCTTTTAGGCCTCTGTTTTTCATGAATTTCTTTGGAATTGGAATATTCGTAGCCTTCTTCCCAGCTTCATATTATTGGGATGGTGTAAAAAATAGAATCAACGAAAAGGAGGAGAAATTCCCTGATTTCCTACGTGATTTGGCAGAATATTGGAAGGGTGGTTTGGCGATGAATGTGGCAGTTCAAACTTTGGCCAATTCGGAATATGGGGCGCTGAATACAGAAGTTAAAAAGATGGCTAACCAATTATCTTGGGGAGTTGCATTTAGTGATGTGATATTGTTATTCGCAAATCGCGTAGGCACACCTCTAGTAAAAAGGGCAATTTCACTGATTTCAGAGGCAAATAGAGCGGGAGGTAAGATCTCCGATATTTTGGTTACTGCAGCAAATGACAGCAGAGAAATAAAATTCCTTGAAGGAGAAAGAAAGCGAGCAATTGCCTCTTATATCGCAGTTATTTGGGTCTCATACATGGTTTTCCTTGGTGTAATTGTAGTTCTGGGCAAGGTCTTCATCCCTGCCATTGCCACTTCAAATTCAGAAGGTGACGGTGATGAGGAAGGAGAGGATGGCGATGAAGAAGGCGAGGGAGGGGGGACCAATCTCGGAAACATGACAATCCGTGCCATCGACCCACTATTTTTCTTGATGGTGTTTTACTATGGTGTTACCCTACAGGCAGTCGGCAATGGAGTAATGGCCGGGCTGATGGCGACGGGGAGATTCAGTTCAGGGATGAAACACGCAGGGATGATGATAATTCTCGCCTTGTTTGCATTTAATTTTGTGGTATTCGCACCCGAATTGATTGGAATTCAGCAAGCCCCTCCTATCGATGTTAGGGCTGGTACATTTGAGCCACCATCTCGGACTGCAAACACTCCTCCAGAAGCGACTGGATTGGCAATTAATCCTATATCTCCTTCTGATTCTTCAAATTTATCTGCGATATATGCTTATTTTGATGCGGATGGACATGGGGAAGTAACATCAAAAATTCAATGGTTCAAAGATGGAAACGTACAAGTGGTTTATAATGATAAGAAGATTATTCCCTCAAGTGCAACCTCAGTTGGAGATGAATGGTATTTCAGTGTTTCACCGCATGACGGAGTGGATTACGGCAATGAAGTGAGCATGTTAGACCCGGTTACGGTGGTGGCATGAAGTCCCTGGTTAAGCCAGAAGATGAAGCACAAATTCACGTGCTGGAAATGCTAACTTTGTTTTGGTTATTCTTCATGTCTGCAATATTTATCCTCAAAATACAGGTTCCAGACCCTCCTTCGATTGCTGTTGATGCAACCCTTGAATCATCTGCTGAGGACACCATTCGCATGGCTAAAGTAAGTAACCCATTGAATAGTAGTGCTGCTGACTCGAGATTAGCAGAGTTATTGGCTGAAAAGGACTTAGATTCTGCATGCGACCTTATTTTATCTGGGCTGGGAGCTACTGTTGATGGAAGATGTTGGTTAGCGATGGATGGTTCAACTTCGGAAGTTCATGGACCTTCGACCTATCCCTTAGGAAGAACTGAAACGGTTCATTCGATGTTTGTGGAAAACGATAATTTGTGGACTATTTCAGTTGATGTTTGGCATCGAGGAGGCGGAACATCATGAGAGCAAATAGGATGACTCGACAAGACCCAGAATCTTCGGAGGCAGCACAAATGTTGTTGGCTGCTGGAATGGTACTTTTGATGTCCCTTCTTTCAATGGCAGTGTATGGGGTAAAATTAGCAGGACTTGGTACTCCTTATGATTCAGGAGCAGATGAATTACTCGATGTTAGTCGAGAATTACAACTAAATTTCGCACCATTGATGGAGGAGAGAACTCAGATAAGAATCAATGCAGGTATGGATTGGCTTGTTGCCGCTGAGAATGCTCTTCAGTCTGCCCATGATGATTACCTTCATCACGGTGAATTAAGAGGTGTTGAAATCAAAATGTTGGAAATGACGGTTAGTAACAATAGCGGAGTGTTGATGATTTCTGTAGAGGCGGGTTTGTCAGATTCACATGCTATGTTGGAATTGCCATTGAGTATGGAATTTACCCCATCAAGTTGAGTTCTTCACCTAATGCTCTTATTCCACTCAAGGTCCAACCAATGCTCAATCCTATCTACAGGGTCAGCAATAGTTGTAGGATCCATAGTATCCCATTGTTTCATCCTACCCAAGTCAATCGCACCATTTTGAATGGCTCGAATCCTGTCAAAGGCCGCTAAGTAGCGGTCGGCTTTCCTCCATGAGTGTGCATCTCGTTCCTTGAGCATCGAGATATGCGTTTCTTCAACTTCAACAATCATGATAAAACCAATTGCAATCCCACCTTGCTCTCGCCATTCTTTCAACCAACGGTTATCCGGCATCAGGTGAACGCCCTCGATGATTAGGTCAATTCCCTCTCTGCGTGCTCGGGCAACCGTCGCATCAATTCCAGCTTCAACAACTCCACAGGAATCCTTCCAATCAAGAATTGGGTCTCCTGCCTCACCTCGAGTAAATGATGAACGGTGTAAGCGAGGAATATTTCGTTCAGGATCACATGACCTCATTACTTCTCGAATTGCATCGGTAGCTATTATTCGGGCAAAACCTAGGCGCTTTGCTGCTTCTATCGAGATAGTTGATTTGCCAACTCCAGATGCACCGGCAATCAGCACTAATCTAGGTTGCTTTTGGCGGAGTCCTGAGACCACAGATGCATGCATCCCAACCTTGTCTGCCATACGCCTCAACATCCCCTGTTCAACCGGCCTATCAAATCCACCGTTGGAAATGCTACGCCGACAGACCTTTGATGGCGATTCATCTGGGCCTAGGTATGAGCGAGGACAAGCAAATGCTAGTAGACGGAGAATGGTGTGCAGCAGTAAGTGGAAATAGCATGGATGTATGCAACCCTGCAACTGGTGAAATAATCGCTAATGTACCCCGTGCTTCAGCAGAAGATGCAGATAGAGCAGTTGCAGCCTCCAAGGCGGCATTGGCATCAAAAGAATGGGCATTGATGGATCCAGCACAGCGAGGTCGCATCCTCAACAAAATGGCTGCAGCTACATATGCGGCATCTAAAGATTTAGCAAAATTAGAATCCCAAAATAATGGCAAGACCTTCCGCGAAGCATTAGGAGAAATCCGCTATGGTGCATGGACCTTGGAATATTTTGCAGGTTGGGCAGACAAGGTAGAAGGCCAAACAATTCCAGTACCAGGAAACCGATTCAACTACACTTTGAGGCAGCCTTTGGGAGTAACTGCCCATATTATTCCGTGGAATTTCCCACTTCAACTTGCAATTCGCTCTTTTGCTCCGGCTTTGGCATCTGGATGTACGGTTATCGCCAAACCAGCCTCTCTAACTCCACTTTCTCTACTTGAGTGGGCAAGAGTCATCGAAGATTGTGGATTACCCAGTGGAGTTTTCCAAGTGATAACAGGACCTGGAGGAGAAATCGGTGATGCACTAGCAGGCTCAAGCGGAGTTGATGGTATCGTCCTAACTGGTGGAGTGTCAACAGGAAAAGCTGTAATGAAAAAGGCTGCAGAAAATCTCACGCCAGTTACTCTTGAACTCGGAGGGAAGGGTTGTAATGTTGTATTCCCAGATGCTAATCTAAAGTTCTGCGCGAAGGCAGTTTGCTTTGGAATCTTCATGAATGCAGGTCAAATGTGTTGGGCTGGTTCAAGGCTAATTGTACATGAAGAAGTAGCAGAAGAATTGACCTCGATGATTGTCGAAGAAGTAGCCAAGTGGAAGGTTGGTCCCGGGCTTAGTGAAGGAGTTAGAATCGGCAGCATGGTATCCAAGGCCCACCGCCAAAGTGTCCTCGATTTGCTTGAAAAAGGCTTGAATGAAGGAGGAGAACTGGTTTGTGGAGGTGGATGTCCAGATGGAGAATTAGAGAACGGGGCTTTCATGGAGGCAACAATCGTCAAAGGAGTTGGAATAGATGATACTCTCTTCAAGGAGGAATTATTTGGGCCGGTCTTAGCAATTTCAACCTTCATTGAAGATAAAGAGGCACTTGCCATGGCAAATAACACCGAATTCGGATTGCTCAATGGAATCTGGACTCAGAACCTTTCACGGGCTCACAAATTCGCCCGCGATATTAATTCAGGTATGATTTCAATCAATGAATATCCAATCACCTTCCCTCAAACTGCCTTCACCGGTTGGAAGAGCAGTGGAATTGGTGTCGAGCAATCGGCAGAAGCAATGAAGTTCTATACTCGGGTCAAGAATGTGAACGTTAATTTGGGATGATTAAATGGCGATCGAAACCACTATCAAAGAATCAGTAGCGATCATAAAGATGACAGGTAAAACGGCTTCAAATTCATTCTCAAGAGTTGCTATTAAAGAAATTGCAAAAGCAATCGATGCTTCATTGAACAACCAAAAAGTCAGAGGAATAGTCATCACAGGAGAGGGTAAGTTTTTTTCTGCAGGCGCTGATATCAAGGGCTTCAAAAAATATATCGAAGATGAAACAATAACAGATTTCATTCATGACCTGACCGGAAAATTACATCCTCTTATTCTCAGAATGAGGCGCTCACCGAAGATATTGGTTGCAGCAATAAATGGGGCAGCAGCAGGAGGAGGTTTGGGATTAGCACTTGCTTGTGATGCAAGAGTTGCAGGGCCAAGCGCAAAATTAGCAGCCTCGTATGCAGGAATCGGTCTTTCTCCCAATGGCGGAACCACTTGGCTATTGCCAAGACTTGTGGGCGATCAAGTGAGTCGTAGATTTTTCTTGGAAAACCAAATTTGGGGGCCTAAAGAAGCACATGGCTATGGCGCAGTTGACCATTATGTATCAGAGGAAGAATTTCTTCCAAAAGCCATCGAAATAGCGGCAACATGGTCACAATGGGGCAGTCATACAAGAGAGGCAACGAAGCATCTCATCGACGTTCAGACGAGCCAAGAACTAGATGCCCATCTCAATCATGAGCGCTTGTTGATTGAAGCAGCGGGTACAACCGCAGATTTCCGAGAAGGTGTTGATGCTTTTCTCAATAAACGTCCAGCGAATTTTGAATAGGCATTTTGTGGACGGCGAATCCTCAAAAGAAGATTCAGAGCAGTTCTACAAGTATTCCATTTTGCCGATTATAGAATCAAATGTTACAGTGCCAAAATTATGGCTATCATCTGAAGCCAATGGGTCGGGATTATCACCTTCTAAGAAAAAGCGGTCACCATCTATGGATTTTATTCGCTTGACGATTTTTATATTTTTCCTAAAGGGATGAAAGACAAGAACTACATCACCTTCCTTCAAATTTTCAACAACACTGAATTTAATGATATCTCCTGGCTTGAGAGTGGGAAGCATACTGTCGCCGTGAATGACGACCTTGACCATGCATACCAACTCATGAGGCGCGGACCCAAGCATCATCTCTGCCCTTGGCTGTCCAGAACATGTGATGTATCGCTTCGATGGCATCCATCAATTCTTGGGCGTGTACTGCAGAAACTTCAACTTTGCAGGCGCTGCACAACTTTGCTGCTTTCCAGAAGGTATCGTGTAGACTAGGGATGGATTCCAAGTGTTGGGGCTTGAAGAAGTCGGTCCATAGGATGAGTAACTCATCCTTGCACTTCTGGGCTTCTTCTTCTTTGATGGCCGCATAACGGCTCATGGTGTTGATGTAGGTGGCCATTGCGGCTGGGTCATCAGGGTAAGTAAGGTCGAGCATTTTCTTGGTCATCGATTGAACTGCTTCGCCAGCAATTCTAGCGCTAGCAGGGTCGTAAACCCCGCAGGGTCCGTCACAGTGGGCAAAGGCGTCGAGTATTTCTCCAGAGGTCATCGACTTGGCGAATGAGTGGCTACCTATCAATTTGTGTACATCTGAAGGCGTGGGTTTCAATAGGCAAGGCGTCAAAGCCCCTGATATGGGATTTGATGACGCCGTCTCAATTTGCCCCAGTTGCGGTTTTAACATTGGATTATTCATACCAGGGATGCCCTGTCCACATTGTGGAGAGACTCTCCTATAGGTTGCGCTCTATTGGCGAACCACTTTCCCAGTCATAGATACCCTTGCCAGTCTTTTTGCCAAGTGCGCCATCTGATACTAATTTCTGAAGCAGCGGATGCGGAGCATAGAAATCATCGTTGAATGATTTCTGAAGATTGAGCAAAATATCTCTACGAACATCCAATCCTACCAAGTCCGTCAATTCTAAAGGCCCCATTGGATGTCTGTATCCTAGAACCATGGCAGTATCGATATCTTTGGCGCTTGCAACGCCATCTGCCAACATACGAATTGCCTCATTGCCTAATACTACTCCAAGTCTGGAAGTTGCAAAACCGGGAATATTCTTGACAAGGATTGTCGTTTTATTCATAGCTGCGCCAGCTGCTTTAGCAACATCGATGGCCTCTTGCGAAGTTTTCTCGTGTTGAACCAATTCGAGTAATTTCATTAATGGCACCGGATTGAAGAAATGCATGCCTATCACGCGTGATGGATCCCCAACTGCAGAAGCGATTTTTGCAATTGAAATACTTGAGGTATTTGTACCAAGAATTGCACGTACCGGAGAATATTTATCGAGTTCGTTGAAGATGGCCTTTTTCAGTTCAATAATCTCTGGTACAGCCTCGATAACCAAGTCCGCACTTTCTACCGCAAGTTTTAGTTCATTATGGAATGAAAGATTTGCCGACCATTCTGCCTTTTGTTCAGGGCTGGTTTTGCCACGGGATATACCCTTTTCCCAAAATGCATTGATGGTCGCTCTCCCCCTCTCTAGACCTTCTGGAAATGCATCAAAGAGATTAGTTTTCCAACCGGCTTGGGCGCAAACCTGAGCAATCCCTGCGCCCATCGTTCCAGCCCCGATGATTGCCACGGTTTCGATATCCATATTACTCGCCGGGCGTTGCTTGTTGATGACGTTTCTCGCTCTGGGCAAGTGCAACTCCACCTGCGATTAGAATGAATGCTGCAACCAAACTCCAACCAAGTTTCTCATCGAGTAGCCACCAGCCTGTGATTATGCCAAATGGTGGGACGAGGTAGACATAGAGAGCCGCTTTTCCAGCTCCAATGACTTTGATTCCATTTGCAAACCAAACATATGAGATTACGGTTGAGAATATTGCTAAGAAAGTTGTTGCCCACCATACTTGAGCACTAATGCTGGGAATTCCTGATTGGATAGTTTCCCAACCAGCCCAAGGAGTAAGGAAAAGGAAACCTGCGACAGAAGCCCACACTGTGAGAGTTAGGGGGGTCATTGCTTGTTCAGCATCGGATGTAGGGTTTGTCATGGCTTTTTTCATCATGATAGATGCGGTAGCCCAAGCTAAGGCTGCAGTTGCGATGAAGGCATCTCCAAGCATTCTTGATGAGGCTGGAATGTCGACATTTGGCGAGTAAAGAAATAACATCAAGACTCCTGAAAAACCCATAATTAGCCCAATTCCTAGCTTAGGATTCATTTTTTCGGAAAGAAGAGGGATGGCCAATAATGCGGTGAATAGTGGATTGAGCGTTATCATCAATGATGCATCACCAGCGGCTGTGTATTTCATTCCGAACATGAATAGTGCTTGGTAGACAGTGGTTGAAAAGAAACCAATCAACAGGATAATTTTCCATTGTTGTTTTGTTGGTAAATGTAATTCACCTTTGATTTTCAACCAGACGAAAAAACAAGCCAAGGCTATACAATATCGCAGCCAAGCTGCTGTAATTGGTGGTATTTCCAAGGCCATGATCCGACCGGCTGTCCAACTTGCTCCCCATATTGCTGCTACTGCAAGAAGTTGCAGATGCACGATAAAATGCTTCTGCATGCAATGAGGCCGTGATATCTAGGCTATCAAGTGAATGCGCCTTCAGGCGCTTCTTCTACACCATTCAATACTGCTGCTACTAACACGACATCGCCATAATCTGCGTAATCTACTAAGATGTAATTTGGTAACATACCATGTTCTTCAAGACAGAGTTGGGCATGTCGCCAAAGTGAGGCGAACTGATTGACCAATTGTGCATCTGCCTCACTTGAAATTGGGTCGGTAATATAATGAGCAATCTGCAACATGCTTGCCGACCCATTTCCTCTACTGTTTTCACAATCAAATTCAGAGTCTGATTGGTAGGAGAAAGCGGTCATCCTAGTTTCATCATGCTCATCTAACCACCAATCATAGCCCTGGTTCTCACTATCTGCCATCACTACAAGTCGGGTATTTGCGAACACCATTTCACCGAGGGTTGGCCATACTTCCTGTTTTGAGAATAAGTATGGACTTAGATCTGAATTGTTGAATTCTCCGTACATTGTGTTTGCATCCACATAATTTTCAAATGCCAGAGTTACAACTTCATATGGGTTGTCTTCAAGAAAAGCTGCCACTTCTTCCAGTTGATTTTGTGCCCTCTCTCCTCCACTTTGTAGGCATGGATGAATGAGTAGATCCCAATCTCCATGGCAGACCCAGACTTCGTCATTATAGTCATAAACATCCATGTTAATATATCGAATTCCACGTTCTAATTGAGTGCTAATATTTGCAAGTTGATTCTCAGCAATATTGTTGAAGCCACTTTCGGGATTTGCATGAGAGTTATGTGTTGCAGGATAGACAACATCGTCAAAATTCCTAGTGCAAAGGATGGAATATCCATTACAGGCAAATGTATCGTTAGGATTTGTAGGGTCAGTATTTAATTTCAGTTCAAAGCCGTCAATCCAACCATCACCATCGCTATCGTTGAGGCGTGGATCAAGGGGTGCAATTCCGGAATAATTACCTACTATCGCGGCAACAAATAGTTGGCCATTTATATTTGATATAGTTGAGACCTCGGATAACAATAAAGCATCATTTGACAATCTGGAATCTACATGCTTGTTGAAATCATATGACCAGATACCTTCATTTGTTGAAAACCACCATTCGTTAGCAGCGCTTCTTGTTAATGCTGACAATTCTCCTCTATCTTCTTCGAATAAAGAATTAGAATCAAGGACATTATCCTCTGAAAAGTGATGAATCATCGTATTTCCTCGAATGCCCATAACTGCTCCTACGTTGTCTTGGTCTGCCAATAAGTTGGAGAATGGAGTTTCAGTTGAAGGGTCGCTAAAGGGCCCGACTTTCCAATTAGAATCCGGTTGATTATCCAATAGGTCGAGGGTCTTGACGTGAATCAGCGCTGAATCTACGGCAATCCAAACTCCTTCTCCCGAAAACACGATTGCTTGAAAATCACTACCTAAGTTTTCGATGAAGTCAGAAGCATTCCACTGAGAAATCAAAGTCCCATCAGATGATAATTCTAGCACTCCTAAGCGGTTTGTTGATGTCAAAAAAGCCAACCTCGTTGTTCCGGATGCTTCCGGCAATATTGCCAAGTCATCAATTTGCCCAGAGACTAGAAGTTCAGGTTCACTTGATGAATTTCCATCGATAAAAGTTTCAATAATCGACAAACCATTTGAGTCTGCCACTGCTAACCAGCCTTGCTGTGCTCCTTCATGAAGGAGTAAATGGTTCACTTCTGTAAATTCGATTCTATTTCCTTCACTGAATTGAATACCTTCAGAATCACCCAACCAATAACTCCCAGAACTGTGTGTGGCGATACTGCTTGCTGCGCCAGGCATTATCAAAGTTTTATTTCGCAGTGAAATATATTTATCAGATGTGTTGATAAGAAATGTTCCACCAATTGCAGAATCAGCATTAATTAGCCATTCATCTCGTGCAGTTAAGATGCCATTGAAGCCGTCCTCATCTGAGTCATTAACACCATCTAAGAAATTGAGTGGGTCCATTTGCCAAGCTAATTCCACCCCATCTGGAATGCCGTCTAGGTCGCTATCTGCCAGAAGGGGGTCGAGGCCTTCTCTCCAAAGTCCGTCTATTTCTACCAGCCATGAGGCTGGTGCTCCAAACCATATTTCAGTACTAGAATTTAATTCTTCATTTTCTTCTAATCGGCCATTTGCATTTGTATCCACGCCGTCTTGGTCGACATCTGTGTCCGAGGCGATTAGAGGTGAAAAATCGATGCATAGGTTATCATCACCTCTTGTGCCATTTGCCATTTGACGAGTGCAAAGAATGATTTCTATACCATCTGGAATGCCATCTCCATCACTATCAGAGTTTTGCGGGTTGAGAGTCATTCCTCTTGCCAATACAGTTTCAATATTACATACCTCGATACTTGAGGGCCAACAGAACTCTTGCAGATTAGTTAGGCCATCGTGGTCTGGGTCTTCATTTGAATCGATTAGATTGTAATCAAGGCCAACAAGTTTGCTTGTTCTACCATCTGGTGAAGTAACTGTTGGTTCGCCCGAATATTCTAATTCCCATGAATCAGGCATGCCATCATTGTCTGTATCGAGGCTTTCTTCAGGCTCAAAACCCCAAGAGATAAGTCCATATCCTGCGGTAGTAATGAGTAGACCAATTCCAATCACTAAGGCTATCTGAAGACCCTTTGATGAGGCGAGTCCATCCATATCCATCATTCGTGGGATGGTGGTTTCTGACATGTGCCTCGTATAGCCACAGGTGGTGATTGAATTGAGTCTATTGCCTACGAGACCATTCTGCGAGGGCAAGTTCCAGTAACCTCTGACGTGGCAATGGTGATTCTGGTAAGGCATCCATTGGCGCATATTCCTTGATTCCCTCTATCAATTGAACATAGAGACCGTAGGCTGCTATATCTTCTTCAAAGGGGGCATTTAACCCAAGTTTTCGCAGACCTGTACAGGTATCGCTGGACCATATTGGATAGACTAGGGTGGTAAAATGAAGCCATTCAGAGAGGCGCCGTAAATCAATTCCATCAATGCTTAGTAAGCCCTCGAGAAGTGAAACATCAGGATAATTGATGATATTCAGAGCCGAGAGAATTTCTTGAACAACTTCCACAGGGAGAGTGATTGGTGTTGCTGAACTCCATTGGTCAATTTGCTGAAGATGCTCAATACATAATTTCCCTTCTATTTGGAATAACAACTCTACGTATTTTTCATCATCAGATGCATCCAATAATTCAGAGAATTGCTTGAAAAAATCTTCACAACCTTTTACGTCAATGCCATACAAGGCAACAGGTATCATGAAATCACGCCTTTATTTGGCCGATTCCTGATTCGATCATCATACGAGTAGGAGCACGGTGTTCGATCCATTCTTGTTTGAATAGTTCCTTCAGGTCTTCTTCGTCTTGGGATGTTGGTAGGAATTCAGAGGTGTAGTTTGCCCATTCTTCATCGGAGCCTTCGAATGTATTTCCGTCTACCATGCAGCGCTTGCTGGCATAGTCTCCGATGTCGCGGTTGAAGTTTTCATGAGCAACGTAAAGCGGTGGTGCACCCTTTGGTAATAATCCATTCATTTTTTCAACTTCTGCAACTATTTCATCATGATAGTGCTGACGACTTTCTTCATTGAGTCTTGTTTTGAAAACTTCTTGTCCAGATTCGAGTTTAGCACGCTCATCCCAGCGTCCTTTGATTCCCCAAACATAAGCCCATTCTGCAGCACTGCTTGAATCGGTGCCGAATAGGTCGTGGGCTGTGGAAACCCATTTGTTGAAATATCGCTGTAGCATATCTAAGGGGATTACTCCCGCCTTGATTACTCGGCGTAGCCCATTGGCTCCAGTTCCAAGATGGAATGATTCTTCTTTCAGCATTGGGCCCATACTAGCAGCAAGGGGTTTGAAACTGGAAGTTGATAGCATCCCAAGTTGAAATTTTCCATCTCGGTCCACAAACATGGTGTAACAGAAGAAATCTAGCCAATGAGGCATTGGTCTGTTGAAGGCACCGAGAAGTCGACTACCATCTTGGGCATTTCTTTCCAATAATTTCTGGGCTTCACGGGCTCCCTGTTGTCCGAAATAGGTCATAAGTAAGTAGCACATTTGCCAACCGTGGCGTTGTTCTTCTGCCATTATACGAGCTGCTGCATAGCGGTCGTAATCGCTTGGCGCACTTTCTAATAGGTGCTTTTGTTGTTCGACACTTGCGAATTCTGTGTCACCTTGAACAGTAATCATGTTTAGTAGACCATCTCGAATGCTTTGGTGAGGGATTTGTAATGAGCGTTCCCACTTCTTTTTACCCTCATAGTCTCCGAATTCAATGACTTCACCAGCACGTTCCCAATCAAATTTAATTGATAGATTAAAGTCTCCAATCCAAGCAGGGTCGAAACCGACCATTTTCTGCCAATCTCCAAAGTTGTCTATCCATTCGTCGAAGGTCGTCGGTAACTCGCTCATGGTTTTCGGAGATGCTCTTCCCCCTTGAATGATACCCGAACAGGTACGGGCTACCGTTTGCGGATTTCAGCGGCAAATTCATTCATTATTTTACTTGACATACTTTGCAAAATTTCATTAAATGTTGATTTTGAGATATTGAGTATTTCTGACATATTGCTTTGGTTGATTCGTCTTGGTTTGTCAAAGTAGCCTTCTGCTAAGGCTAATTCGAAGACTTGCCGTTGTCTTTCAGTCAGTAAGGATTCACCCTCTTTTGACTTAATACTGAGAATTTTATGAGGTATTTGGTCTTCATTCAGTTCTTCAATTAAATTCCGCGCATTATTTTGGTCACACTCAATGCTCCATTCAACCCAACCATCGCGAATTTCAAAAGGTGTTTTTGGAGTTAATCCAATTTTCCTTAATGCTTTTAGAAATCCTCCCCCACCTTTAGCAATCTCAACCCTAAATCGAATCCCACTTTTTGATTGTTCCAAAACAATGACGTTCATTATAGAGTCCAATGAATTGATGTTAGTAAGAACTGTTGAAGTATCGCGACAGCGGATTGTTGCAGTTGCACTTCCTCGCCCTTTTCCTAATGCCATATGCTCTTCAATTCTCAACATGGCTTGGGGAAATAACCTCGTCAAGTCTCCTGCCCAATGCCCTTCTGGCAGACGGACCTCCAACTGTAAGCTCTGCGCCACGCCAAGGCGTGTGCATTCAGGTCAATGAATGTGCTTCAGTTACCAGTAAAGTTTGCAACTCTCTTTTCTACGTAGGCTGCAATTCCTTCTTTGGCATCGCTACTGTTGAAGAGTGAGGCTTGGAGTTCTCTCTCAAGAGCCAAGTGGTATTCAAATGGAATCTCAGGGCCAGTTTGGCAACTGCGCTTGATGTTTCCAACAGCCTTGACAGCCTTGTGAGGGAGGGTGAATTGACTGCACCAGTCGAGGCAGTCCGTACGGAATTGAGCTGCATCTCCCTCAAAGATGTGGTTGATGAGGTTCATGTTTTCGCCATCCTCGAAAGAGAGTAGTTGTCCTGTTACCATGAATTCCAGAGCTTTTGCCTTGCCGATGAGGCGGGTTAAGCGAGCGGTTCCACCAGTTCCAGCAAGAACACCCAAGTTAATTTCGGGTAGTCCAAACTTACCTGCATTCTTACGAGCGATACGAATATCTGCTGCCATTGCTATTTCCAAACCGCCACCTACTGCGTGTCCGTTCAAGCAGCAAACTACCAATTTGGAAGTTTGTTCTAAGCGGGATAATGTTTCATTTGCGTGAAGACAGAAATTGTATTTGAATCCAGGTGTGACACTGTTGAGCATCTGGATGGATGCGCCGGCGGAGAAGAACTTGGAGCCGTGTCCAGTGAACATGATGACAGCTACACTGTCGTTGAATCTTGCCTTTATGACTGCTGTATCGATATCGCACATCATTTCGTGGGTGTAGGTATTTGGCCCTTGGCCATCCCCTTCTAGTGGTGCTCCTGCAGAATCTGAAGCCAATTCAATGACTGCAATTCCATTTTCAGTGACGGCATAGTTAACGAGGCGATTGGGCATTGACTCGAATTTCAGGTTGTATGGGTTGTCCATGTGGTTGGCGAGATGCGATGTATTCAAGAACCAATCGCATGGAAAGACAAGGCTTACAGACTCCCTTTCTTTACAAGTAGCATGGCGATTAAGATATCCGGATTGAAGCGTGGATATGGAAAGGTTCGTGTTTTGGATTCTTTGGATATGAATGTGGATGAAGGCAGTATCTATGGCTTACTAGGGCCATCTGGATGTGGGAAAACCACTTTGCTTAATGTGATACTTGGATTTTTGATTCCAGAAAAAGGTGAACTCAACGTTCTAGATAATAATGCACAAGTTCCAGGCTCAGATGTTGGCTATGCTCCTCAAGAATTGGCTTTGTATTTAGATTTGAATATTTCAGAAACACTGATGTTTCATGGCCGTTTGCATGAGATGTCTAAATCCAAGATTGAAGAAAGAGGAGAATGGTTGAAATCATTTCTCGACTTACCTGATTTTTCAAGGATAGTAGGAAAATTATCGGGGGGGGAAAAGCGTCGTGTTTCTCTTGCCGTAGCACTCTTACATGAACCGCGTTTACTTCTACTCGATGAGCCGACGGTTGGAGTCGACCCTGAATTAAGGGCTAGAATATGGCAACATTTACGGACAATCACAGATGATGGAACAACCATTGTCTTAACCACCCACTATATTGATGAAGCAGGAAAAGCCGACCGAGTTGGTCTGATGCGAGATGGCAGATTTCTCGCCGAAGAGAACCCTCTTGAATTAATGAGTAAACATGATACTAATTCCTTAGAGGATGTTTTCCTAATCTTGTGCAAGCGAAAGGTGGTTGCATGAACTGGAACCGAATTGGGGCGATTGCATCCCGTAAATTCGCATCTATTCGCCGTGATCACCGAATGTTTGCTTTTATCATAATGATGCCAGCGATTCAGATAATCTTGTTTGGATATGCGATTGGTGGCTCACCTACTGATCTTGATGTGATTACAGTAGGGGAGCATCCAATATATTCTGAATTAGAAGAATCAGAACTTTTGATTTTGCATAATGTCTCTGATTTAGAAGTCGCAAAACAACAAGTCGAAAATGGTGAAGCATGGGCGGTAATTGAATCAAATGGAACAACATTAACGGTTCATTTTGATGCTTCAAACCAACAGATAATGCAGACGATAATCAATGAAATAAAAACAGCCACTCAAGAAATTTACCCAACCTTAGCTCTTCAAATTGCTGAGCCCATTCACGGTGAAGAAAATTCCGAATTCATAGATTTCCTTGCTCCAGGAATAATGGTATTAGTTTGTTTTATGTTTTCATTAATTCTCACAACAATGGCTTTTGTAGGTGAGAGGAATGATGGTACTTTAGATAGATTATTTGCTGCTGGAGTACAACCCTCTGAGGTATTATTGGGGCACTTAATTGCTTTTTCATTCATCATAATTGGCCAAGTCTCAGTTGTAATTAGTATTGCAGTCATAGTCTTTGAAGTGCCAATGCACGGTTCAATAATTTTATTATTCAGCCTTGGTTTATTATTGGGATGGACCGCAATGTGCCTAGGTTTATTCCTTTCAACCAAAGCAAAAAGTGAATTTCAAGCAATGCAACTTGTCATGCCAATCATATTCCCAGCGCTCCTATTATCAGGGATTCTATGGCCGGTTGAAGCCTTGCCATTTGGACTGAAAGAATTCAGCATGTTATTGCCTACAACATGGGCTGCAGAATCATTCCGCTCTATCATGATGCGAGGTTGGGGTCTTTCGAATCCATTGATTTGGAAATCATTTATCATCATCTTTGCATTTGGTGCAGTTGCCCTAATTGCAGCCGCAAAATCCCTCAAGGTTCGTTCATGAACTCGGATTATCTTCTGTAAAACTGGTATTTCCACCACTCTTGCGAACTTCATCCCAACGCTTTCCCACTGCAATTGCGGCTTCACTTTGTTGCCACCTATCGTGTTTCAAATCTTTTCTGAAGGGTAGTTTTCTAAATTTTCTACCATCTTTGCTAACTTCTCTAGATAGCATTGCCTTTCCAAATGTAGAATAGATCATATTTCTCCAAATACTTCCACGGAATATTCTTTCGATAAACTTGAGGCCGTCTTTCTTTTTCTTCTGGTCTTTCATCCATTTAGAACAAATTTTCTTCATTCCTTTGTTGCCGATTCGATTCATTAAAAAGCGGTTTGCCACTGAAGTTTTAATCAGCGGGAGGAGAATTTTCCGAACTTGTTTATCGTAATCTTGACCTCCCAAGATATCCTGAGCTGCAAGAACTCCACTGGTTATCGCATATCTCATTCCAAAACCCCACATAAAATCCTGCATACCACCTGCTTCTCCAACGTAATATCTCCCATCTACTTTGTAATTATCATTGATTGTGAAATCTCCTTTTCCGCCGACCCTCTTGATGGGTTGCATGTCTAGGTCAGGGTAGTGTTGTTGGTACCAAGCGACTGTCTCGTTTAGGAAGCGCTCGGATTTGGATTGCTTTCTCCATAGGCAGGTGCAAATTAATCCTATTCCATCAATTACAATCAGGTAAGCATAGGCTCCAGGTGCCAGTTTGTCATTAAGGTGAAGTGAAACATGGTCGGGGAAACTGGTTTTGAAAACCTCCCCATATACAATTGCAGAAGTACCTTTAGGACCGCTTGCAATTATTGTACAATCTTCAGGTTTAACTCTTGATTTATAGTGGAGATTTACTCCTGCTGCTAGGGCTTGGCGTTTGAGTCCTTGATCGATTGTATGTCCTGCTGTGCCTCTTTCTACTACCCTGAAGGCGATTTTGGGGCCGTATGCTTGAGTTATTACATCATCTGGATGAATGATATCTACTTCTTTGAAAGGAGTTGCTTTGAATTCATCAGGGTCGATCCCCCATTCTCTCATTTCATCGAGGAAATCTATATCTGAACTCCAATTTTCTAACCCTTGGAAGTCACCGTCGAAGCGGGCACCTGAATCGGCTCTAATGTCGTGAACGTGTACTTCTTTTCCTGCTTTAGCAAGAAGGATAGATGCCGAAAGGCCGGCTAATCCGGCCCCCATGATTTGCACCACATCCTCCCGCATTACATTCGGCTGGGTGAATATGGCTTCAAGTGTTCGTAGCACAACCTGCATGAAGTGGTGGCTGCTGGGAGCGGTCATGGGCGAGGAATCCATAACCATCAAGGTGGTTGAAAATGAACTCAATCCAGACCAATTGAAAAACAATCTGAAGACCAATGGTTGTGGAGCAGTAGTTTCCTTCCTTGGTCTAGTGAGGGATTTTGATACAGGTGAAGAAGTCCTTTCATTGGAGTTTGATTCTTGGAAAGAAAAACTATTTTCTGTCTTAGAAAGGTTAGCAAATGAATCTACTTCTCTACATGGAGTTTCATCCATAGTTATCGCTCACCGAATTGGGATTGTTAGTGCAAACAAGCCAATTGTCTGCATCCATGTTGCTTCTGCACACCGCAAGGAAGCCTTCGAATCCTGCTCATGGCTCATCGATGAACTAAAGTCTCAAGCACCATTGTGGAAAAAAGAAATCAAAGTAAGTGGTGTAACTTGGAAAGCAGGATTGGGGTGAAAAGAATGGTTGAAGGAATAATCGATGTAAGTCAAAAACCAAAGGTAATAAGGACGGCAAAGGCAACTGGAATCCTTCATTTGCAACAAACAACAGTTGAAAAAATCCAATCAAAGGATGTCAAGAAAGGCGATGTTCTCGAGGCCTCAACAATCGCGGCAATTCAGGCAGTAAAAGAAACACCACGAATCGTCCCCCATTGCCATCCCATTCCGATTGAGGGGTGCTGGGTAGATTGGAGTTGGGAAGGAAACGATTTGAGATGCACAGTATCAGTGAAGGCAACATATAGCACAGGTGTCGAAATGGAAGCATTAACTGGTGTGTGTGCGGGATTATTATGTGCATGGGATATGGTGAAGTACCTCGAAAAGGATGAGGCAGGGCAATATCTTTCCTCAAAAATCACCGATATTTTGGTATTAGAGAAGCGCAAGGGTTGACATGCCACTTTGCTTCGCCCAGCACATGGCAGCAGTTGGTGAACTCGCAGACTATTTCCGGTTGGCTTGTGAAAGAGCTGCAATCGCCAGTGGTGAATGGCGAGGCAAAGGCGACGGCAAGGCCGCTGATGGAGCAGCAGTCGAGGCAATGCGTTCAACATTTGATAAAGTTCCATTTGATGGTAGGGTGGCTATCGGCGAAGGTGAGAGAGATGAAGCCCCAATGTTGTGGATTGGCGAGCCTCTTGGAAATATGCAAGGCCATCCTGATGCAGTGAAAGTAGACATCGCTGTTGACCCATTGGAGTGCACAAATAATTGCGCCACAAACAGCCCAAATTCAATTGCCGTACTTGCAGCCGCTCCTCGCGGAGATTTACTACATGCTCCAGATTGCTATATGGACAAAATAGCAGCAGGCCCAGACTTAGCAGGAGAAATTAGCCTTGATGCTGAAGTGGCGTGGAACCTTGAACAGGTTGCTTCAGTTTTGGATAAAGCGGTATCAGAGGTTCAGGTTGTAGCGCTTGATAGAGAGAGGCATGCTCAATTATTTTCAGAAGTTAAGGAGGTAGGTGCGCAATTGCATTTGATGGGTGATGGAGATATTTCTGCAGCGATTTGGGCCTCTGAAGCTGATGGTCCCTATGATTTGTTACTTGGAATTGGGGCTGCCCCAGAGGGAGTGATTACCGCTACTGCATTACGTGGTCTCGGTGGTGTATTCGAAGGCAGACTAAAATTTCGTTCTGAAGAAGAGCGTATTAGAGCAGAAGGAATGGTTGGTGGAGACCTTGATCGACTTTGGACTGCAAAGGAATTATGTCGTTCATCAGATGCAGTTTTTGTTGCAACCGGCGTTTGTTCAGGTTATCTTCCTGGAGTAGAACACCTTGCTGAAGGAATTAAAACGACTTCGCAAGTCATCGATGTCACTTCGGGAAAAGTCAGTAGGATTGAGACGATTCATTGAGTACAAGTTCTAGAATTATGGCCTGACTTTCCACAGGTTTTACAGCGTCTGAATTGTTTGTTTCTATTTGAAAAGGCTTTCTTGGCAGCCGCTGCCTCTGGGTTCACCTTTGGACATGTGCGGGTATTATGCCCAATTCTATTGCAAGCCTGACATCGGCGCTTGCCATCTTTAGGGCGTTTTCTTTTGAGGGCTGCTCGTTCTGGAAATAGCCTTGGGCAAGTTCGGTTATTATGTCCGACTCTATTGCATTCACCACATATTCTTCTACCATCTGCACGGGGCTTTCGCTTGGCAGGGCGGTCTGGGTGAAGACGAGGACAAGAACGTGCATTGTGTCCTTTTCTAGAGCAGTGAGCGCAACGGCGAATTCCGTCTTTTTTCTTTTTTGGTTTTCGATCTGGAAAAGTTTTTGGGCAAGTTCTTGTGTTGTGACCAACGCGGTTACAATTTCCACATTTCCTGCTACCCCTCGTTTCTAGCCTGTACATACGTACTTTTGCCTTAGTGAGATTCAATTTAGGGCAGGTTCTTCTGTTATGCCCCTTTTCATTACAATTCGAACAAATATAGAAGAAGTTGTCAGACATCTTAATCAATTGGTTGATAAAATCACTCTTATATGTATTATGTGGCAACTAAATCAGCATCCTGTACCGGGGATTGATTGAAGGAGGAATCCCTTGTGGGAGACTTTGCCGGTGATTGAGATGGATGTTGTTGTACCAATGGATGTGCCTGAAGAAATGGTCGAGACTTGGCTTGAAAATATGGCTGCTGCAACTTGCAATACGGGTAGGATGAATCTTTTTGCTTGTGACCAGAAAATTGAGCATTTAAATGATGATTTTTTTGATGGTGGAGTGAAAATCCCACTTTCATCAAATAATCCAGAACATTTGTTTGAGATTGGTGCTCGCGCCCATGCCGAAGGAACAATTGGTGTACTTGCTGGCCAATTAGGATTGATTTCTCGTTATGCCATGGATGCCATAGACGTGCCATACCTAGTCAAGATGAATAGCAAAAGCCACCTTGTGAAGAAGGGGCAAAGAGACCCAGTTAGTATGGCGATGTGGGATATAGATGATGTTTTTACACTCATCAATAATGGAGTAAATGTAGTTGGAATAGGCTATACTATCTATCTTGGTAGTGAGTTTGAGCATGATATGCTAACAGAAGCAGCAACTTTGATTCGTCAGGCTCATGAAAATGGCCTAATTACTGTGACATGGATTTATCCAAGAGGAGAAGCCGTTGAGGATGAGATGGATCCACAACTCATTAGTGGGGCAGCAGGAGTTGCACTTTGCATTGGTGCGGATTTTACCAAAGTCAATTATCCAAGAGCCTTTGACAATATGAGTCAAGCCGAAAGTCTAGCTGTGGCAGTAGAAGCTGCAGGTAGAACAGGAATCATTTGTTCGGGGGGGGGCAGTCTTCCGGCCAAGGAATTCCTACAACGTCTTTGGGAGCAAATCAATATTTCAGGTGCTCAAGGTGGTGCAACAGGCCGTAATATTCACCAAAAGAGTACAGAGGAAGCGGTCAAGATGACTGCAGCATGTCACGCGATTATCTGTGAAGAAGCCAGTGTGGATGAAGCATTGGCTATTTTCGAAGAGTGAATATTTTTATTCACCTGAACATCGAGTTTCCATTTCTATCATTGTGGAGTAGAATTGGTTTGCCATCTTCCCACTCGGGGCAGTTGTCGGAAACCCAAATGCGTGTTGCCCACTCACAAATATCGTAGCCACCAGAGAGGATTCCACTTCGCTTGATATAGCCAACCTTGACAATGTCTTTGTCTTTGGAAAGTACGTTTCCTAATTGTTGACTTGTTGTGCCGTGTCGCATTGTACTATTGATGTGCTCAAGTATTTCTGCCGTGTTCCTAGGGCGCTCTGCCAGGAACTTCTTAATTTTCTCGCGTATTCTTACTGTCTTCATCGATTCCTCCTCCTTTTGTTTTCTGGGTGGCCGCGTTATGGTTCGGTTCCCGATATGACAGAGGAACACTGGTACTCATATAACCGTTATGCTTACAATTGAGTGTAGGGTTACACTTACTGACCATTCTAGATGTAATATTTGTGCCAATCGCGGCATGTGGTGTGGAAATTAATACAACTCCAGTAGAAACCTGTAACTAAATGTAAGTTTAAAGCATGTTAAAGTCAAGTTCATAACCCCCCCTGCCTGTAGAATTATTTGGAGGATACCGGAGGTGCCAGCAAAGATCCGCAGTAATTACCGCCGAAGGCTGCTTACAACCCTCAGCATTTCCGGTTGTTCTGTTAGCGAGGCTGCTCAAAAAACAGGGCTCCGTTTACCGCACGCATCTGCAGAATTAAAGAAACTAAGGGCCGAGGGCCACGTTTCTGCAGATAGAGAAGGTGAGAGTAGGGGTTCGCATCAGAGATTAACCTCTTCAGGAATGAAATTACTTGAGTCAGATGAATTGGCTCGCTTGAAACAAGTTCTGAAGACTGGAGTGCCATCAGAAGTACAAGGATGCATTGTTGCTAGAGATGGTGAATCACTACTGTTGGCTTACGCGGTTAATCCGGGGAAAGGCATTTTATTGATCCCAAATCAAGAGATGGAGATAATTAGTGATTCCAGTGGAAACCAAGGGGATGAATTAGAATTCAGTTGGGTTACTCCTGTTGAGCGAAGAATACGCTGGTTTGATTCCAAAACTTTAGAGCCTACTCAAGCACCTGAATCTGGGCAATCAATGCAGACATTGGCTGCTTGGACTGAAGCAAACCAAGCTGTAGGATTGATCCGAGGACGAACTTTGGATTATTCAAAAAGTGAGAATTTAGCTGTTGGAACTTGGTTTAAAGAACCGAAAATGAAGAATCCACCTCCATTACCAAATCTACTTCGTGATGGGGATTGGAATCTGGGTGAAGCACACGAATCTGCAAAACCAGTGAAACCAGAAGTTCCTCTGGTTGCGGTAGTACAGGAACGTTATGCTGCCTCTTTACTGACAAATGCAGCAAGTGAAGGGGCATGGGTATTATCTGACCGAGCCGAATCCAACCCCATCCCAATTTCAGTTCTACAATGGTGGATTAGAGAAGTACATCCAAGACTACCTGCTGCTGAATTAAGAGATAGGCTTTCACAGGTACAAAAAGCAGCAGTTACCGGATGGAGAGGTCGAAGGAGGCGTTCGAGGCTGACAACAACATGGCAGAGATTCAAGGAATCTTGGCAAAACGTAGAGTGGGAAGAAGAACCAATCTATGAGAATCCTGCATCATTCAATATTCAGAGTTTGGATTCTTTAGCAGTGAAATCATTGATGCATTGGATTATTGAGGATGCGAAGCAACCTTTGGTATTGAATTGGCCAACCCATCGAGATTTTGATGAAAATAAATTTGGTTCTTTACTGAATAATGGTTTGAACAGGTTGTTAATCACTCCTCATGAAATTAATTCATCTAGTCTAGTTTTGTCAGAGGGGCCTGAAGGTTGGCCTGATTCGAGATTGAGATTACCAACAAATATTGAGATTCCTATTTTGCTTGCAGAACAGAAAGAAGAGTTGATTGCACCACCTGATAATTGGACACGACCTTGGAAGCCATCTGAAATAATTCCCTTATCGGAATCTTTTGACTTGGTCAAAACACCGGATGATGAATTGGAAGCATTGTGGGTCGCTTGCTCTCTTTTTCCCGAAGGTGAGGAAAATTGGGCGAATAGACATGAAAGCAAATTTCCATTAGCAGCATGGATTGCTAGCAGCCAAGAACACAGGTGGTCAAGATGGCAAAGAATCTCAAGATGGTTAAATTCTGAATGGATAGAGTTGCTACTTCCTGAAGAGGTGCCATTTTCTGAACTAGTGAAATTATTGGCCCAAGCCACACCAGAATGGAGGGTCCACGCCAGTCAAGTGATCCGGAAAACAATGGTTCTGCAACCTGATGCAGTTATTGAGATGAGGAGATGGTGCAAAGAAAAATCAGACGCAGCAGCTTGTGCAGAACAAATTTTAGCAGTTGCTCCGTGGATTATTCCTCATTTGGGAAAAGCCATGGCAGTTTGGGCATACCAAGCATGGCAAGCATATCCAACTCAAGATATTGGGCCAGTATTGGAAGGTATGAAATGGTGTGCTCGTCAAGGATTTCTTAAGAAATCATGGTCAAAGTCAATTGAAGAAGTTGCCATCAATTTGCGTTCAGGTCACCCATTGAGGCATTGGCTTTCAATCCTGAAGTGGACAACAGATGAAAAGACAATGAGGCTTGACTCAATGCGAAATTCATTCGAAACATTACCTCTTGATTGGTGGGCTCATCTCTCTATCGAAGCACTGTCGCGACAACTCGAAGATGAAGATGGAAGAAGTTGGTTATTGGAAAAACCAATTTCATGGGCAGCTGCTTGCCTAAGGCCACCAACAGAGGAAGCAAGGTTACCAGGTGCGGATAGTCAACATCCTGGGATGGATGTGAATTTGGTAGTTTCAATACGACATCACTTTGTAAATTTGGAAAATGAAAAAGGTGAAGGCAGTTTACATCTCTTAGACTTGATAGAAAGTATAGAAGACTTAAAACAAGGAAGCGCAGTAAAATGTGGTAGAACCCATCCAGCAGTTTCATGGTTGGTTAGACCAGTCGATGAGTGGGGGAAACTCGACTTGACACCGGAAGGCTTTTCTTGCGATGAAATGGTCCAAGCAAGATTGGAAATGCGCATCAGCGGTTTCCATTCTGGACTATTAGAATCCACACAGGCAAGGCTGCCTTGATATCGAATCATTGAAGAAGCATAGGCAGTCAGGGCATCTTGCCACACCAGCAACACCGACTGGAGCAACTACCCCGCCGGGTAGACGTGATGAGAGTACGGTACCAATGAGTGTGGTATTTAGCCGTTAGCGAAGACCAGGGGGATCCTTCGGGAGATGATGTCTGGTGCAAACTGAACGGCGTGATTATCGACTGAGTTTGGGTCCTTACCCGACGAGAGGATGAAGGTGAGACAACCTCTCGGTCGTACAGATGCCCTGGTGTGAGGGTCATGCCCCTGAGGAGACTGTGAGGAGGGCTGTTACACACCGGGGCTCACTCTATCTTACACAAGGAATATCCCCTTCCTTCACTGCCACTTCTTTGATGGCAAGACAGTTCAGCCGTTGTTTGGTAGGTGGAACCTTTGACAGGTTCCATACTGGCCATATTTATTTGCTTGATTTAGCACTTTCAAAATCTCAGCATGTTGAAGTTTGGATAACCGATGACAAGATGGTTTTAGATAAGGCAGGTATTCCATTAGAACTAGATAGACGTATGGATGAACTTTCCGAATGGGCTGAATTGAAACATGGAGATCGAATCAGCCTTCATATTCTTAGAGATAAATATGGACCAGCACCACATCGAAGGGATTGTGATGCGATTGCTTGCACTATTGAGACCAAGAGAACTTGTTTATCGATTAATGAGCAACGTTGTGCAGCAGGATTGGAAGCCTTGGAAATCATTGTTGCCTCACATATCGAAGATGGGGTTGGGGGAATAATCAGCAGTACAAGAATAAGGGCTGGAATTATTGATAGAGATGGAAACCCATGGTTGGTCGATGATGACCAAGACCGAAAGATGCCGAAAGTATTAGTTGATTCACTTAAACAACCAATGGGCATTTTATACGAAGGCCCAGAAGAATACCCTGAATTAGCAATGCGAAAAGCATTGGAAGAAATCCCAAAATCTTCGAGCATCATAGCAGTTGGAGATGTATGTGTTCAAACTATGCTGGAGATAGGAGTTCGCCCATGGATTGGATTTATCGATGGTCGAACTAAAAGACAACTTCTCGATGAATCAGAAACAGTCTCAACAGAAGGATGGGAAGCAATCATTCATTGTTCAAACCCGCCTGGTATTATCTCATCAGATTTGATAAAAGCTTGTCGCAAATCTGCAAATGCAGATGACACAGTGTTGGTGGTGGTGGATGGAGAAGAGGACCTCGTTCCCATCCCAATGCACATGATGTTACCATTAGATTGCCACCTCATCTATGGTCAACCAAACAAAGGTGTAGTGGTGCGAATTAGCGATGAAACCGTGAAGCAACGTTGCCGAGAAATGTTTGCTACTTTTGAGGTGATTCCTTGAGTGAATATCCAATGGTCAGTATTACTGTCGCTGTACGTGATGCCGAGAAATGGGTCAACGATTGTTTGCAATCATTACTGGATCAAAGTTATCCTAATTTTGAAATAATTGCAGTAAATGATGGTTCAAGCGACTTAAGTGGTGAATATCTACAGAATTGGCACGACCCCGAGGGAAAGAAGAAGGGAATTGCAGTTCATGTTGTTCAATTACCGGCAAGTGGGTTATCTGCGGCCCGCCAGCATGCTTTGAAAATTGCAAAAGGGATGTGGGTAGCGATAACAGATATTGATTGCCAGCCTCATCCAACTTGGATTGAAAATCTAGTTAAACAATCAAAGGGAATTGATGATGAGGATGTTGTTAGTGTAACTGGGCGGGTTATTTTTGAAGAAGGAGATACAGTGGTAAGTCGAATAAGGGCTCAGGAAATTGAAAGCAAGTACCGGAAGCGCTCCCGAAGAACTACTCTTGCAAATGGTTCTTGTAGCATGTTTCTGAGAGAACGGTTGCTTCAAATTGGTGGCTTTAACCCTGAATGGTATCATGCAGAGGACATGGAAGTTTCCTTGAAATTAGTTGATTCAGGGGGAGTAATCATCCATACACCTGATGCAATTGTGCAACATGTTGCCGAATCATCCCTTCGGACATTCTTGCGCAAGCGTGCAAGAGATGCTCGTGCTCATATGAGAATTGTTCGTAATTACCCACAGAGAAAACGCAAAGGTCCAGGATTTGATTTCATTGGGAGTTCCTGGTTTGTACTTGCCTTGGCTCCTTTTCTTGGAGGTGCGTTTCTTCAACTGCTTAGAATTGGGTTGACGGATGTGGAGTTTGATTATTCTGCCCTTGGTAGTCAACTGATGTTAGCGATGATAGCAATTTATCTATTACTAGGAATCAAGTTATCAAAAGGATACCTTGGAAGAGGCAGTCTGAAAACCAAGATTATTGACAGTGTCCAATTACCCTTGATTCTGGCTTTTTGGAGCCTTTGGTTATGGAAGGGCATCACATTAGGTGTGATGGACGCAGTATTTTCTAAAAATGGCCACTGAGAATTAGTCCATCGGGGCAACTTCGCCATCTTCTGTAGGCATAATGGATAAGGCAATACCGAATCCAATTAATGCTGCAGCGACAGAATAGACACCTGGATCAATCCATCCAGTGTGGGCGATTCCCCAATAAAAGTAGAAAATGATTCCAATTGCTAGAAGCCATGAGGAGAATGTCTTCCTCCAACCACCTTCTTCGGCATTCATCATTGCTAGCCAATAATCGTTGAGAAAGAGGTTTTTCAGCCATGCAGCCATGCCTCCTTCGAAATGGGTATTGATGCCTTTTGCGCCTAGTCCAATGAGCACTAGCCCCATAGTTAGGAATGCACCATCGCTTAAGACAGAGAACCCTTGATTACTTGTTTCAGTATCCAAAATTTGCCCAAATGTACCAAGGCTCAAGAAACTGATCCAAGAGATTTTGCCAGTTGGGTGTGCCATAACAAGTACGTTGAGTATACCCACTAGCAAAATCCAAGCCCCTAACGCGAAAAACCAAATCGAAATTGTGCGACCTGGATTGAGGATGGAATTGATGAGGCCGCCTTCTGCCTCGCCCTTCTCAGTCTCTGACATGGCCACGCCGACCATCGGTTCTCGTTTAAGTGGCTCGGCTTGCTTCACAGGCGAGTTTGGAACCTGTACGAACCTGAATCAACTGCACTAAGTGCTTCATCTGATGCAATCATCAATGAGGTAGCATCGATGGAAACTGGCATACATGAGTTGATTTGTTTGCTTCTTCCATAACGCCCTCGGCTAACGGTTTTCGAAGTAATTAATCCCAACATATCAAGATTAGAGAGTAGGTCAGTTATTCTTCTTTGAGTGAGATTATTTGTACCATAATGTTGGCAAGCTTGTCTGTAGATTTCATAGACTTCACCAGTTGCAATATTTGAGAGGCCGTTCTTTTCATTGAGAAGCACAGAGTAGAGGACTAGTTTTTGTTGTGGAGGGAGAGTTTTGATTATTGGAGTTATCTGATCGCATTCAATTTGGTTTTGAGCCATTCTTACATGTTGTACTTCTACTGTTTCACAACCGGATTGCTCAGCTTTTTCAGTAGATACTCTAAGCAAATCCAATGCTCTCCGAGCATCACCGTGTTCTTGGGCTGCAAGAGCAGAGCATAGTTGCAAAACACCTTCACTGAGGGAATTAGCTTTGATACCAATTTTAGCACGATATTCAAGAATATCTTTCAGTTGTACAGCGTCATATGGTGAAAAAATGACATCTTCTTGACCTAAACGGCTTTTAACGCGGGGGTCGAGGTATTCGGTAAATTTCAAATCATTACTTATGCCAATTACACAACATCTGGCTTGGCCCATTCTTTTCAAATCATCATTGATATTACATAGGTTGTAGAGTAGGTCATCTCCAACCTTCTTCACCAAATGATCTATTTCATCAAGAACGATAACATGTACGCCACCGCGTTCATTCATCCTCCTAACTAATTCTTCAAACACCCTGTCTGTTGGCCAACCAGTGAATGGAATATCTTCTTTCTCATTTTCTTCTAATAATGAGTTTCCAAGGAAAGCAAGGACGCGATATTGGGTGTCTATCGTACGACAATTGACATGTACTGGGTTAACCGACTTGCCGATTTGTTTACCCTTGCCCTCAAGTTGTGAGCAGATGAACCTTGTAACCGCAGTTTTCCCAGCACCAGTTACACCGTAAAGAACCATGTTGGAAGGAATTTGACCTTTCAGAGCCTCAACCAAGTTGAATCGAATGGCTTTAATTTCTTTCTTTCTATGTGGGAGTTCACTTGGATGGTGAGAGTGTCTCAATACTTCCTTATTGACAAAGAGACTAGGTTGGGTCAGAAGATTATCGAAAATATTTGCTCCCATTTTGTAACATCTCCTTGATTTCAATTGAGAATTATATTTCCTCAGCCAACTTCAGCCACCTGATGAGGCATCCTAGTCCGAGGGGGGTATATAGGAACTATGGCATCAGCCTCATCTTGAATGGGATTTGCTTTGCAGATGTTTAATATATTGAATCATTGAAATCAGCGCTTGGCATCAACAAGTAACTAATTATTATCTACTAGTCGTGCGTTTTTTACACTTACCCCTAAATTGAGAGGAGAAAAAAAATCTCACTGTATCCAATGTAAAACATACTGAGTTTACAAGGATTAATTGATTAAGCAAGAATCATTTATTAAAACTTAATTATGTTCCAAGATTACAATGAAGAAACCACAAAGGGAACATTTCAGTGGAGTATATGAAGACTTTCGATTGTCTCCAATTGGCAAGATAAATAATTCCTCTATTAAATATCATATTTATGGATAATTAAACCTCTATTGTTTACACTTTATTGAGGCCCGATGAATCCAAAAGGAATTTATCTCCATCTGATATTTGAATTACATTAGGTGGTAATTTAGGCAATACATTCGAGATTATTGCTGTCAGTGGACTTGAAGGATCGTCAAGGAAGGTGTGAGTAACTAGAAAAACCGTGTTGGGATTATTTTGAGAAATATCCCAGATACTCTTTGGACTATAGTGTTGAGTTGTTGGAACATGGTCTGGAACTCCCATCTCAATTACCACAACATCACACCTTCCAACTCTACTTTCAATTGCCTCGCAGGGTCCAGAATCTCCTGTGTGCATCAGCGATAGTCCAGATGAATGAGTTAATACATAGCCATGAGGATCAACTTCAGTATCATGCTCGACAGCAAAACGCTCAAATTTCCATTTGGGATTATTCAGAATGTTGCCATCGGAATTTTCATCCCAGTCAAATTTCTTTAGCCGTTCTCCCATACTATTTGGATATGCGGTTTCACAAAGCGCAGATAAGCGTACCTTGCACCCTTTTGGCCCATGGATTCCCAGCGGTTCTGCTCCCCCCCTATCTGAAATCCACTTTCTTTCTAGAATTACAAAAGGGAAACCAAAGACATGGTCACCATGCCAATGGGTGAACATAATACTGCTTAATTTTGAAGGCGATAATTCGATACGGCGTAAAGAAGCCAAAGCAGTGGGTGGGCAATCGATGAGAATTGAATCATCGATTAGTAGCAAGGAGTGAAATCTTCCTTGTGGAAGGAAGGCATTGCCACTTCCAAGGAACTCCAATTTCACCGCCATAACCGGTGCAGGGGCTTTTGTGGTTTGACTGTTTCAGCGCGTCAGTGCTGAATGGACATGCACATGACTTACCTAATATTGATGAATGAAGGTCGAGTCGCCGCCGCCGAAGAGGGTGTTTCTCTCGCGGTGATTACATGGCAGCGACATTTAGTGCGAAGAACCCATTCTCTTCAAAGATATCTGAAAACAGGTTACTGAACGGCGAAGGGGCAACAAAAGAAACTCGACATCTTGTCTTCAATTTACCAAATGAAGGCCTTGAATACAAGGTCGGCGATGCTCTAGGAGTAATCGGAGAAAACCCAGTTCAAACTGTTGAGGCCATTCTTGCTTGTACAGGATGGGATGGACAGATGCAGGTTACTACACATAATGGAGAAAAAAGCCTGCGTCAAGCTTTACTCACCGATGTTGAAATACACCGAGTCAACAAGAAATTTATCAACAGTTTACTTGAGAGAATCCCTGATGAAAGAGGGGTAATGAGCGCTAGAATCACCTCAAGAAGTAGAAGTTCAGTTTTGGGTGGGGAAAACAATTCTTGGAATTGGTCAGGAGAATCTGATGATTGGCCTAATAATTATCCGTCTATTTCTCAAGGATCCAGCCCAAGGGCAATAGTTGAGAATCTCACTGAAGATGCAGAGGCCATGGAGAATTATATCTGGTCTAGAGATTATATCGACGTTATTGAACAATTTGGAGTGTTACATAAGCCTGAAGAATTACTTGGCATAGCAGATAAATTGAAACCACGACTTTATTCAATAGCTAGTAGTTTAGATGTACACCCTGGAAAAGTCGAATTGACAGTTGCGATAGTGCGTTATGAACATCATGATAGACTTCGCGGTGGTCTTTGTACTGCCTACATGGCTGATGACGTTGAAGTTGACAAGACTCCAGTTAGGATATTCATGTCTCCAACCAAATCTTTCGTTCTACCTGCAGACAAAAGCACTGATATTATCATGGTTGGACCCGGTACTGGAATCGCACCATTTAGAGCCTTCTTAGAACAGAGGGAATTTGATTCTGCGGCTGGAAGGAACTGGTTATTTTTTGGAGACCAGTCGGAAAAGACCGAGTATTATTATAGTGAACAAATCGAATCTTGGCTCGAAAATGGTATCCTTTACAAATACACTACGGCATGGTCAAGAGACCAAGCTGAGAAAATCTACGTCCAACATAGGATGGCTGAGAACGGTGAGGAAATTTGGCAATGGCTCTCTAATGGTGCCTATTTCTACATTTGTGGTGATAAAACATACATGGCCAAGGATGTCCATAAGGCCTTGATTCAAATCGCTCAAGACCATGGAGGATTATCCTTGGAGGATGCAACTCATTACTTTGAGAAGGTCATGATGCGAGAAGAAAAGCGATACCTTCGTGATGTATATTGAACCCAATTCAAGTTGAATTTCGCTCATAGAGTGTTATGGCAATTCCAAAACACTGGTTGGTATCCCCATTTCACGTGCCTTTTCGATTGCAACTTTAGTCCATTTTGATCGGCTCTCTGGGAAAGCGATTAGATGGGTTGCTTTGGAAAGTAAATCTTGAACTAAAGATTCCCTTGCTTCAAATCTGCCACTGTCTTCAAGCCCTGGGCGGTTTGCAATCCATGCCTCACGGAAAACTGCAATCTCTACGTTATTGTTATCAGCCCACCTTTCAACTAGATAGTCTACACCGCTCGCACCACCAACGATAATCAAATCAGGCCATCCTGCAACTTCTACCCAATTATCCAAATGCTCTTCAACAATCGAGAAATCATAGAAGGTACTCGACCCAACCACAACCAGATTGATGACAACGCCATCTCCAGTTAGGTCCATTCCTGAAAGCCGCTCGACCGTATCTTGTCCTGTTCCCATAAGCACCGTCCTGACAGGGTATCAGGTGTTGACACCAATGAACCTTACCCCTGAGAACTCATTATTCGAAGGTAATGAAGTGTGGAAGTGCAACCGCTGAGTTCATCTCCTTTCGACATTTGGGAGGGGTTAATGGGATTCAAGCGGGTGTTAATTGCCAACCGAGGAGAGATTGCTCTAAGAATCCTCAGAGCACTTCGGGAATTAGGAATCGAAGTGGCAATTATTCATGGTAGGGAAGATCGTTCTTCCCTTGCAGTCATGCAGTCCGATATCGCCGTTCCAATCTATCGCGACAACCCTCTTGATTCATACCTTGATGTTGAGGCAGTAATTGCCGCAGCAAAGAGCGTTGAGGCAGATGCAGTACACCCTGGTTATGGATTTCTTGCAGAAAATGCTGGCTTTGTACGCAGATTAGAGGAAGAGGGTATTACATTTATCGGCCCTTCATCAGATGTCATTGCATTACTTGGAGATAAGATAGAAGCAAGGGCTGCAATGGAGGCAGCGGGTCTTCCCGTTGCTAAAGGTAGTTCCGAACCTATTTCAGAAGCCGAAGTTGCATCAGCATTAGCCGATGAAATCGGCTATCCTGTTATCATCAAAGCAGCCGCAGGAGGCGGTGGAATAGGCATGCAAATCGTAGAACAGGCAGGAGAATTCACTTCGGCCCTAAACCTCTGCCGTTCACGTGCTCGTAGTGCCTTTGGAGATGAACGAGTATTCGTTGAAAAATACATTGAAGGTGCACAACATGTAGAATTTCAAGTACTTGGTGACGGAGTGAAAGCCATTCATTTTGGTGAGAGATTCTGTAGTATTCAAAGAAGACATCAGAAATTAGTCGAAGAAGGTCCTTGGTTGGATACTCAAGAGAGGGAAGAAATTGGAGATTTAGTATGCCGTGGTGCTGAGACTGTTGGTTACAAGGGCTTAGCAACATTCGAATTCTTAAGAGATGAAAATGGCGATTTTTACTTCCTCGAAGTTAATCCCAGAGTACAGGTAGAACATACGGTCACAGAAATGATAACCGGCCATAATCTAGTACAATTGGGAATAAAAATTGCAGAGGGTGAATCCCTTAGTCTTGAGCAATCTGATATCCAGTGGACAGGTCATGCCATTCAATGTAGGATCAATGCTGAAGACCCAATTCAATTTATCCCCTCACCTGGAAAATTATGGCAATGCCATTTTCCTGCAGGTTATGGAATTCGTGTGGATACCCATGCTCATGTTGGTTATGAGATGCCAGGTTGCTTCGATAGTCTATTGGCTAAATTATTGGCTTGGGGGCCGACTAGAGAAGATGCAATCGCACGAATGCGTTCTGCCTTAGATGAGACCATATTAACTGGCGTTGAACATTTGGTTCCATTACATAGAAAGATAATGGATGAAGAAGATTTTTTGGCAAGAAAAATAACTATTCAATACATAGAAAATCACAAGGAATTATTGGGGTGAAAATTGTGGATGTTGTTATGATTGGTAGTATTGCATATGATAGTGTAGAGAGTCCAGCAGGTAAGATTGTCGAGGGATTGGGAGGTTCTGCAACTTTTGCCGGAGTATCTGCTTGTAGATTGAATCAAAGATTGGACGCAGGACTAAGCATCGGTGCAGTTGGTGTAATTGGCAAAGATTTTCTTGAATCTGATATTGAGCGACTAGAAAGTCAAGGGATGGATCTCTCTGGAGTTGAGAGGTCGGATGATTTAACGTTCCGTTGGGTCGCTCGTTATGGTGCTGATTTTGGGGATGTGGAAACTCTTGATACGCATGTAAATTGTATTATTGGATATTCCCCAGTTGTGCCATCTGAGTGGAGGAATGCATCCATATTACTACTAGCAAATATGGCGCCATCTCTACAATTAGCAGTACTCGAACAAATGCACGATGATGTCATCGTACTTGCTGATTCTATGGAAAAATGGATTGTTGAGAATTTGGATGAAGTAAAACATGTGTTCAGTCGAACTGATGTCCTCGTGATCAATGAAATTGAAGCAGAATCATTAACAGGGATTTCCGAACCAAAATTAGCGGCAGTTGGATTATTGAATTTGATAAAAGAAAACGGGATAGTAATCGTGAAACTAGGAGCCCAAGGTGCTTTGGCCCTAATCGAAGGTGAGATAATCCAGATACCTGCGGTTCCAAATTGCACCCTCACAGATCCAACTGGTTGTGGAGATAGTTTCATTGGAACTTTGGCAGCGCATTTTGCTGCAAACATCAAGAATAATTCAACCCCTTACTTGAAACTCCGTGAGAGTATGGTTGATGCAACAGTAGCAGCATCTCTTGCTTTGGAAGGATTCAGTATTCAAGCAATTGAAGCGGCTGGAATCACTGAGTATGCACGCCGAGCAGCATTAGTAGATTCAATTGTTTGAATCGAGTCGTGGTAATCCAGCGACTCCAAGATTGTCTGATTCAGTGGTTGGTACGAGTTCTGAAAACTTGGCTGGAACTTGTTCATCTTCTTGAATTGAAGTACGATGCCTTTGAAGGATACGCTCCAAGTCCTCTGCGACCATACCGCTATTTAATTCTGAAATATTTTGGATTTCTTTCAATAATTGTGATTCATGGTTTCTATTCGCTTCCATCCTCAACAATTCACCGCTGCGCAATCTGTTCGAACCTTTTTCCAACCATTTCTTAGGCATTTTTGCAAGTTTTCCAAGTCCGGGCAATACTCGGCCTCTCATTCCTCTCTTACTTTCCAAAGCCGTTGAATTTGCTCTCACCCTAATTCTGCGCAATCTGCTTTGACTATTTGAATCAACCAATTTCTGCATATGAGGATATTTTATTCCACCGTCTTCGTTTTTGATTATATGTTCCCCAGAAAGTTGAGCCGATGCGACTAATGGCGTCGCTATTTCTTCAACTAATCCGTCCTCAATTGCTGTTGGTTCAACTTGAATCAAGTCGCGTTCTGGGTCATCCCCAGTGAGTGGAGATAAAAAGGTTGGAATGAAAGTTGTAGGCCTGACAGATTTCTGAAGATCTCCATTCAGGTCAGAATCACCCAATGGTCTTTGAGCATCTTGAATTATCTGTTGGGATGAGAACGGTTGTTGGTACCTAACTTGTTGTGGTTGTGCCGGTATTTGAGTTTGGCTTGGTGAATCGAACAAACCTCCTTCTGAAAACATTGAGAAACTTTGAGTAGAATTATTTTGTTGCTGAGTTTGACGAGGTTGAGTAAATACATTACCAGGTAGGGGCTGAACATTCGCCATTGCCCATGGGTCATCAACTACCTCAGGGCTATGTGCCAAGGCGATTATCTGGTCTTGAGCCTCCCTTGCTCTGCCGTAGGCATTTGGTTCCACTAGTGTCTCACGATGCTCGGGCTCAATGGAAACTTCCGCGGCGCCCACTGCTTCTTGGGTCCATTGTGGGGGTAAAATGAGGTCAACCTCCTTTGGCTCTTCATTGATAATTGCAGAGATAGATGGATTAGAGATTAGCGGTTCAGGCTCGCTTTCTTGAGTGAGTTGGTCGACAATTGCCTTAGTCCCTGGATAATCTGCTTCTCTTGATAGGAATGCCAAACCCTCTCTTGCTTCTTCAAGACTCTGTCCATCCTGCAATCTATGGACCAATGCAGCCATTCTCATCAAAGACGCATCGTTTCCGAACAAAGTATGGCAGTCACCATCATTGGAATCAATTGTCAAAGTTGGCCTTCTACCCATTGCCCAGATAAGAACAATCAATCCACCACTGCCAAAAAACCAGTATTGAGTTGGTGGAATGAATACCCTCCAAGCAGCATAAATGAGAAATAAGCCAATACCGAATAGCCATCTTGGAACAAGAGGAGTAGTATGATGACGCACTCTTACTATACTTTCGAGACGAATATTGAGAGTGTGTCCTGTGCGTCGTTCAAGCAGTAACCGAGATTCATCGAGAACTGCTTTACAAATTCCGTCAAAACCCGCTAATCGAAGAGAGGAGAACACTTCCGCGTCTCCCCCCTCGCAGCGAGAATCCTGCAAGGTAGAGTGCATCCCAGTAGGCCGAGCATTCAGGGCACAATATGAATGCACCGATTGTTAACAGGCGCGAGAGCGGTAGTTTGGCATTGCTTTAGATTTGCCATCAACAAGATTTGAGGCTGGTGATATGCCCTAAAATACGTGGATTTGAGTCTAATTGATTCAATAAAGCACAGCCAGGCCCATCAATACGAATTAGAATAGGAGCATCCCATTCAACAATCAATGAATCTCCATCAACTTCTTCCACTCTACCAACAGCAAATTGTAAGTCAAGGGAAAGATGAACCACATCTCCTTTCTCAAGTGTACGGCGATTAAACGGGCTCTTTTTCAAGGTCAACTTTGTTTTACTACATTCAATGAGCGGGATTGGTAAGACCTCATCAGCCTTCTTTTCGACAATAGGATTTTGCACGATTATTGCCCCTCCTCCAAGCCATTCTTCCTTTGCGTTTCGCATTGCTATTCCGACTCTATCTCCTGCTCTGGCAACTTTGACATCGTCATCCATAACCTGTAATGAGCGAGCATTTGCCATACCATTTGATGGCAGGGCTAACAATTCATCATGAACTGATACCTTTCCTTGTTGAACATATCCAATTGCCACCAAACCGATTCCCTTGACATTGAAGAATTGGTCTACTGGAACAATTAGAGGAAGAGATTCTTCCTTGGCAAGTTCATCTAATGATGATTCAAGAATTTCTTGTAGCATTTCTCGAATTTGTATTCCATCATGAGGAGTTTGTTTCCACCCTCCTAATCCTGCTTGTTGCATTAGACCTTTCACTTGGTCCTCATCTACCCAACCTCCTTCAGATGGATTAATTACAAAAATTCCATTTTTGATACCGGACGATGAAAAAGCAATGAGAGCTTCACCGAGGGCTGCATTTACTTCAGTGATTTCTAGTAGCCCTGCTCTAGCAACTCCAAGTGCTCCTAATAGTGGTCGAAGGCGCTCTGGAAACTTAGCTGGCCGAATCAATGAGAGGATTCTTTGACTGCCATCACTTGCATTTTCTTTGTGAACATAGGTATGAACATCTCTTTGGTCAGAGGCTTTAGCAATTTCCTTGGCTAAAGAATCGCTTCCGACCATGGCTATATTCAGGACTGGCATGGAAGCAGCCGAGACGCCATCCCTTGTTGATATTAGTGATGGAGTAACCATTGGCCTTCAATAGGATTTTGCCTTTAGTAGGTCCTCTCGAATTGCCTTGGCTTGCTTCCAAATTTTCTCTTGTTGCTCATTTTGCGGAACGAATTGAGGAATTGGAATTGGCCTCATTTGATTATCGATTGCCACCATGAAGAAAAAACCTGAACAGATTTCAACTCTGGTCCAATCAGCTTTTCGCATCGCATACGCGATAACTTTGCAACATGCCGTATGAGTTGAGGTGAATACCACTTCACCGACTACTTCTATCAAGTCCCCTTGACGAGCTGGACTCTTGAATTCCATTGTGTCGATTGATACTGTAACGAACTCTCTATGGGCGAACTTACTGGCTACAATTCCTGCTGCTTTATCCATCATTGCCATCAATTTTCCACCAAATAATGTGCCATAACTATTGGTATCCTGAGGAAAGACTTCTTCGATTAATGTGACTGGTTCTTGACTAAATGGCTCCATCTTTCTCAACTCTCGCAGCATGGGCTATGCTATCAAGTCATGTAGGGTTGTAATGTCGCACGCTTCATTTATGAGACCTCTGTCGCCTTCGTGATGATACTTGCTAACTTGGAGCAAAAAGTGGCGGTTGCTTTGGTTTCTGGAGGAATTGATTCTCCTGTCGCTGTTGCTCGAATGCTTGCAGATGGATGGAAGATTCACGCCCTACATGCATCTCAAGAACCGATTTCAGGGCCCGAGGCAGAAAATAAAACTCTGGCCTCTTTGCAACATCTCAACTCAATATATTCAGGATTATTGCATCAAGAATTGGTGGTTGTACCAGTTGCAGAAGCATTGACTGGATTCACGAAGGGTGATGCTCACCGTGATTATTTTGTACATATGAAAAGATTGTTTCAAGCTTTGGCTTCTTTACTCGCAATGGAGGTTGGTGCCACTCATATATTGAGTGGAGAAAATCTAGGCCAAGTATCTTCTCAAACGCTTGGAAACATGGGTGCAGTAGAGGTGGCAAGTAGCCTGCCGGTATTGCGACCATTATTGGGTTTGGATAAGCAAGAAATAATTGCCATGGCTAGAGCCTTAGGAACATATGAAATCAGTGTTGGGCCCGAAGAATGTGATGCATTAGGTCCAAAACACCCTACCACAATCGCAAACTTAGAACGTTTACACGGTAATGAAGGAGGCTTGGAAGGATTGCTAGAAATCGCTTCAAAATGTTGGCAATCCAGCCGTCGAAGGCCTTTGTGAAATTGACAAATCTAATTATTGAATTAGGCATCAAAGACCCGATGGGTTTTCATGTAAATGGCAAGTGGCGCAATGTACTGCACTGAGGTGTATTTAGATGAATGATGAAGGAAGACGTATCCCTGCACTGCTGTTAGTGCTTTTAATGCTCATTAGTAGCCTTGCTTCAGCAGCCACAACCACCACTAATTTTAGCAATGGTTCAGATGAAGCATTTGTTGAAATAAAAGAAGCGCTTACCTACAGTAATTCTATCGACGGAAGTGTTAGCCTTCCCGCGGGAGATACGGTAACAAGTGCCACCATTAACGTTGCAACTTCGATGACAAATCATAGCCAATTGGTGAAGTATGATTCAAGTATCAACCCCGATTTATGGGATCCAGCCTACAATAATCAACAGACATTTTACTCCAATAAGGACGATTTCACCTATACTGACAAATCTTTGAAGTTAGTTTCAGATGGTTTCACTACCGATTTTGAGGGTACTAAAGCCAGTTTCCAATCTTCAGTTGTACCACCTGCAGATAATACCTGGGAACATGGAAAGTTAGCAAACCAAAATAATATTGATTTGGATTGTAATAGTGGAGGTGAATGTTGGGGAACCAATCTATTCGATGATTATTATCCAGATGATGCCCCAGAGGGCGCAAACAATTTCAATATGGAAATGAAATCTCCATCGATGTACGTTAGTTCAACAGGATACATTGCAAAGTTTGCATCATTCCATTCACTGTTTCGGACTGGCGCCAATGCAACTCCTGCCAATGGGATGTATGATTGTGCATACGTAGAAGTTATGAGTTCAGTCAATGGTCAGGATTGGGGTGGAGTATGGAGCCACCTTCAATTCGACATAACAAATTCTTCAGGCATAGGCTATACAAATGGGTTGTATCCAGTAGGTTCTGGAACTAATAAGATTCAATATTGTGATGGTGTACCTACAGGTTCTTATGCACTTGGAGGAACTTCAAAGGATCCACAAATCAATTCTAATGGATGGGGTACAATGGCTCTTAATCTACAATCATTGATTGGAAAATATGTTCGCTTAAATTTTGTTCTAGAGCGTAATATTTACGATGGAAAAACACCTGATACTACTTTCTTACCTGGTTGGTATATCGATGACTTCAGACTTGGAAATCCATTGCCGCAATCTGGAAGCGTAACTGTTGAAGGATTTACAGCCTCTCAAATTCAAGGTCAGGCTGGATATCCAGATGGCTATGGAATTTTACATCTTGAGGTTGAAACTACCCCTACCAATTCTTTGACTGTTGATGTTATGAATGCGATTGGAACTGAGGTTGTCGTAGATAATAATGGCAATGCTCTTTCCGGTCTAGAAGGAAGCAGCATCGAATTATGGGATATCAACACATCGCTGTATCCTCAATTGCAGTTGCGCTTTAATTTCGATAGTGGCATATATCGCCTATCAACTCCAATCTTGCACGCAATCCATCTAGGCAGTAGGGTCGGAAGTGGATTGAATGATTCTTATTCTGTCATATCGAACCCTCCAATTACAGATAATGAATGGGTGACAAGTGGAATAATGGGAGAGAACCTAATGTACTTCCCAATGTTAACTGATAATGATTTATCACCTGTTGTAAAAAAGAGTAGTTTTTCTCAACCTATTACGGGCATTACTCCAGTGATTACCGATGATTGTTCAGGCGACCCAACAATTACTCTTAACGTTGGAGGTGCAATGCCAGAATTAGTAACTGAAGGAGAAATGTGGACACCAGATGAGCCAATATTCACCTTCTTAGGAGAAGTGTCTTACAGTGAATTTTGTACAGTGAGTGGGGTTTGGTTTGACTTACAATTCGGATTCTCACCCAGTACAATTCGCCTTGACATTGCTGGTGATGGTGACCTTGAATGGGGATTTGATGAACCAGCATTCGGCCATTTTGGATTGCAGGATGTATTTTGGAATGGAATTAATTCAACAATCAATCAAGCAATAGATTCCAAGACTGTACCACTAGGAGTTTCTGGAATGGGCCAAGGTGGCACCTTCATGCTGCCAAAGGGTGCTCAAGTATTGGCTGCAGAATTGGCATTTGACCAAAACACAATTCATTCAAATATCGATGATAATATTGGATTTGACCTTGAATTACTTAGTGGAAGCCAGAATGAAACACTGGGGGAGTTTGGTAATATAACAAAATGGACTAGCGATGGTTTCAATCTACCAAATGTTGATTTCAAAACAACAATAAACAATCTTCTTGATAACCCAATGGTTCCAACAAGTCACATTGATGCTTATGGAAATGAATGGATTTCGCTGCACTTTAAGATTACAAGCCCAGATGCATCAACTGGCTCCTCATTGCGGCTTAACAACCTCATTATTCTCTATAATTGGCAAACCACCCTTGGTAGCCAACAAAACTTAGTTAGAGAATTATCTCAAGGAATATCCTCAGGAATAGAGATTGCAGGAGTTGTAAAAGTGCCAATAAAGATACAGGCAACTTCAGGAGGGGCATTGAAACTAACAAACTTGTCGGTTACTTCTTCCCCAGGATATTCAAGCACTTTATATCTATCTAATTCTCCAGAAGGTTTGTATCCAGATGGCAGCATTATTGAGGCCATAAGCCATCATCTTGTTGATTCATCAACTGGAACTACTTTTAGTCAAGCAAGATTGAGAATAGAATCTTCTTCTGGGTCAATTGAATTAGGATATTCTGATGTCATGGGATTCTGGGAAGTTGAAGATGATGATGATCTAATCAGTTTACAATCATCTGAGGCAGTAGATGTTCAAGGAGCCAAGGAGATATCATGGAGATTTACTATCAACCCAAGTTGGGGTGATGCAGCCGAAGCAAGAATCTACGCCAGTCTAATAGCAGACAATGGTGTGGAAGGAATTCCTGGTGCAGTAATTCTTAACCCAAGTGAAGGGAATGCTATTGAAAACGATGCAGGGATAACTAACTTTGAGATACAAAACAGTGCAGGAGAAGTTCAATCCCTGAGCGATGGTCAGTCTAATCAGTTGATTCGATTAATTGGCAGCATTAAATTGGAAGGTCTTGATACTGCTCCGGACCCCTCGGCTTACAGAGTGATCGTAGAAGTTCTCGATATCAACAGTACAGACCCACAGGATATTATCTATACTTGGCTTGAAATTGAAAATACATCTGGTCCAATTGGGGGAGATTTCGATTGGTTGTTAGACCTTGGCGAAGATGCTGCTGGAACAGAGGACTACCGCTTTAGAATGGCAAATTATGCAGGTGGAGATACTCTTTGTCCACCTATTGAATACGGACCGGATGAGTCTTGTGCCATTCCTTTTACATTGACAATTGATAATTATGGCCCCAGCCTCAATAATAGCGAAGTCTGGGATGGTTCAGCAGCTCCAGGTAATGCTGGTGGCTATTGGAGAGTTCTACTCGATGATACTTGGGTTAGCCCTTCACAAACACAATGGTTCAAATTTACAGCTCAAGATATCGAGCAAACTCCATCCAACTTAACTCTCCATTTTTGGGTACAAAAGGACGATGACTCCAATGATGATGGTCAACCACAGGAAAGTGAATATCGTAGTTTAGTAATGTTGGGAGACGGTGAAATGCCTACTTCAAATTATACAGGTTTTATCAACGATAAAGCAAATGATGGATTTGATGGAAAAGTCAGTCTTTACTTGACCGGTTATGACCTTGCAGGAAACCCGATAACCAGAGGCCAACTTGGATTTGACCCTGGGATGCCAGGCTTCGATTATGACATGATTTCTTATGTCAGCATGAATACTCGTAATCCGGGTATTGAGAATTTCAAAATTGAAGATAGTAATGGAAATGAATTTGATTCATCGAATAAAACAATGTACGCTGGAAATGAATATCATTTGATTATTGAAGGCCGTGATGAAAATGGTTGGAGAGATATTCAATGGTTTGAAATCGATTTGAATCCAGGAGTATCTAACGATATGATTCTCAAATACTGGCCAAGAAATAATACCGTTTCGACAGACAGTCTATGGATTGAGGTTGTTGCAGCCTCCAATGAAAGTGATGGAACGAAAATGGTTAGAAGAAATGGAAATACCCTAATCGACCCATTCGAAACAGAATTTAAACTTGACATGCCAATCCGTTTGGCATGGAATTGCCCAACCGCTTCTGGTGTAATGGCCCCACAAGTTAGAGTCAAGGACCACGACCCAAATTTACCATCATCGGTATTGACAGAATCTAACGGCCACTATAAACAGCGGTGGATTTATGGAGATGGTTTCCAACTAGATACGACAACACTTTCATTGGATGATATGACTGGTCCATCTATTACAAATTCAGTTTATAATTTCCAAAACAAGTTAGCTGTGGATTATGTTTTCTCAGGAGACACGGTACAATTCTCTGGCCAATATGCATTTGTGGATGGATATCCAGATGTTGTTGTCAATCCTGAATTAACTATGACAATGGTAATTACAAGGAAAGATGCAAGTGCAGACTCAAGTGGAAATGAACAACTATCTGGTGAAATCACTCGCCATGAATTCAGCGACGGTACTTTTGCAATCAATTTGACAGCCCCATCAAAAACTAATGCATTCAGTTATTCATTCTCTGTAGATTCATCATCCCTTCCAGATGGAGCAGTGGATCACACAACAGCAGTTCAAGAATTCATGATAAAGGTTGACAGTAGCGCCCCAGAGGTCCTCCCGAATACATGGCAGGTCACAGATACACGTGGAGCCACCCTTGTAGATGGTGAAATGCCCTCCTCGTCAATTCATTGTGTAAATGTGCAGTTGATGATAAAGGAGCAAGAGAGATTATCGCCGGACTCGATTTTCGTCAATTGGATGTTCTTCCAAAATGGAGATAATTGGAGTATTGCTGAAGTTGCCCATGGTGGTTTTCAATCACAAAACCTCTCTTTGACAGGTGGCGGTTCTCAAATTGTGGCGGAGAGTTTCGGATGCATAGATTTGTGGCCAGATGATGAACTTCCAAGCAAACAACAATTACAAAATGTCATTGTGAGATTCTGGGTAACTGGGTCTGATTCTGCAGGCTTGGGGATCTTAGGTGGCGGTAGCGAAGACAGCCCAATCACTGGATTAGAAGAAAGAAGTACAAGTGAATATTCTGTTGTTTACCAACAAGCAGAGTATGAGATTACTAGATTCAAGGTGTATCCCTCTTCCCCCGAAGTTGGACAGGATGTTCAATTAGATATCAACATCAAGAATGTTGGAAATACAGAGGGAGTCTTGGAAATGAAGATAGAGGTAGTTTCTGCAAGCGATGGTGCGAGAGCCATTGTAGCAATTGTTTCGACTGCAACAATTGGTGTCTATGATGGCACAGCAACCTCAAACACATACAGCATGGAAATCGACATAGAACCTTTCAGAGAAGCCAAGGCCGGATTGCACTTTGAAATAACAAACAATCAAACTGGGCTTCTAATTTGGTCTGGTTTGGAATCGGCTCAAACTATGAATGTGGCTGTTGCTTCTCAAGTTGATGATTCATTACCAATTGGTTTGATTCTTGCAGGCCTCGGTGGATTGATCGCAATTCTCGTTATCGTAGTCATGGTTTTGGTTCTACGCGGTAGAGGTGAAGGCGAGTATGATGAGTACGAAGATGAGAAGTCATATCCATCAGTGCCATATGAAGCAGATAGTGGATATGGTGGTGGCGATGGAGGCTATGGAGATGCAGGAGCAGGATATTCGGGAGGAGGTTATGGAGAACTAGGTGGTATCTCGCCAGAAATGCAACAGGCGCTTGCAGAATTCCCTCAGTGGGACCAACAAACTATCCAAAGTTACTTCGACATGGGTTGGTCATTAGAGCAACTTCGTGATTGGGTTAGAAGTAATCAGGGATGATTGAATGCAAGACCCACTTGCTTGGGAAGACCCCATTTGGAATGACCCCGATGGGGGTTCAGTTCTTTTTCATGGAACTCTTCCAACCGTGGTTTATCCACGTAGTTTGAGGCCAAGGGATACATGGCATGCTCTCGGAATAATGGGCAATGATGAAGAAGAAGAAGCATGGAGATTTGAGGATGAATCTGAAAAGAAGAGCCCTGGTATCAATCTTTCAGAAGCAATGCTTGGTGGTGGATTAACGAATCTTTACCTTGAACGCTTATGTCTTCTTGAAGATATCAAGGGAGGGAGATTTCCTGATCCTGAACCTTGGCGCCTATTGCGACTGGCTGAGAAACATGAGCGACCTTTATTCCATCTCGAACCTTCATTTGACGATGAAGAATGGGTTGAACATCTTGGTGAAGAGGCCGATGCAGTTACACGTTGGAAAGTATTGTTCAAGGTTTTACGCCAAGGTGGCATTTTTAGGAAACAGTTGAAATCAGTAAAGAGAGCCACTTCACCTCCCCCTTCTGGTGCTGCTGAATTACAACTTGCCTCCGCCTTGGCTGCAGTTTGGTGGCGGATGCAAGAAGAGCGCCTAACTGAGGAGGTTTGTGCTGTTAGAGATACAAGAATAGCAGCAAGAATTCGAGGTGCAATCGCCCAAATGAGGCAACAATCGGGTGATGATTCATTGTTGATGGTGCCAATTCTTCAGGTGCGAAGAGCAGATATTTTGAAAATATTAGAGCAAGGGGTTGAGCCGGAAATCGCAAAGCCTCCAAGCACTTCGGAGTTAGAGGAGGAGTGATGATGAGCGTTTCTGAAGCACCAGATGTACAGGTTGAAAATCAATTGATTCGATTTATTCCAGCCACTCCCGTGAATCCCGAAAAGGCCATTGAATTACTCGGTGCAACCCGAAGTGGTGATTATGTGATTCATTCACTTGAACATCCAAAAGCCACCATTTTGATTGATTTAAAGGGCCGATTTGTTATTCATGGGACAATCAAACAACAAGCAGCAAGAGCTGCTGCAAGAGAATTTCTTTTGCGGCTTGGAGATAGTGATGAAGGATTGACTTCAGAAAAGGGACCAGTTGTTGCTTCATTTTCATTCAAAAAAGGAATTGATTTGGATAGAGTTCCAATTTACATCAAGGAAGCAACATTAGATTCAAAATTAGATTGCTTGAGAGTTTCAGATTCTCGACATAATTTAGAATTGCTCTTTTTTGCCAATGGTAAAGTAGTATCCACAAACGCTCGACATGCCAACATGGTAGCAATGGCGGCTATTCATTGGCGAGACCGTTTGCAAGATGATGGTTTGTTTATCGAGGAATGATAACTATGACCATTGAGAATGGTCGGTGGACTGGACCTATACTTGACAATCATTTTCACCTTGATAGAAAGCACCGGTTTCTCGATGCAGCCCTTGATTTCAAACGTGCCGGAGGCACAGACTTGGTGCTAGTTCATAAACCCGATTTTGACAATTTGCCAATTGAACAAAATGCTTGGGAGACAGCTTATCAAGATACCATTGATATGGCAAATGAAGTTAGAAAGGAATTGGCATTGGGGGTGAGAGTAATTCTTGGTCCCCATCCCGCAACTTGGGTTCATCAAAGACAAGCATTGGGCGATGAATTAGCATCTGAATTATATTGTGATGCTATAGATTTAGCATTCGAATATTGCCATCAAGGAGATGCATGTGCAGTTGGTGAAGTGGGCAGGCCACATTGGCAAGTAGAAGATGAAATCTGGAATAGGGCCAATGAATTGTTGAGTTGGACTTTCCGTAGAGCCAAAAAAGAAGGTTTCGCCTTACAACTGCATGTCGAGGGAGGGGGTGCATCAACTTATGCCAATCTAGCAAAAATGGCTGACAGTGAAGGCTTGGCAAGAGACAAGTTGGTCAGACATCATGCTCCACCAGATATCGATAAAGAGACAACTGTTGGCTTGGTTCCTTCAGTTGTGGTTGGCAAAGGAAGTGTTGAGGAAATAATGCAAAACATTGGTAATTGCTTAGATGGATTTTTGATGGAAACAGATTACATGGATGACCCACGAAGACCGGGCGCTGTATTAGGGCCAAAAACCGTACCAAAAAGGACCCAAGCCCTCGTTCAAGCAGGGCTTGATGAGGAGCAATTAATGCTTATTCATCACCACTTACCTGAGAAAATCTACGGTTCACAACTTTGATTCAGCCAATTCATGGACGCGACAACCATATGACGGATAGACGGCGGGATAGGTCCATGCGGGGCCTTCGCAGAGCGATATTCCTTGGTTTTTCAGGCCTTTTGTTGATTCTTTGGGCTAGTTCAAATGCTAGTGCACAGATTGCCCCAGAAGTTTCGATTACTTGCCAGCCTTCAGTGGTTAAACTAGATGTTAGCCCTGGTCAAAGTGGAGAAGGATTTTCAAATTGTCAAGTAGAGAACAAAGCCATGTACGAAGTTACTGTGGAATTGGCAATTTCCGATGCATCGGATAATATCGATACTACTCTCGGAGATATTTTACTAGTCATCCCAGGCAATGGAATGGAGGAAGTGGATGTAAAATTCAAAGCAGATATCAGGTCGCCAAGTGAAAGTGTTCCTTTTGAGATAAATGCAACAATAACGAAAGCAGGGCTTTTCGCCTTGAATGAAGCGATTCAACCTTCAACAAATGCTAATATCCAAGTTGAAATATTGGATTTTATTGACTTCGAATATACTTCTACAGGTCTGACTTTGAATAGTGTGCCCGGAGAATCATTCAATATATCAGCCAAAGTTAGGAATACAGGAAATGTTCTCATCGAAGTTGATTTCATCGTTAGCAATGCTGATGAACTGGATTTAAAAGGAATAAATTGTGCTCCAACGATTCCTATATTAACACTTGAAACCAGTGCTTACGTTGATCAAGTTGTCATGCAGTGCACGGTATCTGATGATTTTGAAGAAAGCGAGGAATTGAAAATAAAAGTTTATGCAAAGGCAAAAGGAGAAGGGCTAGAGAAGTCCAGTGAAGATGCTTATGTCAGAGTCTCAATAAGTGTGGCTGAAGAAGGTAGATTTGGGGGACTGGGGGGCCTGACAGATGATATTTCAGAAGAGAACATGCAGATACTAATGTATGCCGGAGGTGGATTATTGGCTCTCTTAGTTGTTCTAATTATTCTTATGAAAGTTCTGAAGCGAGGCGGTTCTTCGGCTTCTGCTGAGTGGGACGATGATGACTTCGACTTTGATTTCTGATTCCCTTCAAATGAAGAAGTAGTGTAATTCCTGCACCAATACTTCTATTGGAAAAAACAAAAAACGTTGCATTGCGCAGCCTTTTCCACCCCAACAGTCAAAGACGGGGTGTGCTGAGCAACACCTACCCATAGGGTAGGTGTAAATATGCTAGGACTTAAAGGGAAGGTAGCCTTCGTATTCGGTGTTGCAAGTGAAGACAGTATTGCATGGGGAATATGCAAAAGTCTGGCAGAGGCTGGAGTGACTTTGTATCTCGGTTATCAAAAGCGATTTATGAGTCGAGTTTTCAAATTGAAAGACGAGTTGGATGCGATTGAAGGATTCTACCCTCTAGATGTTATTGGAGATGAAACTACAGCTGAATTCTTTAGTGCATTTGCAAAAGATCACCCTGGTGTAAAGGCAGATATTTTGATTCACGCTATTGGATTCGCACCTATGGGTTGCTTCGATAGGCCAATTATCTTTGTTGAAGATCAAGACCTCAATACAGCGATGACAGTTTCTGCACATAGCCTACAACGCTGCATACGACATGCCCTCCCATATCTGAATCCTAATTCTTCTACTATCACCCTTACTTATGCTGCAAGCACCCGCTTCGTTCCATCTTATGGAATCATGAGCATTGCAAAGGCGAGTCTTGAATGTTGGACGAGGGAATTAGCCTGTCACCTTGGACCTGAAGGGCACCGAATAAATGCCATTTCAAGTGGACCAATTGCAACTTTGGCGGCAGGTGGAATTCCAGGGTTCAACAAAATATTGGACCACGTAGAAGCTAATTCTCCGCTACGGAGAAATGTCAACCCGAATGATATTGGGGGTTGTGCGGTGTGGTTGGCTTCTCAACTTTCATCAGCAGTGACTGGTCAAATCATACACGTCGATGCAGGTTATTCAGCAACCATGGTGCCAGAGAGTATCATGTGATAATTGGAGGAATGATGATGTCGGTAAAAGAGACAAACCTAGATGAATTAGAGGGAATTGGCCAAGGGCCATTTGAGCCAATCGCTATCGTGGGGATGGGTTGTTTAATGCCTGAAGCAACCGATATTGAAGAATTTTGGAGCAATATAATCAACAGAAAGGTCTCGATAAAGGAAGTTCCATCAGAGCGTTGGAAAATTGAGGATTTTTATTCTCCAGGAGAACCAGGAACAGTAGAAGATGCCAAGACATATTCGAAAATTGGAGCCTTTATTGAAGGTTATGAATTCGATTGGCGACGTTGGAAGGTACCTCCACAAACACTTGGGCAAATCGACCTTTGTCAACAATGGGCAATTTCAGCAGCCGCAGCAGCGCTTGAAAATGCAGGTTATCTTGGAGATGATTCTAGATTTTCTTTGCCCAATTCCACAACCGGCGTAGTAATGGGAAATGCTCTGGGTGGAGAATTTCGAAATCTTTCTAATCATCGCGTATGGGCAGACCAATTCACCCGTCAAGCAGTCGAAATAGGTGGCATGCCTGAAAGTAATAGAGATGCTCTAAAACAGGCGATTAATGAGGGAAAACCAAAAATTGACGAGGACGCAATGCCAGGGGAACTTTCCAATGTGATGGCAGGAAGAATAGCTAATCTCCTTGATTTACAGGGCCCAAACCTCTCCACAGATGCCGCTTGTGCATCAACGATGGCAGCAGTGCTAGATGCTTGTAGAATGCTTCAATCACGACAAGTGAATTTGATGTTAGCGGGTGCTTCTGACCGTACTATGGATCCTGCAACTTATGCTAAATTTAGTGCAATTGGCGCATTATCACCTTCTCATTCAACACCTTTTGATGCTCGTGCAGATGGATTTGTGATGGGAGAAGGAGCCGGAGTATTGGTACTCAAGCGCCTTGATGATGCGATTGAAGATGGTAATGATATTCATGCAGTAATCAGAGGAATTGGTGCTAGCAGTGATGGCCGCGGAAAGGGAATTACAGCACCAAGCCAGAGGGGGCAAATGCAAGCCCTTGCACGCGCCTATTCACAAGCAGGATTTAGTCCAGCAACAGTCGAATTAGTAGAAGCACATGGAACTTCAACAAAAGTTGGGGATGCCATGGAATTAGCTACCTTGAACAAGTTATGGCACGAGGTCGAAAGCGGCCAGAATATTGCTGTTGGTTCGGTAAAAAGTCAGATCGGCCACCTCAAGGCAGCTGCAGGTATCGCTGGAATGTTAAAGACAGTAATTGCCGTATCCAAAGGAGTTATTCCTCCAAGTGCAGGGTTTGAAACCCCTAATACTTCTGTAGATTGGAATGCAAGTCCATTTTATGTTCCAACTTATGCTCGTGAATGGGCGCAGCCAAGTGAAACCCCACGAAGGGCAGCAGTCTCTGCATTCGGATTTGGTGGTACAAATTGGCACGTTATTCTTGAACAATTCGACAGGAATTATCACTTTCCATTGGCTGTTGAATGGAGGCAGCGATGGACAACTTACCTTACTGGTTCTCCTGCCCCAACTTCAACCCCTTCCACCCCAACTTCAACCCCTTCCACAGAAGAGGAAGCTATTTCCAAGCCGATTCCAAATGCCGAGAGCATACTCGATAAATCAGCCAAAGCAAGTTTGAGTTGGGAGGAATTGAAGGCCATTGAAGGCGGAGTATTGCTACTTGAATCAGAAGACCTTGAGGGCCTTCAATTCGAATTGCAACAAGCAACAGATTCCCTCCTCTCAGGTGGAGCCAACTTCGATGATGACCCTGCTGGACGGAGACTTTCCAAGGAATTGGCTGCAGCCAGTGAAGGTTTCACCTGTAAAGGAGCTAGAATGGCAATAATTGCCACGACTTGGGCTCAATTCGAGAAGAGAAGTGCGCTTGCATTGAAGACCATGGCAGGTAAGGATAAGTGGGTATTTCTACAATCTCAGGGTGTTATGATTGATGATGGAGCACCTGTTCCTGAAGCAGCAAAAGTTGCACACATGTACCCTGGTCAAGGAAGCCAATATGTCGGAATGACTCATGATTTAAGCCTCAGATACTCAAGTGTTGCCGAAGTTTGGGATCGAGCAGACAAAACAATGGTTGACATATTGGATGGCAAGACCTTATCCAGTTTTGTATTAAGATCAAACCTTTCCGGTGAGGAGAAGAAAGAGGCAGAGGAAAAACTCAAGCAAACTGAATACACTCAGCCTGCAATGCTGACCGCTGACCTTGCAATAGATTCTGTTCTTTCAGACCACGGGCGCTTACCTGATATGGTTGCAGGCCATAGTTTGGGTGAATATGCAGCCTTGATGGTATCAGGAATTTTGGGTATGGATGGGGCTTTGAGGGCTGCTGCTGCTCGAGGTACAGAAATGGGCAATGTGGTCATTGAAGATACAGGATTAATGGCATCAATCACTGCTGATTATGACATCATCAAGGATGTGTTGTCAACAATCGATGGATATGTCATTGCAGCAAATAAGAATTCACCCAGAATGACTGTAATCGCTGGAGATTCTCCTTCAGTTAAAGAAGCGATTCGCAGATTCGAAGGATTGGATATCACCGCCGTCATCCTCCCTACTAGCCATGCTTTCCATTCAGCGATAGTTGAACCAGCCGCAGAGCCATTGAGAAAATTCCTCGATGGATTAGAGATTAATTTACCTGAAATCCCCATCACATCAAATGTAGATGGTGCATTTTACCCGATGAATAGGGATGAAAACCGAACTCCAAAAGAGCAAATTTTGGATAAATTGGCCCCTCAGATGTCAAGTTCGGTTGAATGGACGAAGCAGATTGAAACAATGTACAAGGCAGGGGCAAGAGTATTCGTAGAAGTTGGCCCAAAGCGTGCACTGACTATGTTTGCTAACCAGATTCTTGAGGGTAAACCAAACCTCTCTGTTATGACAAACCACCCTAAATTTGGAGGTATTGCTTCTATCATGAATGCCTTGGCAACGATGGCTATCGCTGGTCGACCTTATCGCTGGCCACGTTCAGATTCACTAGTGCTAACAGAAGGATTTAGGGCTGGGCCTTTGGAAGTATGGGAATCCGTAGTAGTTGAGCCAAAAGAAACGGAAGAAGAAAAGCCAGTCACAGAATCTTCAGTAGTATCTGAAGAAACCATTGAAGAAGCAGTTGAAGAAGTAGTTGAGGAAGTTGTTGAGGAAGTTGTTGTTGAAGAAGAACTAGTTAATCCAGCCGATTGGCTGGCAACTATCTTATCTGCAGCCAGTGGATATCCAGCCAAGTTCTGTCATGGCCAAGTGAATCTTAAAACCGGCCTTGGTATGAACGATGAGGTGATAGAATCGGTTTTGAAATCAATATCTAAGCAAGTCGAAGTTGAATCTAGTAAGGATTCTGCTTCTTTCAAGACTGCAATTGAAATCACCGAATGGATTCAAGGAGTTCCAGATTCATTCAGTATGCCCTTAAAATCAACAGAATCCGCAGTTGTCGAAAGTCAAAGTAGAGTAGTCGAAAAAATTGTTCAGGTTGACCCCAAAGACCACAGAAAATCGAATCCATACGTTGTTACTGGTGTCAGTTTAGGATTGCCAGGAGATAGAAAGGTATTCGATGAGGATAACTTTGAGAAACTTGTCAGGGGAGAAACCTGTATCAGGGAAGTATCTGATGATTATAAGCAAAAAATTCTCGATAAAAAAATCGTACGTCTAATCAAAGGACGTGATGGACAAGCAAGAATGGAAACCGCCCAGAACTTTGAGGATATTCCGCAACTTGCAGGTCTTGCAGGTGATTTTGATATCACTGAAGAGTTTGGTATTTCCGAAAAAGTGGCTAAGTCTTGGGATATCACAACCCAATTAGCAACCGCTGCTGGATTGCTGGCTTTACGAGACGCAGGAATTCCACTAACTCCCGTCGAGAAGATTGGAAAAGGTGGTCTAAGGCTGATAACAAGTTGGAAAGTACCTAGCGTTTATCGTGATAATACTGGAATCATCTTTGCTAGTTGTTTCCCAGGTAGTGCTAATACTACTCGCCATTCTATGAATAATGGTGATGATGGAGAAGGAAATTTCGATAGGTCATATCTATTCCAAACTCTCAACATGGGCCATTCCCAATTTGCTCAATTCACCGGAATTAGAGGTCCAAATAGCAGCATTAATCTTGCTTGTGCTTCAACCGCTGCAGCCTTTACAGTGGCAGAAGATTGGCTTGAAACAGGACGTTGTGAGAGAGTTGTTGTCATCAGTGGTGATGATGTAACTGGTCCGGACTTATGGGAATGGATTGGAGCAGGATTTGCTGCAAGTGGAGCAGCCTCGACTTCATCATTTGTTGAAGATGCAGCTTTACCATTCGACCAACGCAGGAATGGCCTCATTCTCGGAATGGGGGCTGCTGCTTTCGTCATTGAAAAGAAGGAGGGCGCCGCAAAGAGAGGAGTGCAACCCTATGCAGAGTTGCTGGGCGCCCATATAGGAAATTCAGCCTTCCATGGCACCAGATTGGATGTTGAAAATGTGGCATTCCAAGTTAATGGCTTTGTATCAAGAATGGAGAAAAGATGGGGAATTGAAAGAAAGACCATCGCTCCAAATACAGTCTTTTTCAGTCATGAGACCTATACTCCTGCCAGAGGTGGCTCAGCCCAAGCAGAGGTAAAGGCCTTGAGAGATACCTTTGCTGAGGCAACAGATTCACTATTAATCTCCAATACCAAAGGATTCACTGGCCACCCCATGGGTGTTGGGATAGAAGATGCATCGATGATTCATGCACTTGCACCGGGCAGGGTTCCACCAATTGCAAATCACAAAGTGTTTGACCCAGAACTAGGGGATCTCAATTTGTCTAAGGGTGGCTATCATGAGAATATCAATTACGGTCTTCGGTTTGCCGCAGGATTTGGCAGCCAAATCGCAATAACTTTGTGGAAAGCTAGTGCTGTGGATGGTGAACGTATCGATGTTTCAAAACTACTCCAATGGAATCGTAAATTAGCAGGTACAGAAAATTTAGAACTCAAGGTCTTGAAGAATAAATTGGTTGCTTATGTTGATGGAGAAAATAATCTACATGGTGGAATGCAAGGCGAGGATTGGTTAATTGAAGATAAAAAACCCGAAGTTGTTGAATCAATACCAGAGCCAACCCCAGAACCAGTCTCAGAGCCAATAGCAGAACCGAAGCCAGAATTAGGTGAAATTTCGGAAATAGTAGTTGCAGTGGTAGTCAAACATTCTGGATATCCAGCAGACTTCATAGAATTAGATCAAGACCTCGAAGGAGAATTAGGAATCGACACCGTCAAACAGGCCGAAATAATGGGTGATATTAGAGGCAAATTCAATCTCCCAGTTGATGAATCATTCGTCCTTTCAGAACATCCTACCTTGAATCACATGATTCAGTATATCATTAACATGTCTGGTGGAGAAGAAACTACACCTTCCCCTGTTGTTGAATTGGAACCTGAACCCGAGGGCAAGCCAGAGGAAGAACCTGAGCAAGAGTCTGAGATTGCACCAGTACTAACTTCAATGGACCTATCTGAAATCCAATCCGCAGTCGTTCAAATAGTAGTTGAGCATACTGGTTACCCAGAAAGTTTCATTGAATTAGACCAAGACTTGGAGGGTGAATTAGGAATTGACACAGTGAAGCAAGCCGAGATGATGGGTGATATTAGAGATAAATTCTCCTTGCCAATAGATGATACATTCAGTTTGGCAGAACACCCAACTCTCAATCATTTTGTTGACTATATTGTAAAAATGACTAGCGGTGTTGAAAGCCTTTCAGAACCTGAATCAGAATCAGAACCTGAACCAGAACCTGAGCCAGAACCAGAGCCAGAACCAGAGCCAGAACCAGAACCTGAGCCAGAATCAGAACCTGAAAAAATTCAAACTTCAATGGACCTATCTGAAATCCAATCTGCAGTAATTCAAATCGTAGTTGACCATACTGGATACCCCCAAGATTTCATTGAATTGGACCAAGACTTAGAGGGTGAATTGGGAATTGACACAGTGAAGCAAGCCGAGATGATGGGTGATATTCGTGAAAAATTTTCACTTCCCTTGGATGAATCATTTAGCCTTGCAAAACACCAAACGCTCAACCATTTCGTAGATTATATCGTTAGGATGACTGGTGGAATTCAACCGGTCGAAGAAGAGGCAACACCTACTGTCGAGGAAATCCCTTGGCGTTGGTCAGATAATGTGGTCAATATGGTACTCGCAGAATATCATTTGGATGACCGTGATGAATTAATTGAAACTGCAAAACTGCATGATGATGGCAACCGCTATCTCAAGAGAGAGGAGATACAAGCAGCTGCGGAGGAATTAAAGAATGCCAAGATGACTTGGAGATATTCAGATAATGTTGTTGAAGAAGTGTTGCAAGAATTTGGTCTACAAGATGCATCGGCATTGATAGAAGCATCAAAGGTGCATGATGATGGAAATCTCTATCTCAAACGAGAGGAATTACAGCTAGGTGCTGGTGATTTGAAGGGGGATGAATTCCCTTTGGTGAATCTGGTGGTCCCTGAAGAGAAATCACAGGTGTCCGCCGTTCAAACCGCTCCTCGTGAAGGCATTAGGAGATGGCAAGTAGAGGTTGAGGAGGCAATCCCAGAAGCCGACCTACTCATCCCATCGGGTACAATATTAGTCAGTGATGATGGTATTGGTATCTCAGAGGAAATATGTAGATTATTAGAGGAGAAAGGCCTCAACCCAATTCGATTGTCATTTGAATTAGATCGCAAAGAATTCGTTTCTGAGGAACATGCAGGACGTTGTGTACTTAGGGTAGATCCTTCGAGTGAAGAACAATTGGCTGAAATGAGCAATACATTATCTGAGGTAAATGGTATCATTCATTTGGCCCCAGTACAATTGGCAGCAGAAGCATGGGGGGAAGAACAATCATCTCGTTTGGGAAGCATCGCAAATCATTCATTATTCTACCTCCTGAAGCGATTTGATGCCGATTTTTCCACTTCATCAAATGCTTTTGTCGCTTCATTATCTGCGATGGATGGGCGACATGGAAACATCGGTGAGAGATTTAATTCTCTCGCGTGTGGAGCATCAGGCATCGTAAAATCGTATTCACACGAACGTCAATCTGTTCGCTGTAGGGCATGGGATGTTCATCCTGAACTTGCAGTTGATAGCGCTCTGTTGGCACAAAAGTTGTTTGATGATTTGTTTAATAATCGGGGAGAAGTCGAAATTGGATTTGACAAAGATGAGCGCCGTTGGTGCTTGGTTATGTTTGATGAAGAATTGAATTCAGAGAGAACTCCATTGGCTGCTGACGATGTTTGGTTGGTAAGTGGTGGAGGATCTGGGGTTACAGCAGCATCAATCATTGGAGTGGCAAATGCTAGCAAGAATTCAGGTGCAATGTTTGTTTTGCTTGGAAGGACTGAGGCAATGGAGGAGCCGGCTACTTGGCTTGATTGGAGTGAAGAGCAACTCGCTGACCGCAAACTTCAGTTGAGAGAGGAATTGATTTCCAAGAGTGGCGGTGAAAAGATATCTATCGTTGAGTGGAATAAGATTTGGCAACCTTACCTTCGTAGTAGAGATATTCACCAAACAATTGCCACTATTAGGAAAACTGGCAACAAAGCAATTTATCGGGCTTGTGATGTATGTGATGTTGAAGGTTTGAGTAAAATTGCTCGAAATCAAGGACCAATAACAGGGATAGTTCACGGCGCCGGAATCGAAGATAGTAAATTGGTTGCCGATAAGGAATGGCAAACTTTTGACATGGTTTTGAAAATTAAGGTCGATGGTTGGAAAGCACTCTATTCTGCCGCTCATGCAAGTGGTTCAAAATTGAGGTTTGCAGCCGCCTTCACGAGTGTTGCAGGACGCTTCGGGAATGGAGGACAGACCGATTATGCCGCTGCCAATTCAATTTTAGATGCAGAAATGGCAAGGCTGACTGCTGCTCCAGATTCTATTCGAGCGGTTGCCACAGCATGGACTGGATGGAAAGATGTGGGTATGGCAACCCGCGGCAGCCTTGAGAAGATTTTCGAGGCTGCTGGAATTGATACAATTCCTGTCGATACAGGAATCAATATTTTTGCTGATGAAGCCTTATGTGGAGGCAAGAGAAGGGTTCTTTGTTGTGGTGCGATGGGTGTTATGGACAAGTTTGACTCATTCCGTGCCCCGCCATTGAAATTACCGGCAGCGATGGCTGCCTTGATCGCAAATCCAAGTAGATTCCCATTTATTGATAGATTATTGCAAATAGAGGAGGGTGATTCCCTGCTGAGTGAATGCACTCTTTCAACTAAATCTCATCCCTTCTTAGTAGACCACGCAATCGATGGAGTGCCTTATCACCCTGGTGTTATGGTGATAGAGATGTTTGCTGAGAATGCACTTCTCCTAAATCCAGAGTATTGTTTAGCTGGCTTTGAAGATGTCAAATTTGGCTTACCAATAAAATTACTCAAGGGTGAAATAACAGTTCGCACTGTTGCTGAAGTCAGCCGACGCAAGCGAGACCATATATGGGTTTCATGCAGATTGGAAAGCGATTTGAAGAACTCAAGGGGAGAAGTCTTCGGAAAACCTCGGGTTCACCATTCTGGGTTAGTGAGATTGGTTCTAAAATCCAATGACTTAACCAAGCATTTAGCAGCAGAGTTACATGATATTCCTGATATTGGAATACCTGCAAAAGGTGAGTTAGCACATCATCCTAGTTTCATTTACTTGCGTTTCTTTCATGGTCCACGCTTCCAAAGTCATGGCGGAATCATTCGCGGCATCGGAGATGCAGATTCAAGAGGCGCTGATGGAATCGCATTGATGCGACACCAATTACCTGCCAAGGATCAATTTGAATGCGAAGTAATTGGCGAGACTGTGTTGCTCGAGTCCTTGCCGATGTTGATTGAAGCAGGCTTCCAAAATGCTGGTTTAGTAAGTATGGAAGTTGATGGTTTGATGTCGCTTCCTGTGGGCATAGAATGGATGACAATTCTTGCTGTTCCTGATGAAGGGGAGAAATTGAGACTTAGGAGTATTAGGACTGCATTGGAAGAAGGTGGAGTTACTAAGCATGATGTGTTAGTAATTGGCCAAGATGACTCACCAATTCTAGCGCTGAAAGGATTGCGCTTGAAGGCTATGGCCCCACTTGCTGATGAAATGCGTTTTAGTTTTGAAGAATGAGCGGATATTGATGATTAGAATCAGGGATTCGCCACGTATCGAAATTATCATTCAACAAATGAGTGCCGATTTAGATGAAGAATTGCCAAGTTTGGTAAATGTTGACGAGTATTCAACCTTCAAAACTGATAAGAGAAAAGTTGAGCATCGCGCAGGCCGAACTGCTTTAGCAGAAGCATTAAAGAATTGGGGATTAGATTCATCCCAACTAGAAATTATTAGAGATAAAAACAGAGCCCCATCTTTGAAATGGATTCAAGGTATTTTCAAAAATCAAGCACTTCCTGCAATATCTATTGGACATGCAGAAGGATATGCAATTATCGCACTAATTGAACCTGGATGGTGGGTTGGAATAGATGGAGAATCTAAGGTTCGTGGAATCGCTGAGAATGCCTTTGCTGAATTCTGTAAAGATGAGGAACTACATTGGCTGAAGGCAAACCCTAGTGAAGCAATTCGCTTGTGGACTAGCAAGGAAGCAGTGCAAAAAGCAATGCATTTAGGAATGAGTCTAAATCCTAGAAACATCATCATTTCTCAATCCAAATCCAACCAAGAATTTTCTATTGAAGGAATGAAAATTCAATTGGAAAATTTCCAACAAGAGAACTTCCAAATTGGCTTGGCTTGGAGAGTAGCAGGTTCGCAATTACGGAGCCAAGAAGATGATATTCTTGATGCAACAAGAGAGGCGATGAGAGACGAAGCGGGTAATCTGATATTCGATGTTTCTTGCCAAGCAAGACGCGATGGAAACTAATTCCATAATGCATCTTCTTCCCAAGGCAATCCCACCGAGATTCCCATTAGTTCCAAAATAAAATAATTAAAGATGATATATCCCAATATCATGATAGTCAAAACTAAGATACTGGTATTGATGACTCTACGCTGCTGCTGTTTTGCTTCTTCAAGGCTGCATATTCCTTGTGAACGAAAATATTTCCATAAACCAAATGCTAACACCAAGATTGAAATTGCATAGAGAATGGGTCTTGCAATTCCAAAGTAAAGAGTTTTTGACAAAGCATCAGCAGTGGCGATAGATGAAATTCCAAATGCAACCATAACCACACTTGGAAAACAGCACATGCTTGCTATTAATCCTCCAGAGGTTATCCATTTCCAAAGTGATTTTGCATCATCCGTGGAGGTCAACTTATTTCACCCCACATTTCGAATCAGTGGTTCTTGGTCTGCAAAGAGGAATTCCATAAAGGCACTCCACATTACGAATTGAATCGATTTTTCCAACTCTTCTTGACCGCCTACAACTTGAGCCATATTGTCTAAGGTATCAGAAGGCGAATGATAAGCATCATAGTCAGCATCATATGCACCGAGATGGAATATTGTCTGGGCTCCAAGGTTCCTGAAAGTAACATGGTCCGAGCGCCCAAATGTATCTTCATGAACGTCCATCGTTAGGTTATCATGCTCATCCCAATGTTGGTCGCAACCAGCACCATAATTTCCATCGATTGAAAGGTTTCTTGGTGCATGTTGGACATCAAAGATTACGTGGTCCATGATATATGTTATTGGTTGTTCAATAGTAGCAGAATCTGCATCCGGCCCACTCCATGCGTGGTAGGGAAATGGGTCTCCTGTAGATTTCTTTGCGGGCCAAGAGATCCCCATCATGTCCATGTTGATGTAAAATCGTAACTCCTTATCCTTTGGTAGGCAATAGTCGCAGTCATTAGTTGCAAATGCATTGGAACCTCTAAGTCCCTCTTCTTCGCTTGACCATAATGCAAGGAATGTATCGCACTCAAATTCAATATCCAATTCTTTGAAGGCTTTTGCAAATAACATCATGCTAACAGTACCAGCAGTATTGTCGTAGGCGCCTTCGTATGTCCCTCCCCCTGGAGGCCCCCCTGGTGGTGCGATATCCATGTGAGCACCCATTCCTTGAACACATGAAGAATTTCGACCTCTCTGCCATGCTATCATGTTCAATGATTCAGGTTCGGTTGGATTTAGGTGGTCAATAACTCGCAGAATATGGGTTTCATAACCAAGACCGGCAAAATGACCTTGGAAGAATGAGGCTGCCCTCTCAAAGTTTGGATTTGGAGAGCCCATCCAGCGGTTGATATATGCTCCACATTTGGTTGAATCATCACAGACACTTGTGATAAAATCCATCTTCTGGTACCATTCTTGCCCAGAGACTATTGGAGTCACATTTTCCAAAGCAACTTCAATTTCTAAGTTGCTTCCATCCATTGCCATCATTTTGAGTATTACTGGCTCGATTGTATATGGGGTTGCCAATATCTGGCCATACACTTCTTCATCATCGTCTAGATGGAGATATCCAGTTGGCACTAAACTGTGATTGACAAACATTAACACGTCATCGGGAACTTCTAACCAAGCACCCTCTTCTCCATAGAGAGTGAAGTCGATTGGCTGGCCTCGAGGAAGTGCGACAACGCCAGCATCCTCATGGGCAATTTGTAGATTCAGGGATTTGATTCCTTCATCTGATGCGTTTGCTCCAAAGCAACCTGAAAGCCCAGCAGCAACTATGACCAAGACGAGTACCAAGGATTGAGGTCTTCGCATATCCCAAGGCCGCCAACTGATACCTTTGAGTGTTCGCTTTACTCGTTGGTTGAATATTCTTTACGAATACGGATACTTAACCATGCCGTAACCGCTACAGCAAGGGCGAATAATGGGATGTTTGATTGATATGCTAAGTGGTAAACATCGAGGTCGCTTCTGTTTGATGATTCAAACCATGACATCAAACCTACAATCAGAGCGATACCGATTGCTTGACCGATATATGTAGCAGCACCAGCCATACCGAGACCACGATTCCTTTCTTCTTTGGTAGTGAACCTTGAGAGCAGTGAATCATTTGAGACTAATAGCAGTGGTACGATTGGGATTAAGTAAATGGCAACACTCATCCATGGTGATAGTCCAAGGCTGAAGAATGACCAAAGAAGGCCGTAAGCAATGGCTGAAGCGAGAAGGACACGTTCAGCCCCGTGGCGGTCGCATATTTTCCCAACTACAACATAGAGAATGATTAGGGCGAGTATTGCCCACGATTCAAATAATGAGGTCATTGCAATATCAAAGCCCCTCGTTTCTATGTAACGAGGACTTGTTAGGACTACTGCTCCACGAGGAATTGCTACTAGCATTGCCCCCAGTAGGCACCATTTCACCCATTTTGATTCAAATTTGATTAAAGATAATTTATGAGTTGTAACTTTCTTTTGGATGGTTTCAGTTTTGTTAGAATCTATTCGCAGGAATGAAATGGTTCCCGCAGCGATAAGCAATGCCGAGGTTATGCAAGTCGCCCAAATGCCTAGCCACTGATAAATCGAGCCATCGACTACAGCAAAGACTGCAGTGACAAGATACCCAAAGGCGTAGAGAATTCCAATCGCTTCACCTTTCTGCTCCTCAAACCACTCACTGGCTAATGCAAAGTGTAGACGTTGAATTCCCAAAGCTGCCATCAAAATAACCGACATTCCAAAGAAAGCCCACAAGCCCATTGGAGCCATCAATAGTGATGCCGAAACACCAATGATACCAGCCATCTTGACAAGCGCTCTTCGATTCCCCGTTTTGTCGGCAATTCTCCCCCATAGCGGACCAGATACCCCATAGATTAGCGCTAGAACTCCAAGATGAAGGATAATTTGAGATTCTGCAGCACCAAGATTTCGTATGTGATGATTGACGATGAAGAACATGATGTTTAATGCTGCAATAAAGAAACAACAAGTTGAGAAAATCAGAGCTTTGAAGGCTCTGTATTCGAGTTCCTTAAATTCTCCATCATGTGAACAAAATATTCGGTTTCGTTTGAATAACCAGTACCCAACAATAAGCAGTAGTGGCACAGTTGAAAATTGTAATATCATCAAAGTTGCTTGGCTCAAGAGAGGGTCATCGCTTGCTACAGGAAAGACCCATTCCCATGTAGTAGAATCCCATCTTACAACGCCATCATCGGCCAACCAAGCAACAACTACCGAAATATTACTTCCATTGCCAATTTCTGGAATTAACCAGTTAACCGTGTATTGACCTTCTCCACCCTCGACCTCAGGCTCCAATATCTCTAAATCTGCATCCCCATCTTTGACCCATAAAACCATCTGCTCCATCATTTGTTCAAGGTCAATTTTTGTTTCAATATCTGCTGAAATTATGATGTTCTTTCTACCATAATCTCCATCACCATCATCGAAAACCTCACCCGGATCTGTAACTCTAACTTCTGTTGGTCGCACAAAGTCGGCTTCTAACTCCAAGTGAGAAGGGTACAACTCTTCACCCCACCTCATATTTACATTAGCAGGGCTATTTCCTCTTACTTCGTAGGTCAGAGTCAGACTTGCATCTTGGGTGATTACAGCATCTGAAAAACCACTGCCAGTAACCACTACTTCACTAGGGTTTCCGTTGAGAGTGAGTGCTGAAGAGTCAGCTTCTCCAATAATCCCTGTGTCAGTTTCAAGGATAACTTTCATCCACACATTTCCAGTACCAGAGAGGTACATACTTGCAGTCCATTCATCATTTGTAGGCGTCAAATCATAGTAAAATGGATATGAGGTAAATGTCGCCTTGACGGTACCTCCCAAAGGACTCACACTTCCACTTTGAGAACCAGATGAAGGTGGACCGGATGTAGAGAGTTGGTTGAGACTAGAGGCATTGAAGTTTACTTCAGTCGAGGTGATTTCTTGTGAGATAGTTGCATCAGCCTGAACTTCACTTAGAATGGCTGGTGATGCAAAGGCCAAAATCAAGATTAGAAAAAATGCGGGTGGCGGGAATTGAACCCACGACATGAGGTTGGAAACCTCAGGTGATACCACTTCACTACACCCGCGTTGTATAGGCGGGGCGAATCGAATCCTCAATGTATTCGTTTCGGTCCCCCTCCCTTGTTCGTTTCATTTCTCTAAAACTACCAAGATGAATCCCTTTGCCATTGAGTTTGTTGAGGAGGAGGTGGGGGTTGCATGAAGTTCCCAGCGTTCTTGAATTTGGCAGTGCCTGTCTTTTGGGCTTTTGTTTTAGGATTGGCTACTCGGAAGACTATTCCACAAATGAGGATTAAAAGAACTGAACCAGCAGCGATTAGACGGATATTTTGGGAATTCATTTTTATTCCTGCGAATGTCCCTTCGCCTTCTTTCTGACTTTCACTTTCTGCTGCTTCTTCGCTGGGGGTTGAATCACTAACAATGATATCAATGACTTGGGTATCAAGAGGTTGTTCACCACCAGGGTCTTCTATTTTGATGACAGTCATATATTCTCCAATGGATTCACCACTTATTCTAAGAAAAACCTGTTTTACAGCATCAGAACTTCCTTCGGCTGCAAGGTGAATTAATTGACTTTTATCATCAGTATCTACTCCCATCGGAACATCCCAAACCAAAATTACCAGCAATGCTACTTCTGCTTGATTTGATAATGTGCAGGTTATTATTGCAACATCAGCAGTCGCCAGATCTACTTCGTGGCTGGGCGGTGAACAACTTAGAGTGACATGTAATGACCATAATTCTGGATCATTAGGATAATGATCAATTCTCAAGGCACCAAGGCTTTGGTTATCACCCCAGCCATCGCCATCGCTGTCAACCCACTGGCTGGCTATTTGAGGAAAAGCATCTGTTGAATCATCCCAACCATCGAGGTCCATATCGGCACAACCTCTCAATCCATCTGTAGAAGGTCCATTGATTTGCGGGCAGTCATCTCCATTGGTTGCCGATGAATTATCTCCATAGCCATCACCATCACTATCTTGCCATTGGCTTGAATCATTCGGGAAGGCATCGATAGAATCCACCCAGCCATCTAAATCAGAATCTGGGCAGCCAAGTAAACCTTCGGTTGAAGTTCCAAATTCACTTGGGCAATCATCTGAAAGGGCTCCGAGTTGATTGTCTCCAAAGCCATCTCCATCGATGTCGGACCATTGACTAATTTCATTCGGGAATGAATCAGCGCCATCTTCAATTTGCCAGTTGGAATCGGCATTTGACCAGCCATCACCATCTGAGTCTGGGCAGCCAAATCTATCTGCACTTGAGGTACCTTGAACGGAATTACATGCATCTCCTTGGGTTCCTAGTAATTCGTCGCCATAGCCATCTCCATCTGAATCTGCCCATTGGCTGTTATCCATTGGGAATGCATCACCTCCTTGATTTGTAGTCCACGATTGGTCGGTATCTGACACACCATCTCCATCACTATCAGGACAACCCAGCCTGTCAATTGTAGAAGTTCCAAAGACATTCGAGCAATCATCTTCCAGTGCATCATCTAAGCCATCAGCATCAGCATCACCGGCTCGCAGAGGGTCGTTTGGAAAATCATCGTTATCATCGCTCATTCCATCGCCATCTGAATCGATACAGCCAAAGCGGTCGTTGGTTGAATTCCCAGGAACGAATGGGCAATCATCTGGTTGGAATCCAGATTGGGAATCACCAAATCCGTCGCTATCACTATCGATGTGTTGAGTTTCCTCATCTGGAAGACCGTCGATGCTGTTGGCCCATCCATCGCCATCTGAATCTGGACAACCGAGTACAGACTCCTGGTCTGAGGTCCCGCTTTCCGCTGGGCAGTCATCAGCATTCACGCCACTTGATTCGTCTCCATATCCATCACCATCGGCATCTGCCCATTGACTGGATTCCGAAGGGAATTTATCTTGGAAATCTGCCCATCCGTCAGCATCTGAATCAATGCAACCAAAGGTAGAATTTTGATTTGAAGTTCCTGTTATTGCGGGGCAAGCATCGGGTTGATTTCCTGTTTGACGGTCGCCAAAGCCATCACCATCGCTATCATTCCATTGAGTTGAATCAGTTGGTAAGTCATCTCCTGCATCACTCCAACCATCTCCGTCTCCATCAATACAGCCGGTCGTGTCGTTTGTTGAATTTCCTGCGATTGTGGGGCAGTCATCTTCCGCATCATCGAAGCCATCTGAATCAAGATCAAAATATCTGGTCGGGTCATTTGGGAATGCATCGGTCAGGTCTGAGTATCCATCTCCATCGCTATCGACACATCCGAACAGGTCGATGGTCGAGTTTCCGAAAATTGTTATGCAACCGTCCGGTGTGGTTCCATTGGCATTGTCTCCATAGCCATCGCTATCATCGTCAGCCCATTGTGTTGAATCATTGATGAACGCATCTGCACCTTGGCTGGCGTTCCAGGCTGAACCAGAGTCAGAATAACCATCGCCATCACTGTCTTCACATCCGTTTCTATCTTGGTTGGAGGAGCCGACAACCATTCCACAGGAATCGGCACCATTCGTTGTCGTCCATGTTGAATCGGGGTTGGACCAACCATCGCTATCGCTGTCAGGGCAACCGAATCTATCCTTGTTCGACCAACCTGCTACAGCAGTACACGAGTCTGGTTCATTTCCAGCCACATTGTCTCCATAGCCATCATCATCGGCATCTGCCCATTGTGTTGCATCGTCAATGAATTTGTCAGCACCATTGGAAACAGTCCAGACCGAGTCTGGGTCAGAGTATCCATCTCCATCAGAATCAGGGCAACCGACGCGGTCGACCGTTGAAGTTCCAGAGTCGGTCTGACAATCATCGATTTCATTGTCAATGCCATCCATGTCATCATCGGTACTGCCGTTGATGATAGTGAAGTTGCGAGAGAGAACGAGAGCGAATTCCTGCGGCCCCGTGGGTATGTTGGTGCCGAGGATGACCACTTCCCGGGTACCACTGCTTGGATTGGTGAATTTCATTCCCCTGAGGTTGTCTCTATCGTTCGAGAGATTGGTCCACGTCCCGCTGGGGCTCTTGATGGCGATATCGAGGTCATTTACCAGATTGACGCTGGCTGCTGTGGTCGAAGCAGGGTCGGTCCAAGCCAGCATGATGGCGAGGTCGGGAGTTCCTGCAGTGACATCGAATCTGAAACCAAGTTGTTCATTGGTGGACAAGGCCTCTCCATCGATGAAGGAAACGTTGGCATTGGTCCCCATGTTCACTCTTCCCCATCCTTCGTGGTTGTTCGGAGCAGCCTCACCTGCGCCGTTTGTTGAACTGCCGTATTGTCCAGCCATGTCATCGGCACCAGCGGCCATGATGGCTTTGATCAGTGCCGAGGACGGGTCATCGTGGCCGACATTCTCTTTCAGATGCTGGATGAGCAAGGCAACAGTACCTGCGGTGAGGGGTGTTGCCATGCTGGTCCCTCCCATGTAGGTGTAATCTGTATCATAGGAAGCGAAGCCGACATCCGATGTCGACCTGCTCTTGGTTGACAGGATGATGGTTCCTGGGGCCGAGACGTCGGGCTTGAGACGGTTGTCATCAGTAGGCCCTCTGCTTGAGAAGGCAGCCATCCCATCGACATCTCCTCCTGAACGATCCGTTGAGATTGGGCTGCCATAGGAACTCCCCCAAGTTCCATACCATCCACACGAATCCGGTCCTTTGCAGAAGGAATAGCGATCATTCTCGGTTGCACCTACAGTGATGACGTTCTTGGCGGTGGCAGGGGAACCAAGTGAATCGAGGTCCACTTCTCCATCACCATTCGAGTCGATTCCAGCATTTGCACCGGAGAATAGTATTGACATGTTGGAATGGGTTCTAGAGGCATCATCAGCCTGCATGGATTTGGTGGTGTATTCACCATTGACATTGGAGCCCCATGAGTTGGTATGGACCAGAGAACCATTTTCTGCAGCCATGTCGAAGAGGTCTCTGATATCATCTGGAATCCCCCAAAGTCCATATCCATCTGAAACTCCTGCATTGCTGTTGAAATCAACGTATTGTTCGGTCGCTTGGAAGAGAAGATGAGCCCCGGGTGCGGCTCCCTTGATGTCTCCGTTTGAACTGCTTCCATCGCCGAGAACACTACCTGCAACGTGGGTCCCATGTCCACTGTCCTCATCAGCCGCACCATCATCCCATCCTCCATTGTATTGCTGAGCCCAATACTGTATGCTTCCACGAACTGGAATTGATAGAATATCGGTGATATGGTCCCTGAAATCATCATGCATGTTGGAATTGTTGACACCATTATCAATACCGGTATCTGAGACTGTGATAATTATTCCCGAACCATCGAGAGCAGCATAGAGATTGTTGATGGCACTGATATTGGTTGAATCAGAGACTTGATCCAATCCCATCCAATGTTGAGCGACATTGTTGAAGGTCGTGAATACAGCGCGTGGTTCAAGCCATTCGATGTCCTGATGATTTGCCAGCAAAGAAGTCCCGACGGTGTTGGCAGTAGCAGTTGCGAAGCGTCCATTATGGCTGTGTAGAATCACCATCGCTCCCTGCTTAGGTGGCAGGTCGGGCCATGTATTTCCGGACAGAACGATATCCATCGTCAACAGGTCCTTTGTAGCGAATGGCCGGCTCTCTTCGCCAAGCAGCAGAGGAGCGATTGAATCGTGCAACTTGTCAGATGGATCCAATCTCATGATGGCTTCAACCTCTAGGTCTTTAAGTTCAGAGATGGAATGTCCACTGAGGCGGCAATGGAAGGAACTTGGTGGCAAGAAGGATTGGCATTCGATACCAGCGAGTGCGAGTTCGTTGAACCACGAGGTTGGAACTGGGTACTCATGTTGCAATAGAGCCCAGCCAGAGACACTTTCCTCACCCCACTTTTCAAGGGGAAGCATTCCAGCATCTCTGTGTCTCAGCCATGCTACTTGACCATCGCTTGGAATGCCCCATCCATGTTCAGCATCAAAGATGGGATTGATTCCAATGCGCGAGAGTCTATGCAGGTCAGCATCAGACATTCCAAGGTCTAGTTGCTGTTCCTCAGAATCACCGCTCGTTGGTACTGCGATTGGCAACAAAGGTTGAGTCAACAGGAGGATGAGAACAGTCAGGGTGGTAGTCATGCTTCGCTTCATGTTCCCTTCAGGTCACGGCTCAGACATCAAGGTTGGGCTGTGAAATTTGATGACATGATTTGACAAGGATTGAAAGCCAGTACTCACGGGACTTGGAATAATGACCGCTTCCGTTGCCGTTGAAAGGGAAGAGCGAGAGCGCTATGATGGGGTTGATGAGTCGGGAGATAAACAGGTGCTTGGCAAGCAACTGTGGCGGATTATTCCTTTCATAAAACCCTACAAGAAAAGGTTCTTCCTTGGCATCGGAGCAAATGCTGTCGCAAGAGCCTTTGACCTACTTCCTTTCGTTGTCATGGGTTTACTGACTGATGCAGTTCTAAAAGGAGAAATAAGTGAAATAAAGGATTTTGCATGGTACGGGGCACTAATTCTTGCCTCCTTTACCGGCTTAGCAATTTCGCAAGGAATCTCGAATTATTCATGGGAAACATTGGCTCAATATTTGCAGCATGATATCCGAATGAAAGCATTTGATTCCTTGATAAAAATGGAGATGCGCTATTTTGAAGATAGACAAACAGGCGATATCATGTCGGTACTTTCAGCAGATGTCAACCAATTGGAGAATTTCCTCTCTGATGCTTCTACTTCGATTATTAGAATTCTTGTCACTTTCTCTGCGGCCTTTGCCATCTTGATGTGGATGTCTTGGAAGTTAACTATCGTATTATTCGTTCCAATTGCCTTCATTATGCCATTGGTTTACTTCTTCTCAACTCGTATTCAACGCCGCTATCGTGAAACTAGACAATCATTTGGTGATATCAATTCTGTACTTGCCAATAATATTTCAGGGATGGGAGTTGTACAAGCATACAATGCACAATCCTACGAAGCGCAAAGAGTGGGGGTTGAATCTAGTTCTTATATGGATGCGGCAATTAAAGCAACTGTTGTAAGAAATAGATTCCTGCCCGGAATATATGTCATCGCTGGCCTAGCATTTGGAGCCTTGGCAACAGTAGGTGGTTGGCTGGTTGGTAATGGTGAGATCACCCCAGGTCAATATGTCACTTTCTTATTGATGAGTACAAGGATGTCAATGCCATTATTCATTCTTGGAATGTTAGTCAATCAAATACAGAAGAGCGAAGCAAGTGCACGCAGAGTATTCGCGATGATTGACCTACAACCTACAATCATCGATAAAGAAGGGGCTGAGGACTTGATTGGTAAGGCGGAGCGCATCACTTTTGAGGATGTTCATTTCGGCTACCCAGGAGGCAATAAAGTTCTGAATGGCATCTCTTTATCATTGGAGAAAAATCAATCTGTGGGTATTGTTGGACCAACAGGTGCAGGCAAATCAACAATCGTCAAGTTGCTTCTAAGATACTATGAACCTGATAGTGGAAAGGTTATGATGAATAATACAGACTTACAGGATTTGACCTTAGCAAGCATGCGACAACAAATAGGATATGTCAGTCAAGATGTATATCTTTTCCATGGCACAGTGCGTGAAAATATCGCTTATTCAGACCAGTCTGCATCGAAAGAGGAAATCGAAGAAGCGGCACGCTTGGCTGGTGCAGACGAATTTATCAAGTCTTTCAAAATTGGTTATGATACAATCGTTGGCGACCGTGGAGTCAAACTTTCAGGTGGACAAAGGCAAAGGGTTTCTTTGGCTCGGGCAATCCTTAGGAAACCAGCATTATTAATTTTGGATGAAGCAACAAGTGCTGTTGATACTAGAACTGAGGAAGTAATTCAACGTAATCTAAACCAATTCAAGGATGGCAGAATGACAGTTGCAGTTGCCCACCGACTTAGCACTATTCGGGATGCAGATGTGATATTAGTTCTCGTCGAAGGGGTTGTGGTTGAAAGAGGAACACATAGTGACTTGCTCAGTAAAGATGGAGTCTATGCAGACTTATGGGCTGTGCAAACTGGAGACCTTGAGAATAGCACAGGTCAGGCTACTCAGCACGACGCTTAACGGCGGCTTTTGATAGGATGGAGCATAACTTGCTCCTTTCCTGAATCGATTCCAGGTGTAGAGAGTTGATGTTTCCTTCCATGTTCATTATCTAGTGATTCAAGGAAGGAGGAAATCCAACGGTCTCCCCAAATAATGCTAAGTGAAAGAATCAAGAAAATAGGGATTCCAATTATCAAGGACCAAAGGCTGACTGATAGGCCAGCCATTATCATATCATCAAGTAATTCAGCCATCGCAATCATGGCAATGAAAGCAACGATTCTGGAAATTACTAACCAAGCTCTAATGATTCCCCATATTTCTTCTTCAGCGCAGTCTTGAACAGGTTTATTCATTGCTTCAAAGCGTTGTTTGAAACCAAAACTCATGCTAATACCCGCCCCTTTAGGGTATCTCTGCTCATTCATTCACTGAAGAACCCACTGTTAGTTTGCAACTTGAAAAGGTGATTTTCAATCTCTTGACTTATCGTCGATTTGAATTCCTAGTCCGGCTGCTGCTCCTTCTCCAAGATGAATCTGTTTCATTCCTTTCAGCACTCCAGTGCCATAGGCCCAGTGAGCCATGAATATCATAATAGGGGAAATTAGGATTGTTGCGAAATTGCGATGAGGAGAGGCTCCAAACATTGCACCTAACCAGCAGATCATGATGTAGGTGATAACAAGGCTTGCAGTTGTATGTGCAGCGATTCTAGGGGCTCCCATTTCGGGGGAGTTGAGTGGGTCAGACCAATCTATTCCTCCTTGAGATAATCCCCATAGAAAAGTAGCGATACCGAATATTGTCAGGATTGGGAATAGGGCAATGGCTGAATGGGACCACGCTTTCAATGCCGGCCAACGAGCATTTGCCAAGGTTCGAACATAACCATAATTTCGTAATTGCTGCATATATGGTTTGACAGGTTTTCTCCTTCTATGAGGCATTATGGCAGTTGGGTCAAACCAGAGTCTATATCCAGCATCGAGAATTTTACGGTCCATAACCACATCTTCAGCACCTATACAACCTGCTTCAAATCCTTTCACCTCATCGAGAACGTGCTTTCTATAAGCGGAATTACAGCCAGGGTTATGGTCAATTTCCACTAATTCTCCAGATGGGACTTTGCCGTATCTCGTTCCAGCGGTCACCCAACGTGCACAAAAAGCCACATCCGCTGCTTTTGAGGAAAAGGAATCTTCATCGGGTGCAAAATTTGGCCCACCAATTCCCCCTACTTCTTCTCTATCGAACCATCGAATCAGTTTTCCAGCCCAATTTGAGGGTGGGATCACATCATCATCTGTGAATAATAAGATATCACAATCAATGGCTTCAATTCCGATATTACAGGCATCAGCTCGGTTTCGGCTGCCTTCGTCATCAATCCATCTGGCACCATGTTTGACAGCAACTGCTTCTCCATCATCGCCAGTTGGGCCAACACAAGCAATTTCTAATTCCCCATCCCAGTCCTGATCGTTCAAGGATTGCAAAACCACACCTAATTGTTGGGCATTACGTAAGGTTGGGATGAGCACACATACTCGTGCCTGCTCCATAGCCATGGCACAACCTATGACCTTTCAATGAAACCCGCAGGGGTGGCAATTATTATTCAGATATCGCCTTCGATGCGAGGTGCCAAGAAGTATGTGACATCGGCTGCACCATTTGCGAACTCATATTCAATTTTCAGTGGGAAGTTGTCGCCAAATCTTAAAGTAACGCTGTCTATGACGCTCATCAATTTGGAGATTGGCAGTAAGTAAGTCAGACTGTATTGGGAGCGAACTGGTTCATCACACTTCAATTCTTGAACTTCATCCTTGGTGTACATGACGCTAACGCTATCTGTGTCGCCACCCGTAACGTTGATTGTCAATCCCTCTTCACTGAGGCTTATGTTAACGAGGTCGCCGACTTGTCTTGCTGCTCGTAGTGCTCTTGACAAATCTTCACCTGAAAGAGTGACGCTGGCTGGAAGCTCAAGGTCAGGAACATTTGGTGGTGAGACGGTTGAGTGGTCAAGTGGTCTGATGACACGGTCAATTTTCCCCATCGAGAGATTGATTCTGCCTTCTGCTTCATCGTGTTTCATTTCTATCAGGTCACCAGCATTACCCAAAGAGAGTAAATCTCGCATCTTCACCAATTCAAGACCAAGAGATGTTTCGTCGACTTCCCATGACTCAAATGCCGCCGAGTCAACTTTCATTCTAATCATCGCTACGTGTGAAGGATCTACTACCCTAATTTCCATGTAATTTTCAGTAAAATCCAATCTTGCTTCTTCTACTACGACACTAATTGTGTCGAAGATGTTCCTCATCAGGTCCTGTCTTGCTGTGATGTTGAGCATGTCACGTTCCACCCTATAGCCCTCTGCTCTTCAGCGGGGGTCCATAAATCTCCCTAAAGGCAAAGTCCTCCTCAAAATTGAGGAAAATCCCTTTCAGTACTCTCTCCAGCCGTGCTTACAAGCCTTGCAAGTTAGGAATCTAGTCTCCGGTTCATCGCTAGCACGAGTTTGGTGAAGTTCGGAGAATACCTCTACACCATTGCATTTTGGACAGATATAGGAATCAGTGGTTAGAACGCCCATTATCTCATCAGCATCATTGATGATTTCGTATTCCCGAGTTTCAACTTTGGAGGATGAAACAGTTTCTGCAAGATTAATTTCCTTTCCATCAGCACCGACAATTTTGTTCTCTGCACTTCCTTTGTAACCACATTTGTAATTAGGGCAATCGAGGTTTCCCGAGGTGTCAGGGAATGCAAGTGTACCGCATTCTGGGCAGAACATGGAGATTCCATCGGAATGCTTCAGCATATGAATAGTTCCCTAAACTCATATGCCATGCACATCTCGGCCTAACGTGGTCTGGATTGCATATGATTGGCGTTGTGCGATAGTTATCGATGCTGAAGGGCAAACCTTGGATGTCGAGGCATGGTCGGGTAAGATGTCTCAATTCCTGATTATCAATCGTTTGGAAACAATTGGTATGGGCGGCATTTGCGATGAGGCTCGGAAGTTAGCAGATAGATGGCCGGATGCCTGTTTGCATCAAGCCGGTGACCCTGACTTACCCGAGCATGAATTCCCAGAAGCAGATGAAGAGATGATTCAGGCTCTCAATGAAGCAGCATTGGCGATGTCTGAGGCAGGAGTTTCTAGAGCAGCGGGTGACCCTGACAGAAGGTTGGAACATTTACTTCGGGCCAGTGATGAATTGCGGGCTGCTTGGTTAACAATGGAATCACGAATGGTAGAATGGACTGCTTTGTTCCTTCCAACTGCAAGGGTAGAAAGATACCGAGCACGCTTAGCAAGTAGCATTTC
>Ga0066376_10000038_pt1 | contig 91372 bp, 51 predicted proteins | sample Knorr_S15_td_Bot_FD_77009 | JGI IMG/M metagenome (GOLD analysis project Ga0066376, IMG submission 77009) | Marine microbial communities from Southern Atlantic Ocean transect - Knorr_S15_td_Bottom_ad_5009_LV_A | ecosystem: Environmental > Aquatic > Marine > Oceanic | place: Southern Atlantic...
CAGATTGAAAGAATAACTATCGAAATCGATCACATCAGTGAACTCACCGGTAATGACGAAGTTGTTTTGGTGTGATGAACACACACCTGAATAATTCGCACCGATTTCCCAAGTATCGATTGCATTGCCATAATCGTAGTTGACGCCGCCAAAGGATTTGGCCCAATTCCAATTTGTTCCCCCTCCATTCAATTTGGCGACAAAGATGTCAGTTCCTCCACTGCTTGACAATGTCGTTGTACCGAAAGTTATCGAAGAATAATAATGCCCAACTATTGCTGGATAGCCGTTGTCATCAACAGAAATATCCTTCGCTTCTGTACTCCATGAATTTCCAGTAAGAACTGATTTCGCCCAAACCCAAGCACCTTGCGGGTTCAACTTCCCGACAAATATACCCGTTTCATCTGGTGCTCCGAGGGTAAATGCCCCTGCAGAAACCTCATCATAAGTTGAGCCGACCATGTAAACCATGTCATTTGAGTCAATGTCTATGGCTACAATGTTTGATGAACCACCATCTAGAGCCACCGCCCAAGTCCAGTAACCGAAAGGATTCAACTTGGCGACGAATCCTGAGGAACCGCTCGGGGCGCTGACTTGAATATTGCCGAGAGTAACATTGTACGAGACATAACCGGCGACAATTGCGTTGCCAGAAGAATCCGTAACAACATCGTTCACTCGGTCACTACCTCCCGAACCTCCTGCAGTAGCCAACCAATCACTTTCAAGGCCCAAATCTGTGCCGGTGCTGCGTACCGCAGAAAGGGCAATTTCCTGTGCCTCAGTCAACTGTATTTCTGCAGATTCTTTGTTCGTTGATGTTTCTCCAACAATCGACAAACCAGCCATCAATGAAAATGAGACCAATACCATCATCGTTGTGATAATTACTGCTGCAATTGCTGTCGGGGTAAATATTTTTTTTACGTCCATGCGGTAAACCCGCCCTCGCGACTACATTGCAATAAAAAACGATTTCGTCACTACAATCCTTACCTAATCCATATCACTAGTTCAAATTTGAGAGTTATTCCAGAGTCCCCTGCACCAAGAGCAGGTACTACCCAATCCCCATTCGCGAAGTGCAAATTTCTACTTGTTGGTAAACTTTCATCTGCGCTTAACCCTAAAGTCATGGTGACACTTGAATCATCTAGGCTTGCCTTGAACCGATACCCATGGCCAGGTGGTACGATTGACCGCAAAACCGAATTAAGGGCGGTCGTGAATTGCTCAAATTCTTGCTGAGAGATTTCTCCAGTACGGAGTTGGTGAATTGCTTCATTGACGGCAGAAGAAGTGTCTCCGCGGATGAAATCTTCTCCATCTCCATCGGCATCGAAGTATACCCACGTCCGCAGGAATACCTCCATACTTGCTCGCGATTGAACCGATGTTTCAGTGATGCTATCCGCTTCAGTTTCTTGCAAGGATGAAACTAACGTTGTTTGTAGCAATACCGCGCCAATCGAAAGAATTGTCAAGAATAATATCGCATCGAATATGGCTTCAAACCCCTGAATATCCCTTGAAATAACTGTGGCTTTAGACACGTCGCCCGAATTCTCAACAAGGGCAGGGTTCAGACCTACGTGAATACGCTCACCTCCATATTACCACCTGCACAAATCCGGGTGCGACACGTTCCGGCATGTTCTCATCGATGATGTTCACAGGACGCCTGATGCTGAGTACTTGCTGAGCAGCACTTAGTTCGGCATCTATGGAATCGGGATTGACAGAACTCCATTGAAATGTATGTTGTTCGGTTAATCCTGCAGTGAAAGTGACTTCACCTCCGGTCGTAGTTTCCTCAATCTGGATAGTCTCGATGACTACTAAGTAGCCGATTTCCTCTAAACCATGGTCCCGAATGAACTCTGAACTCGCTTCACTTTCTAAGTCGGATAGTTCGTTAGCCATTCTCTCGATTGCCTGCAAACTTAGTATTCCGGGTTCCGCATTGGGTGCTCTGAGATTTGGGAGAAGAACAATCTCATCAGCAATGCGAGGTGCATCATCGTGAAATTCGTTCGTTTTTCTGCTTTCTTCCACCCAAAGCATACTTGAGAAGATAGAAGCGACAAAAATACTGAAACCAATTAGAACTACTGCCAAAGCCAAAGTGTCTTCCTTGACACCAACAACCGCCTCATCATCCTGCAGTAGTTTACCACGAGAATTTGGGAAAAGAAACCTCATCTAACCTCATACTCCCACCACTGCGGAGGCGGCGGTGGGGCTCAATGGGGATGTCAGAGTTCCATATCCAAACACTTCTTCATCCCAACCATCGCTTCCATCTTCAAGATTAAGGAATCTGAATCGCCCATGTTTCTCGCCAACCATCGCCTCGGAATCAACCAGTGAACGGCAGGTCGGGATGTCACATCCAGCTTCAATGATGAGGAAATTGTTGTTTGTTCCCGTAAGAACTCCGACGGAGAGCCAAAGGTCGTCAACAATATCAGTTGGGAAGGTGGGGTTAGAAGATTGCCCCTCACCAATTTGTCCAAGATAATACGAGACAGAATCGGCGACCCATTGCAGGACGGCGTCAACCGCACCATTTTCTGCGGTGAAAGAAAGTCGAATTCCGGTTCTGCCTGAACTGAATGCAGCGCCAAAGTATCCTTCAAGGAAAAAAGTGATTTCATGCACACCTTCTTGCAACCATTCGGAAACTTCACGGACGACTTGATTGATGAATACCCGGAGGAATTGTTCTGCCTCCGCCCTATTATCTACGGTTGGGCCGACAAATGACAATGCCTCCCTCACTGCGTCATCAAAAATGCCTCTAATTGTATCCCTGCTTGAAGTGAACACAGCAGAATCATATCTGACTTCAAATCCAGCCTCTATCCCAACTCGCTTTGTGCCAAGATTAATTTCTAGAGGTACACCAAAATCGCGTGTGCTTACGCGGAGGAAATCTCCCGGATGCTCGTGTGGAGCGTGTATTTCCAAGTGGAACCCGTCATTTGTTGCTTCCCCTGCTCGCCAAGTTTCATCGCTGTAATAGTTCATTTCTAGCGCATGGTCTTCCATACGAACCCGCAGTGGATCCACGTTTACTCCAAGATATGAGTCATCGGTCACCCGAGTCAGATTCGCAATGATGGTGTAATCTTGGTCCGGAATATTTGGTGCTTCAACTACGAAAAGAGACATGCTTGTGCCTTTTGCCAATCCTTGGAATCCAGTCCCTCCAAACAGTGGTTTATGTGAGATTCTGATATGAACTTCCACCGGCTCATCGAGTACTTCTTTTTGACACCAATCACCAGATGATAGCAAGGAGCCCGGCACAGCGTCCTGATTGATATCTTCAAATCCAGGATAGCACCACTGCCAAGTAAATCCAAATATCGAGAATGTCTGAAAATCGGTCAAGTCAGGTAGACTCGTATCTGACCATTTTTGCATCGAAGAAGTCAGAAGACTACCGAGGCTTTCTGCGATTAATTCGCCGAATTTGATTACTAGAGTCTGAACAAATAACTTGAGTACTTCACCAGCGATTCGCATTATTGCGCCGCTAGGATTCAAAACGAGTTCAATAAGAAGGTCTAGAAGGTCCTTTACCCATCCGTATACGGTTTTGATTTTATCCCAAAGAGAGGAATCTGTAATTGATGACTCAATGTAGTTCGGGTCATCAACCAATTCGTGACCGTCAAGCAATTTTGTCGAATCGGCGGGGTCGAATAAAGCCCAACCGGTAACGACTGAAATACTGATGGTGAAGTCAATGTTTACCATTTGGTCAAATCGAAGGGCCTCATTGCCAGTAGCAGTACGCAGAACATTTTCAATAGTCTCGACGGAGATAAGTTTCCTCCCGATGACAGTCAAGTTGAAATCCGTACGATATGCCCCATCTATGTCATTATTTGTGAGGTTAGCAACATGTGTGCCTGAGGCTTCGCTGAGGAAGCCATAGAACACCTCAGTACCATCTCCCTCGGTCTGCTGCCTTCGAGTACCAATCTGTGACTCAATGTTTGAAGACGGGTTGTCCTCATCGTAACTGACTATGGTCATTGTTGGAAGTCCGGCAGAACTGGTCAGTCGGAAAGCGGTTGTTCTCGTCGTCAGGTTTTCTTCTGCCGCAGTTTGGTCACCAGCCCAGAAGACAAATGGGTCCTGATGAATTGCCACTTCTTGCATCAGGTTTGAATCTTCAAATCCTCCTTCAATGGTCTCAACAAGATGCTCAGCAGAAGCAAGAACTAGATCAATAAATGTCCGTTCGCCATCTACCGCACCGAATCCCGCGGAACCGCTACTACTGACAATGACTAATCCAGTCATCTGGCCACCGATAGGGGAGTCAGACCAAGTTGGCTGTGGCTGCCAAAGACCTGAAAGGGCCTGTAGTCTCTGCAAGTCATCATTCTTCAGGCTCTCATATGCCAAGTCAATTCCCGAGTCAAGCAGGCTCTCCCAATTCGTGTTATCCCGCATCTCACTCTTGGCATCATCCACCCAATTGGCACCACTCGTTGGTCCCGGTGGGGAACTTCTGCACAACTCTGAACCGATTTCCTCTGAACTCACCGACGAGGTATCCCTCAAGTGGTTTGCCGCGTTATCGCGAACAGAATCTTTGTGAGATGAAGCACCAAATCCAAAGAGGCCTGCAAGCCAATCCAAGATGCCACCATTTCCGTCATCAGTATACCAACCAGTTAGTGAATCATAATTGTCAGCAGTGAAGAAGTCAGTTACTTGGGTGAAGAACTCCACCACAAGGTCGAACAAGGGCTGAACAAGATTATTTCGGAGGTAAAGTTCTCCTGAAGAACCGGTGAGTAGGTTGACAAGAGCGGTCGTCCTCTCCTCGAAGTTCATCAAAGTGATATTTATTGGATGTTGACTGAAGTCACTGTAAGAGTAAACGGGTCCCGAATTTCCGGTCGCCAAATCTTGGGTTAACTTATTGACAAACTGATTAAAGACATCGGCGAAATCTGTTTGGATAGATGAAGTACCGTCGCTTGAGACCAGTGAATCCACAAAAGAGTCGGCGTTGGGCTTCCATACACCATCATCTGCCACATCAAACGCGTCAATTACAGCAAATTTAACCGGGTATTGAGTAGATGGCGACACGGATACGCGCCAGTACATGCCCTGCCACTCATCGCGGTGGTAGTAGTCACCGTTTGAATAATAACCACAATTACCTACATCTTTGTACCAAACTCGGCTTGTATCATCATAGTTAGTTGAAACCCCACTCTGCAAAGTTGTAGTGTCTGACTTAGAAGGGTCTCCATCCGCAAGTAGGTAGAGGTGGGGGGACAAATCGAGGCCCTTTTGGGTAAAAAGTTCTGAACTATCTAAAACAGCGTGATTCTCATCGGCGTATACATACGCGTTGCGAGAGAATTCTTGGAAAACATTGGAGTTGTGGTCTTGGCCACTCAATCCACTCAAGAATGACTCCCACAAACTTGGTCCATCAGCTCCTTCGACGGCCTCTGCGATACCTTCGAAGCCACGGAAGAAGGCTTCGAAAAGGATTTCCACATAATAATCACTGATTGTTCTGATGATTCTCTCTAACATCGCGTCGAAGTCGAAGGAATCAACTCCAGTCCCATCTGCCTTTGGAATCATGTCATGCAGAACCATAGCTACTCTAGCCGGCTGAACACCTCCCGAATTCTGTTCCATATAATCCGAGACAATACTGGGTAAGTCAGGGTGGATAGATGCTAGCGCGGGCATATCCACTGTTCTGAATTCGCGAGCGGTGAGTAGAACGAGCCCCAATGAGATTGCGAGTTCAATGTCATTCTCGGTAATCAGGTTGTCCGCATGCTGGAACGAACTCCAATCGCCCCCTATTGGATTTGCTGGGTCCGCCTCATACGCACCCCATCCACTAAGGGCACGTTGTTGGGCTAGAGAGGTTAACACGTCTTTCACTATGCGTGCTAGGCCACTTTCAGAATCACTCAATTTCCCTGCAAGAATAGTCATTCGGTCCTCTGCAAGTGGTGCCGGTACGTCGATGATAATGTCGAAATTCATCCTTCTTTCAAAGGTTGATACCTCTCCAGGAGATATAATGACCATAGTGGTTTCTCCAACAACCCGATATCCATAAGGAACACTCTGTTCATTTCGTTGTTTGTCAAAATCACCACCGGAAGTAGATACTGAGTCATATTCTGATGTCGTAAGAGTTAACCTATCGAGATGGAACACGGTAGAATCTTCCACCAAATAAATGGTATAGCCTTCAAGGTTAAGTGGTTCATCTTTAGAATAAACAGCAAATAGTATTGATTCCATCTGAGTGGTAAATTCCTTCTCGGTTTCTTCAAGTGAAGAACTGGTCCATTCATGTTGCTCAAGCAGGCGCATTGCTGTAGTTTCAGCAGTTGTGGATATTACTAGTTGATTTGATTCAGCGAGTTCTTCAACCAATTCTATTTCTAATTGACTAATTCTAACTTCGATTGCAGCCTCTTGAATGTCCCGTTGGATTGCTATTGAAAAGACCGTCATCAGAATTAGAAGGATAGCTATTATTGAGAAGGGAACGCGCGCATAATCATCATTTTGAAGGGACTCTCCATTTCTTCTTTTCATTTCATCACCTCCGTCTCAAGACCGTTATATGGCTCAACGCACCGTCTACCCTATATTCTTCCCTTAATACATCAAGTACGAAAGCATTGCTAGTGTCGTGGCGCCAAGGCTCACCACTATCTAGACCTTCACCTTCATCACATTGAGCAATTTCCTCACTAGTTAAGCCGAAGCCTTCAGGATCTTGAATCGCAATACATTCATCTAAGTCCCAGCCATGAATTTCTCCGCTAATGTGGGCGATTGCGCGGATTCTTCCAGTTTCGTCTTCTATTGAGACTGTATTTGTGTAAAGAACAATACTGTAAGTTTCACCACCGATTGTTTGTGGATACGTAATCCCAGCAATATTTGGTCCAGAATCATCGAAGATTAGTGATATTGTCACATTTCCCGGACTTGCATTTATCTCTGTTAGGATGTCGGCGATACTCTCAGCGATTGTATTGTAATTGCGTTGCTCTGCAGATTCATTTGTCATGTCTACGACTGAGAGCATCAACACTAGCAACATCATTGCAGCAACAGTAAGCGCACCTTTTGAGGTGATGAAATCAAGCATTATCAATCACCTCAACGCAGATGAATCTAACTTCTATTCCTTCATTTCCTCCGCAGGGCAAGCCTGATTCTGAGGCATTTGGTTCAATCAGACTTAGACGAAGTGTGCGTATAAACACAGTCGTGATGTCTTCAATGAGTAATGAACCGGTACCGTCTACCATTATAGGAAATCGTTGCCCACTATTCATTATCATATACGCCTGCCCATCAATTGAATACTCAGTAAAATTTGCCTTATAATACTCATCTCCTCTTAGGTCAGCACCAATACGAATATGTTCTATTCGTACCCCTGATGCAGGAGAGAATTCTATTTTATGGGTGAGGGAAGACGTGAATCCGCCTGATTGCGAAGAATAAACAACAAGAGCAATCTCGTTAAATCGATTCAATTCGTTCTCGATATCGGAACGCGAAGTTGATTCGCTGAAGTTATGAAGCGCCTCAAAGGCGATTGGAGCCACCAATATCACCAATACCATTGCAATTACCAAACTGAGTGGTAAGCCTTGAACTGCACCCTGAGTGTCCAATCGGAGGGGGTCATTTGAGTCCATATCAAGTCCTCATGCGATGGTAGCCCTCGATGCCCAAGCAGTCAGGGCGAACACAATGTATCCAATCACCAATGACATTCCGATGGTATGCCTCCGATCTAGCCAATCTTCACCAGACCTGATGCTAGATGTGAAATAACCAATGACAACGGTCAGAATCATAAGATAAATTCCGATTATTGAAAGGAATTGCCAAGGTTGGATTCCAGGGGGTAAGGCGCAGCCATATTCATCAACTTTACCACCCTCATCCGGACAGCTATCTTTGCTATCATAAATACCGTCAAAATCTCTGTCAGGCTGCCCACTTCCGCCTGAGAACGCGTTTGCATCCATTGAGAAGCCTCCGACTGGAATTTCTGAAGAGACATCTACTACCAAGAAGAAAATCGCACAAGTAACACCCAAAACTAGAGGGGCGAAGAAGCGGGCTGTTGTCTCCATCATTCCCATGGTTTCTCCTAATTTCATTCTAACATCTTGCTCAAGTGATCGCAGGTCTCGGATGTAACCTGACACCCCCATGATAGTGCGTCCGGCGGTTATCGAATCCTTGCTAGAAACATCGACAACGGTACGCATAGATGCCTTCACCGTTCTAGACGGATAATTTTCAAGAACGCCATCCGATCCGAACAAACTTTCATTTAGCGAAGAACTTGATATCAGCGTTCGGTGTGAAATTTGGTTCATCAAAGCACCAGTTAGTGATGCATCCCCCATTGATTCACCAACATTTCTGATAGCGCGTTCAACGGGGTTACCTTCAGCAATTCTACTGCCAATTTGAAACAGCGCATCGGGGAACTCGTCCTCGATAGATAGCACCTCCTCTCGCACTTTCATCCGTTTCATTGAACCAGCAAGTAACAGTATTGAAACGGGGACTGCGAATGCACCCAACAGGAATATAGTTGCTACATAATGCGATTCTCCTCCACCTGAGAACCACTCAATGACTCCAAATCCAAATAATATTGTAGCAACAGTTCCGGAAAGGATCCAGGCCATTACTCGAGATTTCTTGCTTCTCTCATCCGTGATTGATGGTGGTGGCGTTGTTCCAGGTCTTTTTCCGACCACCCACCATGCATAGCCAATAATGATACACGGGAACAACACATCAAACAGTAGAAAAATACTAGTTATTGACAAACCCCCTCCCATTGAGGAAGCCATCGGTAGCATCGCTCCAAGCATTAGTGGCAACATCACCCCAAGTCCGAAGAGGACCATGGCGGGGGCAGAAAGTGTGTTGGCATATTCCTCAATATGTTGGCGAGAACCCGCCGTTACCGTGTCACTCGACTTGTCTAGTGCTTGCTCCCGTCCTTCCACGGTACTCTCAAGTTGCGCCGCTCTAATGCCGTATAGGCCACGTTTGAATTGCTCAAATTCTTTCACTGCACCCCATTCTTCTGCGAATGCAAGAAGTGACTGTTCAACGGTGTCGTGTTTTCTCATGTATACATCCCAAAGAACCTTTCTCAAACTACCAGCCATTGGCTCATCAGCATTCTCTGCGGCAAATTCGATGGCTTTGTCTAAAGATGGATTCAATCTCATTGAAATGACTAGATAATTGACTACTTCAGGCAATCTTCCCAGAGTAGATGTTCTTTGTCTATCCTCCATTATCATTGGATAATTTCCAATCCATCCTGCCACAATAAAAGGAGCAAGGAAACAAGGGATGATAACATAGACCATGAATGTTAGAAAACTAACTGAGTCACCTCCGATTATGGTGACGTAAAGTAGAGCCCAAACAATTCCAACGATTAAAGACAGTCCCGCCGTTACTAGGGCACTAAGGTTCACTTGGTGTGGGAGCAATCCGATAGCGGTAAATCGTAGTGATCTTTGCAATTCTTCACTCGCATCATCATCCTGTGTTTGACGCCAATTTTCTGAGAACATCCCGCCTGCTAACCTCTCCATTAGGTCTGCCCATTTTGTGAAGGTAACTAAAGCCACGATCGCATCCCCAAATCAGTCATACGGAAGGTTCTGCAACCCCACTGCGGCGTAACTCAAATCGAGTTCATCCAAGTTTACTTCTGGCACTACACCACTGAACCAAGCCATCCAACGGCGTAATAATTCGCTGTGATTCAAACTATTTGTTTCTTGAACGATGTTTGATGATAGTCCCCAAAATGAATTGTTGGCTTGGACAAGCCATTTCGCGTCACAGAGGTCCTTATCTGTCATTGCATTACCTTCTGTCAATATTTTTCGAATAATTGCACGAACGCCAATATTTCTCAAAGCATCCTCATAGCGGACACTTTGCTTTGCCGCGATTGAAGAAATCAATTCGCTTGTGCCAGTCCCCCGAGTAGGGTCCCACATCACCGTTGTCGGAACTAGTTCATCACGAGCAGGGTCATACAACAACAAATCATTGAATCCCACTTCAATTTCCTTTTCTCCAACTGTATCTATTGAGGATTTCTTCACCTCAGCGACTTGAACGGTCCGGCGCAATTGTTTCTGTTGACCGAGTGGTTTTGAGAGTCCTGCGATAATAACGAGGTCAGTAGCAAGGAAAGACACAGGCTCTATGCCCATGTCTGAAGTTACTCGCTCATACACAGATTGTGCTGAGTCAGCATGGAATGTCCCTAACACAGATGAACCAGCAGTTCCAGCCCTCATTGCTTCGTATAGAGTTCTTGCTTCTTCGCCTCGAACCTCCCCCATCACTATTGCAGATTCTCCCAATCTTAGAGAAACTCTGAGAGCTTTGTCTGCAGTCATCTGACTGCCACCTTCTCCAACTGAACCTGAAACTAGCATTGGCTGAACCTTGTAGCCCAATAATTGCATTTCATTTACTGGCAATTCAAGTGTATCTTCAATGGTCAGAATTCGTTGAGACTGAGGGAACTCAAGCATGACTGCTGATAACATGGAGGACTTCCCTGCACCTCGGCTCCCTGCGATCAACATCGTCGAACTTCCATCAATAAGGAACGAAATCAAACCAGCAGTAAGCGGATTCATTGACCTTCGCTCGATTAATTTCTGTAATGTCCATGTGTCTGAACCATGTCTACGTAGAGCCATCGCCACTCCACCAGGGGATAATGGCGACCCGATTACTGTCACACGTGTACGGAACTCTAACAAGTCACTTTCAAGCACTGGATTTGCCTCCGAAAACGGGCGACCTGACTCATATCTAAATCGTGAGAGAAGTGAATCGGCGTCACCTTCACCCAAAATAATGTTAGTCAAGCATTTGTCGTGGACCTCTCCAGAAATTTCCGCTGGCAAATGTCGGGTGGAAAAAGTCAGATGAATTGGATTTACTGAAGCGGGGGCATCAATGTAAATGTCCTCAATATTGTCATCTAGAAGCAAGTACTCGATTAACCCCAATCCAGTTGTGTATCTAGCCAATATCCTTGATAGGAGGATTATTCGCTCTTTCCTCGCCTCTCTTGAAAAGACCTCACTGACCCTAAGATACCCCTTTTTCTCAGAAATCAAGTCTATTAGTTCGCCTGCTCGCCTCTGTACAAAATGGCGGGTTTGGTCCATCCTTGAAAGCCGCATTTTCTGTGGAGTTTCGCCCATCAACGCCTTCCTAGCATCCTCAATGAGTATTGTTTCGTGTTCTGATAAGTGATATGGGTCCGGAATAATTCGATAAAATGTGGCCGTGGCATTTGGTAGCCTTACCAATTCGACGGTACAACCATCTCGGGGGTGGGGCCCCGAATCTTCCACTCTATACGAGTAAAGGATATTGCGCTTGTATTCGTTTTCGGTGCGCATTCCGGGTGGAAGTGACATGTCCACCCATGATGTTGCAAAGCCCGGACGGACTCTGTGATTCCTCTCAAAAAGAGGTCGGGGTGTTCTCCGAGTTGCATCCCATGGTTTCACGAAACGACTGAGAGCATCCCGGAATTGAGCCGGAGCAAGACGTCCGTCAAGTGAGTAACCTTCCTGAGGGACTTCTCCCTGCTGAGGCTGCTCAACAGGATGTAGAGGGGCATGCGCATCCACTGCACCTGACACAATTCTGATCCTGGGCTTTTGTTCTTCAGTCATGCAATCACCTAAATACGAATCTTTCTTGAGTCTGAGATAATGAATAATGCCTCTTTTCTTGAGAATGTTTCTATTTCCACCATTTCATTGTAAATGTTGATCAATTCTTCGTGAGTTCTCCCCCTACATCTTTGGCAAAAAGGGCTAGTATCCATGTGATGTGATAACCCATTTAGGGTTTCAGATATTTTCAGCGGAGTTCCCGGTGCGGTTTGGGTTGCAGTTGAAAATTGCTCAGACAGATTTTCTCGCAACGAAGTGAAAACCAAGGCGGGATTAAGTGGGCATCTATTACATCGTACCTGCGGATTAGCTGCCTCTGGTATGTGCGGTGATAGTGGGTCATTTCCGGCACACCTCTCCAAAAGGGAATCTAGGTCAAGCATCATTCGGAGAAAACTCATCAAAGCTCCAACTAAGTGGTAAAGCCTGATATCTTGGATAACTATGCTTGAAACTGTGGGTTGTTCTTGTAAAGTCCTAACCAAGCGAGTAAGCACATCTTCATGCAAGAGATCGAACTGCGCGCCATCCATTCCATGCGAAGTGCGTCGCCAATCGATGGTCATCACCAAATCATCTCCTTCAGTATCAAGTCGGAAGTGATAAGGTTGAACTTCCATTTAATCCCCTCCGCAATTCTGATATTCAAATAATTCAATATCGAACTCTACTGGTCCGTCTGCTTCTCTCATCACGATAATAATCTCATCAAGGCAGTCAACTGCGATAAGAACAACCGCGATACGCCCTGACATTGATGTCGGGACGAATGGTCCGTCACCGTCAATGTTGGTTATCCTCAATTCATGATGTCCAGGTGCTAGAGTTCTGAAAACCGAATCCCCGCTAGACAATGTAATTCTGTACGCTGTTGAGAATGCCCCGGATTCACCTATTGCACCCCCCACTTCAAATTGTGTAACAGAGACCATCCCGGTCCTTGGAATCTCGAAACGGTGATGAATGGTAGTTCCGCTGCCGGAGGATGAGGTAGCCAAGGCTATCCCGCCTAACTCAGTCATTTCTTCTTCTAAACGCGCTTGAAGGCTCATCTCAGATACAGTCGTCAGTCCAGATGCAGCGATAGAGATGGTTGCAGCCATTAATAACACCATAATCAGTAGTCTAAATGGGATGTCCTCAACAGCACCTTCGCAGTTGAGTTGTAACCCTCTCCTCAATCTCGATGCCCCCGCATGCGGAAGCAGCATGGGTTGTTGGATAATGATTCCGCCGGCAAATGGAGCGACACAATTATGTGAACATTGCCTTAAGCGGCAGCATGGACGAAGTGCGAGTTGGAGCCACAATACGCCGCAGCCTGAAGGACGATGAGTATGCAGATGTCCTTGGAATGCCTTTGCAGTTAGCGATTTTAATTATAGTCGCTGGGCTTTCATTAGTAACGATAATTGCTTGGTTTGTACTTTCTGACAATACGATACCGGAAATCAAGTTCCATGAGTCGGAAGGCGGGGATGAATTGAGTTCGATAGATGAGGGGACTGACACCTTTTTCATTAGAGTAGTGGATAAGGCGAATCCAGATGATGGATTAGAAGGTTACATCTTCTCTTTCTCAGGTTGCAATGCTGAAGCCATAGATGTTGATGTGAAAACAGGTAGTAATGGCTACGCCGAGGTCACCCTTACCACTAGTACTAGTTTGGATCTTTGCGATGTGTCTGTGACTGCGGTCAAGTCAGGTGATTCAGATCAAAGGGCCACAAGTACGCTTTATGTCCGTGCTACCTGATGATCTGTTGTATTTTCAGTCAGTTAAAGAGCGCCGTGTGCAGGATTTGCACCTGCTATCAGCACTTCCCTTTGCTTGTTAGTGTTTGTAGCGCCCAAGTGCTGAACCATTGCGCGAACAGCTGTGATGATATTTGATAATCAGTTCGCGTTGGGTTCAAACCTGCACACTATTTTGATGATTTTAAGCGCCGTGTGCAGGATTTGAACCTGCGACCTGCGGATTAACAGTCCGCCGCTCCACCAACTAAGCTAACACGGCTTGCGAGCCGGCGACTCAGCCTCCATTCATCAATGAATCGGGCAGTGAGTAGCCATTTCGAACCGCTCAATCCGCCTTGGTGAACACTAAGGGCGGCAGGCGGAGCGAATCGGGTGATGAGCGGAGCCGGTGCATCGAGCAGCCCAAGCGCGGACAATCTAGCCTACGCAGATGCAGTCCTTGCGGCAACCGCTGCCAGCGGCGCAGTCTACCGCAATGGGCTGGGAATGATAGCGAGCGAGAACATAGTTAGCCCACGAGTTCAACAGGTCATCACATCCGATTTACACGGCAGATATGCCGAAGGTTTGCCCGGTAGGCGTTACTATCAGGGCTGTGAGGATTTTGACACAATCGAATCTCTAGGCATTGACCTTGCCAAACAGGTTTTCAAATGCCAATTCGCCAACATCCAATCCACCTCAGGAACCGTCTCCAACATAGCTGCACTGAAGGCACTGGCCAAGCCCGGTGACAAGATTACCGCGGTTTCTACCGCAGATGGAGGCCACATTTCTCACGCAAGAATGGGTGCTGTTGGTTTGCGAGGTCTTGATTTGACCACATATCCGTGGGATGTTGAGCGCATGGAGCCAGATGTTGATGCAGCCTGCGCAATGATTCGTGAACTGCAACCTACCCTAGCCTTGGTTGGACAATCGGTTTTCCTATTCCCTACCCCCCTGCAAGAGATGGCAGACGCCGCCCATGAAGTTGGAGCGACCATGATGTATGACGGGGCACATGTGCTCGGACTGATAGCCGGCGGCCAATTTCAAGACCCGTTTCGCGAAGGGGCAGATGTGGTGACTGGTTCCTCGCACAAGACCTTCCCCGGCCCACAGGGTGGGTTTTTGCTTTCGGATTCTGATGATGAGAAGTTCCATCGTAAGTTGAATAGCGCGATTTTTCCTGGGGTTTGTTCTTCCTATCACCTCCACCATGTCGCAGGCAAGGTGATTGCTTTGGCTGAATTTGGTGAGTATGGAGAATCGTATGCTAGCGACACCATTCGTAATGCGCGCGCCTTTGGAGCCGCGATGGCTAGCGAAGGCTTTGATGTGCAGGCAGAAGGGCGCGGATACACCGAAAGCCATCAGATTCTCACCCGCAATGGTGAGACTGATAGCGGAGCCGGAAAGGTGGCGGCAGAATTGCTTGAGCAGGCCGGGATTATCACCAACATGAACATGCTTCCCGGCGATACCAAGGCGATGACACCGTCAGGATTGAGGCTCGGGGTGCAGGAGTTAACCCGAGTTGGCATGGGTGTGCAGGAGATGGAGGAAGTCGCTTCGCTATACGCTCGCGTACTCATCAAGGGAGAGGAGCCAAAAATGGTTCAAGCGGACGTTTATACTTTGAAATCCGAGTTTCAAACCGTTCATTATTGTTTTAATGAGGATAATGTCACAGGCTATCCCCTCTAATCTGCCGCGACAAATCGGCACAGGTTTGAAGTTTGGAACGGTATAGCCGGAGCCATGTCGCTGGCAGATGCTTTGGAGAAGTTACAAATCCCTGACCGGCCATCTTGGTTGGATTGGCTGGGTAAGCATCAAAATCACATTAGATTTTTCGGGCCGATTTTACTATTGTTTTTCGCCTTAATTGCCTCATCAGTCAGCATCACCACAATGTCATATGCTTGGGAAATTGATGGCAAGGAGGAATTGCGAACATGGAATATGTATGGTGACTATATCCACGTTACTTACGAAGGCATAGAGCATGATGAAAACGAATCCGGCACGTTCACGAATGAGTATAATCGCGGCCACGGCGACGGTCTTGACTTCGGCGGCCTTGATGATGACAGGGTGTATAATACCGCTGATTTGGCTGCGGAACAATCATCCCGAATCGGTTTGATTTTACTATTGTCGTTGCTTTTAGTCGGCTTAGCAATTGACCGCTCCACCTCTGGCCCCCTCTCCTCACGATTTTTCCTCGCTAGCGAGGTGGTGAGTGGAATCACCGCTTTACTCATCATCGTAAATGCAGTTATGCTTGTAACTAATCATGTGGATTGGGGTAATGCCTCTCCCGAAGCATTGGGTTATCCGGGAATTGATGGTGCCTTGTATGGGTCGCCCGCCAGCGAGCCGTATAACGGCGGTGAGGAGACTATTGCTTGGGCTCCCGGTCTTGGCATGTGGTTTGAAATAGCCTTGATTTTCTCCTCCATTCTACTCTTAATGATGCATATCGGTCAAGCCTTGCGCAAAGATTGGTGGGGTGAATTGACTGACCAGATTGGTGACCGCTTCTCTAACCTACTCCGCTATCTCCCAAGCGCATTGCTAATCGGCTCAGTGCTTGCGCTTGGTCTTGCCCTTGCATTACCGTGGGCACAGGTAACTCAGACCTATGGGGTTGAAGTCGGAGAAAATACCGAAGACCACAGTGTGGAGTGGTCGGCTAGTTTGTGGGGATCCACGTTGTATAACTCAAGCATGTTTGACTCTCCCGATTCAATTGAAGTCACTAAAGAGGATGGCTCAGTAAGTGCCTCTCACCTCGGCGAAGCGGTTTCAGACGGGCGCTTGCAGTTAATTTTAGCGACTTTGATGGTATTCACGCCGTGGGTAATCATGGTGCTTCCATCCGGATTAAGAGAACGGCTGGGTCCTTCGCGAGTTTGGTTGAGCGCACCGCTATTACTTGGTGGGTGGGTGCTTTTGACCGCTGCAAGCAAAGTGAGTGGTGGTATCGCTACCTCGGTAAACTTGGATTTGCTTGCGATGCTTCCCAATGATACTTGGTCAATTATTTGGTCTAATGATTATGGTACAGGTGGTCGCGGCCATTTGATTGGAGCGGTGATTAATTCTGATGCGGAATGGATTGGCCGCGCCACCTATCTTGACTGGGCGCCGGGTGCAGGACTGATTTCTGCAATCGCAGCCGGAATGTTTGCAACGACTGCCGGCTTGCTCAATTTGACCGGACTGCATGAGAGCAATGCTAACTCAGAGTCACAAAGTATCCTATCCCAATTCCCGGCAATTGTCCACGGCACGATTCCGGGTGACGGATTCTTTGGTGAGCATGAGCGTGGTCATACAATGTTAGCAATGGGTGTAGCGGCGTTGATGTTTGTATTGACAATAACCGCAGGTGGTACACTTGCCGGCTTGTTGGTTTCAGGCGGAGATGTTGGGCCACCTGTCCTGAATACCTATGATGTGCACATTGATGATACCAATGCTGAAGAATTCATGGATGGGGACTTGATGGATGGTGAAAGCCATGTATTTGTTCTGAATATTCCCGCAACCCAAATCCAAAATGTCACCTTCATCCACTTTCAAACCGGTTGTTCAGACAATACCGGTGGATTCGGGGATTCTAATCCGATTGGCGAGGATACCGATAGTATTCGTATTGAGATAGATGTGCCAGAGGAAATTGGTGATGACATCATCATTGATGACGAACTTTGTGAAGATAATTGGTCTTTTGATTATGATGAAGGCGATGGTTCTTCCAAACAGAGAATAGTGCGTGTACAGGCTCGCACTGCTGCCGATGCCGGAGCGATGTTCACCAACGATACGATGATGCTTGAATGGACCTTTACAGTTACAGCGATTCCCCGCGGCTCGTTTGTTGGAACTGGAATCAACGAAGATGAATCTCTGTACGCTGCAATCTATGCTTATTGGCTAGGTTCTGAAAGCATAGTAACCGAGGTTCAGGAAGAAGACGAGTGATTTCCGGACTCCTTCGCTATAGGATATTTTGGCATGTTTTCTCCCCAAGTTAATCTTAACAACCGTCACCATTACCCCAATCATGACAAAGAGCGTGTTTAGCATATTGCTTGCCCTGCTACTGTTGATTTTCACCTCCGGTTGCATCAGTGATTTCCCCGAGAAAGCGTTTATGAATCCTTTTTCATCGCTGCGAATGAATACGAAATATTGGATAATGGAACCTACCAAGGACACCCAATTTCAGTCAGTTTTGTGATGATTTACATCGTTTTGGACAACCATCATTGTGATACCAGCGGCGAAATAGAAACCGTTGGCGTAGATTACACAATCGTTTGGCATACCACTCCAAGCTGAGTTATTCGTTCCTGCATTCAAGGACGATTTGGAACCCAACTGCTACCATTCCACTTGTATTGCCCGTCAGGGCTGACAATTTCAGAACCACTCCCCCCTATACTTGGCACTGTTTGTGGATTTGGGGTTGGAACCGTGTTTTGTGATTTCATTTGGGATGGTGATGACAATGATGACCTTGACCAGTGACCAGCAACTCCCGTTGGCACAGTCATCGACTTGTCTAGAGTATTCCGTTGATATCGGAGATGTTCGAGGGGTTGAGGGCTGAATTGAAGCGTACTCGATTCTGATTCATGAACCGGTTGAGACTGATATTGGATGACTTTTTTCTGGGCTCCATAATTTTCCCAAACGTCAAACGGAGTAGTGAACAAGTCAATCAACATCGCAATTGCGACAATCAACATCAATAGGAATCCAATTAAAACAACACTCAAAACAATTCCAACCCACCACATGATAATTAGCCTAACTCCACCCTTTTTTCCTGTCACAAATCTATGGATGCCCGGAAGAAAAATGCTCGACCCAACCAGCCAAAGTAAGTAAGCAAGGAATATTCTGACTCCAGTACTCATTACCCCCATAGAAATCATCAACCCATTATCAATTTGTACCGTGAACACGTTGGAACTCCGTGTGTTCAGAATTAACCACCTTCGCCAATTCGTTTAATATCCCTGTAATTGAGTATAATGCATCATCCACACCAAATCAAACTTCATAATTATTGTAGGAATACCGTTGAATAAAGCGTATAGTGCCTGTTTGTCTAGGTCGAATCCAGTAATACAACTACTTGAGGTGCTCCAAGGTAATGTACCAGTTTTTCCACCGATCAACGAACTTTTCAAATGAATACTATTTGCTGATACAACCGGAGCCGGAATCCAACCCGCAACAGTCCACATGAATTTCCCGTCTGGACTGTAGACTGGCTGTTCCATGGGACGGCATTTACTCATACTTATTCAAGGCAGGCGGCTCCGTTGTCGGCTTGTTGATTTCAGGCGAGATGTTGGGCCACATCCTTGCATAATTCTCGTGCTAGAACCCATTACAGCATCTGATTCGCTAGTTCGTACTCTATCCGGTTCCAATAGGTTTGTCCGTTACCACAAACTGACTAGACTCAACTTTGTTGGTTAATGGTCTTGGTGAAAGAATACTCAAGTTTTGATATATGCATAGGCAGAAGTGACCAGCATACCGCTAAACTCAGAACACTCCATGTATTCGCTGAAATTCGGGGTGGTTGCAATTAATCACCTTGGCCATTTCATTCAAAATACCTACAATTGTAAATAGAGCGTCCTTATCAACGCCCGTAAAAACCATTATTTTAGTTGGGATTCCACCGAATGAGGCGTAAAGTGTTTTTTTTTCAAGGCTGAATCCAGTAATACAACTAACATCAGAACTCCAAAGCATAGACCCAGGTTTTTCCCATATCTCTTTCCAATGAATTCCTCTTGATGAAACGACGAGACCATCTTTTCCAGAACCCCAAACGGTATCATCTATCATCATCAACACTGTATTTGGTTGAAATCTTGTTGAGTCATTGTGTTTCTTTAACGAGTTCGTTATTTTTTTTTCAGGGATTTCCGGGGCAAAGGAAGTAGAGTCGATGTTTAAATTGCGGATTTGATTTAGAAATTGCCCAACTCGTTGTTTAGTGTTCATTGTTGGTTGGGTAATTACGGGTTGGGTTGCTTGAAGTGGTTGTTGAGCAACTACTGGAATTTGAATCGGAGCAAGACATGCGGGGCATGTCTCTGCACTCGGATGAGTGATGGTTCCACAATTCCCACACCGTGCAGGCGTGTCGGACTGAGGTGGGGGCTGAGGAGTAGATGATGGGGGCGCAGGAATCCATCCATCGCCTGCCCACATGAATTGCCCGTCGGGACTGAATACAGGTTCGCCCATGATTTGACTAACTTAAGCCCATATTCAATACTTCTGATGATTACAAGAGATTCAGAGGATGCTGATGATTCGGCTTTTGACAGTGACTGGGTTTTCGGTTATCGTCAATGAGTTTTGGACCGCAGCAGTGTGTTCATCGCTTAGCGGCTCGCGATGATAAATAGTAATCCACGCTTCACCCTCGTCAACTTCTGAGCCGACATGAGCGTCTAATACAAAGCCAACTTGGTGGTCAATTTCATCACCCAACCTGAGCCTACCGCCACCTAGTTCTAGCACTACAGTACCAAGGTCGTGCGCATCAATATCGCTGATGTGACCACTCATCGGTGCATGAAATTCGGTGGTTTGCAGGGTCTTGCTGAGTAGGCCGATTGCAAGTAGCAAACTATGTTCGGAGGCGAAGACTTCCGGTGCAACTCCTTGTGCGATACACATTTGCCCAAATTTAGTCATCGCGCTGCCATCGTGCAGCGAATCAAGAATCATCACCGCTCCCAATTGCGGGGTATCCGCTTGGCCGGTCGCGGCGAGCAGAATCCCGCCTTGCATACAGACTAATTCCTCAAGGTCTCCCGGTCCACATCCGCGCAGCGTTTCGACAGATTCGAGAACTTCCAGAGCATTTCCCGCCGAAAACCCGAGTGGTGTATCCATCTCAGAGAGCATTACTGTGGTGTGAATTCCCAGCCCTTCGCCGGTACTCACAATGCTGCGTGCGAGTTGGCGAGCCATCTCCTCATCGCGCATGAAAGTTGCTTTTCCCACCTTGATATCCATGATTAGTGCGGCCAGTCCTCCCGCGGCTTTTTTTGATAGAATTGAGCCAGTGATGAGCGGTGTTGAAGTTATCAGCCCGGAAACATCGCGAATCGCATACATTCGCTTGTCAGCGGGAGCAAAATCACCGGATTGTCCTGCAATCATACAACCGATTTCTGCGACTTGATTCTGTGCTGCTTCCGGACTAAGAGATACATCGTATCCGGGCAGCGACTCAAGTTTGTCGAGAGTTCCACCGGTGTGGGCAAGACCCCTACCTGCTATCATCGGGCATTTCAGACCGCAGGCAGCCAAAGCAGGTGCGAGCGGCAACGAGACCTTGTCGCCGATTCCGCCAGTACTATGCTTGTCAACCACCAATTCGCTCCACTGCTGTGGCCATTGTAGAACCACCCCTGAATGCAGCATTGCATTGGTCAAAGTCACGGTATCTTCGCTTGATAGCCCGTTGTCATACACGTTGCGCATCCAACTCTCAACTTCGTCGTCTGACAACGTTTCGTCAACAACACCGTCAACGAATTCCTGAATTTCAATCATCGTCTATCAGTCCGATTTCCACTAGCCGCTGATGCAAGTAATCGCCGGCGTTGATGCTCGGGAAATTCGCCACGCCACCCGTGCGCTCCACAAATTCAGGGCGTGGAGTCAAATCCACTTCATCGCGCGGGTGGGTGAATAATGGCATTGAATAGCGGTCGCTGGTAGCATCTGGTGGATTGATTACCCGATGAGTAACCGCCTTGAACAGACCGTTGGTGAGATTTTGCAACATATCTCCGGAATCAACGATGATGTGTTGATGATTGCCTTGAACCTTAATCCATTCACCGTCGTGGTCCATCACTTCCAAGCCATTTGCGGTCGCTCCTACTAACAGCGTGATGAAATTGATATCTTCATGCTGAGCGGAGCGAACAGCACCTTCAGCGACATCAGCGCCAAGAGCAGGATAATGCAACACACGAAGGATGGTATTGCCATCCACCGCCATGTTGGGTAGCCAGTCGGGCCCTTTGCCAAGATAGATTGAACAGATTTCAAGCAAAGTCCGAGATAACGACTCCATTTGGATGTATAATCCATCAATTATCGGCCCAAACTCAGCACAGTCCTCATCGGGCCAAATATTCAGCGCATATTCTTCCTTCAATGGGTGACCGTCAGGTAGGGTACGACCGGTTTGCCAGAACTCCTTCAGGTCAGGGGCGGGGTTGTCTTTTGCGTGTTCTACACCGAAAGGAACGTAACCTCGCTGGTTTCCTTGTTGATTAGAGCGCATTTTTGTCTCCTCATCACGTCCGAAGAAATCCTCACTGATTGAATAAGCAGCATCAATTTCTCCAAGCGGAATCCCATGTCCGGTCAATGCAAAGAAGCCAATGTCTTCCAAAGCCTCACCCATCTGTGAGACTAAGGCAGCCTTACTTGCCTCATCACCGTGGGTATACTCGCGTAGATCTATCGTCGGAATTGACTCACGTGCCATGTTATCTCCAATGGGCTGGGCGAGGTGCTGTGAAAAGAACCCTTCGCGAAACAAACGATGTCGGTTAGTGCTGCTCCTTGTCGTAATGTTCGCGAAGTTGATCAACTGTCCAGCCCGCTGCAATTGAATCCTGTACTTGCTTCGGTGACCAATTAGGGAAGTCATATCCATCCAACTGCGGGGCACCGAATGCACCGTCGTCCTTGCCCTGCGTCAATTCACGTACTTCACTACCAGCATTGGGTCCAACACTCGTGCCATCAAGTATCACAGAGCCGCCGCCTGCACCGGAGCCCGAGCCTGCCTCCACACCTGCGCCCACGCCTTCGGGGTCAGAAGTAGGCGTCGTGGGGTGAGCCGAATCGGGCGGAATTCCAGGTTGTTGTTCTCCTTCTCTCCAAGCGTGATCGGAGAGGTCAAATGATGTATCATCAACCAATATGGTTCCAGCCGCAGCGCGCCTTCGGCTGAGCAGCATTATGGTGGCTGCTCCTCCCAGCAATACTGCTGCGAGTATCATCATAACCAGTAAAATCTGAGCCGATACTGAGTCTAATGCATTATCTCGGAACGGCCCACCATCCTCGTTGCCACCACCAGAGCCGTTATCGTCGCCGCCACCGCCGCTGTCTCCCATTCCTGACAAGTCTGCGCCGCAATTGGTTTGTTCACCATCATTCACCCCGTCCCCATCTGCGTCGGTAGAGATGACGGCTGTCATCAGGTTCACACCGATATATCCAGCCCAAACCGCTTCTAGACCGTCAATGATGCAATCGTCATCGGTATCCTCATCAAATGGATTTCCGCCGCCTTGGAATTCTCGCAGGTTACTCAGTCCATCTGCATCGGGGTCAAGGCTATCCTCCAATTCTGGAGAGCCGGCAACAATTGACCAAGTCCGATTGGTTCCAAAAGCCAACTCCCACCAATCGGGCATTCCATCCCCGTCAGTATCGGTGGTATTGTCTAGCCTTTCCCAATCCTCGTTCCATGATTGACCGAATTGTGCTGCAAGTCCTGTGTGCTCGATAATGATGCCCATTTCGCGGTTACGTAGTGCCGAGTTACTGCCCCAGTTTATGCTGCTGATTAGAGTCAATTCTCCATCAACAATTGCGCCTTTATTGTGTAATTTTGTGATGTCATTACTCGGTGCCATGATGATTGCAGTAACATCAAGACCCTGAGTCATATTCAATTCGTGATTGAAGTAGTTGACAGTTTCTCGGATATCCTCATCTTCGAGAATATAGTAGCCGTTGATGACTAATCTTACCTTCACATCGCGCTCACTAGCCGCTCTTTCTATCGCCTCAATTAGTGGGTTGTCACCATAACCCCAATGCCAGCCGAGGTCGAAATACTGCAAGGAGAGGTCAATGCTGCTATCTGCTTCATCAATCATCCAAATCAGCCCCCCGATGCAATCGTCAGGGCAGGTGAGTAGCCTGCCTGAAAAAGCACCTGTTTCCGTGGTCGGAGGTATTGGTAGGGCGGAGTAGGCCGTAGATGATGAATCGGGAGTCCAACCAGTAGGTCGTCCAAGAGTCGGGTGGAAGTCATCTTGCGCAATAACGTGGTTACGCTGGCTTGACTCATCCCACAACATCCGTGATAATACCAAGTCTGCAACATCCTCGCTCTCGATGATGATGCCCCAATCACGATTGCCCATGTCGGCATCAAGCGGGAATGTTGACCGCTTCAGATTGCCCGAATCTATCCAAACGGAATCGCCGTCAGCGACCGCTACTTTTGAGTGAATGTAGCGATATGGCGATTGTGCTGCGTTCGCTCCTTCCGGTTCGGTCATCCACAGGACTTGACAGCCAGCGCTACTCAATTCGCTGGCCCATCCGCGCTGGTTGTCCAATGAACTGGTTTCGCCAAGAATGCCGCCTTCAAGCAGTACGGTGCATTCGACGCCACGGCTAACCGCATCGGCTAGAGCTTGGTAAATTTCAGGAGAACTGAATTGGTAGACGTGGACGTGAATGGTATCTTGTGCTTGTCCAATCCATGAGATAAGTTGGTGCAGTCCACCATTCGGCGAGAACATTGGAGTTAGCGAGCCGGTGGTGGAGAATATTCCATCATCACAGAATAGGCTAGCCCCAAGTCGCAACCAGCGGATTGACCAGTCGGCTGCTGAATCGGTATCAGGCAACGAGCCGCAGCCGTCACCACGCATCAAAATAAGACCTGAAAAATCGGTTGGAGGCAATTCCAAAGAGCCTCCAATCCAGCCTTGAATATCGGCATCACCAGCAGCGTATACGAAGGCATCGACATTCGTTCCATCCGGAGCAACCAATTGTAGTGAGCCACCAGAATTCACTAACCACGGCGCATTGCCCCCAAAGACGGTGTCGCTGTTCATTGCAACGATTCCGCCGTCTTCCAACAGATTTTCGGGGCTCGATGAGAATACGATGGATTGGCCCGGTTGCAATGTAACCGAGCCGAATGTAGAGTTCCACAACCCGGCAGTGCGCATCCGTGCGATGCGCCAGCCGGTCATGTCAACGAATGTTTCACCGACGTTGGTTAATTCAAACCAATCATTTTCTCTGCCGGTTATTTCTCCCGGCATCAGACGAGTGAATTTCACCGTCATACTGCTGTCATAGGATTGAGGGACTGGATTTTCTTCGCCGGGAGTCGGCCAAAGTGTTTCCATCACTTCCCCCGCATTATCATCATCCGGCGCAAGAGAATCACAATTTGATGACTCGCTCCAAGTCAGAGTTTGAACAATTTCTCGATTCGGTGACAGCAGACTGACTGTTTCATCGTAATTTGATAGAACACTATCATCAATCAACAGAACCTCATATTCACCCGACTCCAAAATCGTGCTATTATCGGTCCGATTCCACATTCGGCCATAGCGCACAGCCACGCTGTAGCCATTCTCATCTACCACCATCCAGCGTGACAAGTTCACCGAACCTGTGCCGTTGTAATGGAATTCCAACCACTCGGTAGTCAGCCCATCTTCATTGGTTGAGCATTGTGGCATTAATTCGCTGATTTCAATATCCACCGGGCCAGTATACGGGTTGTCAAACGCTGGGTTGGCCGCGCCCGGAGTAGGCCATGGTGACATTACCCAAGGGTCTGAGTCAGAGGTATTAGCCACCAATGACATTCCCGGAGACGAGAAGTCCCACACCACCGTGTGAACCACTTCACCTAATGGATTCTGCAGTTTCAGCGTGCCATATGAGTTGGTCAACCAGAAGTTACTTGAAGACGCCAAATGCACCACATAGCGGTCATTTGGATACAGTTGGTGAGCGGGCAGGGTCAAACCAGCGGCGGTCACAAGTCTCCAACCTGCAAGTTCAACGGTATCGTTGCCGACGTTGACAATCTCCACCCATTCATCAAACGGCTCCGACTGCGAGTCGTTGCCGGCGGGATTTGGAAGAATCTCCGAGATACGCAGTTGTGCATCCTCAATCACCCCACCGCTTTCTTGGCCGGGATTCGCTTCGCCGGGGGTGGAATAGTCGCAATACTGCCAAGGGCCATGCATCATTTCGTAGTCAGAGGGGCAAATCGTATTATTCTCCTGCATCGAGCCGGTCCATTGAATGAATTGGCTCACATCACCATTGAAGTCAACCAGAGCGATTGAGTCGTACGTATCTAGAAGATACCCACTGAGGTTGTGCAACTCGAGCATTCTGAACTGACCCTCACCGAGCCAAGGCCATCCTTGGCCCTGTCCACCTTGAGAATCACCATCAGCACAGTCAGTAAGGGTGGTGCAGTCAAATGGAATTTCCACCCCCGTTCCAGTCATGATGTGGTAGTTGGTCAGTAGCATTGAGGAGGCTTGACCATCGTCAACTGCTGGCATGTGTATCTCAATCCACTCGCCATCGGGAGCAGGTAGAGAATCGTCGGTAGAGTTGACCATGACCTCGTTAATCTGCCAGTCGGCTGGCAAAATAGCCCCACTTGGGTTCATTTCAGCAGGGGTCGGCCACATCGCGGTTGTCAGCAGGTCCTGATTATCACCCCATTCGGGTATTGCACCGCTTGCATTGACATACGAATGTCCGACTTTTGTCGGTCCAGCGTATGACACCTCGTGAGTGATGTCGCCATTTGGCATGATGAGTTGGACCGTTTCTTGTCCCGCACCGTTGTTGAGCAGCCCATAGGTGCGGGTGCCATTCACAGCAACGATTCTATGTTCGCCGGCAGCGATGATGGTGCTGGCGAGGAATCCAACAAGATAGGTCTCATTCATCACCATCTCATTGCCGGCCGCATCCTTCAGCAACCAGTCGGTAAGGTCCACAGCAACACTGCCAACGTTGGTAATTTCCACCCATTCGCCGCCGGGCCAGGTGTCGTTATCACCAGTCCAATAGGGGTCTGGCATCACTTCGGTGATGCGCAAATCACTCTGGGTATAGGTCGGGCCAGTCCCGGCACCGCCGTTGGCTGCACCGGGAGTGTTTGATGCGGAGTCAACATAGTCATCTGTCGCTGTTGCGCCGGGGATTTTACTGATATCTGAGGTGGCAGTCCCGGTTGTAACAGTGTGAACGGTGATGGCAAAGTCGTCAATCAGATAGAGGGTTTCACCAGCATTATTCAGTTTCAGAGAGCCTTGATTATTTTCCGCGATAATCGCGTAATCGCCTGCTGGCAGAACATATGGCACCGCTAAATTAGCAAAACCAACCCAAGTATTACTGTCAATATTGTGCTTCCATCCGATAATATCTTCGAGTTTCCAACCTTGCAAATTCAGGTCCGTGCTGCCGCTATTATACAACTCAACCCATTCGCCATCGGGATAGGTGCCAGTATCCAATCCAGCTGGATTTGGCATTAATTCGTTGATGCATATGGTGGATGAACATGCGACAGAACGCGCACCGCTTGCATCAACCTTACTCACCATTGGAGTCAAGGGCATTGCAAGCATCAGCATTACCAAAACAAAAGCGAGTCTGCGCATTCCATCACCACAGGGCGTAAGCCCTGCACCCGCGTGTGAGGCGGCATCGTCCTTAGTAACTACCTCTTGGGTTGCACTCAGATAAATCCGAACCCATCGAGTCTCTGAGCGAATGTGTAAATCATTATCGGCACCAAAATGATGCCCATTCCGTGACTTCTGCGTATGCCAATTCGTGGAGGCATCAATCCCATCGCAGTACCAACAATAAGTACACCCATTCCAATCCATCCGGTTGACAACCAAACTAGAATAGAGACAAATCCAACCACACTCATCACCAAGGTGCGAAGCGGAATTAATTCGTGAAGTTTCAGCATACCTTTGCCGACCTTAATCATCACAGGTACAGCGAATAGCCCAGCACCGATTGTAACCGCCATCAACCGAATGAAATCTGCGGGTGGCTCGATACCAGTCCATTGGTCAATTGGATACATCATATTCAGTGCCAACGCTGCCCCTGAACGCGGACGCAACACGAGATAAAGGAAAGCAAGAACCATCACGGTCACCGCAGTATTGGTGCTGGAAAGAACCGCAATCACTTCGAGGTCCTGTTCGCGAGTTTGCGCTTCAAGGTCCAAGTCTGGGCTGGTAGCGCGAATCTTCCTCGCTTCTTCCAATAGGTCAGAATCAGCCGCGGAAAGTGCAGCAATAGTTGCGGCGGTCGCAGCGGTCGGAACCATCCCATCTCCTATGACAGTAATCGGGTCTCCAATCACCTCATCCCACGGGTCGGTTGGGGCGGGTTGAGTTACATCACCCAATACTACTGAGTCTTGAATAGTTACTGAGTCTTGAATAGTGATATTCTGAATCACTGTGGCCCCCCCTCCGCTAATCGCAGCCGCAGACAACGGTGCAGCGGAATCTGGGGACAATGCCGCTTGTGCTTGCGGATTCACACCCACACCCGCATTCGGACCCACACTTGCTCTCTCAATGCCATGCATCGCGGCGGTTTCGGCGCGGTATTCGGCAATTCTCGCCTGCGCTTCGGGATGCATCATGCCGCCGGGGCCATATTCAAAATCGGCCGGAATATAATCGGGGTCAGTTAATCGTCCCCAAAAATTTCTCACGGTCATCACCACAACCGTAGCTTGCGCCGCAGTCATACCGGGTAGAATCGCCATCACCGATGCACAGATTGAGGATAGGAAGCAGGGGACGAGCAATGGTTTCCACGGCGGCAATTCCCAATTCGGTTCTTGTGGAGGCATTTCGGTAGTTGTAACATAAATATCAATCAGATTTGCGACCCCAAATAGCCCAGCCAAAGCCGGCATCAGCAGTGTGGCGCTCGGCATCCCAACCGGTGAGCGTCCGGGTAAGGTGAACACAGCCCAGCCGTAAAATCCGGCGAGCAGAAAGAAGCTGGTAGCGACCATCATTCCTGCTATGCGCGAGTTATCGGAGAAGCGGAGGTCAAGAGCCTCCCACTTACGGGTGATTCGCAACTTGCCAATCGGGATTGAAAATTCAATGGTTTTTGGTAGCGGAATTCGTGCCCATTTGGTAGACCATTGCAGCCAACGCGGCCAGGCGAGTCGGGTAGTCTCAGTCAAGATGAGAAATGCCGAGATAGCCAATAGCAGCCACGGCAAGATGTCTCGGCTGGTTTCATACAAACCTAATCCGGGGTCCTTGCCGAAAATTAACCGCGCGAAAATCAACAACATTACCGACAATAACAGTCCGAGTTGACTGCCGCGCGCAGAATATGCTACTCCTTGCGCGGCATGACCAGAAATCAGCATCCGATGACCGGGAAGTAATGCTAGAGCAGTATCGCCATCGGGTGCACCAAGCAGGGCAGAAGGAATGTAATTCAGGAAGGTGTGAACGGTTCCCATCGCCACGATAATTGCTGCAACTGCCGATAGCGGAATCCCAATTCCAACCGCAAGCGGGGACATGCTTAGTGCGATTAGAGCGACGTTATTGACGTGAAATCCGGGTATTAATCCAGTCATACAGCCAAGAAAAATTCCGATGAAAAACGAACCGATTAACCAAGCCCATTCCAAGAAAAAAGTCTCTAAGGCCAACGAATCCCTCCTGCCACTTTTTTAGAGCCCTCAGGTCAATAGCAAACAAAGGTCAACACCGGGCGCAGCAGAATTGCCTACCGACATCAGCCGCCCGGTCCAAATCATCGGAGTAGTGCTATTGCCCTGAATTTGCAACGCGGTGCCAAGGGTATCATCGAGACAAATTCGCGGCATCGTCGCATTACCTACTGGGTTACCTGACTGCACCAGCCAAAGTACTCCATCGGTTTGGTTAGCAATACCAGCGACATTTACTCGGACCCCAACCTGCCAAGTCCAATCGTCCCAGCCACCACCCCATGCGAAGTCTTCAGCAGGTGGAATCACACTACCGACGTTGTAGGTTTGATTGACGTGTAGAACTAACCTGCCTTCACCAGCCTCCCACATCACCACGGCAGACATATTGAGGTAAGCACCCTTCTCTATCCATTCTCCGCGCGGGCCGGGAAGTTGGAAGCGGATAGTGGTTGAACGGGAGGACCAATCCGGCCCATCTCCCAGATATCCTTTATAATAATCGGGCGAAATTGAGCCGGTGGTCCAGCCCTGCACGAAGACGTCTTTTCCATCCCAAGCCAATGGGTCCGCTGTGATTATACTCAACAGAGTGAATTGTCCTGTAATGACTCCACCCGGGTCGGTTTCTCCTTCGCCTGCCGCGCTTGCTGCGGTCGCGTCAACGCAGATTTGTGCGCGACCTTCGCTCCAGACCAGTCGCCCGGTGATTTCTGTTGATGATAGAGTGAAATTTTCATCGGCCAATTGAGTTGATGATGGCATCAAACAAATCCTGCCGACTGCGGCTCCGCTCGGAGCGATTATCCACCATCCTTCATCATCTTGAGTAGGCGTGCCGGGAACTATCACCAATTTGCCGATATCATATGACCAAGACTGGGCGGTGAACGCCCAATTCAAGCGCTTTGCACCGGCTTCTGCTAGAATCTCAATGGTGGTTGCATGTGAAACCAAATGCCATCGATATGACCTCTCATCAAACTGAACCCAGCCGGTTACATTCACTTTTGTACCGGCTTCATGCCAACTATCCACCCTACCTTGTACCATCACATACAAGGTGTGGTCGGCATCAACAAAATTCGGATTATCTTGCAAATAGAATGTCTGGTAGGTGATGTTAGGCTGCAAGGCGTCCCCAATGTATCCGGTAATGCTGATTGACATGCCTTCGTAGACCGAAGGGTCATGACTGATACCGGTAAGATTGACCGGCATCGGGGTGAAAGAGGCTCCCGGTTCTGCGAATACTGCCCCCATTCCCTTAGCATTTATCCAAATTTTACCATTGGATTGCACCACCTCTCCCTCAACGATGATGGTCGTTCCAATCGGCGGCACATTTGTGGTATCATACCACCTCACTTTCACCACATCTGCTTCGTCCTCAACCTGTAAATCCACCCGGTCGCTGCCATCTGAATAAGGGTCGCGAACCCAAGAAATTAGTGTTCCTTTGATTTTTACCGTCTCAGAAAGGTGTTCGTGAATCTCTGCGATTTCGATTCGGTCCGGTTCGCGAACTACAGCATAGAAGTTTAAAGTTGATACAAGCAGGATTGACAGGAAGAACGCTGCCCACATCTTCGCCATAAACGGCCGACCCTTTCGGTCGGGCATCAAGGTTACCGCTGCACATTACTCCTTTCGCCGGTGGTCTGATTAGCCACTTCGCCTGCCTACCGGGCATGGGGGAGAGCCGGCGATGGCTGACCGTTTTGTTGTCAATCCTGTTATTCTTGGGCGGTTTGAGCAATAGTGCATTGGCCCAAACCGGCGAATCTGGTGATTCGGGAGAAGATTCCGGCGACTTAGATGGCGAAGACGAGCAGCAAGATTTGACCTCAAATCAAACGATGTTGGATATCACCGCCACCGTCCCGAGTTGGAGGGTTGGTGATAGTTGGACCTACGCCGTCACGATTGATGCGCGCAGCATGGTAGAGGATGTTGATGACTTTGAAGGCGCGTCGCTTGAGATTATGACCGGCACAGCAAACATGACGGTTGGAGCGGTCACGATGTTAGACGATAATGGCAAGATGGTGCCAGCATACAGACTTGATTTGGTAGCGAATGGTGAGGGTGCCGGAACTTTTCCAGACCCATATCTTGGCGTGCTGGCCAGCGGCGACTTGGTTGGCCTGATTACCGAAACAAAATGGCTACGCGTGAGCGATTTGGCAATAATAGAAAGAGTTCAGACAGTTGACCTCGATTTTCGTTTCGTTGGCCTTACGATTGACGTGGCCGAATTCACTCATTCACACTTTTACGACCCAGCGCAAGAACTCTACGACTTCCCGCTTGCACGTAACGACTCTTGGGTGAATGTGGTAAACCATTCTCAAGAGTATTCGGGTGATAGTGGGCCAATTGATTTTGATGACGGCGATTTATATGAGGAAATAATACTGAAAAGTGCGGTCACAGGCTCAGGGGCAGGGCCTCACGTCTATTCGGGATGCGAAGATAGCACCAATGTTACTGCTAACTACACCAACGGTGATGCTTACGAATATCGTTGGTGGTGTCCTGCGGTGAATAATTTCGTATATTGGTGGACCGACGACATGCTATTGGATGGCGCGGATGGTGTATTTGCCTTAACTGGATATTTTCCGGCGGCCGCGCCAAATATTACCGTTGAGACAAGGGTGGTAAACCGAAGCGCGCCGCTGAATTCCAACTTCACAGTGCAGGTGAACATTAGCGGAGGTGATGGCAGTTTAGTAACTGGAGAATTGTGGCTATTGGGTGCGAATTGGAGTTTTAACACCACCGGAAACAGCATCAATCTGACCATTCCATCGGGCAATCTGATGGATGATTCTCCCACCGCCACCGATTGGGCAACTCACGGCGTAGTCGTCTGCTTGAACGGAACCGACCCCGAAGCGCTCGAATGCAGTGTTGATACGCTGACAATCGCAGGCAGTTCGAAGGGATATTTGTTACGAGAACGCACAATATTACGCATGTTACCATTATCTGAAGTCGGACTATGGGCTACTAATCATCTCGCTTCTTCAATTCGGGTTTAGTCTCGCCCTTCGCCAATAATGAGGCCGCTGCCATAACACCCAATCCAGCGAGCAAAGTCGGAGCCGGAAGGCCCCAATTGCTATTGACGGTTTCATCATGAGTTTCCTCCGCGTAATAGGAGTGGTCAACGAGAATTGCTGATAGCTGCAAAACTTCGCCAGAACGACGCTCAGTTTTGACTAGATATCCGCGTTGATCATACCAATTTGATTGCACCTCATCCTCGCCGACTACCTGCTGCTCTACCACTACCGTTTTCCAAACTTCGTCTAGAAGAGGCCCTGTCAGAACATCTGCTTCCATACTGGCGTTCAGCGACACAACTCTGCTCAGGTGTTGGTCGTATCCAGTAAGATTCCACAGGCCGGAATTAGTCCGGTGTCGGACAGTGATATTCCGGTCAATTTCCTCGGTGAGTGACCACGATTCTCCGACGGTAAAACTCGTCGGCCATATCGCGTTTGATACGATGAATTCGGTTCGTATTGTTTCCATTTCAATATGATTATCTTCGCCACCCCCACTGAACCATGAATCAACCTGAATAGTTTCGACACGTTTGCTTAATCTGCTCGGGTTTTTCGGTGTCCATACTTTGAGAGTAGATGAGTAATTGAGCGTCATGGTATCGTTGTCGTAATCGGTGGTCCCAACGGTATATTCTGCTGACATATTCATCCAATAATTGCTTTGAGTAACGGTGCAATCTTTGTCGTCTCCACCAAGTGAAATGGTTTCGTCTTCTAGCCATAAAATACGCAAATCTTGTGAGTTATTGATGCTGAAATGGTCAAATTCTTCGGTTTGATTTGCGTAATCGTCTTGCAACGCGCTGAATACCCCAGCGGTCCAACCTTCGTATTCAAACCAATCACCATCCCGGAAGGAGGGTGTTGCTACAGACCGCGGCTCCGACTCTGCTGCCGAGACACTACTCGCTATCAGCAGGCAGCAAAGGGCGAGTGCGAGCAGCAGTCGTCGCATGTGCTGGCACGGGGCTGCTCAGGCCTTCAATGCGCCGCCGCCGCACCTAAGTTGCAGCAGCAATAGACCGCCGAGTTGAAATGAGCAGGTCACCACCCAAGGGTGAGTCCGATGTCATTCACCGATTTTAGGAGAGTCCGCGCACTGGTCGCATTCACTGCGATGGGTCTGATGATGCTGCCTGCATTCGCCGCAGCCATTCCCATGCAAGAGGAGGCGAATCAGGTGACTGAAAACCAGCATTGGTGGCAAGACACAGGCATGGACAAGGACCGAGATGGAATCCAAGATATCATTTGGATGGCTATTGACAGTACTATCTATGACTGGGTGGATTCTCGCGGGCGAATCAGCGTCATCGTTGATTTTGACCACTTGCCAAGTGTTGCAGACGAAAAGATGCTAATTGACGAGGTTGATTTTGCAGTTCAACACAGATTTCACCTGATTGACAGCATCGCGGGCACACTTAGCATCCACCGCTTGGAAGTGCTCGCAAACCTCCCCGGCGTCGTAATGGTTGAACTCGATGGCATTCTTGAGGTATCAAATTCAGAAGTCAAAGACGTCCACGGGGTTTGGGATATTTACACCGAAACCGGTTATGATGGGGCTGGAAGTGTAGTCGCAATCATTGACACCGGAATTGACGGATTGCACGAAGGTCTTGATGACTTGGACGACGATAATTCAACAGCAGACCCGAAGATTATCGCTTTTTATGATGCAATCAACAATCCTACTCTGACCAATGGAACCGAGATATTCCCGTATGATGACCACGGCCATGGCTCACACTGCTCCGGAACAACCGCCGGTACCGGGGCTCCCGACTACGAGCATACTGGCATGGCCCCCCAAGCCCAACTGGTTGGTGTCAAGGTACTCTCTGGCTCCGGTTCAGGTTCGTTCGCTCAAGTGATGATGGGGATGGAATGGGCGGTAGACAAACGGCATGATTTCAACATCCGCGCCGCGAGTATGAGTCTAGGTGGTCCCGGTGCTATTGAATGGACCAGCGATGAGGAAGAAAGCGTCAATCGGATGGCTAATGAGATGGTTCGTAGCGGTATTGCGCTATTCATCGCGGCGGGAAATAGTGCTGTAAGTGCGCAAATCGGAACTCCGGGAAGCGCAGAGGATGTGATTACGGTCGGTGCGTTGGATAAGGATACAAGCATCGCGATTTACTCTAGTCAAGGGCCGACTGAAGAAGGAAGAATCAAACCAAATATTGCATTTGTCGGCTCTAGCGTGATGTCGGTTGAGGCAAATACTGGTGATGGATATACCGCGATGTCAGGAACCAGCATGGCAACTCCCGGAGCAGCCGGTGTTGCCGCCCTGATGTATCAGGCAAATCCAGACCTTTCTCCCTTTGATGTGCGTAATATCATGCAGGAGACCTCCACTTACCGTCAATGCCACTACATGTTAGCCAACGAGCCATGTGTGGAGGACCTGATTCCGAAGAATCGCCAAAACAACGTCTACGGCCATGGACAAGTTGAGGCTCTGCCGGCATTGATGGAAGCGGCGAACCGCGTGTATGGTTTCACCCTTGACGTTAATGTCAGTTTAACAAGCGAGATGGGTCATGATAACAAGGTCCACATTGGCCAGTCCGAATCGGTCAAGTTCTCGGTCCAAGGTAATGCAGAGAAGATTCAGTGGCGCACTTGGGACATGCGCGATGAGTGGATGGATCTGACTGGTTTCCAGTCTGGACAAACTACTTTTGAGGTGAATCACGGCATGTTTGTTGACCGTTTGCAATACCTGCCGGGTAACAACATTTCAGGCAACCAAACCCTATTGGTCAGGGCTTTGAAAGGCGACAACGCCTCTGCAAACGTCGCTGTTCACATGCACATCATGGGCGATGAGAAATTGTTGGAGCAAGGTGAATCCGGCTCCCTAATCGTGGTAATAGTCGGTGTGCTGACAGTGCTCGTTCTATTGCTGACTGCGGCTCTTATCATCGTGGCTTTGCAGTTGCGCTCTGCGCATGGTGGAGTGTTTTTCCAGACAAAGGACGATTATGAGGAAGATGCGGTTGAAGCCGAAATCTCAGATGAGGATTCAGTTGAAGACTTAGGATGACGGTGAGTCAATGCAGTCGCTTGAGCAGATTCTGCTCGCCTCGTTATTTGCTGGAATTGTGGCAATTGCGGTCACGGTTGCTATCGAGAGGTTAGGTGGTGTAGTCGGCGGAGTGCTTGCAACCGTTCCATCAACAATCGTTCCTGCCGCTGCCTTCATGTGGCTTGGTAACCCAAATGCACTTGCATTCGCTGCTGCAATGGCAATGGTTCCATTCGGTGTGCTGCTCAATGCGGTTTTCCTATGGTTGTGGCGAGTGGTCCCACCGTTGATTCCGGAGACGATTTCATTCAAGGCAAGGCTAGCGAGTATCACAGTGGTGAATTTGCTGCTGTGGACGATTGCGGCGGCCTTGCTGACTTTAGCCAGCGCATATCTGCTCAAGTCGTGGGTATCTGCGTTGCATCTCGGAATAGTCGGCCTCGTTTTGGGAATAATTCTCGGCGTGGTTGCAAGCCTGAAATCGCAACCGGCACCAAAAGGCGAGAATAAGGTAGGGACGCTTGCGTTGATGTTGCGCGGAGTGGGTGCCGCTCTGGCTATTGGCTGCGCGGTTTGGCTAGCCCAAAACGGCAGCCCGCTAATCGCAGGCATTGCTTCGGTATTCCCGGCTATTTTCACCACCAGCATGGTCGCACTATGGATATCTCAAGGCCAAGCCGTGCCCTCAGGCGCAATCGGCCCGATGATGCTTGGAGTCACTTCGGTCAGCACCTACGCCGTGTTAGCCATCATGACTGTGCCCGCACACGGCGTAATTCTCGGTTCGGGTTTGGCATGGATTGGAGCAGTCCTAATCATCACACTACCTTGCTCATATTGGCTATCATCGAGACAGCCGGCGGGTTGAAGGAGGGTAGCCTCACCCGACCAACGCCCCCCGGGCACTAGGTGAGATGATGAGTGCACAACACGACCGTGTAGTCCGTGACAATGTTCACCGTGACATCGTGTTACCGGATGATATCGGACGATTGGTTGACACCAAAACATTCCAGCGGCTTCGCGAAATCAAGCAGTTAGCAACCTGTCATTTCGTATTCCCAACCGCAACCCATACCCGATTTGTCCACAGTTTAGGGGTTCAACATCTTGCAGGAGTTCTTTTGGAATCGCTTGAACACGTTCACCCCGGACTAATCTCTGATCAAGATAAAAAATTGGTCCAATACGCCGCCCTCTTACACGACATAGGCCACCCTCCGTTCAGCCACGCCTTTGAGACTCCAGAAATTTTTGCAACCTATCGCCATCACGAGGATTGGGCAAAAATCATCTTGCAAGACGAGGGTAATGATTTGCGAGCAGCCCTCATCGGAAACGTCGGAGAAGATGGCTTGTCGAGAATGCTTGACATCATGTCCGGAGAAGTAGAGATTCCTGCATTACACGAAATGATTAGCAGCCAACTTGATGTTGACAGATTAGACTACCTGATGCGAGACCAAATCAATACAGGCGCGAAGGTCGGCTCTTTTGACGTCCACCGATTATTCCGAGCCACCCGCATAGGCGAAGACGGCGGTTTGAACATCACTCGAGGCGGTGTGGCCGAGGTGGAGTCGTATCTGATGATGCGTTACCACATGTATCACAACGTGTATTTCCACAAGGTGAATATGTTGACTCAGACCTACTACGTGCGCGCTCTCACGCGGGCGCGAGTGCTTGCTGAAGCCGGAGAGATGGAATTGTCTCGGAGAATGTGGAATATGCTTTGCAACTCCGAAATGACGGCTGATGAATACTTGGAGTTGACCGATGCTGTTATTCAATCTGAAGTTACAGACTGGCTTGGTTGTGGGGATGAAGAATTGAATAAATGGGCTTCGTTGATTTGCTCTCGTAGTGGGATGCATAAGCGAATTCGCGTTCGGGATTTGACCGATGCAGCGGTGGAGATTTCTGGGCCGGCCATCATGGAAATTTTAGCAGCGGCCGGCCATTCCAGTGAAGATTTCATCACCGCGCGAGTTGGAAAGGAAGGATACCGGCCGTATGTGCGCGGAATCATTGTAGAGGGAGGCCAAGATATCTCGGAATATAGCGCGATGGTGCGCAGTATTGTCGCTCCCGCCAACGACATCATGCTATTTGTTCCGAAAGACTGTCGAGAAGATTGCGAAAAGGCGGTTGAAGCGGCTCTCGGCGTTGGGTGAATCTAGATGAGGTTGGACCCTTTCGGATTAGTTCAGGACCCGTAGCTTAGTCTGGTTAGAGCACCCGGCTCATAACCGGGTGGCCACCGGTTCAAATCCGGTCGGGTCCATCAAAAAGCATCTCGAGACCGGTTTAGTGAGAAGATTTTGAGGATATTTTCTAACCTCACCTACTCACCTAATCAAAAGCGATTCCGCCGAAGGCTATTGAAGAAGGATATCGCACGAAGGCACATGGCTCGCCGCGCCCCAATGCTTGTGCTCATCGCGCTGCTACTGCCTGTGCTATCTCCAATCGCCTCCGCTCAAGTCCTATCAATCGAGGTAAACTGCAGCCCCAGCGAGTTGGTCATAGACGTATACCCCGGTGCGACAAGGCTTGGCACAATATCTTGTGATTTGACCAACAGTTCATTATTTTCTGAATCTGTTGACATTGATGTTACTGCGCCCGGTTTTACTGCCGCTGCTCCAGGTTCAGTTACCGTTCCAGCTGGTGATACAGTTACCTTTGGGGTGACTTATCGCGGTGATGAAAACAGTCTTCCGGGAGATACATTGTCTATGATAGATGTGCAGGTGACAACGGCCAATGGGGTTGATGTCAGTTTGGTTGGTATCAGTGATGATGATAACGTCACATTGGTGATTGGGTCTTACTCCTTTCCGTATATCGAGATGAACCGAGCTTATGTTGACCTTGAGGCAGGACAAAGATACGAAGGCCTAGCCGCTTCGGTGAGAAATGATGGAAACGCGGGCGATGATTGCCACGTCAGCGTTCTTGACGAAAGCGCATTGTTAATGCGTGGAGTCAATTTCTCCATCAGTCCAGAAAGTGCCTCAATCCCGGCGGATGGAATTGCGGATTTCTACATCGTAGTAGAGGTAAGTCCGGAAATTGAAGATGCGAGGGTGGCGGTTGAGTTTGAAGCGAGGTGCCCTTCGCTTGGCATCGGTCCGCATAAGGAGGTGGCGAACCTCAATTTGTCCGCAGCATCTGTATCTTTCATTCCGAATTTTGCTGCTGGTGAGATTCCAACATGGGCCTATGCAGGTGGCGGAATCATTGGATTATTGATTATCGCAACTGTAGGGATGGTAGTTTTCAAGCGAATTAAACGGGTGGTAAAATCTGTTGCCGCCGCTGAGGACAACTACGATGATGATTGGAAAGACTCGCACGATGATGACGAATTTGACGATGAATTAGACGATCTTGATGACTTAGACGATCTTGATGACTTGGACGACCTTGACTTTGATGACTTGTGAACTGAGTATTAAACTCCGGTTGATATTGCTACTAGAGACTCGGTTCTTGCTAACGCTTATGTATGCCTGTCACGCAGGTGATATTGGGTGAGACCTTGAGTGCTTTGTCAAAGAGTGTTATGCTGATGATTGTTTACATGGTTGCTATGGGTTCTGGATTCGTTGGCTCCGTAGAAGCCCAATCTCCGAACCCTGACATAACCGTCACTTGTATACCCGGATCAATCCCGATTGATGTGTATCCGGGTGCTACCCGACTCGGTGCGACTTATTGCGAAGCCGTCAACCCGACTGCATACGCTGAGAAGGTCAACATTCAGATTACCTCTGCCGGTCTTGCTTATGCGGCTCCCGGCTCAATCACCGTGCCTCCTCAGGATTCGATTACCTTTGAAGTAACTATCCGCGGTGATGACCGAATGGCTGAGGGCAGTCGTCAGGTAACCATCACTGCCCGAGTGGACCAGTTCAACGGCGTACCCTGTGGCACCTGTACCAGCCAAAGCGTCAATGTGATGGTCGTGGTCAAGCAGTTCGCTCTCTTGCGTGTTGAGGCTGAGGAGCCCTTCAAGCAACTTCGTCCAAAGGTAGACTACATCCTTGAGTTCAAGGTCTACAACGACGGTAACAACCGCGACCGATTCAACATTGAAGTCGCAAACCGCGATGTGCTGGAGGATGGTGGCTTCCAAATCTCAATGCCTCAAATCAGCACAGAGATTGAGTCGCTGGCACCACCTTCTAAGGTCAGAGTTCTGATGAGAACCCCGAAGAAGCAGGGCTGGAGTGACCACTATTACCAACTAGATTTCAAGGCGACGAGCGACCATTCACTTCGCTCTTCAGGCACCCCTATGTATCAGACTCAGATGGTCACGTTGTACATCCGTGGTGTTTACTTGCCAGGCTTTGAGTTATTCTCCACCTTGATGATGGTTGGACTTGCTTCTACCATGGTGTTCAAGCGACGACTAGAGAGCGAAGGTATTCCAACCGATGATTTGGAATCCCCGCACGAAGCCTTATTCTGACGATAATGGATACAGTAATCGGCGAGTAGTGCCTCGTTTGTGAATGCGCATCGTAGCGCTCTGTTCATGCAACGGTTTGATAACCCCCAATGTGTACCTTAGTTTGTTCAGGGGGGTTATGATGGCAGGCGGATTGTTGGAGAAGGCTAAGCAGAAGACCGACGAAGGTGAAGGGATGTTCTCAGCGGTTGGAGACGCTGATAAACCGGACCTAAAGAAGGAGAAGGACGATTCTACGAGTTCAGAAAAGGCGTCACCTTTTGATGGCGGTCTGCTCGCGAAGGGCGCTGAGAAGCAGGCCGCTTCCAGTAAGCCGTTGATGCTCTATGCTGCAGTAACCACCATGGTTGTTGCAATGGTGCTACTCTACATGCTTGGCTCGTTGCCTGCGTTTAGTGGACTTGGAGTATTAGCTCTAATCGCATTATCTGGCAGTTTTGCTTTGGGTCACGTTGCCAGTATCAATGCTGGTTCAACGATCAGGCCGACTCAATGGGCAACGATTATTGTCATCTACATTCTGCTATCTGCGGTGCCTTACTCTGCGGGAATGGAGTGGAGTGGCTCTACCGCCATCACCGGAATAGAATTCATTGACGATGGGATGAATATTACTGTCACATTTCGCCAGACTGGCGGCCTTCTTGGCGATACCTTTGATGGTGGTAATGTTGAGGTTTGGGTGATACATGGTGAGGTTGAAACCTATCGTGCCTCACACGAGGCGACGATGGGGAATACTGAATATGGTGCCATAGGTACTGTGAAGGTATCTGTTGCTGATATTTACGATGATAATGCCTTTGTCATCATCGGAAAGGAGGTGGCTGGTGATGGTAGTGGCGACTGGCTTCCTGACTTTTTGGAGACTAGCTACCACATTTACGTCTCTGCTGGAGGATCGGATGGTGGTGCGGCTTCTCTATCCTCAATAGATATGTCTCGTACCATCAACGATGTTGATGCCATTGCCGCACCTATCTATTCTCAAGATGACAGCGAGTGTGATGGCAGCAAATCTTCATGCGTCGTTGGCATGGTTCTTGAATCGTGGCTTGGCATCGGAAACACCGACGAAGATGCGTATCTTCATCCTTCGCAAATAGCCGGTTGGTATACAATTGATGCGACGTTTTACTACGTGGATGGAGATCAGGAGATGATCACCTTCCCAACCATCACAGTTACAGAAACGGTTGCATCTTGGACTAGTATTGACGCCGAGTTTGGTGATGGGGTAGGAAGTGTTGGTGAATACAATTCTTACCTTCTATTGGAGGGCTCAACCTCTGAAGGAGATACGCTGGATAGACTTCACTTCCCGCGTGTGGATGTCTTTGACGACTATGGGTGTTACTCCTTGACGGTATCAGCAACAAATGATCCGCTGTGGGGAGGAGAACCTGTCGGTGAGACCACTTTCTTTGAGTGGAATGAAATCATTGCTGATGATGGCAACGGCCACTATGAGTCAGAGGAATTCAAGCAGGTATCTTCCTGCTGAGCCTCAATCTTCAATCAACTCTGCGAACCGGTCAATTCGTTCGTCTTGCTCGTCATCTTCGTACTCGTCCTCGTCGTACTCAGATTCATCCATCAAGTCTCCCTTTGACCTACGTATTGCCAAGTAGGCGACTATACTGAGTGAGATAATAATGGTAATTAGTGCGGCGATTAGCAGCGGTATTGGTGAAGATGATTCCTCCGAATCAACCCAATTGACCGAGATGCTAGAAGCACTTCCATTACCAAAGGAATTTTCATCAATCAATTGTAGTGGTGTCATGGGCCAACACTCCAATTCCCCTTCCCCTTCACCTTGATGATACCAAGAGATTTCGGTGGTATTTGACCCGAGTGCAGGAACTAGTACGGCGGGATTTAGTGGACTAATATCGGCTCCAAAATTATTTCCAACCTCGCTGCAAGTTATTGGAACCCATGCTGGTTCCTCGCCGCTATTCACCAATTTCAGGCGCACCCGAACATACCGACCCTCATCAGCCTCTGCTGCAAGTGGAGATACTTCAGTTACCTCCACGTATGGCATACTAATCTGCGATGAGAGGTTAACGCTCAACTGATGAGGCAACGGGAATAATTCGCCTTCGCTATAAGATGGCATATGATTCGGGTCCATATTCCAAGCGGTACGGAATCTGGTAATTTCAATCATGGCGTTTTCATTCCATTCGCTATCATCGGCGAAACCAATTCCGATGACTCGCCTTGCTCCATTATACACATCAACAATCCCCAAGTCACTAGAAGTGTAATTATTGGTTGTCTGCTCGTATAATCCGAGGCCAATAAATCGCATCTCAATCTCCTTGGCTGGAACTATCACCTGTTGATTTTCCATCCACTGTTCCCAACGGTCAATGATGCCGCCGCCCCCGTTACTATTGGGATCCCAAGTGATGTCCGCTGCATGGTTCAGACTAATCTCATGGTCATCCCGAGTATACGAAAATGAACTGCTATCAAGGGTAAGCGATGCCCGTTTATCCTCAACTCCGATAACTTCTACCGGTCCACTCCGTTTTATGGTAGAGGAGTCCATCGTAACATCGCCGGTGATGAGTATTGCCGCACCGTCAATAACCGATGATACAATATTTGCGCTGCCAGCGATGTTAAGGTCAAATCCGGCATCACCGTAGAGGAACATATTGTATGGAGAAAGGTCTACTGCGGAGGTGGTGTAGGTTGTTGATGAGCCGTGGTCAACAATTTCTACACGATCAATAATCATGCTGTTTGGTGCCCAATTGGTATCAAAAGTGGCTTCGAAATCTGCGCGCGGTGCGGTAAATTCGATTTCGTGAACACCATCGGTCATATCCTCCTCAAAGGAGTCGGAGTCCCATTGCACGGCCCATCCTGTAAGGTATGAATCAGCATGCGAAATAATCCTCAAGGTGAATGCACCGCTCGCTTGCCCGGAAGGAATCATCAAAGTGGGCGCACCCGCGCTTTCTGAAAATGCATCCGCGCGCATTGCGCTTGGTCGCAGGGCCTCATCGGCAATTAGTGAGCCACCATCCATATTCAACTGGCCACCTGCAAGGATAGTGATGCTTGAATCGCTATCTACGACCGTGATATCTCCACTGATGGTCAACGTTGCGCCGCTATTCACTACAACCTGCGCATTCAATTGGCTATCCACATCCCAAGTCTCATCGTCAGTAATCTGCTGTGTATCCCCACTCATTGGGGCTGAACCAGCCGATACTGTTGCGGCTGGAATGGCTGGCAGTAATGCGATTATCATCAGCAAAACTAGGGCAAGATGTAGGCGTGGTGTATAGGTCATCGCATCTCTCTGCGCGGCTGTGCAGTATCAATCACTCGCTTATTCGGGTGCAGGATGGATTGAAGACTGAATGCATTCCCACCCGTTCTATGAGTGGAATTGAGGTGATCAGCGGCGGCTCAATCGGCGGTTGGGTTTTGGATATCCTCACCGTTCTCTGGCTATTTCTCCCCGGTTATCTTTCCAATTCTGCTGCTCAATTATGGGGGCGAGCGATTCCGCGCATGGTCGGTATGGAGCCAATACCGATTGATGGTGGTCGCTGTCTGAAGGATGGTTATCGTATTCTTGGTGATGGCAAGACCTGGCAGGGGCTGATTGGTGGGACATTCGCAGGAGGGGTTTGGGGTGTGGTATTGCATGCGCTGGCAAGCGGCAATCACGACTCCGGCTCGCGCCCCTTCGTTGACTTGCTTGCTGGTGTGGATGCATCCTCTTGGTTCTGGCTTGGAAATGAATGGGGTGCCGCTTTCATAATTGGCCTAATTCTTGGCTTCGGTTGCCTATTTGGGGATTCGGCAGGCTCTTTCATCAAGCGGCGGCGTGGATTGAAGCGCGAAGGAGAGATTTCAAGCGAATCGTTGATTCTTGACACGATGCCCTTCGCAATCAGCACCTTTGTTTTTGGACAATTGCTGCTGACAGATACGCTGGTCGGTAGCGCGCAGGTACGGCCAGCGATGGTGATGTTGCTACTACTCACCCCGCTAATCCATCGTGGTGTGAACAAACTTGGTTATCGTCTGAAACTCAAAGACGTGCCTTACTAATCAAAATCTTGTCAATAACTTAGGATGGGCTAAGGCATTCTTGAAGACCTGAATGCACTTCGCCAATCACATGGGTCGTTGTGTCTTGGTTGTCGGAGGCGGGGGCCGTGAGCATGCGTTGGCAATCGGCCTTTGCGAAAGTGATTCTGTAGCGGAGGTTCATGTTGCACCGGGTAATGCTGGCACCGCGCTAATCGCCACTAATCATCCAGTCAGCGATGGCGACGTGGATGCTCAGGTCGGGTTGGCCAAAAGGTTGGCAGCGGATTTAGTCGTGGTTGGGCCAGAAGGCCCACTGGTCAATGGATTGGCCGATGCGTTGCGCGCTGAAGGCATCCCATGTTTTGGTCCGCATTCAGAAGGTGCAATGCTTGAAGGCAGCAAAGCGCTGGCTAAATCCACCATGCAGAAACTCGGTGTTCCAACCGCAGAAGTCATTCGTTTAGACTCTAGTTCAGATTTGGATGAGGGGCTTGACAATTTTACTTCGCCATGGGTCATCAAGCGCGATGTATTAGCCGGAGGAAAAGGCGTTTTAGTTACCGAAAATCGGGATGAAGCGAGGGAGTTCCTCAGCTCAAGCATTGATAGTGACGGCTTCGTTTTGTTAGAAGAATTTCTAGCGGGCGAGGAGGCGAGTATGCTGGTGATGATGGATGAATCCGGCTTCCTCGCCCTACCTTGCAGTCAAGACCACAAGCGGGTTGGGGATGGTGATACAGGCTTGAATACAGGCGGAATGGGCGCATATGCACCCGCGCCGGTAGCAACCGAAGCGGTCAGAGCGCGGGCAATTCGTGAGATTATCGAGCCGATGCATCAGTATTTGTCAGCGCAGTCTACGCCGTACCGCGGCTGCCTTTATGTCGGCTTGATGATAGACGAGAATGGTGCTCCCAGCGTAGTGGAATTCAACGTTAGATTTGGTGACCCTGAAACGCAGGTAACCGTGCCACTAATCGCTAGTGATCTGGGTGAATTACTACTCGCCGTCGCCGAAGGCAGACTAGAATCTCACAACACTACCTTCCACGATGCTCACGCTTTGACGGTAGTGCTTGCAAGTCAAGGATATCCGGGCCCTCCCGTCAAGGGACTTCCGATTGGTGGTGAACTAAGCGCCCTTGGGGAAACTGGCTCCCAACAAGGATGGGCATTTGTTCATCATGCAGGAACTGGTGAGGATGAGGACGGGGTGCTGATTTCAACCGGGGGGAGAGTGCTTGCTGCAACCGGTATTGCCCCATCTTTACTGGGGGCGAGAGATCTTGCTTATCAGAAGTTATCAGCCATCTCTTTGGAAGGTTCTCATTTTCGCAAGGACATCGGTCATAGAGCCCTTTAAGCAACAACTAACGAATCTGCGATTCGGTGCACTGTGAACCATCCTCACGCGCGTGCATAAGGGAATGGTTAAAACAAAGCCTCCGGTGGCGGCGACGCTGATGAGAGCATGTGCTGTCATCTGAAACCCGATGTGAGGGGATACAAATGGAAGAAGGAGATGTTGTGACCATCAAGCGCATTCCGCTTTTCGGAATGCTCTCAGCGCCAATTGTCATCGCAGTAATGTTGTTGACGACAATCGGTCTGACTTGGAAGGTCATTGACTATGATGCAAGCCACTGGAATACACTCCTGCTGGCGACTGGCGTCATGCTAGTCGCCGCAGTTTTCGGCAAGATACCCGGCATTATCTCCACAAACTCCACCTCGCTTTCACCATCATCTATGTCCGCAGTTTTCGCTGGGCTAATTGCTGCCATCAGTTATGGTATGCTATACTACGACATGGCTCTACTCGGGCTCGCCTTCGGCTTTATTGCGCTCGGTGTTCACGTGCTTGAGAAGGCGGGCTGGCACGAGGAGGAGAATATCCTCGTCGGTTTGGTCGCCGGATTTGTCTTCGCGATTCAAGTCGCGGCAGCCGGTCACGCCTGGATTCCTGAAGATTCGTCTGCAGGTCAGGTATACAACCTGATAGACATCGAAAGAACTACTGTGGCTTTCTTGTTCTTCGGAGCATGGACTGCGATGATTATTGATGGAGTAATCCTAGCAGTTTTGTTCAGGGGCAGACTCTCTAAACCCGGAACAGGGCCGTGGTTCCGCAATCTAGACAACGTTGCAGGCAAAAATTACCTACCACTTTACTTCGGGTTGGGAATTTGGTGGTGTGCTCATATCGCAGCACTCATTCATTTGCAGGGGTTAGAAAACCCAGATGCAATGTTCCTCGGATCACATCTAACCTACATCGGCGCTTTCACCACGGGATTGGTATTGCTATTCGTCGTTTTCTGCTGGGCAGAGAAGTGGCGTACTTTGGGAGCAATCATTTTGTTGAATTACCTGCTATTCTGTGTGGGTGCTTGGCAATCAAAAGACATGTTTGGGCTTGGTGACATAAAGTTCCTCACGGGAGATATGGGCAACCTTACTTGGTTTCTGATGTTCTTCTGGCTCAATGCTGGTGTAATTTACCTCGGATTCGTCAATATGCTAGGTGATGCCGGTGGACGTCGCGAGCCGGGTGGTGCGCGAATATGGTGGTCATCTCATTGGTATGGCATTGCTGTTGGTTCATCGCTTCTAGTCGCTTTGGTAGTCCGCACATTGTGGAACGTATTGCCTGCAATCAACGGATCAGGTCCGGGCGAATGGGACATGACCGGTGGTTCTGACCCGTGGTACATGAAGCGTGCAATTGACTACATTATCGCGCATAACAGTCATTTTGTAATAGATATGGACCGTTCTTACCCACTTGGTTCCATCAACCCGCGACCGCCTCTATTCACTTGGAGTCTCGCTTTGGCTGGAAAATTACTCAACCCATTTGTGCCCGGTGATGTGTATCAGGCGGCTTGGTGGGGCACCACCGCAATGCCGGCAATTTATGGTGCTTTGACTGTACTTCCAATCGCTGCAATAGCACACAAGCATTTCGGGAAGGGTGCGGGCGCGACCGCTGCTTGGCTGATGGCATTGATGCCCGGCCACGTGGGCCACTCAACCTTCGCTTTGGCCGACCACGACGCATTCGTGATGCTATTCACCTCGATTGGTGTTTACTTTTGGATGGCTGCGGTCGGTGCCGCAGGTAGTGATAGGTTGCTGGACGATGCGCATTGGCATCCACGACATTTGCTTCGTGGAATTTCAGCATCATTCCAGCATCGTTCCAAAGCGATGGCATATTCTATTCTGGCTGGAGTCTCATTTGCAACTGTAGGTCTTGGTTGGAAGGGATTCGTCTACATTCTTGCAATCATCTTCGTCGCGTATTTCTTCCAGACCACACTTAATTTGCTACGTCGCCGCGACAATATGCCGGTTAGCGCGGCGATGATAGTGATGGTGGGCACCGCCTTCCTGATACCATTGCCTTTCTATGCCAACCCCGAGTTATCTCTGCTGCTTGACGCTAGCGGATTCCAGCCGATGTTCTATATTCTGTTTGCAGTAATAGCCAATACTTGGGTGATGACTGCATACCGCGACAAGCCGTGGTTGATGGTTATCGTCGCCGGTTTGACTCTACTCAGCATAGTGCTGGTCACTCTGTGGTTGTTGCAGAATGTGTTCAACGTGTACAACGGCTGGGACGTTCTGTTCACCGGTGGTTATTACTTCACCAAGAACAAGATTTTCGGCACAATTGCTGAGGCGCAAGCTCCGAGTCGGGGCATGCTATTCGGTTCGTTTGGGCCGATAGTGATGCTGTTCGCACTCGGTGCTGGCCTTGGTGCAATGTGGAGCGGTATTCGTAATAGAATGCCGGTCCACCTATTCCTGGGAGTTTGGACCCTACTAGGAATCTACATGGCGTGGTCTGCTGGCCGATTCGTGTTCAACGCCACACCAGTAATGGCAGTAATGGGTGCGTGGGCAATCGTCTATCTTTGGCGTATTGCGGGTTCACGTGAATTCTTCAAGACATGGAGACGTAGCGGTATCAGTACCTCTGGTGCACGTCTCAAGTCTACCTACAAGGCTAGCAAGAAGCATCCCGCAGTTCCAGCCTTGCTATTGGTGTTCATTTTGATGTTCAGCCAACACGCAATCTATGGGATTGACTCCGGTATTCCAAGAGGCAACTCCAATGAGAAGCGGGTAGATCAGACCTTCTTTGACCTGATTCCAGATGTGCTGCGTGCTGACATATTTGGCTGGTCCGTGATGCCAAACGACCGTGGAGGCGGTGCTTACGTGGATTACGGTATGGATTCATCCACTTGTAGGGGAACTTGTTGGTATATGGGTACATTTGGACCCGGTTTTAATGGCCGGGCATGGAATAATGCTTATGATTGGCTTGAACATCAGGACGCGGATGAGGATTTCTCTGAAAGGCCGGCATTCGTCTCGTGGTGGGATTATGGATTCCAAGCGTTGACTCAGGGTCAGCACCCAACTGTTGCTGACAACTTCCAGTCCGGAATTCCGGCTGCTGGAAATATGCTGCTGTCAAGCGGCGAACAGGATACTCTGGCACTATTCATCGCCACTCTTGATGAAGGAGACCGCCGTTACAAGATGAATAATGACCCAAATGGATATGAAACCAATGTCCATACTGCTGCGTTTGATAACGCGATGAAAAGGCACTTCACGTACGACTCTACCTACGACATTTGGATTGATGTAACGACCGCTGGCGATACTGATTTTGTCAGCGAGCGTTCATTCCGAGTCACCGCTAGTGCTGATGATGTTGTTTTGGCTGAAGGCCATCCTATGAATGAAGATGGATCAATTGCAACAAGTATCACGATTTATCGGTTGTATGAAGATGCTGAGTTGCTAGAAGAATATACTTCTAAGAGCGATATGATTCAGGCTTGGGATGCCAATAGCAAAATCGATTGGGACGAAGACGGAATTGATAGGTCCACCTCGCACTACATCATTGGTGATTATTGGTATACCAAGGATATTGTAGAAGAATTCAACGATGTCGGAACTTCACTTCACCGACAGAACGCTCGCCTCGCTATGGCTCGCGAATTGCTCATCAACACCATGTCTATGGATGAAATGGTTTCGTTATTCCATGACCTCACCTCGATTGACTACGAGGTCGTCAACTACGACGCAGGACCCGGCGAGACCGTGATTAGAAATCACGACATCCGTTACTTTGCGGTAGATAATCGGCTTTACCCGATTGCCGGCTATCAGTATGCAGAAGCCGCGTTTCATTATGGCAATCCCACTGGTATTTTCTACGCTCCAACTACCCTTTCAGGCCTAGACCCCAATAACTACCTCCAAACGGTCTACATCACTCAGCGCGGTGACCGACCCGAGCAGGAGATGACTGCAGCAGAATACGAAGATGCTTACATCGCAGATATTCTCGCCAGCCAAAGTGGGTCTGGAACTGAAATCATTACTTTGACTGACGTAAGGGTGGACCAGCAAGAAGCCTTCTTTGACACGATGATTGCGCGCATCTATGTTGGTTACGGGGGCCCTCACCTCGGGCTACAAGGCAGGCTGGCCCAACCAGCTCAGCATTTCGGCGGACAGGGCACTCCGGATACCGCCCTGACTTATGCTCCACCTCTTCCCGGTGCGATGATGCAACACTTCGTGCTGGCGAATTGGTATGACGCTAACGCGGTAGAAAACGAACTTACCATTGGCTCTGCCAATACCGGTGTTAAGATAATGAAGTATTATTCTGGTGCAACTCTTGAAGGCGATATAGTTCTAGGAGATTTCGGAATAATCCCCAATGCTAAGATTCTCATCGAACGTGACGCGTTCAGTGGTGAGGAAGTTGCCGCAGAAGACGGCACTGTGACTGACCAAGACCCTCGCACCTACTGGATTCCGATAGGAGTTACTCAGGCTGATGACCAAGGTCACTACTCATTTAGAGCACCTGTGGGCAAGATTAGAGTCAGCGCATTCATGGGTATAGCCGACCTTGACGCCGCCCGTACTGACCTAATTACCACCAGCACTTCCGGCTCAGCGTCTTGGATCACAGACATCTTGCAGGACGGTAATGATGAACGTGAGATTAATCCGATTACCGGCATCCTCGCCAACGTCAGTGGAGCGACTTGGCTCGCTGAATCTGTAGTAAATATCTCAGCAATTGATGGCCACAGCAACGGTGAGTCAGTAGTGAGTATTGATGTCACCGTTGCGGCAAGTGGTGCAACAGGTCGTATCACATGGGAAGGACACGAATCATTTGATGGCCAACCGCTTACGAACATGGAAGTTGATATTATCAACATTTGGGGAGAAACCGTTCAGCCGCCATATACCGTTATCACCTCAACTGGCTTGATTGAAGGGGACCGCGTATTCCGTGGGACTGGTGAAGTTACCTTCACTGGACCGGGTGAGGTAGAATCTGATGGTGTTGTAACTGCAACGGACTTTACTGGAGTCTACACTCGAGATATTCTACACGCCCACTCATTCACTGGTAGCGGAGATATTACCGGACGTGGCACGCTGGTCGGCACTTTGGATGAGAATACTACCGCAGTAGCCGATTCGTGCGACAATGGCACGGTACCCGACGGGTTTGATGCGTGTTATGATGATAGTGAGGAATACTGGATTATTGATGGCACCGCAACTGGAGTTGCGGGGCGATTCACTGCGAATAGCACCGCTCAATTCTCCTCTACGATGAATCGTCAGACTTTTGTCGGTGCGGGAACGTTCACTATTGATGCGAGCAACGAGTCTCTTGAAACGTATGGTACCATCAACGGAACCGGCCTATTCAGTGGTACTGGGATTTACAGCGGGCCAATGGTTGAGCCCGGAACATTCCATCTCGTAGATGCGATTCCCGGAGTTTATCACGTACGCATTAACTTCCCCAATGGTGAGACAAGGCAGTTACCGATGCCTCTTGAAATTGAATTGGGTCATTTGATTGACATCGAATTATGGCTACCCGGCTCATATTTACACGGAGATGCTGAGACAGTTGATGGCGATCCGGTGCAAAGCACATTTGAGTTGCTGTATGACGATGAACGAGATGCCGAGCCTAGCGAGGCTTGTGAGGTCGTACTTTGGGCTCCTTGTTTGATAGAGAGTGATGAGAACGGTAGTTTTGGCTTTGGACCGCTGACTGAGGGCGATTTCGTCCTGACTTTGGATATGGATAATGACGGATTCAATGAATATGAATCTGAGATGATGCGAGTCATGGGTGATTCAGCCCAAAACCTCAGCGCTACCAATGTTGACCGAATCGTCACCATGCACGACATCAATATCACGCTATACAAGCGGGTTGGCGATTCCGTAGAGATTGTTGAAGGCCAAAACCTGACTTTCACTACACCAATAATGCCGATTGAAATCACCGCTCGCGACAACGGCAACGGCTCATACAATATTGAGTTGCCATTCGGTGAGTGGATAGTCAACAGCAGTCTAGACGAGAATAATCTGATTTATCAGGAAATAATCATCGGGGATGATGATATTGACCTTGAACTATACTATCATCAGAGTGCATGGTTGAATGGAACTGTGCAGCACGAATCTGAGAAGGAAGGCGATCCACCCGTTGGATATGATAATCTAGCCGTCAGATTCCAATGGGGTGGAATCACTACCATAGAATACACAGAGACTATTATTGCCGATAATGGCAGCGAGATTGAAGGCTTCTTCAGCATCAGGTTACCGGTTGGAGTTGGTGTGAATATCACTACAGAAACCGGTATAAGTCACGATATTGCTGGTGTACATCTAGAGGTATTGGAAGATAATCCAATGCTAAACCTAATTCCCGCTGAGGGATATAATATCGCAGGTCATTTATTCCTATACCGTGATACTAACCCGTATACTAGTGCAATTCCTGGTTGGATGATGAACCCTATTTTCATTGAGGCCACCGAAGATAATCTCACTTGGCAATTATTCATTGATGATCAGGGCAAGTTTACTGGTCTATTACCAGAAGGCAATTGGACACTTACCGTTAACGACCCTGCATTCAATTCCGAATCGGTGACACAATATGTATTCGAGGACAATAATTCCGTGATTCTAATCGCATATCCCGAACGCATTCCAGTAGTCGTAACGACTTATCTTGACCATTCATTGGATTCCAATATTTCCAACGGAACCCTGATGGGTATTGATTTCAAGATCATTCCGACATCGTTTGGATTTGGTCAACAAATCAACATTACAGCTGACAATTCAACGTGGGACCAAGAAAATGGCACAATAACGCTGATGTTGGAGCCGGGAACATTTCATTTTGAAACCGAGTTGCCAGATGTAAGTAATGGAACCGATTACAATCGCCAAATTGCAACATCAGATACCGAATTGGGACTGATGATTGGCAACGATACTTGGAATCTTGACATCGGTATCCTACCTGAGTGGAGAATAAGTGCACAGTTGAACAACGAGTCCGGAGAAGGAATGGCCAATTGGCCAGTCCGCTTTGAGGAAAGTGATGGAATACGCACCTTTACCCGTAATATGGATGAGAATGGGAGTTTACTTGCTTATCTACCCGAAGGTGAATGGATAGTCATCGTTGACCCATTCATTCAGGGCGAAGGCGCGATGGAGGAGTTGCGTAGAACCATCTCAATCAATGCTGCAAGCGAAGGAATAGTTTGGACGACTACCGAATCTGCCCACGTGAATATCACGTTGCGAGAAATCGAGATGAATGAAACTCTCAGTAGTTTTACCATCAGTGCATTCAGCGAGGATGGATTTGGCGAGATAATGCTCGGACCTACTGATGATAGTGGTAGAATTGATGCACGAATTTATCCCGGGGTGTGGACTTTCAGCCTTAACCGGACTGATATCAATATGCGTTGGGTATTGGAGAATGTCACCGTTACTTTGTCAGACGGCTGGGCGAATGACAACCTCACTTTGGAAGCCAACCGCTTCGTTACCGTAGGTGGAAATCTATTCTGGGACCTTGATGGGGACGGCGGTTGGGACTTTAACGAAGGCATTGAAGATGCAACCGTTGAACTGACTGGAGAAAACTTCACCTCGGTCAACATGACTACTACCCAATATGGAACATGGACGCATTTCGTGCCGGTAAATGCAAACTATACGGTGATGGCGAACAAGACCGGATTTAGCCCGGAAACGGTAATTTATCAGGTTGGAGCGGTTTCCAACTCAACCGACATGATGTTGCTCGCGGGTAATGTGAGCGTACAGGGTAACCTCTCTTACATCATTCCGGAATTGTGGGATGACATTTCAGACAGAATCGTAATTGTTTTGCTGCCTTATGGTGACTTGGATAGAGAGATTCGGACTCCTGACCTGACTCTTGACAACGGCAGTTGGACCGGGCACTGGTCAACGGCAATCGAGCCGGGTAAATGGGTTGTATACGCCTATGATACCGCAGGTCATTACAATGTGAGCCTCGGTCTATTAGACGCATCAATCGGCGAAGGTGGTAACCTTGACTTAGTGATTTCAGAGGGTGGGCGACTATCCTTTGGAACCTCTTGGTTTGACTTTGATGGAGTTGAGCACCACCTTGCAGAGGAGAATGTACCCAATGCACCGATGATCACATCTCCGGAACTAGTAGTTGATGCCGGAAATGATATCGTATGGAATGTGACTGTTGATGAAAACGGCCGCTTTGACATGTTGTTGCCAGCAGGTAGTTTCTCGTTTGACTCAACATTCTGGACTGTTGAACGCGGAATTGACATGCGTTACTCTGGAGGACTTTCTTCCACAGCGGCCGCTATGCAGGATTCACCTGAAGACTCACAGATTGAATTCAACCGACGCCTAGACCATTCACTTGAGTTCAACATGGGTAATACGACCAATGCCACATATGTCTCTGATGATGACTGGTATCTGATTGAAGTCGCTGGCGATGATGTGGAATACAAGATTGTTGAAATGGATATTGAAGTGGTCTACATGGGCAATGAGGCAGTTGACGAGTATCTATTCAGCGCGGTGTTGAATGGATTCGACGCCGAATTCTGGACGATTGAAATTTTCAACGGAACCGATGAGAACGGAACCGCGCAGTGGATGAATGATAAAATCATCACACTAGGTCTTGAGGATGACCTTTTGGAAACTTTGCAAATCCGGATTATTCCTGCGAATATGACCACAGCGCGCACTTATGATAGTGGACATTCAATGATATTCAAACTCACCCACATGGATAGTTCAAGCAGTGAGCATCACGTTGTTCTGAAGGTTCCTCAGTTCTATGGATTTGAATTGGACACCGACCTGACTGATTACGTGGTTGGTATTCAGCCGGGTACAGACGAAATCATTCCGCTGATGTTCTCAAACACCGGAAATGGCGATGACTCATACACGGTAATTATTGATGACAGCGAGATGCCCGAAGGCTGGAACGCCGCCGGAGCAGAAATACTTCCAATAGGTGCTGCAAGCGTGCAATCGTTCTCAATGAGTCTGCACTCACCAAGCGATACCGAGGATGTTTCATTCAGTCTGTGGATAACGGTAACAAGCGAGGGCGGTGATGAGTATCCAGTCATCGAAATCCCAGTAGAAGTTGCTCTGCCCAACTTGCGAATATTAGACGCAGGAGTACAGTCCAGCCCCCAGAAAGGCTATGCTGTATCCAACTCGATAAACGTCTTCTTCGTAACAGTAGAGAATACAGGAATTGTAGATGCAGGCGTAATCACAGTTTACATCTACGACGAAGATGATGTGGTGTTGGCCAGCGCATCAAGCGCAATCCCACGGGAGGACTCTTACTCATTCCAAATGGATGTTGATACTACGGGGATGAGAATTGGTAACCATCACTTCCGCTTCTCAATCAACGCAACCGGAATGATACTTGAGGAAGTGCCAGAAGACTTCACGATGACCATCAATGTCCAGAAATTAGATTCTGACGGGGTTGAATGGTGGATTGGAGTGGTTGTTCTGTTCATCTTCGTATTGCTACTTTACGGCGGCTGGAAGTTCACTTCACGCAGACCGGGTCAACCGTTCTGATTGAACACAAACAAACGACGCTGTTATCGGATCCGAAGAGTGGCGCAACTGGGTGTTAGCAGTCGTATTCGCCGGTTATACCACCGTAAGTGAACCTTGAGCGTAGTCTACGAAGTCTGCGCCGGGCAGCGAAGGGGAGATGAACCTCATTGGCAACCCCACCCCGAGGCAAAGCCATGTCCACGGGTCCATACCGTCACCTCGAGTATCTTCCTGAGCCCGAAGATCCGCGTATGTTGACTGCAATAGACCCCGATGCACCGGGATACCCAGCCGAAGCCTATGGGCTCAGTGTGGCGGAAGCTGAGGCTTGGCGAGACGCGACTAGAGATGCGATGGGCAGTGCCGGTAAGCAACGTCCGTACGGTGTTTTCATCGTGGTAACTTTGCTTGGGGTGTTGTTAATTTCTTATCCATGGATTGTAGAGAATTTTTCTAGCACATTCACTCCCGATTCTGAATGGGCGTTTGAGAATACAGGTATTGCAGAATTGCAGGAAAATTACGGACTCACCGGGGCCGGCGTGCGGGTGTGCATTGTTGACACAGGAGTTGACCTCTCTCACCCAGATTTACAAAATGTGAATTTAGTCGGATACAAGGACTTCGTTTCAGGAGATGATTCAAACGTGCAGGACCATGGTCTAGATATGCACGGCACCATGATGGTAGGAATTTTGGCTGCGGATGGACATTTGAGAGGTGCTGCACCCGGGGCCGAGATTATCGTAGCGGCTGCGCTAGGAAGTGATGGAACCACCCAATCAGAGGTCGTAGTCGCCCAAGCCGTTCACTGGTGTTGGTCGGAAGCGGGTGCAGATATCATCAGCCTCTCATTAGGCGGCGACCCAGACCCGGAGAATCCGTTGGGTTCTGAAACGGCCGATGCGGTCCGACAAGCATTGGAACATGGAGTATTCGTAGTCGCTGCAGCAGGAAATTCCGGTGGTGCTGGCACGGAAGTCACGGACGTATCTGTGCCAGCCAACGTGGATGGCGTCATCGCAGTGGGGGCGATTGATCGGAAAGGCAATTTGTGGAATAAGACAGCAACAGGATCGCGGACCGAGGGTGCTGGGGGGGAGGTTCGCGCAGAGCCGCATCAGAAACCTGAGGTGGTAGCCCCTGGCGTTGCTATCATTTCCACCTCATCAACCACGTTGGCGATTCCATACTCGAGCAGCACCGGCACCTCAGATGCGACGGTCTTTGTGACCGGTGCGCTGGCCTTGATATTGGAGAGACATTACTCAACCTTGACTCGTAATGGAATCGGGGCCGACCGTACAGACATTGATTTGGTCAAGCAAGCCCTTGCAGATTCATGCGTTCGGAGCGATTTGCAGGGTGATGCTCATCATCTTCGGTTTGGATATGGCTCACTAGATGCCGTAGCGTGGGAAAGAGCGGTATCAGACGCAATTATCACCCGTGGGGCTGGATGAGGTGGTGGAATTATACGATATTATAGTTACAATTTGATATTCTTAACCGATACGATTGCCATCTATTTGATATTTTTAAAGAATTTAGTATTGTAATGTTGCAAAAATTACCAAAACCTAATGATATTATTGGCTATTTTTGATACATCTAAAGTTGCAGTGGTGGGGGCTGTTATATGGCAAGCAGCGATGGGGTGGCTTACGGAGTTGTCAAAATGGAGAATCCACACCGCCGAACGAGCCTGCTACTAAGCCTACTTTTCATCTCTAGCCTATTGGTTGGACTTGTTGGAGTTGTGCCGACTGCCATGGCCAATAATGAGACGCAGTCTGGAATAATCAGTGGTGTTGAAACTTGGGCCGGAGACCACAGCCTTACCGGGGATGTGATAATTTCTGCTGGAGCTAAACTTATCATTCAGCCGGGAACTACCGTTTCTTTCCCAAATGGGACATTCATTGATGTTCGTGGGGCATTATGTGCTGGCGATGTCGCTTGTGGGGCTAATGGTATGGCAAGTAATAGCAGCCGAATCACCTTTAATTGGAATTCACCGGCTAATGATCAGGCCAATGGCTCATGTTACGGGTTGTTTCCGGTAGGTGGCTCACCTCAGCATTGGAATAGAGACCCTTCTTGTTATGAGGGCATTTTGATGCGTAATACCGTCGATATTGGTATGACCAAGTTGAACCACGTCACTTTCAGTAATACCTACGGAATCCCCCGCTGGGTCAATGAAATCAATCAGGTTCGTTATGGTGCACTTGTCCTAGAAGGTGCAAGCCCAACAATTACCGCCATCAAATTCAGCAATATCAACACCACTAGTTTGTTGGTTCTTGACCTAGCTGCACCGACTATCCTTGGCGGCGAATTCGTCACCGGAAATGATGCGACTGAATTAGTTGGCTCAGCCATCCAATCTTATGGTGCAGGTAGCGCGCTCAGCCCACTGACCATCAACTACGCCATATTCACTGGAACCAGTAATGGCTGTGCTCAGGATGACGATGGTCGCCACGTGCTTTGGGGTGAGAAGTCGTTCGTTGCCATCACTGGAGCGGTTGTAGGCAGTACCGGTGGCTCTGCTGGTGACTACGGAATGCGGTTTGATGACTCCGCAGGATTTGTTCGGAATTCTTTTTTCCATACCGATTGCAACGGGATTGACCTTAACGACAAGCGAGTAGTTGGCAATGTTGCTTACCAGATGTTTGTGGAAAATAATCAGATAATCACCGAGGAACGCTCCCCACTTACCGCTTTCAATCACGCTTGGGTAGCCTTCAACAACAATATCATTGAGGGTGCAAGTGATGGTTCAGGAATCCAGATTTCCTCATCAGCAGTGGAAGTCAACGGCGGAACGATTGGTCCAATTGGTGGCTGGAACGGAATTTGGTCCATCGGCGAATCTGATGTGACCGTAATTGGCACGACAATTCAAGGCACGACTAAGGAGGCGATTATCGCTGGTGAATACCACTATGGTGATGGTGGTTGGACGGGAATCCCTACGCCGCAGAAGAATCGGATGTATCTGAAGAATGTTGCCATCACCGGCACCGCTGGGGAATGTACCAGCGAAAAGATATGGGGAACTATCATTGGGCCGAGCGGTGAGGATTTCGCTTGCCCAGCAATCCATGCATATCGGTCCTCACTGACGATTATTGACAGCGACATAAATTGGGGTGGGATGGATGCAGATGTCATTCGTGCCATTGGCTCAATTCTTGACGTACGCGACAACGACTTGAACGGAACCGGCGTTGGCGCGCGTATCGTCAACCACAATACTTGGCCTGGTCTTGATTATGGTAGCCTTGGTTTCTTTTCGATGAATCGCTGGTCCTCCACTATTCAGCAAGGGTATAACATCACCAAGAGTAGCGTAACGGTGCAGTCTGAGGCTATTCCAAATACCGCTCCCGGAGTTTACCCGGTCAGCCTATCTTGGCCCGATACCGAGGCGAGCGATGAGTCATTCAATGGCTGGAACTCCGCAGTACATTTGACTCAAGCAAAGGTTTGGCCCCCGCAAGAGTTCCCACTGGCACTAGAACTCGTCAATAACTCTACGACTTTCACCTTCGCTAACCTGACCAATTTGGACAATTCCAAGATTTTCATTGACACATCTCCGGTGATGTGGGCAGTACAGATTCGTAAGGCCGAAATCGTTCGGTTCCGAACCATCGTTGATGGTATCAGGGTCAGCGATACAAAGGTGCTGATTGAAGATGCACACGGCAGAGACCTTTACTCACTAACAACCGATAGTCAAGGCTGGACCCCTGAAATTTCGTTACCGAGTGACTTCCACTTGGATTTCCGAGGATTACAAGGTGGCGATAATCCAGATGGTTTTGCTACAGATGCCTTAGAAAATTCGTGTTCCGATGGAGTGGATAATGATGGTGATTTGCTATATGATTCACAAGACCCCGATTGTGCACAGGGTGCAGGAACACGCGAGATGTCCAAGTATTACGTGACAGCGTATCGCTTCGGTAAGGGATACAAGAATTATGATTTCATTTTGATGGACCAAACCGGAGTCCTCGCCCAGATTGTTGCTTTGGAGAATAAGGCACCAAGCATCACTATTACTCAAAATGATGGACACTCTTTCAAGCGCATTGTCAACTTTACTGGCTCGGCTCACGACGGAGATTGGGCCGGAATTTATGGCTCAAATCAGATGAATGATGAAGATCGAAATACTCTTGCGCAGTGGGATGAGCAGGGCATTGTAGAACAGGTGCAGGTCAAGGACCCATTCACTAGTGATTGGGTTGACATGAGATTAGGTGTGGACACTAGCAACGCAGGTGGCGAAGTCACTTACAATAACCACCCGTTCCGTAATTGGTATTTCTCCTATGACATGAGTGACCAGCCAGAGGGAGATTACACCTTTGAGTTCCGTTCTTTTGACGGAATTGACTACTCACCAATCACAACCCGCACTATCAAACTCAATACTGAGCCACCAACCATTTGGGTGGATTCACCTGCTGATGGCACCATCATTGATGACGGAGTCGTCCACTTTGCGGGGCGAGCGAGTGATGCCTACAACGGTATCTTCGGCTCGGACATTGGTTCGGTATGGTTTGATGTAACTGGACCGAATGGATACTATACTAATTTCCAAAAGCCCGGCGGCCAATCTTGGTCGGCTGATTGGGATGTCGGGTGGTTAGATTCAGGCACATATGATGTGACGATTTGGGCTTCTGATTCGTCGTTCTGCATTCAAACACAAGGAGAATGTAATGCCGTGTCTCTGAGCCTGACCTTTGACAATGATAACGCCTTGCCGTGGGTTTCCTTGCTGAGTCCATTTGACGGGCAAACTATCACAGTGAGTGAGAATTCACTACTTTCTGGAGTTGCTAGAGATACCGATGGTCAGGTCACTAAGGTAGAAATCACTATTCTTGACATGCAGGTTCCAACTGAAGATGGCTATCTAGAACTGCCCGAAGGCCCACATAGCATTGTGACCAATTTGCAGACTAATGGCGGCTGGGCAGTAGAATGGGATACTAGATATCTCGTGCACAATTTCCACTATTTGGTGCAGGTGCGCTCGTTTGATGGTTTTGACTACAGCGATATTGCTCAGGCGGAGATTATCATTGATAACCCGCCTGATGCCGATAATCACCGACCAATTTTCAACAGCAGCAAATGGTCTGATATGTATCGGATTGGAGAGATTCTCATCTTCTGCGAGGACGGCAGTACAACTCAGGACCGCTGTGGTGAGGGTGCATATGTTGACTTAGCACAATTCTTCAGCGACGAAGATGGAGATGTATTATCTTACTATGTGTTGGATGATGAACAGATAGCATCAGACGACCTCTATGACGAGTTGATAATGGTTGATGCCAATGGTCGTGCCAACTACAATCCTCTCTTGATGTCATTCCACGACCCTGACATGGATGCGTGGGGATTAACGGGTGTGATTTTCTTCGCTATTGATGAGGATAGCAGTAGAGCATATTCCACACCAATTGACTTTGTCATCCAGCCAATTTCCTTCTCGTCGCAGAGAGTGGATGACGGCGCGATTTCGCAGGCAGCGATGGCAATGTTCAATGGTACTGGACGTCCGACAGAACTTGTCGTTGCAAAAACCGATACCGGGCTATTCATCAATTCCACAGAGGTTGGGGAAGACGGAACGTGGACACTTGGACTCCCCGGAAATCGCATGGACCGTGGTTACAATACCATCGTATTCGAGTATGGTGGCAATCAGATGCCTACCGGTGATAACAACGTGGTTATCGTCGGTTCGGTTGATGACGGCAGTTCAAGTTGGTTCGTTACCGTGCTCATCGCCTTGGCAGTAATCGTTGCGATTTTGGTAGCCGGCGGCGTATTCATGTATTTCTTCATTGAATTCGAGGAGGAAGAAGAAGAAGATGACCTTGAGGAGGAAATTGAAGAAGACCCTTACGCTTGGGCTAAGCAGTCACAGGAGGCCAGCACTGCCGGTGCTGTCGCAGGTCAAGTTGCTCAACAGCAGCAGACAGTCAATGTCGAAGTCACTCAAGTCCAGCAGGGTTACCCCGGCTGGCAATGGGATGCTGCAACCAACCAGTGGGTGCCAGATAACAAGTAGTGAACACTTCGGATTAGAGGTAATTCTCGCAGCCCCCACTACCATGAGTTTGAAAGGTAAGCCCACAATGCAAGAGATTCAGGGGTGCAGTTGTGGTTCATCTAAGACCGGGAGTTCAAGAACGCATTATGTTGCATCTGCGCGACTATGTGGATTACTCGGATTCAGTTGAAGTGCCGTTTGCGCTTTCACAAATGGGCATCGCAAACGCTGTTGCAATCGCCCGTTCAAATGTGCCAAGAGCGATTGCAGGATTGAAGGACTCGGATTTGCTGGTAGAAAGACAGGCGCACGTACGAGGGGTTAGCAGGAAGCGCAAGGCGTATTTCCTCACCGATTCGGGAGTAGTTCAGGCAGAGGATACTTGGAAATTACTCGCTGAAAGTCCGATTCGGCTTGTTGATAGTGAAGGTATTACTCATACAACCACGTTGGCTGGCTCAATTGAATTGGCCGACTTCAAGATGCGTCCGGTAGATGTATTGCGATATGTTGACGACAATGGAATGTTAGACCTGCGGATTCTGAACGAGGACCTGATATTGCGAGACCTTGCCAAGCACGTAGAGAAGCAGTTGGTTACTACGCTAGGAGATTTACCCCGCACCCGTTCTTTTTATGGTCGCGAGCAAGAGATTGAGAATATCGAGGCATTGCTTGATGCTCGCTCAACCTCGCTATTATTGCCGGGAATCGCTGGAATTGGTAAGACTGCGCTAGCCGGAAAAATAATTGAAATTTTTACCCATAAACGGAATTTGCTCTACCATCGGTGTCAGGACTGGGAGGGAAGCAGGGCATTCCTTGAGTCCTGTGCGGAATGGCTTTCGGCAATCGGGGATGATGAACTTGCAGATTACCTCTCAGGGACCGCAGTTCCACAGCCTGCTGTGGCGGTGAATATTTTGGTCAGAGCCTTGCAAGAAGTTCCTGCCCTCATCGTGATAGATGATTTACACAAGGTCAGCGATGAGGTATTATTCGCTGTTATTCGCGGTATATCTCAACGGATGAGCGAGATGGATGAGGTCGGTTTCGTGATGTTCAGCCGCTCATTCAGGCCTGTGGTTCCACTCAAAGACGCCGAAGGCAATATCTCAACATTAGTCATGCCTGTTGAAGGACTAGACCAGAAGTCTTGCCGATCATTGCTTACAGCAATACCCGAAATGGATACCCCTACCTTCTTACACATCTACACCTTGTCACGTGGCCATCCTTTGGTTTTACAATTGATTAACCGAGGTTCGGTTGGCAGCACATTCCACGAGACGCTGGAAAAGTTCGTTGAGCAGGAGATTTTCAGCAGACTGTCTGGTGCTGAAAAGAGTGTATTGGGTGCAATCGCAATCTATCGTGAACCAATGCCGCTCGAGGCGATTTCCAGTCACGGCGTCCAAACCGATGTATTGGATGATTTGGTTGAGAAAGGATTGGCTCGTCAGGCGGATAGTGAGACTTATGACGTGCACGACCTGATTCGTGAATTCCTATTGCGAACTCTTGACCAAAAGACTCGCCAACAGTTGCACTCTGCTGCCTGTGAATGGTATCGTGAGCATCATGAGCAGCCAGAAGAGCAAATTGAACAGATTTACCATCTGCTGAATAGTGGTGATACCGACTTGCTCGGTGAAGCCCTTGACTCCTATGGCCGGGAGTTGCTAAAGGGCGGTCACGTAGAGTTGATTGGCTTGCTTGAAGAACTTGATAGAGAGAGTTTCGCACCTCTCACTTGGGCAAATATCCTTGAGATCCGCGGTGATATTCTCGCTATGCGTGGAAAGTGGGCTGAGGCAGAGCAAGAATACGGTGAAGCGATGCCTATCGCTAGAGAGAATGGATCTAAAGACGGCGAGGCGCGTTTGCTTTCTTCTATCGCTGATATCGGTGTGCAACGAGGACAGTTAGACCAAGCGTTGGAGATGCATCGTCAGTCCCTAGAAATTTTCATTGAAATCGGTGATGCGATTGGTGCCGCTCGGACCTACAATAACATGGGTCATATTTTCCGGCATCGGAAAGATACACGCAGTGCGATGGAAGTCTATGGAAACGTCGAGGAGTTGCTGGAAAGCGAATCGGACCCCGATTTGTCCGCGGCTCGGATTAAGTTGGCAGCCGCATTCCTTGAAATGGGTGAGTTTGACCGAGCCCGAGAGCACGCGCTTGCCGCCTTTGATGAAACTGAAAAAAGCGGTAATATTTCTCTACACGCTCGTGCTAGAGCAGTACTTGGCAGGATGTATGCACAATCGGGTGACCCTGATTTGGCATTGCACCATTACTCAGAAGCATTGGAGCAGATGGCCGAGGAAACTGACCAACACTCTGCAGTTGAAGTCCGAATAATGCTTGGAGAGATATTGGTTGATGCTGGCCGTCCCGAAGATGCGACCGAGCACTATTTGGACGGTTTAGCGATGGCAGAAGCCAACGACCTTCGCCTGCTAATCGGCGAATTGTTGGCGCGACTTGGCGAAGCCGCACCTCAAAAGCACGAGCGAATGGACTACCTGCAAAGAGCGCTTACTGTATTCAGAGAACTGGGAGCAAAAGAGCGAATGCGAGAAGTGCAGAATTCGGTTCACAAATCCATCATGGGGCGTTAATCAGAAGTCTGGATGCTTATCTGTCACAATGACTTGTCCTGACTGTAATACAACCCAAATCACATCTACTCCGGCAAGGTCAATCGTGCCGCTGTGGGTAGTCGCTGCTGCCCCACTTATCGGTTGGCGGAACTGCTTAGTTCCACCTGCATCGGTGATGAATACCGCTTCATCATCAAGAATCAACTGAAGTTGCAAACTGCTAGCTATCGCTTGATGTAATTGCACCGGCTCGGAGTAGGACGAGCCTGCATCAATCCTAGCAGCCTCGTCCGCTCTTTCCACAGCAGCTGATAGCGAAAGCAGATTATCCTCCATCGCATTATCCATCCAGCGTTCCTGAGTTGCGACCTCAATATCCCAAATCCACAGGCTGAACGAGGTGAGGAATAGAATACCTAACAGGAATGTGAACACATAACCCATCTCAGTCGCGGCTGCACTCTCGTCGCCAACTAATCGCGTCTCTCGCCTAATCATCATGAATCACCTATTGTGGTTTTACTTGAGATAGATGAATATTGTAGATTGAACATAACTTCCCCGCCGCCAGCGTGGTAAACAATTTCCGACATTGATGGGTTTAGTTGCACCCAGCCAACATAATCATCCAACAGGTCCAATTGTCCCGGGAATGTCAACCAATCTGCTGAGAAGGTCAATTCTCTACTCGCTTCGCTAGCAACAGCGGCCCCATATGGGCCATCCCAGCCCATTCTGACCTGCCACGACTTGGTAGAGACTAATTGCACTCTATTTTCTAAAGTCAGAGATATTTCCATTGCGCCTCCTCCACTGACCGAATCTCTTGTCGGCATCAGCACGGGTATTGTTGCAGCCAAACGAGGACCGGGGCCTTCTCTAGTTGGAGGTGAGATGATGATATTCGGCTGATATTCAGGATGATTTGTTCCGACGAATCCTCCTCTGGTAGCGATTTCAAGATTTGATACACTCGAATCAAAAACATAGGCCAAGCGAGGCAGGTGCAAAGCCCAAGCCACGCCAAGTATTGCTTGCGGGTCATCTCCTACCTCACCCCGAATATGCATAGAGAATCCAAACGGGTGAGTTCCATCAATCCACGCAGATCTGACATCGTGACCTCGCAGATAAGAGACGTCCTGCCACGGTAGCAGCGCATCCATCCATCCCGATGCGTGCAGGTTGATGATGACACAACGGTCAGCGCCACCCTCCATCACTTCCACTTGCCCATCGTCTCCACTGACCACCCAGGCGCGTAGTGGACCCGCACCAGTTGATTTGGAGAATCCGAAGGAACCTGTGACTGTAGTTGCGAGTTGAATTGAAACTCCATCAACAGTCTGGGCGAACGTGCCACTCAATTGGTTGGAATCGGCGATTCCACCTGCGATAGTCCAGCCGCTGAGGAATGATGCTGGCTGCAATAGCAGGCTTACCTCACCGGTTGTCGGATTTGTTGCATCACCTCCGTTGGTTGGCACCTCAATATTCCAATCACCTCCGCTGGTTCGGCCAGTATCGCTCGCTGGAATGACATCCATGCTGCCCGGACGCCAGCCGTCTGCTGCCGCAGACGAGCCACCAACAGTCGTAGAATCGGTTAGCCAGTGAACTCTAATCGGCCCGTTAGCCTCAATCCAACTCGATGAATCCCCATCCCATCCGATGCGCAGTGAATCAAGAGCGGAGATGGACTGGTATAGTCCACTGATTCGTACCGTTACAGTATTTGCTTGAAGATTCTCAATTAGCAGGCTACCATCCATCGCCGGTGGAAGGTAGTTTTTACCGCTCCAAGAGCCTTGTTGGTCGGGCCAAGCAATACTGCCTGCCCCGCTACCGTCCAAATTGGCTGCACTGCCGGTAGCGATAATCATCCGCGCCGGCGAGGAGGTAGTGAGAGCAAACCTTTCGGGGGTTGCCGTAGAGATACTTCCGGTCCACGAATGGATGCTGGAAGATGCACTGGGTGGGTAGGAAGAAACGCTATGCTGCGACGAAGTGCCACTGCCTTTGGCAGTAGATATTTCCCAAGACACATCAAACGACTGTTCTGCTATCAGGTGGACCGTATGTTGCTCTGCAATCAGCGGAACAGTCCAAGCCCTGCCATATTCGTCAATAGATGGAGTATCGGGGGTAAGCAACATCGCTCCGCCGTCCCCACGCCAAGCGATGACTCTGACCGCTCTTTCACTGTGGATCCACGCCTCTCCTGCCGTATTGGAAATCCCTGACTGCATCCACACGCCACCATTTGGTATTTGGTAGGAGGTTTCTATTCCCTGCTCAAAACTAAGGTCATAAGGCCCTAATCCGGATTCAATGGAGGCATAGGAAGTCGCTGTAAGGGTCAAATTCGCTAATGGAATTCGGTAATGGGATAGTGCTTCCGCGCTGGCGCGTAGGTCGGTCATGCACATTACTTCAACTTCATTTTGTGGATATCTGATGCGGATTTCGTCATCCAAGTTTAGAGCCCCTTCGATTCGGAATTCACTATTCTGTTGTAGGGTGGCTGAATACCAAGTGCCGCCATGCAGCATGCTCCAGCCCAACAGGCCAGTATGCGGCTTAACATCCATATTTGCCTCATCACCGATAACTCCGGACTCTGACAGTCGTGTGGTTTCGGCGGCTAAATCTTCCATCTGAGCACCCATGTTTTGGCGCTCTACCGCTCCATGCAACTCGTCAATGAGCGGCATGATGGTAACCATCATTCCAGAGATGATGCTGAGAACTCCTGCGAATAGGAGAACGGTTGCGATGGTGGCAGACACCGCTTCTTCGTCTCGGTCACGTCGAATCAGGTCACCACCACCTGTTGTAGAATTACGTCCAAGTGGATGGTAGCATCGGTTGGGTGCAAGGTTATCCCTTCGCTGCCAGATAGGCGGCCATACGGTCCAAATCCAACGAATCCTTCGAGTGTACCCGAGACACGATTCAACTCAAAGTCCTCGTTCCAGTAGTGGAGATAGCGCGGCTCTCTTGTTGATTCGCCGGGGAACGCCATCTCAATTCTCAGGTTCCGAGCGGAATCATCAAAAAATGAGATTTGACCCAAACTGCTAATCTCGATCCGAGAAAATGCTGCGTTAATAGAATTGGTTGAATCTATGTTTAGCAGAACCAGGCTTACCCGGGAACTCCCGTCTAACATCTCATCAAAGCCGAGCCTGGGATAAGCCCTGACTTGCAGGGGTTGATTGGGAAGTTGCTCTACTCGTGCAGCATTGACCAAGTCAATGTTGAATGGTCCATCTTTCAGTGGTGTGGAAAGACGAATTCCATCCAAAACCACCTGCACCTGTCTGTGAATCACCTGCCCACTACCATCTTTCACTTCGATGCGGAACCAGTTTGCGAGGGAAATGCTGACCGAGTGCTCGCCCTCACCAGAAATGGTCCACGATTCGTTGGCGATTGCAGTAGTAACTTTCACACTGGCCGGAGTACCGTTTTGGGCGGTGACGCTGATAATTCCGGCATAAGTGACCACCACCACCCGGTCGGAGCCGGCCAAGTCTGCAGAAATCGTCCAAGTTTCTGCGCTGGTCAGCGGGACGATTGTATTGGCTAACTGCGATGATAGCATCACAATTCCGCTGCCCTCTGGTGCTTCCGAAGCGATGAGTACTCTATCGTTGAATTGTGTCGCAGCAACGCTTCCAGCCACCCATTCTCGGTTGTCTGTAAGGTCTTCGAGGAATGGTTGCATGACCAATACGACTCCGGCCATAACCGAGATTACCATCGCGAGTAGCATGGTTACTCCGATAATTTCTGAAACCGCCCTCAGGTCAGGCGGTTGGCGGGTGGAAGGTCCGGGGCGCACAGGGCGTAATGGGTGCGTCCGTTCTTATTGGTTCGCCATCACACCTCCTAACGGGAGGTGTCTGCAAACAATCACCTTTGAGGGGATTTACTTTGAATAATCCGCGCTGAAGCAGGCTGGGTGAGCACATGGCTGAACTCAGGACCAATCTGGGTGGATATTCGCAAGTCTCCGGACCAGTCCTCCAATCCGAAAAGCACCTCACTTTCTGCTATGTGGGGGGCATTATTTTTCTCTGAAAGATGACATAATACAATCGTCTCAACCTCGTCGGTGACAACCTCTGCCAGAATCTCTGCGACTTGGGTATTGGAAAGGTGGCCACCTCGCCCGGCAATTCGGGCTTTCAACGACGGTGGATAGGGGCCTAAAGCCAGCCGCTTCGCATCGTAATTTGCCTCGATGGAAATATGGCTACAACCGCGAAGGTGACCAAGCAATTCTTCGGTAGCTGAACCGAGGTCGGTTATCACCGCTCCTCGAGCCCCACGACGGTCACTGAAAATGAAGCCAACATTCTCGGCTCCGTCGTGCGGTATTGGCACCGGCAGCAATGAGATATCATCGCCAAATTGCAGTCGCTCCAGCGCATCAAAAATTTGACACTGATTGACCGGGTCCAACCCCATTCCTGCACAGGTGGTAAAGTTGGCATGAATGGTCGCTCCCCAGCGCTTTGAGAAGATGGCTGCACCCTGCCCGTGATCAGTATGATGATGGCTCATTACAATCGCGTCAATTTCAGTCGGTTTCACCCCAATTGTCGCCAGCCTTTTTTCCATTTGACGACCACTGAAACCGCAGTCTATCAGCACCTTGGATTCCTCGCCGGAGAGCAATGTGGCATTACCTCTACTACCAGTTCCGAGATGGGTTATCTCAAGCGCCATTGCAACCAGTCCGCATCCGCTCGACTACATACCTTGAATCAACCGCTTCAAGGCAGTCATTTCGGTGCGGTTTCCCCACCGTCTGACAAGTTCCGCAATATGTCACTGTCCGAACGGTGCTCCATCAGCATGATAAGCATATGAGAACGGAGAGAATGTGTGGGTCCACCCACAGGTGCTTCCATGCGTCGCAAGCAGACCGCTTTACTGCTTTCGCTTCTCATCATTGGCGGCATGGTATTCGTTTCCCAAATCCGACCGAATAGTGAGGTGGAATCCACTCATCCAGGCGACGCAACTGGGGGTGGGCCACCGATTACGGACTTCGACAAGGACGGTATGCCCGACCTGCATGAGGAGGCTTTCAGTGAGCCGATTATTTTGTCATTAGGCGACCGATCAAAGACGATAAATGGCCTTGATTGGCAGAATGGTTCTGACAATAGCAGCGATTTTGATTTGGACGGTTTAACCGCCTTGATGGAGTTTTGTTGGCCATATGATTTAGATTCCTGTTTTACCAGTAACCGCACAAGCCTGCCCGGAAAGCCTCCATCGTTGTCGGAAACTGGCCTCCGATGGTTCCTTGACCCGCGCATTGCCGATACAGATGGAGATGGGCTGCCCGATGGATATGAGGTAGCGATGTGCATGGGTGAGACCGGTTACCTGAATGAATCTCATGTGTGGAATTGCTTGGCCTTTGACCCGTTGAACTCCTCAGATGGTGACCTTGATTCTGATCGCTGTCCTGATTTGACTTTGGGCTGCGGGGATGGCTTTGATGTTGACCGCGATGGGGTGATAGAGCAGCACGAATTCTATACCAATGCTGAGGAGTATTCTTGGGGTGCGCCAGAAAACTGGACTACTGAATTTGATGGATTACGTTGGGGTGAACGGCCAACCGGTGCGGACGGTTGGTTAGGAACCGACCCGCTGCGTAACGATTCGGATTATTACCGATGGGTAGGAAATCGTGCCCTCGCGCAAACTCAGAAGGGCGACGGAATTGAAGATGGTTGGGAAGTTTTCTTTGGCTTAGACCCGCGCAACCGTAGCGATGCGATTCGTGACAATGACCTTGATGGCTGGGATTACAATCGCGATGGCGTGGTTTCCCCAGATACTTCTGGCGCGACCATCGCGCTTGGTGAGGCGTTTAGCAATCTTGAGGAATACCTCGTTTACCTTGACGACGGAAATTGGGTGACGGCTGGAGTCAAATCAGTATCACAAGGAATTGCTGGAGGGGAAGTCACCGCTTTGGATCAAGGTTCTTCCCCGAGTATATTACATCATGACGCCCACTCTTTATCAGCCGACGATGAGAATGATTTACTCTACGTCGGCACTCGCCGTGGAGTTACTTTGCTAGATGTGGCAGCAGGCACTTCCACCCATCTTAAATTGCCTGCTGGCGTTGACCTTTTGGACATGTATCGCTGGCAGCAAGGCAGTAACAATGGATTGCTTTTGCTTGCAACTACTGCCGGCCTTGCTACATACGCGCTGGATTCGAACGGAGGCATCCTAAATCAGGATGGAGACCCTGCATTGATTGATGAATATGAGATGGAAGCGGTGGAAATTATCGCGCCTCTGATGACCGGCTCAGGCTCGTTAGACCTAGTTGGAGCCGGCTCACAACAGATGACTTGGCGAATAACATTGGATGAGCAAGGCAGAATTGATTCGGTCGCCACTGTAGATCAATTGACTATGGCCCTGCAAACTCAGAATAATACCACCGTGCAAGCATTCGCTCATGCGGTGATACCGGGCGGAGGCACTCATCTTTTCGTCGCCACAAATCGTGGATTACTAATGGCAAATAGCACTGACCTTGCCGGCGGATTCCAGACAACTTGGATTTTTGATGTTACCAACGCTGACGATTACGTCGCTACTGCTGATATCTATGTTCCTGCCCACTCAGCTAACGTTCGTAGCCTAGTTGTTGATGGCCCGCGCGACGGCAATGGCGACATCACTTCTTCACAGGTTTTGTGGGTCGGAACTGCCGGCGGTGTGCATCAATTTGACTTACTTGTAGGGCCTAACGACCCACTTTCAGGATTTAGCCGAGATGGAATGCACCACCCGGGTGAAGACGCTGCGAATGACATCTATGACATTCTGCCACTTGGCTCAGAAGTTGTAATCGGCTCACAATGGGGAACTTGGGTGTTAGATGGTGACCACGGCTTTGTTTCTGGATTAGACATTGACCACACGCGTATACCCGGCAAGATTGCTGACCTCGCAATTCTTGACATTGAAGGCGAGGTCACTCTATTCGCAGGGCTTGACCCCGGCCGCTATGCCAATTCTATTCTCATTGACCCACTTTCCAACGATTCAGACGCGGATGGAATGCCAGATGGCTGGGAGTTCGCTTTTGGGTTGGACCCTACCGACCCATATGACCGGGACGATGACGCCGATGCTGATGGCGTCAACTTTGACCCGGATGTTGACGATTACTTTGACAGAAGTTGGACTAATCTTGATGAATTCCGCTACGTCGCCATCACCGATGACGGTTACAATAGCACCGACCCGCGCCTAGCGGATACGGATGGCGACGGATTGTACGACGGCGTTGAGTATTGGGGATTCTTCCTCGAAGAAACCAATTTCACTTGCTATTACCTCAACGACGAGTACGTTTGTGACGAAGATGTTGGCAACGCCGCTCGCCAAGTCTACATTGAAGGCTGGCAGAACTCTGGCTCAGGTGGCGGCACGGATTCTTCTACAGATCCTACCAACATTGATTCAGATGGCGATGGAATGCCTGATGGTTGGGAGATGGAATACCGGCGTTGGATTGGCTCCGAGTTCCACGGTGGTAATGAGTGGTCTTTGGACCCTAACGACCCAACTGATGCTCATGATGACGCCGATGGCGACGGTCTTGACAACCTCTGTGAGTACAAGTGGCAACTCGTTCTTGATGAAGCCCGCTTGAATGGACTTGCTAGTCATAACGAGAGCTCTGAAGCGGCGCAAAATTGGGTTTCAACTGACCCGAATTTGAAGGATTCAGATATGGATGGGCTTCCCGATGGCTGGGAAGCTCGTTACTCCTGCGTGTGGAGTATTCAGAATGTTGGCATCAACCCACTCAACGGTTCTGATGCATTCAACAACCCGGATGGTGACGGATATGACATTAACCATGATGGAGTTTTACAGCCGGGTGAGCAGTATAATAATTGGATGGAGTACTACATTTCAACACTAATAATGCTTGGAAATGTTAGCCAAGATGGTAGTGAGATGCCGATGGCTACCGACCTTTGGGATGCTTCTTGGATTAGTTCTGCCAACGAGCCTTTCGGCTTTACAGTCACCGGCGAAGTTCTCGCTGATACTCCCTCTGCACCATTTGATGACCGAGGAAGTAGCGACCCATTGAACCGTGATACTGACGGCGATGGGATGCCTGATGGCTGGGAAGTTTGGTTCGCGCGTTGGGATACTTTTGTTGAGAATTGGACCTTGAATCCAGTCAATGAGTTGGATGCTTCAGGAGACCCTGATGGCGATGGTATGACCAATTGGGAGGAATACAATAGCATTGATGCAAATAGGACTGAAACTGACCCTGAGAAGACTTCGCCGCAGTATTACGTCATTGTGGCACAGGGTCAAACGGTATTGCAGGTGTGGAATGCCGCTGGTAGTTTGATTTCCTTTGGTGCGTTTGTTAATGATGCGCAGGCCAATAGCAGTGGTTGGACCTGCGACCCAAATAATCCGGATTCTGATGGAGATGGAATGCTGGATGGAATTGAGGTTCTATTCACCCAATGGAATCAGACCGATGCGACTTGGACCCTGAATCCACTGGTTGCCGGTGATGGCCATTACGATTCTGATAAGGATGCCCTCACCGACCTGCAAGAACTCAATTTAGCAGTGCAAAATCCGTTGAACGGCGGCCTTGCACCGCCCGATGCTCCTAAGATGTGGGAGGAGGCGATTACGCTGAATCAAGGAGCAGCGACTGCGCGCGTTTACTCGATGTTATTCAACAAACAGGGACGCGCTCTGATCGCTTTGCAACAGTTCAGTGTATGGCAGCAGACCGGCATCGCTTTGCCGTTGTTACAGACCATCATCGGCATCACTGACCCGACTCAGAATGATACCGATGCTGATGGCATGATTGATGGATACGAGTATTGGTTCACCGAGTGGGATTTAGACGGAAACCGTTGGCAAATGAATCCACTCAGTGATGAGGACGTTGGCATTGACAGCGATAACGATTCTTGGGATTGTAATGGCGATGGAGTAATTGATGACAACGAGACCTATGATAATCTTAAGGAATATCAAGCGAGAATCTACGGTCGTTATGACCAGAGATTCACCATACCTGCTTCTTTCGGCTTAATTGACTATGGTGATGATGCAATAACCGCGTTCCAGCAGGAGAATCAGTTATCCTATGGAGAAGCACGCGGCGAACTTTACGACATGTTCGTCAGCAAAAACGTGATGAGTTCAGAAAGGATGTTGAAAATAAACGAAGCCTATTCGGATAATTGGAATCGGAGTTTGTTAGGTATCAGCGACCCAACCCACGCCGATAGCGACCAAGACGGGATGCCAGATGGCTGGGAATATTGCTATTCACGCTATATGGAGGTACAGCCGGTCAATACTTGGCGTTGGACCTTGAACCCAGTCAATCCACTTGATGTGGACTATGACCCAGATGAGGATGGTTGGTTTGACCGCACCTCATCTGACATACCTGCACAGCAAGGAACTTGGTCGCAGCGCATATTCACTCCCGGGCCGGTCGGTGATCAGATAAGCCCTGGTAACGGCCCGATATTCTTCACCAATATGCAGGAATGGGAGTGGGGAACTATACCAATTTCAAACGATAGCGATGGTGATTCGGTCAAGATGATTCATGTTGGGGTTGGCAATAACACCGCCTCTTATCACCGCGATTGGAATTTTTCCGATGGTCGCGAGGTGTACAAGTATGGAACTAATCCCGACGATAACGACACCGACGGCGATATGTTACCCGACTTCTACGAGTATGGAATTGGCTGGAATGAATCCAATGATAACTACTCGTCATATCGCCATGTCAGCGTGATTTGGGAGGATTTTGGCTCCACAAAGAAGCCGTTGAATGTAACGATTGGAGGCAGTGGGATTTTGTTCGCACGTCCGAATTTCAATTGGGTTTGGGCAACTTTTGACCCGAGGGATCCGGGTGATGCGGTCAATGACTACGACAATGATGGGGGTTGGGACTGCTCTGGGCCTACTTGCATTTACATTCCCTACAATAATTTCCAAGAGTTCTATGGCAATACCACTTTGACTAGCGCGACAAATGTGCGTAGCACTCCATTGCTCTACAATGGCCAGCAGATTACCGAATGGTGGCAGTTGCGTGCTTGGCTGCTGCATATCGCTCAACCCGATGATTTGCAAGTGAATTATTTCCGGATGTATCGGGTAAACAGCACTGATGATAGGTATGCTCACATCGTTGAGGACCACGATACCGATTATATGGTGCTGAACCCAAGTGATGACACCCATGTGGTAAAGGGTGACTGGACCGATGATTATGGACGTCGATTTGGCACCTACGATAAGTTCCCCGATATCGGCGATGGCGAATATGTCTGGGGCTGGTGGAATTTGGACATGGATGGTGACAATATCGCTGATGGAACCAACCCGCTTGATTTTGACACAGATGGGGATTGGCTGAATGATTGGTTCGAGATTGACGATGATATGCTCGACGGAATTCGTGGTAATGGCGGCTCGCCAATTCGCTACGATGACCGCACCACAACCGGGTGATAATTGACACCGGGATACGGCCCCTAAGGGCCTATTCCCGGTGAGGGGCGGATTGATAGTCTTACACGGAGGCCCGATACTGGGGCTGGAAGCGTTGAGCGAGCAAACTTCACGACTCGCCACGCCCCTTCTGTTGGTCATACTGATGGTGATGTCAGTTTTCCAGAGCATTCCAAATGGCTCAATTGATACTGAACAACTAGTCGCAGACCAGATTGCCGCTACCAGCGGCGGCACCCGCCATATCTACACATTCGCCGATGGCAGCAGCGAGGCCATCGCGCTGTATCAGATGGGAACTCCAGCGAGGAATGTCAAGGTCGCCATTCCCCTTGGTGCAGAAATTACCGCAGCAGAAGTCACCTTGTCAGGAGCGAGCGCAACCGGCTGGGCAAGCCACATTGACAACCTGCGTGATGATTGGGAGGATGGCACACCAATAGACGTTGACCAAAGGCAGAATCAACTGACTATAGCAATGGCCAATTCGGAGGAGTGGTTCATTCCACACGATTTGGATTCACAAAGTTCCTCATCCACCGCTTGGTATGACAATGGTTCATTCTCGATTCGTCAACCTCATACTACCAACGTGACAGAATCTAGGTTTTCCGCCCAAAGGACCCTCCAGTCGGGAACCGGCGCAACCTACAATGCAGCCGTTTTCAAGTATCGGGGCATGCTATTTGCCTCAACTTGGGATTCGAGCACAATTTCGAACTCGGTGAAGGTTCTGTACACCAATAATGCATCACAGATTACCACCCCACCAAATAACTCGCCACTGCGCCCCGATTTGGATTTCGGCAGTTGCATCGGCCCCACTCCACCAACCTCGTGGCAGAGTTATGGCTGGCGAGACTGGGCGGTTACAGATGATGAGAGAGTCTTAGGAATCCTTTCCAGTTATAGGGGTAGTAACGCTATTCAGAATCACCGAGTAGTTGAGTGGGATATCCGAGAACCATTGGCTTGGAAGTGCATCTCATCATACGATGTTAGCACCCAATCATATGGGGATTATACCGCAATATCCTACGATAGAACACGGGATAGCATTTGGATTAATCACAACGTACGAAAGACGTTGGTACAATACGAGTTCAATGGGGACGGCACCTTCACTCGTAATAGCACAGATTATTACACCTACTTCATGTCAACCGGGCAAGTTAGAGGGATGGCAGTTCACGGGCAGATGTTCTATTTCCGTTCGTATTTCTCTTGGAATAATGACCAACTTTCGGCCTATGCGATTACCGGAGATGTCGGTTCAACCCTCACTAAGCAGGCCGGCGTTGCTTCGATTTCTCAGAACGGCTACGGTTTGCAATATGATGGCCAGCGACTGATTACTTTGGATCACTATTCGTGGTCACAAGGCCAGCAATACCGTGAGTTTGGCAGTGGTATGACCTATCTCATCACGGCCACTCCCGGAACCAGCACTTGGGTCAGTGAGCCCATAGTGGTAGATTCGGAGGTAATTGCTGCAAACGTGGATGTATCATGGTCAACCACCGCAACCGGTGACCGGGTTGAATACTGGGTTTCCGCAGATAATGGAACCCATTGGGTGCCGGTAACAAATGATGAGACCGTGCACTTTGCATATCCGGGAGAGCAAGTACGCTGGAAAGTTCAGTTGGTTGGAACTACTGCAGTATCTTGGTGGGTCAATATTGAATATTCAACCGAATATACCTCGAGCGGTGAATGGCTTTCTCCGACATTAACAACCGGCACTCAGGTTGGCCATATGCGCGCCGAATGGGTCAGTGATGAGCCGGCCGGCACCGAAATCGGCATCATGGTGTCAAATGACGATGGAGTAAATTGGCTTTGGGCCCAAAATAATGTGGATATTGACTGGGGTAATCAGGTCGGGAATAAACTGGTGTATAACGTCGTTCTAAATTCCACCGATAATAGCATGACACCATCATTGGACTCCCTAATTATGCATTACGAGGAGGGTTATCCAAGCGCAGTTCGCCTTGACATCGGTGACGATGGCACCAACGAATATGTCGGTCAAGGAGGGTTGCAAGACCCCGTCGTCGTCTCAGGTCAAGCCCTAGTGGATGCACTGAATGACCACACTCCTCAGAATGGCATAGGCTCGGTAAACATCACCTTTGTAATCAAGGCTGGAAGCCCTGGAAGGGTTAGATTAACTGATTTGGATATCACCTACCGTTTCCGCACCCGAGTATTGGATGTTGGAATGGAAGGTGGTCTATTAGTTCCGGACGGAGAGTGGAGAGTATTGGTTACCCACATCGCGCTGGGTGATGATGCAACCATGTTGGACAAAGTAGATGTTGAATTGCTTTCTTCATATGACTCAAACCCGAAGATGCGATGGGAAGTTGGAGATTCATGTTCAGAAGCGAGTGATCCAGATGACTACATTATTTTTGATACGGGCAACTGCACTGCGGTTTTGGATGCTTCCAACGTGGTGAACGTGCGGATGCCAATGCAGGTAAACTGGATTTGGAATGATGAATCTTCTATGGAAGCGCGTCTATTCATTGATGATAATCTTGGCCAAGTTGTAGATGGATGGGTTACCGATTCCTTAGATTTGCGTATAGAGAACGACATTCAATTACTGGACCTCCGAGCAGTTGATGAATCTGGTAGGGAATTGATGAATTACGATTGGATGCGAGGTGGTCTTAACCTTACTTTTAGTGGCGGCATCGCCTTTGAAGACACTTCTCTCTCACCGAAGGCTGGGCATTTTTTCCTTGAGTTAACCGGCCAGAATCTAACTCAAGATGGGATCCCGATGGAAGAGGAGTATCCGTTCATGATTGAAGCTAATCCTGCACATGGACAGTATTACTTGACCTTACAAACCCCAATTCAATCCAGTCAAGGTGGAATGTTGTTCAGGATTAAGGCGGTTGGTATGCAGGCCGGATCCCATTACGTTAATCCAACCTTCAACACCGTTCGTATCGTATTAGATGGTAATAGTCCGCTCGCCATTTCAGCCACGCCTCTAGATGGTAGCGAGCAACATGCTGGACTGCAATCTGTTACCATAGTTGTGCAAGACAGCGTTGACCCACCGACTCAGATAACTCTTCATTATTGGGTTGAAGACCAAGATGACCTGAATTACAATCGTTTGGCGGACGGTGATGAGTATCGGACCGCCACTCTACGTTCTCCTGAGATACTCGGAGGTGGACTCAACATTTTCAACGGCATCATTGATGATTCTTGGAATAATCATGGGCAGATTGTCTCATTTTATGTCAGCGGTGAGGACCAACAGAACAACCAACTCGCAATGGGCGGAGGACCGGTATGCCCGGGTGGAGTTGTGGTTTGCGGATTTGGAGGCGGTGAACATCCACCTGATTGGGGGGCTGACATGTCAACTTACACCATTCGCGAGGAATTCCCCCCTGAGTTAGATAGCGACAATTCCAGTTTACTCGGCCACGATGACTCCACCCCACTTCATCCCGGTACTGCATATGTGGCTCGCCTAGTGTTGGTTGATGGTAATGGTGGGGATGACATCATGTCGGTCCACCTATCATTAACCGGTGACCTTGACGATGAACAGGCGTCTATTTTCGCTAATTTCACCACGCCCGCAGAAGGCCATCAGATGCATTTGGAGTCGGCGAGTACAGCGATTGCAGTATCCAACCTTTACTCATCCTATTCAACTGATTCAGCGAATCATACCTTGCTCATCCTCGACATTCGTTTCCAGTTGACTTGGTTATTTCCTGAAGAATTTGATACCGACGGGGAGCAAACCTATGTTCCAGTAGTAGAGGTAATTGATTGGCCGTGCGATGTTGACTCAATGGTGCCTTGTCACGAAGATAGGGGTGGATTAGGCTTTGATGAATGGAGTTTGGACAATGATTTACGATTTGACATGTCGCCCGGTCATTTCACAGCGATTGACTTGGCTACAGGACGCAACCTGTACCGACCGGGCGAAGACCCGGAACTGATTGCCGCCGGACAAGTGGTGCGGATAGGCGGCCGCATTCTATTCAGCGAAGATAACTCACCTGCCCCTGAAGGTGCCTTTGACATCGTCGTCGGGGATTTGGAGAGACAGTGGTCTGCCGTGCCAAGAGAAGGCGGGGATTTCACCCTAGACATATTGGTGCCAAATGTTCGTAGCGGTGGACTTGACATGTATGCATGGCTGGCTAATTTACCGGGCTTAGCCGACGATGAAACTCCCTCTCCACCGCGTATTCAACTGGTGGTTGATGGGACTCCACCCGAGATACGAGCAATCGGACCCACCGGGGATATTCGTCTCGACCAAGCGATGGGATTACCGGTTAGTTTGCACGTAGCAGATGAACACGGCTTTGACTCGGAGAGGGCGGCGGAAATCCATTGGATGATTAGAGCGGGAACCAGCGAAATCAGCCGAGGTAACAAGCAGTTCTCATCGGGATCTCCGGTCGGAACCGATTGGATGTGGGAGGGGACAATAGACCTGACGGATGCAGGCTCAATCGAGTTACTGCCCGGCTATTTGGTTGATGTTTGGATTACAGGATCCGATGAGGCTGGCAACCCATATTTAGCGAGTAATAACACCGAATCATCACCGTTGGCGACGTGGAGATTAGTTAGAGTCGGGCCAATGATTGACTTACGCTCTGATGATACCGATGTCAGTTGGTCGGACCCTTCACCTACTGGCGGAGAAAATGTCACCCTAATTGTTAGTGGATACAATCCGGGAACAGAGTCCGGAGAAGTAACTTTCATTCTGCTCGAGAATCATGATAACGGGCAATGGCTGAAAGTTTCAGATGTCAGTAGTGCGGTTCAAATTGATGCGGTTTCAGATTGGTCAGTAGGGATTGAAGTCCCGACCGAAGAAGTTGAAGTGAACCATGTCAGACGATTCCAACTGGTAGCAAGAGACGGCCATGTTGACATTGATTGGCTAACTATTGAGCCGCTTACCGTTGAGCCTAAGACCGCTCGTGATGGGGAGGCTTTGGGCGACCAAATTGAGTCTTCAACCGGATTATTCGTGCTCTATATCATCGCTCTTGCATCGCTCGCATTCGCGGTATCCATGATGGTAATGTATCGGAAGGAAAGGCAGCGCAACATGGATACTGAACTAGATATGCTCGACCAAGCAGACATCATTGACGACGAAGATTTCCCTCCACCTGAGGGGGGAATGGTGATGCCGCCAATGTCCGAGAAGAAGAATGAACTGCCACCGCCTCCTGCTCAATCCCCTGCCGCAACCGCTGCTAGGACGCCACCCCCTCCCTCACCTGCTGCCGGGACCACTCCGACTTCTCACAGCACAGCATCTGCTCCTAGCGATGTCCCGGCTCCTGCTTCCACCGCTGCCACGCCAATCGCTGCCGCCCAGCCCTCGGGTAATTTCAGCGATGATCAGTTACGAGATGCCGGCTGGTCACAGGCTCAAGTTGATGCATATAGGGCGCAAGAAGCGGTCAGCGAAGCGGTTGGCTCTCAGGTTGCCATGCAGTATAGTGAGACAGTAGTTAGAGCCGTGATGAAGAAATATGGCTTGACCAATAAAGAGAAATTCTTGCGCTATGCTGAGTTCTTTGACACAGATGGAAATAAGTATCTCAAACAGGATGAGCTGGAGAGTGCAGCTGCCGAAATCAAGAACTCTACTATGGATTGAGGTATTCCCATGACCGGGGAGCCAGATGAGGGAGATTTGCGTATTCCCTCTGTTTCGTCTGAATCCAGCGAAAAGATGGTTTTCTTGCAGGAGCAGATGGTGAATTTCCTGCGACAGTACCAGATGCCGGTTGTTGAGGTCAGTTTGGTGCTGGCAAAGTATACTCGTAGCCTAACCGAGGAACTTGAACGACACGCCGAGCAACACGGAGAGTCGGTGCCTGTAATTCTTCGAGAACCGTGGCCTTTGCTCGGGGTTGATGAGGAAGGAAATAAGTCCTCGTCGGATTTTGATTTAGGTCGTTTGCTTGACAATTTGGACGAAGATAGGATGGATATTTTTGACACAGTCCTCCGTACCGCAATTCATCAGCAAGAGTTGGTATTAGCCGATGCGTTGATGCAATTACGCCAATGGGAGCATCTTGCGCGCGGCCAACTTGCCGATGTGACTAGCCCGGGGCAATTGTATAGCCCGTTAGATGTGCCTGATGAATGGTAATCATAGCGCAGATAGGTGAATCCGGCGTGTATTTTCTGCTTCTGCCACGTTGAACATCGCGACTTGATATGCATCAATGACCGACCATCCCCAAAGGATTGGCCAGAGTAGAACCGAAAGCAGCAATGGAACTTGCAATAGTGTCCAATCAAACGCCTTTCTGTGATTCCTGTTGAAGTGCTGACCGAGGAATAAAAACGGAACTAGAGCGAGTGAAGCTGCGATTAATGGTCGGATAGAGCCCCAAGCACCTACGCCAGCAGTTAATTCGTGCCAAATAACCCTGAGAACACCGATGGGCGTGCGTAATTTTTCGTGTTCGGAAATGTCTTCTGCGACCTCTTTGACTCTCTCTCTCGCGCGCGCGGTTCGCGAGAGTTCCTCCTCCTCCATGCTTCACCCTGTGCTGTGACCGTTGTTGAATCCTGCCATCAGATGGCTGTAAAAAGGGTGTTCTACCCTATACTGCCCAGCCACCGGGTCGTGACGATACCTGCTGCCCTTTCTTGAGCAGTCTGCTCCACTGTGCTGCAACCACGAGGTCAAGCAATACGAGGGCCCATAGCACGGTATCAAAGGAAATTCCGGACCTCGTGGCAATATCTGTCACCGATGAGTAATGGCTAGCGACCAATGCGGTCAAAACTGCCGCGACAATCATCGTACGAACCCTACGATGTCTCGCCTTAGTTGACTGTTCGGCGAATGATGCAGGCAGAGTCTTCATGCTGAGAACGGCCCGCAACCATAGCGGTAACAACCGGCGAAAGTCATTGAGTGACTGACTGCAAATCCACAGTCCTGCACCTGAGATTAGCAATACCAACGACCAGCCATCAATTACCCATGCAGAAGCATCGGCGAGAAACAGACCTGTAATGATTGCAGTAATACCCGCCATGTAGGTCATGGCATCAGCAAGAATGAGGAGGCCATCGGCTGTACCCTCGCCCTTGTGGTCATGGAAGTGTTGCAGCGTGTGCAGATGCGCGACCCGTTCCAACTCGTAATCGTTCACGCTACCTATTTCGGTGTTATGCCCCATAAGCATATGTCAGGGGGTCTCGGGGTCCCCTCCGATATCTCGGGTGAAGCCATGGTGAGGAAGGTGCTGATTACGGGTTTCGAGGTCTTCGGTCCTCACCAGACTAACATTTCGGAGCAGATGGTATCACGACTGTGTGGAGGCGCCAAACATCCTCAAAATCGTCAAGGGCTCGTTCTGAGCGTGGATGAGCTTGGCTCCCACATGGTTGCAGAGATACTCGCATCCCGACTTGAGGCAGATGAGTTACCGGAGGCAGTGGTGATGCTTGGTCTACAAGAGAGAGCGGATAAAATCCATATCGAGAGACGAGCCAACAACCACGCCGAGTTTCGTATTCCTGATAACAGCGGTAGGGTTGTGGAGGGGCCGTTAATTGAAGGAGCGAGCAGTTATCTTGCTTCAACGGCACCGCTTCATGCACTTGAGGAACTTTGTTCGCGCGAGCAGCATATGAGGATGAGTGACGATTGCGGCTCTTACGTTTGCAATGAGACGTATTTTCGGACCCTTGAGTTTCTGTATCGAGAAATGCCTTCGCTGCCCACAGTATTCGTTCATTTACCTAGTGAGAGTGTTTTGCCGGCTAATGTTATTGAGCAAGTCTTGGAGAAAATAATCGGTGTGATGACTTCAGTCCAGTGATTCCTCATCCTTATTGATGGTCGGTCGACCCTTTGCGTCAAACCATTCACCCGGGCTTCCATCAGTATGCATTCTTTTGTCATCTGCCACGCTTCGTGGTATTAAGTCCCGGCCGGAATGCCATGTTACGTCCTCTAACCACTCCGCTAAGCCTTCACCCTCCATCTCAATTCGTATCGAGCCGGCATTTTCACCTTCGTCGGGTAGGGTGAAGGAGACTTTCCCAGCCGATGCCGCTTGCAGTGAAAGCAAAAACCAAGCGGCATCCCCGCGCAAGTTTTGACTCATCACATCAAGCGCGGTATCAAGAATCCGTTGTTTCCCAATTTGCTCAAGTAGTCTGTCGGGAGCACAACCTTCGCAACTTACCCGTAGAGAGTTTCGTTTCACCGGAAACGTCTCATCATCAGGTAATTTAGGCTCAGCCACCCAATCGGGGAATAGTTTTTGTACAGCCGCAGCGACTTTTTGCGGCGAATCCTGCGGCTCTACCCTGGTGGAAACCAATAGACGGGGAGAGTTCACTTTCGCCATTGTGACCAACGGCTAATACCGACCTTCATTGCTTCTTCGGGCCGGTAACCTTGAGGGAGTACTAGTGAGGAGCAGCAGTGGGGAAGCTAGATGGATGGTGCAGCAACTGTGGTCACTGTGATTCCGACTTGGCAGGAATCCGAGCATATTGAACGCTGTCTGCGCAGCCTAATGCAACAAACCCATCCCGCACACGCGCACCGTATTCTAGTGATGGATGGCGGCTCTACCGATGGTACGGTAGAAATCGTAGAAAATTTGGCCAGCGAGTCGTCCCAAGCCGATGGCCCACGTATTGAATTGCATCACAACCAGTTACGCTTCGTACCCCACGCCCGCAACCTGGCTATGGGACTCATGGGTGATGACGTTGAATTTGTTCTCGAGATGATTGGGCATGCATGGGTGCCATCAGACCATCTTGAAGTTCGGATCCGAAGATTGCTTGAAATCGAAAAAAATACCGGAGATAGGCTGGGTGGGCTCGGTTGTTTGGTTTTGGAGAGCGACCAGCCAATGGAACAAGTGGAATCTTGGGTGGAAGCAACCTTGGCCTCACCTTTGGGCGGCTCGGGACAATTTGCCCGCTTCAAGCAGGACGGCCCAACAAAAATCCCACCATTTGTACTATATCGGCAAGATGCACTGCTACAAGCGGGTGGTTGGAACGAGGCTTTCATCACCACTCAAGATAGTGAACTGAATTTACGAATTATCCAGATGGGGAGGCCGATGTGGCGGACCAAAGACACCTATATTCGGATGGCGAAGCGCAAGACAATCGGGCAATGGTGGAGGCTTGGCCATCGCTATGGGTTTTGGAGAATGAAGCATCTTGTCAACGCGCAAAGTCGCGCTAGAATCGGGGAGTTTCTGCCTTGGTTTGGCCTTGCTTTGGTACTCGGACTTGCGATTGACGGTCAATCCCTTGAAATTGGACCTTTGGCAATTCCATGGGTGTTAATGCCCATTTTTGCATATTTAGCGACCATTACCGGCGTTGGTATCAATGAGGCGTATCGGGTAAAGAATTGGTCGTTGTCTTATGGTGTCCCCTTAATGCTATTATTGTTGCATATTTCGTTCAGTATTGGCTTACTTGACGGACTGATTCGTGAGGGTAAGCCACCTCAGGACCGTGTTGTTTCCCGCGGGGACGCATGAGGGATGCGTTGAAATCCGAACCGCCGCTGTTTGGACGACATGGCGGAAGGTAAGAACGAGATTTCGTCTTGGTTTCTGCTGGCAACTCCGCTGGTAATCTTCGGTGCTTTGCACCAATTGATACCGGCGATTGGCGAGCGATTGCTCAACAATGCGCTCAGTATTGTAGTGTATTATTTCGTCGCACTTTTCATCGGAGTAGTCCTATTCCGTAACGCCCGTATCGTGCGCGACCACGAGTGGTTTCGACGCAAGAATATCAAATCCCTGCAAAAGGCCTACGCCGCCGAGGACCGCGGCGTCTGGGCTAAGGCAGACCTTACGATGACTCAGATGGAGACCGAGGCGGCCTCGGTTGAGGTTGGCAACCTTTCCCGTAAGGCATTACAACGTCTTGAAGGTAGTGTAGGTGAGATGATTTCAGAGAAATCTACCGGCGAAATAGTCCGCGACGATGATACCGAGGAGGTTCACCTATTGTTGGACGTTGAACATGTGCGCCGTTCGATGACGCGAGTAACCGGCGAGTCCGAGCCGGTTGAATCGGTTCAGGGCGTAACCGTTGAGCAGGAGGAGTCGCCTGGTATCATCAGCGGCGTGCTCGACCGGGTCAAGGATATGCAGGATTCTGCTGTGCAGGCGAAGGTCGCGGAGATTTCCTCCTCGCCCGAGCCGGCGGTAGCAAGCCCATCAGAGCCTGAGCCGGCCGCTCCGGTCGAGCCGGCTTCGGGTTTTGCCGGTAAATCAACCGAAGATGATTGGTATGCGCGTGAGGTCGCTATGGCTGGCACTACCACCGCCAGCATCGCTCAAGTCGGCGATGGCGCAAACCGTTGTGCTGCCTGCGGCAATTCAAATGCTAGCGATGAGAGTTATTGCGTTCATTGTGGTACCAAGTTGTGAACTTGATTCACACGTCGGGTTCATAGATGAGAGGCGGTAGGCCGCGACATCGGCGGTGATGTGATGGCTGACAAGAGAGACTACTACGAAGTTCTCGGCATCAACAAAAAATCATCCGACGCCGATATTAAACGCGCTTTCCGCTCCCAAGCTCGCCGTTATCACCCTGACAAGAATCCCGATGACGACGATTCAGAAAGGGTATTCAAAGAAGTACAGGAAGCCTATGCAGTTCTTTCGAATGAGGAACAACGCCAGCAATACGACATGTTTGGCCACGACCGTCCGGGTGGATCACCGTTTGGACCCTCTGGATTTGAAGGAGTCAACATTTCGCTGGATGACCTATTCGGTGGTGGATTTGAGTCAGTCTTCTCACAGATGTTCGGTGGCGGTCACGGCAGAAGGCGTCGGACTCGCCGTGGCTCCGACGTATTGGTCCGCCAGCAAGTGACCCTGAAACAGGTTTACGACCAAGAGGAAATTGACCTCAATTTGGTATTGACCGAATCTTGCGAACAATGCGGTGGTAGTGGGGCCGCAACCCCTGAAGATGTGGTTACTTGCGAAAGTTGTGCTGGCCAAGGCCGAATAACTCAGCAAGCTCGGGTGGGGCCATTTGTGCAGCAGGTAATCAATGACTGCCGGCGGTGCAGTGGATTGGGCTCAACCATAGATAATCCCTGTAAATCCTGCAATGGAGAGGGCCGCGAACAGAACGATAGAATTGTTCGGCTTTCAATTCCGATTGGGGCTGAGAGCGGTACACGATTGCGCTTGCGCGGTAGAGGTGAGCCAGCACTGCGAGGCGGAATAAGTGGTGATTTATTCGTTGAGTTGCAGGTTGAATCACATGAATGGTTTGAGAGAGATGGTCCAGACCTTTTGATGGCGTTGCCTCTTGGTTATCCTGAATTGATGCTCGGAGCAACGGTATCACTACCGCATTTTGATGGCAAGCCTCTGGAAATCAATATTCCAGCCGGCTCACGACCCGGCGATACCATCAGTGTGAAGAATAGGGGAATGCAGAAGCGGAGAGGTCGTGGTAGAGGTTCCGTAACCGTGCTGTTGAAGATGTATACTCCAACAAAAGTCAGCAAATCAATGCAAGCTACACTGAAATCTATGCAGAATGAGTTTGGACTTTCTAATGACGATGTTGAGGATGCGGTACGAAAGGAAGCAAATGAGCGGCGTCGGTGAGTCACTCTTCTTCATCGTTCATCAACAACGCCCGCGCGGGAACCGCTGCTAATGGAACATCATCCACCAGTCCAGAAAGATGTAGTTCCAACGACTTAGCCTCACCTTGCAATCGGAGGTGTAGGAAGGTCGTAGAGTTGCGTTTCAAGGTGCCGAGGAAAATTTCATCGCCATCAAACAACTTGCTTGGAGACACCTCTGCAATTTTCCATTCGGGTCCATTTGACACCTCAAATCGAAGCGCAGCCAACTTCCACGGTTGCTTTGACACATGTATTCCGACCACAATTGAATTCACCTCCATCTTCCACGCTTTCAGGGTCATTGCCTCGGTGTGATGACTTAGCAAAGCAGCTCCCATCTCGGCCTCTATCGCCGTCCATTGAACATCTGCAAGCATCGCCAAAGCATCGTTGACCAGCGACTCATCAATGTCCTTTGTAGAGAGCAACTCAGCCAGTCGATCCCGCAGTCGCTGTAATCTCCATCGTTCATGGCCCTGAATTTCCCTTTCGGCGGTAATTTTCTTCCGATTCCACAATACCCAAGCAAAGGGTGCAAGCAACACAACACCAATGATGATGTAGAAGTTGGTGAAAAGATAAGCCATATCTTGCCAATCGTTCGGGTCTATTGGCACATTTTCCTGCGGTGTGACATTCAATGCTTGTATGGTGACGGAATAAGTTGCTGATGTTGCACCTGCGAGTTCTACCACCACAAAATGATGGCCGGGGGTGACCTCAGCACCGGCGGTATCGGCTGCGGCAATCACTTCTCTTGGATATAGGGTGCCGTTTTCGTTCTCCCAACGTTGCACCTGCACCTCTACCCCCTCGCTGTTGATTGAAGCAATCAGGCGATGCACCTCCCAACTCTCACCAACGATGGTGATGGGATAGACATCACGAGGATCGCTCCCCGACAGATGGCCAGAGAACATTAGTTGATTCTCGGTAATCAGTATTGGCACACCTCTTGGCTGATAGGGTGAGTCAACGTCAAGATATGGCTGATTTGGGCGGTCTTGTCTACAGCCTTCATCCACTCCTTCCAGCGGGTCCACATATACCCACCATTGACCCTCACCGCTTGCGGTAATATTGATAGTCAATTCCACTACCATCTCGCAGGAATCGGGCGACATGGTTTGGAATGTCATCTCGCTGTATCCCCCGTTCATCGGCACGTCTTCTATCACATCGCCGGTGGCGAATCTGGCTGTTTGGGTCATAGTGAATTGTACATCACCTATAGATTGCCACTGCAGATGCATTTGCCCCCCGCCCCCGACGGTGAAAGAGACTTCATCTCCGCCATCTGAACTATGCAGATGCCCACCCATCACTCCTGCTGGTGGGTCAGTTACGGGACTACCTGCCCCGGAGACGGCTAGGTTTAGGCTACTACCGGCTTCATCTGGTTGGTCTACATGAGTGCTGACCGATAATTCGTAAGGCGAAAGCACATTTCCGCCAAGCCCACTCAAGCGCAGGTAAATCGGGTCATCAGGATGACTGCTCAGAAAAATCGGCGCTTCAATGTCATGGCCAGTAGTTGCATTCAGGTCTTCAAGGAACAATAGTTGCGGGGCGGTGCCTACACTCCATGCCTCCAATCGTATCGGTTCTGATCGCTTACTCACCCTTATCGAGTGAACTGCATCTGCAAGATTTGGCAGACCAATCACATCGGTATCATTCTCATCGGAAAGCGCGCCGACCCATCGCTGTGCCAACGCGTCAATCATTCCGGGCAGGTATGCTCCACAGTGGATGTGAGTTTGGCAGCCTTGAGCAGACATTGACCTCCATTCACTCAAATTATCTTCTGCTGTAGGTAACTGATTCTTCAGGTCCTCAATCTGTCCTTCATCAGTCAACCATTCCCCCGCTTGCGCTCTTGGCAGCACCGATTGGGTCCACAACCAAAGTGTGTGGTCTTCTGAATCGGTCCGAGAGAGATTCAGATATGCAACTCCCGTCGAGGCTATTCCCCGCACCGATAGATGGAATCTGCCAGAATCATTCCAAACCGTGCCTTCCGCATCAGAAAATGACAGTTCTAAGTTGACACAATCGGTTTCCATCTGACAATTTACATCAAACCAAAAAGCACCGCCGACCAACTGATGACCGATGGATAGTGACCCACCGGCTGTTAACGAGAAGTTGCCTTGCTCACCATAGCCGTGATCGGCTTGCGCAGGGGGCAGTTGTAAGGGGGAGAAGAGTAGCATAATGGCCAAGATGCTGATAACACCACGACTACGCATGGCCGGGCCTTTCAGCCACCCCCTTTAGAATCATTCAAGGCAAGTGTGTGGACCCACATGGACATGCAGGAGGCTTTCCTCGCTCGTACGGTGATGGCACGCGTGCGTCACGCACGGGTATTTGGTATCGGGGACCGTGCTGCTCCCTCTGCATACACTCCTGCATTGGTTGTAACTGAGGCTGACTTATCCAATATCGGCGATGCATTGAGCGTTGATATTGCCCCATTGCTAGCTGCGCATGATTCCACCAGTCTGCCTGCGAAGGTTTCCGTGGTGGCTCGTGGAGCGTGGGCTCCACCATTTGGCAAGGACGACATTCCGGAGTGGACAGCGAACGAAGGTCATACCTTGCCTCCATCTCTTGATGATGCAGACTCAGGAATGGGCCAAAGTACCGGCTCCTTGCTGCCAATCACTTGGCAGCGTTTGGTGCACGATGTTGCTCTAACAGACCCGGAGTTGTCACCGCAGGTCATCATTGTGCAGGATGCTCTGCAAATTGCAAATCATCCCGGCCGGCTGGTGCAGGCATTACGGATGATTCGCGAACGATTTCCCGGTGCATTACTGTGGGCGTCGGGAATCGGTGGACCGGATAACGTCGCAGTTCTCGCATGGTTTGGAGTAGACCTATTCGACCTCGCTCGCTCAAGGCAGGCTGCCGCGCGCGGACTATTGTTGAGTAGCGAAGGTCCGCGCAATATTTCCGAAGAATTAGGTGAGAGTAGTGATATGGCTGCCCAAATCATAGAATGGCGCCGCTCGTTGGCCGCCACTCGTACCGCCATCAGAGACGGCACCCTGCGAGAGTTGGTAGAAAAGCAGTCTCTTAACAGCCCTAAATTGGTAGAACATCTGCGTCGTCACGACTCAATGTTGTCCGCATCCAACGCTCCACTCGCGATGCATGTTGCCTCATCTCAACGATTCCGATGTCATTCCCCGGTCAGCCGCCAAGACCCATTGGTTGCAGATTGGATAGCTAGAATCCGAGATGAATATACTCCGCCTGAATTGCAAAGTCAAGTCTTGGTATTGCTACCTTGTTCGGGTCGCAAACCATATTCCTCAAGCCAAAGTCACCGATACTTTCGCTTCGCGATTCGGAACCGTGCGGTGCATCAGGTGATGGTAACCTCTCCACTTGGCCTTGTTCCAAGAGAGTTGGAGTGTCTGTGGCCTGCCGCCCACTACGACGTGCCAGTTACTGGGGATTGGGATTCGGATGAATTGGCAACCATCCGAAGTCTGGTCAAGTCATTGGTTGCGCGAGCAGGTTACTCTATTGTCATCAACCATTCGGGAATACAACTTGACGAAGATGAACTCACAATCCCAGTCATCAATACGCGTAAGTCCGACGAAGGTGCCTCATCTAAGGCCGGCTGCGCATCCCTCAGTGCGGCGGTTGAAGAAGCCGTTGAGAAGTTTGGAGTTGCGGGAATCTCTGAGAAACACCTTCTCGCTTTGCAGATGGCTTCCACCTCCCGTTGGTTATTCGGCACGGATGAATGGATGTCTGGTCTGCGAATAGGCGGTCGGCCCCCGCGTTGGCTCATCCTTGAAGGTAAGCAACAGATGGCACAGTGGCATCCTCACTCCGGTAGGTTCGCCTTTGCAAAAGCGGCACTGCCTCGACTAAATGAGACCGAGACTCTGCGCACGGCTACGATTGGTGGAGATGCGCCATGGAAAGGGGATATTTTCCAACAAATGGTAGTATCCTATGACACGGAAATCCGTGTCGGTGAGGAGATTCTCATCAAGCGAGATGGTGAACTTCTCGGTTCTGCCAGAGCAAGTGCGGCCGGTTGGGAGTGGGCAGGAAGCCCAGGGCGATTGGCCAAGAGTCAACACCGGCTTTGAGTAGTTTTTTCGGTTTTTTTCGGTTTTCCTTCCGATGAACATCAAGGACGGGTGTTAAATACCGCCCTACAGGCGGTAAGAAATATGGCCGAAACAAGCCGTATGAGCCTGAATGTTTGCCGCAGCGTAGTTTTGATTATGCTCCTTGCAAGTCTAACCCCACTGATAGCACCAGTTATGGAGACGGTGACAGATAACACAGAACCGACCCAATTGCCGATTACCGAACTCAAACTGCGCGATGCTACCCTAACCGGTGCACGAGCCCCCTGTCCAACGGTGCAAACCGATGGAGGAACGGCTGGTGATGCCGGCAATACCACTGCTACTGCAAAGTCACAGGGCAGCGATCCGACTGTACTCGACTTGGACGGATGCATCGACACCTCAGATACCGAAGATTGGTATGGACTCCAAATCTCTGCAAACAAGGATGTTGTCGTTATTCTTCGTGACTTTGGCGATGGGACTACGATTGATTTTGACCTAGTGGTTTCTGATAGCACTGGTGGCAATCAACAGACTGGCACTGGATACGTCGGCCTTTCGTTGACTTATGCAACCTCCGAGCGAGTGGAGTTCACCACGAATGCCAGCAATGCGGGAATGCACTACATTCAGATTTGGCAGTACAACGGTGATGGTAGTTACAAATTGGATTTTTGGGTCAACAACTCGGTGCCAAAGCCTGATTTGAGCGTGAACAACATCACTGGTCCGGCGACTGCAATGGCTGGTGACACGGTCAATGTGACCTATACCGTCGATAACTTCGGACCTGGAGAATTGAACAGCACAAATCAGTATGATGTTGTTTTCATTCTCTCGCAAGATACCACCTATGATTGGAGTGACACCATTGTCGACTCACAGATTTCTGGCCCTCAACTGACTGCAGGAACCAGTCAGACGGTGACCTCCTCGGTGGTTATTCCTTCAGAGATGGATAGTGATGACTACTATTGGATTGTATGGCCAGATGGCTGGGGCAACGTTACAGAAGCTGATGAATTGAACAATAACAACGCTAGCGTGAATCTAATGACAATCACAGCGATGCCTTGCGCCGTTATTGATGATGCAAACACAGGAGCCGATATCGGTGAGGTCGAAGCAGATGCACACGACCTTGGCAACGGTTTCTCCGGTATCATCACCGGTTGTGTTTCTGGAGATGACAAGGGCGACTTGTACAAACTCTCAATGGAGCGAGGGCAAAACATCACTGCCGTTCTTACGGCTGACAACTGGGATACTGATATCGATCTCGATTTGTGGAACTCCTCATCTCCGGACATTGATTCCAGTTTTTCTCCCAACAGCAATGAGACTGTGAGCACCTCTGGTACTGATGCCGATGGTGCTGCAGACACGTATTTCATCAACGTC
>Ga0066376_10000039_pt1 | contig 90140 bp, 89 predicted proteins | sample Knorr_S15_td_Bot_FD_77009 | JGI IMG/M metagenome (GOLD analysis project Ga0066376, IMG submission 77009) | Marine microbial communities from Southern Atlantic Ocean transect - Knorr_S15_td_Bottom_ad_5009_LV_A | ecosystem: Environmental > Aquatic > Marine > Oceanic | place: Southern Atlantic...
AGTAGGCGGCGCCGGCTTCGGCCACCCCGCGACGATTGTGCATTACATTCTGCGAATGTCCGGACCGCAGTTCATCTACCACATGCATCGTCTCTCGAAGATCGTCCCGCCGAGGCGGGAGATCCTCAAGGACATCAACCTCTCTTTCTACCCCACCGCCAAGATCGGCGTGGTCGGGCCGAACGGAGCGGGCAAGAGCTCATTGCTCCGTATCATGGCGGGCCTCGACACCGATTTTCTCGGAGAGGCGTGGGCCGCGAAGGGCACTCGGATCGGGTATCTCGCCCAGGAGCCCGAGCTGGATGCTTCTCTCGATGTGAAGGGGAACGTCGAGCTCGCTGTCGCCGAGACACGTGGACTCCTCACCGCCTTCGAGGCGGTGAACCTCAAGTTCGGCGAGATATCGAGCGACGAGGAAATGAACGCGCTCATCGACGAGCAGGCGAAGCTCCAAGACAGGATCGACGCCACAGGGGCCTGGGAGTTGGACCGCAAGATCGAGATCGCGATGGACGCCCTTCGGCTCCCGCCAGGCGACGCCGACGTCACGATCCTATCCGGAGGCGAGCGACGCCGGGTAGCGTTGTGTCGAGTCCTGCTCGAGCAGCCCGATATGCTCCTGTTGGACGAGCCGACGAATCACCTCGATGCCGAGTCGGTCGCTTGGCTCGAGCACCACCTATCCGACTTTCCAGGCACCATCGTGGCGATCACGCACGATCGGTACTTCTTGGACAACGTCGCGCAGTGGATCCTCGAGCTCGATCGAGGTCAAGGCATCCCCTGGGAGGGCAACTACTCGTCCTGGCTCGAGCAGAAGCGGGAGCGCCTGCGCGTCCAGGAGAAGCAGGAGTCGTCGCGGCAGAGAACATTGGGACGTGAGCTAGAGTGGATCCGGATGTCCCCGCGAGCGCGACAGGCGAAGGGCAAGGCCCGCCTCAATGCCTACGAGGACCTCCTGGCGAGCGACGAGCGTGAACAGGTTCGCACGGCGGAGATCCTCATCCCGAAGGGACCCCGTCTCGGCAAGACCGTGATCCACGCAGAAAACGTCTCGAAGGGCTTTTCGGACCAACTCCTAATCGACCGTCTGTCGTTCGACGTTCCCCCTGGGGCCATCGTCGGCATCATCGGTGGCAACGGCGCGGGCAAGACGACCCTCTTTCGCATGATCGTGGGAGACGAGGAGCCCGACTCCGGTACGCTCGAGATCGGGCAGACCGTCGAACTCGCCTACGTGGGCCAGTCACGCGAGGACCTGGACGGCGACAAGACCGTCTATGAGGAGGTCAGCGCTGGTCATGACATTCTGTACTTCGGAAGGGCCGAAGTGAATGCCCGCGCTTACCTGTCGTGGTTCAACTTCCGCGGTGCGGACCAGCAGAAGAAGGTCGGCCTTCTGTCCGGTGGAGAACGAAACCGGCTCCAACTCGCCAAGCTGTTGAAGGCCGGCGGCAATGTGATGTTGTTGGACGAGCCGACGAACGATCTGGATGTGGACACGCTGCGGGCCCTCGAGAACGCCATCCTCGACTTCGCCGGGTGCGTCCTGGTCATCTCGCACGACCGTTGGTTCCTCGACCGGGTCTCAACGCACATTCTCGCGTTTGAAGGAGACTCGAGGACGTTCTGGTTCGAAGGCAACTACGCCGAGTACGAAGAGGACAGGAAGCGGCGGCTCGGCGACGAAGCGACTCAGCCCCACCGCCTCAAGTACCGAAAACTGGTGCGAGAGTAGTCGCCACTCTTCGCGGCCGATTTTGATTTTGAATGACACCGGTCGGATCCGGCACGTATTATGAGGCTTACACCTAGCTGCTAGTGACGCATCGTGATCGAAGACCTAGACGACACCGTCGATGACATCAGGACACCGGAGGACCGCGCACGCCTCCGTCACGTGTACGTGCTGGATCTTCAAACACGCAGCGTAGTGGCGACGGTGACTGGCGTCGGACACGACCCCTATGCACTGGCGGTCGTAGTGCGGTGAAGATGTCGGCGCCCTCACCTAGTTCCTACGTCCTTCCGAAATGCTCCATAATGGCGGCCGCGTACTTGATGCCCTGAAGGTACTTATCCACGTGGATGTTCTCGTCAGGGGCGTGGAGGTTCGCGCCCGGGTTGGCAAAGCCCGTCAGGACGCACGGGATCCAAACGTGGCGCAGGATCGCGCCCTCGGCGGAGACGCCGTTCACTACTGGGAGTTCGCCGTAGACCTCCGTGGCGGCTGCGATGATCGCCTGGCTGATATCCTCCTTCACCGAGATCTTGTAGGGTGGCTCGGCACCATCGAAGGCGTTGACCTCGATATGGCCGAAACCATGCTTCTCGAGGTGCGCCTTCAGCTTCTGGATCGCCGCCGCGGGCTGGATGTTGGGTATCAGCCTGAAATCCAACCGGACCCGGGCCTCGTTGGGGATTATGGTCTTCGTACCTGGGCCGTTGTATCCGGCGACGATGCCCTGGATGTTGGCCGTGGGTTCGTAGGCACGGGCGCGGATCGCGTCCACGCCGTCCCGCCCGAGGGCGAACTCGGAGATGCCCCACTCCTCCTTCAGGGCGTTCAGGTCGACCCGCGCCGCCTTGTCTGCCAGTTGCGCTTCGTCGTCGGGACCGAGCTGCCAGAGCCCCTCCTCCCAGTCTTCGATGAGAATGCGACGATCCCGATCTAGGATGGTGTTCAGCGCCCAGATGAGTTCCCATACCGGCGACTCCACCAGCGGGAAGTTGAGGGAGTGCACGTCCAACTTCGCTCCTCGGGCGACGAGCTCCACGAAGAGCACCGACTTGAGCCCCAGCGAGACATCCGGGACGTCCGTCCCAGTCTCCATGGACCCGTCCAGGCAGTGCATCCCATCCGCCTCCAGAAGCTCCTTATTGCCGGCTGCCCACGCGGCCAGGTTCGGCGAGCCGATCTCCTCCTCCCCCTCGATGAGAAACTTGAGGTTCACCGGCACCTCTCCCCGGACCTGCAGGAAGGCTTTGGCGGCCTTGTTGAAGGCCAATATCCCCGCCTTGTTGTCCGTGGCCCCCCTCCCGTAGAGGACCCCGTCTACGATGCTGCCAGACCAGGGGCCGCCATGGCTCCATTCCTCCAGCGGCTCCGGCGGCTGGACGTCGTAGTGGGAGTAGCACAGGATCGTCTTCGCCGGCTTCCGCGCCTCGAGATGTCCGAAGACTACCGGAGGGCCCTCTTCGAGCTCGTGGAAGTCGGCCGGGAGTCCGTCGTCGTGCATCATATCCCGGACCAGAGCGGCACACTCCCTGAGCCCCACGCCCAGGGCGGAGATCGAGGGCTGTTGCACCAAGCGCTGCAAGTCCTGGACGCACTCCTCGGCGTGGGCGTCGATCCAGTCGTAGATGGGCTGCATGCTCATGGGGCGGATTCCTGCTGGGAAAGGGCCCATGCATCCAGCCGTTGACCGGACAAGTGCATGGGACGGGTGGCGAGATACGAAAAGGCCGGAGCGAGAAGAATGGGGTCCACCCATTTCTCCCGGAGTTCCGGGGGATACGTGGTCTCGGACATCGGAGTATGCATGTACATGCCCGGCGTTATGGTGACGGACAGGATCCCGTGCGGTGCGCCTTCCATGGCCAGGCATTTGGAGAAGCCCTCCAGCGCATGTTTCGCGGCGCAGTAGGCGGTCTCGTCGGCGAAGCCCTCGATGCCGGATCGGGAGGTAACGAAGACGAGGCTACCGCCGCGCTCCTTCATGTCCGGCCAGACCGCCTTCGTCAGCTGAAAAGCCGCCTGGATCCCCACGTTGAGCGTAGCCTGGAACGTACTTAGGCTCACGGCGTCCACGGGCTCCACCCTGAGGATCGCAGCGTTGTGGATGAGCGTATCCACCGGCCCGGTCACCACCTCGGCGATCGTGCGCTCCGTGGCTGCGGCATCGGCGAGGTCGACCACGGCACAGGCGGCTCCCGGGCATGCGACTGCGATGTCGGCCAACCCCTCGCTGTCCCGGTCGAGCAGGATCAACCTCGCGCCCAGTCCGTGGAGGTGCCTAGCGATGGCGGCGCCCAGCCCCTGGGCCGCGCCGGTGACCAGAACGGACTGCCCCTCGATCGCCGCGCTCGTGCCCGGAACGGACTCCCCTTCAAGAGCCGGCAAGAGTCTCTCCCGGTTGGACCCAACGCCGCTCCGCCCCGGAGATGCGGACCGCGTCTAAGACCGCTTGATTGGCCAATCCATCGGCGAATGTGGCGCCCCTAGAGGGCTGTCGCCCATCCCGAATGGCGGAGGCGAATTCCTGCATAAGGGCGACGACCGAGACATTCCAGATGCCGGCGTTCACCCCTGGAAGCGCCGCGTTAGGGTCGGCGACCGTGATGTCCTGAAAGTCCTCCCCTCCGCGGGCGAACAGGAGCCTCTCGTCGTCGTTGGAAAGCGTGATGGTTCCCTTGGACCCGAAGATCCGGGTCGCGTTTCCCATGTTGTGGGCAGCGACGCCTGACATGAAAACCTGCACGACGGTCCCGGAGGCCATCTCGAGCGTGAAGAAGGCCACGTCGTCGGCGGTCGCGGTCCATGGCTCACCGGTAGTCGGATCGAGGCGGTCCGGCACCATCACCGGCGCGGCTCCACTCACCCACGCCACCTCACCCAGCCACCAGCGCAGGAGGTCTACCTGGTGGCTTCCGTTCGCACCCAGCCGTCCCCCGCCCTTCTCCGCGAGGCTCCACCAATCCCCGCTCGAACGACTGGCAGGGTCCCTCCAGGTCTTTCCGATGTTGGAGATATCCACGTGACGGATCTCCCCCAAGGCTCCCTCGGAGATGAGCTCGGCGATACGCATGCGGTTGGGATTGAAACGCAGTTCGTGGTCGATCATGTGGACCCGCCCCGCCGCCTCGGCTGCCGCGAGCATCCGGGCCGCCTCACCGGCATCCATTGCGGTGGGTTTCTCGCAGAGCACGTGGGCTCCCGCCGCGATCGCCGCGAGCGTCTGGGGCTCGTGCAGGACTGTGGGGGTCGCGATGCAAACCAGATCGAACTCGTGGGACGCCAGCATCGCCTCCCAGTCGTCGTAGGCGTGCGGCACCCCGAACTCCGTAGCCGCGTTTCGGGCACTCTCCATCCGAGCCGAGGCCAGCGCCACCACCTCAGCTCCAGGCACGTGGCGAAGCGCCGGCAGGTACGCAGCCTTCGCGAAACTCGCCCCGATAATCCCGACCTTCATGTACGTCTCCTCAGGTGCGTTCCCGCAGGCGTGGGTCCAGACAATCTCTGAGCCAGTCTCCCAGGATATTGAAGCTCAGCACGGTCAGCATGATCGCCACGCCCGGGAAGACCGCGAGCCACCACTTGTTGGCAATCAACGTGTCCCGACTCTCGGCCAGCATGCTGCCCCAAGTGGGGACCGAAGGCGGCACCCCGAGGCCGAGGAACGAGAGCGCCGCCTCGGAGAGGATCACGCTCGCCACGTTGAACGAGGCAATGACCGTGAGAGGAGCCAGAATGTTGGGGAGGATCGTCCGGAAGATGATCGAAGCAGTGCTGTCCCCCAGAGCCCGTGCCGCCTCGACGAACTCCTTCTCTCTAAGGGAGAGCGTATCCGCGCGCACAATGCGGGCGTAGGTCACCCACTGGCCCACCCCCAGGACGAGGATGAGGTTCCAGACCCCGGACCCCAGCACCACCAGGAACATGATCGCCAGGAGGATGAACGGGAACGCGAGCTGGATATCCGCCAGGCGCATGATCAGATCATCCACCCATCCACCGAAATACCCTGAGAGCAGCCCAGCCACGATCCCGATGCTGCCCCCCACCGTGATCGCGGCGAACCCGACGAGAAGGGAGACCCGCGCCCCGTAGAGGAGCCGGGAGAGCACATCTCGGCCGAGCGCGTCGGACCCCAGCCAGAAGACCGCGCCGTCCGGGCCCGGGGCCATGGGACCCGCCAAGCGGAGAACGAGGTTCTGCCGATTGGGATCCAAAGGCGACAGCACGGGGCCGAAGGCTGCCGCAATCGACGCGGCCAGTAAAAAGATCACGGCGAAGAGCGGCCAGCGGGCGTCCACCATGACACGGGTCGCCCGCCGGAACTCCCAGCGAAAGCGGGTCTCGCGTCGGGTTGTGGGCACGGTCCCTTCGCCTGGGCGATCGCTCATCCACGCCCCCCCGCCAGCTTCATCCTAGGATCGAGTCGGACGTACACGAGATCCACCACGAGGTTGAGCAGGATGAAGATCCCCGCCAGCAAGACGACGCCGGCCTGCACCAGGGGGATGTCTCGCTGGTTGATGGCCGCAAACAGGAGACGCCCGATGCCCGGATAGCTGAAGACCGTCTCCACAACGACCACCCCACCCAGCAGGAAGCCGAACTCGAGCCCGATGATGGTGACGACGGGGAGCCACGCGTTGCGCAGCGCGTGGTGAATCAGGACGCGCCTCTCAGGCAGCCCCTTCGACCGGGCGGTGCGGACGTAGTCCTGTTCCAGCACCTCCAGCAGTGAGGACCGGATGAGCCGGGTGTTTCTGGCCAGCGAGTAGGTGCCCACCGCGATCCCGGGGAGGATGAGGTGGAAAATCGTGCGGGGAAGGTTCGACAAGGCCGTGCCGAAGTCTCCCGCCATCATCGGTGCGAGGAACGGCACGTGTCCCGAGATAGGGAGCACACGCAAGTAGAGCCCGAAGAAGAGGATCATCATGATCCCCATCCAGAAGTTCGGGATGGACTGACCCAGCATCGAGAAAGTCATGATGGACCCGTCCCACGCCGTCCCTCTATTGATGGCCGCCAGTATCCCCAAAGGGATAGCCAGGAGGAGGGCGATCACCATGGAGAAGAGCGTCAACTCGATGGTGGCTGGCAGCGCCTCGAGCACGATCTCCATGGCGGGCTGCCGGTAGGACAGGGACTGCCCGAAGTCGCCCCGGGCGAGGTCGCCCACGAAGCTCAGATACTGCACATGAAGGGGTCGATCGAAGCCCAGAGCCTGACGGGTGGCCTCGATCTCCTCCAGGGACGCTCGCTCGCTGACAAAGAGATATGTGGGGTCGCCGCCCGCCTGCAGCGCGAGGAAGGTCACCAGAGTCACGCCGATCACCACGACGACACTCTGGAGTAGCCTCCGCACGACATAGGAACCCATGGCGCCGCCCCCCTTCAGATCGCTGCCGGAATCACTTCAGCGCGGCGGCGAAAACGTGCAGCCGTTCGTCTCGGCGAGCACTCCATTCGATCCGGTTCGACACCCCGTAGAAGTCCGGCTGGAAGTACATGTGCAGCCAGGGACCGTCGTCGTAGAAGACTTGGAGCATCTCGTCGAGGATAGAACGAGTCTGCTCGGGCGTCTCGGCCTCGGCCACATCGGCCCACCGGCTGAACCAGCGATCGTCGTCCCAGTGCGTGTAGTTGGTTCCGGAGGCCACATCGGCCATATCGGTCATGTCGTAGATGGGACTCCACAGCCCTCCACCGGTCCCCAGAAAGAAGAGGGGGCCCATGCTGCGTTCCCTCAGGAGGGGTGTGTAGACCGAGGCCCACTCCATGATATCCACCTCCACATCGAGCCCGACGTCCTCCAGGTACTGGCTCACAGCGAGCACGATGTTGACGTCATTCACATACCGGCCCTGGCCCGCTTGGAATCGGATCGCGAAGCGGGTCCCGTCACTCCCCCGAGCCCAACCGGCTTCGTCCAGCAGCCGCTCGGCCGTGGCGGGATCGTACGGATACGGGGTCAAGCTGGAGTTACCGTTGGGTGGGTTCACGGGCCCGGTCGCCCGCTCGCACTCGACGCTGAGCAGCTGGCGGCAGATCGTGGGCACGTCCACGGCGTACTGGAGCGCGCGGCGCACCCGCGCGTCCTGGATCGCCTCCCCTCCTGGCATCTGGCTGTGGGCTTCCGACAGGTTGAAGCCCACGTACATCCGCCGCGTCCCCGAAACCACCTGCACTTCGGCGCGACCCGAGGCATTGATGGCCTCGATCTGCTCAGGGACCACGTTGGTGATGATATCGACGTTCCCAGCGATGAGCTCCGCGGTCCGGGTGGACGCCTCGGGGATGACCCGCCACACGATCCGCTGGAAGTTGCCGGGCTCCCTGACCTTCTCCAGCACCACCTCAGAGCCACGAGTCCAGGAAGCCAACCGGTAGGGGCCCGACCCGATCGGGTTGGAGGCCGCCTCGTCGAGAGTCATCCGCTCGTAGCTGTCCTTGCAATGGATATCGATTTCGGTGATGAGGCCGAAAGCGATGGGGTTCTTCCTGGCGATATTGATCTGCACGCGGAGGTCGTCGAGGGCCTCGGCATCCTGGAAGCCGATGGAGGTGAAGACGAAGCCGGGGGCGTTCCCCGTGAATCGGTTCTCGGGGTCCGCGATCCGATTGAAGGTGTACGCCACGTCTTCCGCGGTGAGGGGCTCACCGTCATGGCAGGTCAGGCCCTCCCGCAGGGTGTAGACGTATGCGGTCCCGTCCTCGGAGATCTCCAGCGTATGGGCGAGGTCCGGGGTGTGCTCCCCGTCGGGACTCAAGGAGAAAAGGTGGCCGAAGATGTGATCGGCGATGTTCGAATTGTCGCGACTCGAGATCATCCCCGGCTCGAAGGTGGTGATGTCGGCACTGAAGCCCACCACGATGGTATCCTCAGATCGTTCGGCGCAGGCGGTACCCATGACGATCGCCCCGAGCAGTCCAGCGACACGGGCCAGGGCCCGGAGGGTTCGAAGGTTCATCGGCGGGTCATCCTCCTGGTTCGTGCAGAGTCACGGTCCCCTCGCCGCCGGAAGCCCGGATGCAGGCCTCCACCATGTGAAGGGAATTCAGGTGATCAGTCCCCGGGCATGGCAGAGGCGTGCCCTCCCGGAAGTGGCTGACGAAGTCCTCGAGAAGGCCGCGCGCGTCGTCCACCCAGGGCTCCTCCTCAGGAAGCGGAACCGGGGTGAGTTCCGGGTCGTCCCGCAGCGCGTAGCCCAGCGCCCCGAACATCTCCTCCTGCACGGCGACCCCCCGCCCGCACTCGGTTCGCCACTCGAAGCCCATCTTCTGCCAGTTCCCCGCCCAAGTGCCCTGATAGGTGACCTCGATGCCCCCGGTGAAGGTGATGAGCGCACCGACATTAGCATCGCCTTCATACATCGACCACGACGGGTTGAAGGTCCGCGCGGAAATACGGACCGGCTCCGCATCATAGACGAACCGCATCAAGTCGAAATGGTGGATGGACTGTTCCCAGAGCATGGGCTGTGTCATGGACAATGGATATTTGTTCAGGCGCGGGAGCGTCCCGTCGCGCCACCGCTCGTACGTGAATCGGCCGAACTCCGGCGGGCCCAATCGGTCCGGGGAGAAGAGGTCCTTCAGCGCCCGGGTCACTTCCAGGTAGCGGAAGTTGAGCCCCACCGCGAGCGGGACCCCAGCCTCGGCCGCCGCGGCCACATGGGCCTCGGCATCGGCAAGTGTGTCAGCGAGCGGTTTCTCCGCCAGGATCGCGAGGCCGGCAGCACACGCGGCGGCGATCTGACCGTGCCGTCCACCCGGTGGCGTGCACAGGAGCGCGACATCGGCGTCCACCGTCGCTGCCACCTCCTCCAACGAGGCCCCGCCCAGAGCACCCGGGATCTCTTCCAGCGCCGAGGCAAGCCGGTCCGGATCCGTCTCCACCAGCCCCACCAGCAAGCAATCCGGATGCTCTTCCAGCACTCTCCGCCAAATGCGGGACCGGGCGCCCATCCCCACGAGGATGAACCGCAGGGGGGTCACGCCGCGACCTCACCAGAGAGGAGAACATGCAGTCCAGCGGCAGGATCGGTCCAGCTGAAGCCACGCAGGGCCGGGATGTCGCTCGGGATCATGGGCGGCTTCACCGGTCCGGTCGCAGGTACAGTGACAGGTTCCGCACCCGGGACCTGGGAGGCGATCAGGTTGGCGAAGGCGCTGTCCGTGCAAACGTGGGGACTACCCAGATGGACCGGGTGGCCTGCCGGCGGACCAGCCACGACCCTCTCCAATGCGGCAGCCAGGTCGGAGGTGAAGGTCCAGTCCCGTCGGGGGTCGTCCGACCGCACCTCGAGCGGCCGCCCGTCCCGAGCGGCAGCCAGCCAACGAGCCACCAGAGACACCGCGAGCCGGCTCGGGCGGGCCAGCTCATCGGGACCAAAGAGATAGCCCAAACGCACGACGTGCACCGCCGTGGCCTGGGGCGACTCCGCAGTGCCCTGGGCCAGCAATTCCCCTGCCCGCTTGGCGGTGGCATAGGGAGACGTCCCCGTGGGGTGATCAGCATCGGTCAGTCCATCGGTCGCGTCGCCAGGAGCAAAGACGCCAGAGGAACTGAGAAAGACGAACGCGGGCGGGCGGGTACGGACAGTGTACTCCAGAACAGCCCGGAGGGGACGAAGGTTCAGAGTGACGGAAGCCGCCGGAGTGATCCCGAGCGTCTCGGCATCCGTGGTCACCCACGCTGCGTGCACGACCAGGTCGACCCCTGGCACCTCTTGAGGCACCCCCTCCGCCAGCTCTGCGGCGACTTGACGGATGTCCTGACTCTTCGACGCCGCGTCGGCCTGCCGGATGTCCTGGTGCTCCCATCCCCCGTCGAACGCACGGTCCAGGCCAATCACCTGCCAGCCCAGGTCGGCAAAACCCAGGGCCAGGGACCTACCCACGAAACCGCCCGCCCCCGTGACCAGGACCCGTCTCTGCGTCATTCCGAGTGCTCGGCGATGCTGGCGGGATCGAAGTCGGCAAGCGCATCCGCGTGCTCGGAGATGAGACGTACCCCCAGCTCCACGTCCTTGTCCTCCAGCGCATTCACGATGGGAGGATGGTTTCCCGCAATGTCCGCCAGGTCGACCTCCAAGTCATTCCGGAGGGACATGATCTGGTGAATACGCAGGTAGAGGCCCGCCCAGAGTTGTGCGAGGAGCTGGTGGTCGGAGAGCCGGATCAGGGTTCGATGGAAGGCCTCGTCCGCCGTGACCAAAGCTTCCCGGTCTCCCGCGGCCGCGGCCTCTTCCATAGCCGTGCAGGGTGCCCAGAGCGCCCCCACCGCTGTGCCGTGATGCAGGATCCGGCGCACGGCCATCACCTCGAAGACCTGTCGCATCTCACAGATCTCAACCACTTCTCGCACTGTCAGCGGCTTCACCCGCTTCCGCCGATAGGCCACAGTCTCCACCAGGCCATCATTCTCGAGGTCCTGGATCGCCTCCCGAATGGGCGCCCGGCTCACGTTGAGCTGTTCGGCTAGGGCGGTCTCCACTAGGGCGGTCCCCGGGCGCAGCTTTCCCGTGACGATGGCGGAGCGGAGACGTTCGGCGACCTGTATCCCCAAGGGAGTCCGCTCGATGGGGTCCAACGTCGAATCAGCCATGGACGCGTCCTATCTCGCCGGAGCCCGCATGGTGCACGTCGAGCGGGGGGACGGGAGGGTGCACCGCGAGCGGAGGAATGGGTGCGAAAACATCGTCCTCCTCCGCACCACGCCACATCAAGACAGCGAAGGTGGCCTCAGCATCCAGCACCGACATTCCGGCATGCCATGTCCCCGGATGGTACACCACCCCTAATGTGCCCGGGAGGAGGAAGGCCAGCGCCCGTGATGGGTCGGGAGCTCCGGCCTCGTCCGAGGGCATCACCGTCACCAGGTAACGGGATACCTGAATGGGTAAAAAGAGCTGGGAGGCATGCGGGTGGCACTCAACTCGATCTACGCTCATGGGGAGTGTCGAAGGCGTCACCCGGTTCAAGTGGCACTGCTGGGACAATCCCGCAACGGGCTCCAGCCAGTGACTGAACATCGACCGCTCGCCCACCGCGGCCGGCGGCTGGACGAACGCGCCGAAGGGCGCGAAGGCAGCGGGGTCCGGATCCCGAGCGGTCAGGGGCAAGGGACCTCCGGGGGAGGCACCGTGGCCCGCCAGTGGGACGCGATATCCCCCCGGCGGCAAACCCAGACATCGTCCCGATCCTGGATGTGGTCGAGGAAAGTCCGAAGCCCCCCGATCCGGCCGGGCTGCCCCAAGATCCGGGCATGCATCCCTACCGACATCATCCGGGGATGCAGCGCGGCTTCAGAGAGCAGCTCCTCGAAAGCGTCGATGAGGAACTCACCGAAGGCTCGTCCCGTCACCAGGGGACCGCCCACGAGCTTCGCGTCGTTGGTCACCAGCGAATAAGGAACGACGAGATGAGGACGACCCTCCACCTGGACCCAGTACGGGAGCTCATCGTTGTACGCGTCGCTGTCGTACGTGAACCCGCCGTGCTCGACGAGCAGTCGACGCGTGGCAAGAGACGGTGCATACCGGCAGTACCATCCCTCCGGGGGACGGCCCACCAGTTGATGAATTAGGTCGAAGGCCCGAGCGATCTCTTCCCGCTCCGTGGCCTCGTCGAGAAGGTAGTGCTCGATCCACCGCCTGCCGTGGCACACCACGTCCCAATCGCTGTCCGCAACGGCGCGGGCGGCTTCAGGATTGCGCTCCAGTGCCAGAGCCGACGCAAAGACGGTCAGGGGAAGCCCCCGGTCGCGGAAGAGCCGGTAGAGCCGCCAGAACCCTACCCGGCTCCCGTACTCGAACATGCTCTCGGCCCCGAGGTCCCGTTGACCCCGGGGAACCCTGGGCTGCGCTACCTCGGTGAGGGTGGCGTCGGAGCGATCATCGCCGTCCGCCATGGAATACTCCGACCCCTCTTCGTAATTCAGCACGAAGTTCACGGCCAGTCGCGCGCGCCCCGGCCACCGGATATCCGGGGGGCTCTCTGCGTAGCCCACGAAGTCGCGCCGGCTCTCCACCTCAGATCCCCTTGACGTCTTCGTACTCTTTCAACTGCTCCGGCGTGTAGACCTGCATGAACTCGATCTCGATCCCCCCCGCCTCGTCGTCGAGGAACGCGACCCATCCCTCGGGGTGCGGGTGGGAACCATGGATCTGACAGGGTTGGCAGATACGGAGCTGCGCGCCCTCGCCCTGCGCGTGGGCCAGAGCCGCGTCGATATCGTCGACCTCATAGCAGATGTGGTGGAGTCCCTCGACGTTCCGCTCGTCGATCCACTGCGCGAACCGTCCTTCGGGGTCCATGGACTCGCAGAGTTGGTACTCGATCCCGCCGAGGTAGAAGAGTGCCACCCGGTTCTTCGACTTGGGGTAGACCTGGATCTCCGTCTCGGCAGGGACGTGGAGAAAGCGCGCATAGGCTTCTAGCGCCTTGGCCGCATCGCGCACAGCGAAGGCCATGTGCTTGATCCCACGAACATTCGGATTATCTGATTTCATGCAGGGAGTCCTCTCAAGCGACGGAGCGTTCCTGGCGGATAGCGGAGACGACGCGGGCGATGCGGGTCAGCGCCTCTTCGATGCGGGGGATGGGTTGAGTCAGGGAGAAGCGAGCATAGTCGTCCGTGTAGTCCCCGTAGATCTTTCCTGGGAAGATCAGGACCTGTCCCTCCCGAAGGAGTCGCTCACAGAACTCGGTGGCGTCGATGCCTGTCTCCGAGACCTTCGCGTAGACGTAGAAGGCTCCTTGGGGTTCCGCGAACGGGATGTCCAGGGCTGTGAGACCGTCGCAGAGAACCTGCCTTCGCTCGTCGAACGTGCAGCGTATCTCCTCCACGCACTCCTGCGGTCCCGTGAGGGCGGCAAGCGCCGCGTGTTGGCTCACTGCGGCGGTGGAGATGGCGAAGGCGTGGTGAATCTCGGCTAGAGCCGGCATGAGGTCCGAGGGACCCGCGAAGTAGCCCACCCTCCAGCCGGTCATGGCATACGCCTTCGAGAGCCCGGAAAGCGTGAAGGTGCGCTCCATCATGCCAGGGAGCGCCGCCACGGGCTGCGCGCTGTGGTTCCCGTACGTGAGACGGGCGTAGATCTCGTCAGACACCACGATCAGGTCATGCTCCCGCGCCACCTCGCAAATCCGGGCCACCTCATCGGGGGGGATCACGGTCCCCGTGGGATTCCCGGGGTTGATGAGGGTCAGGATCTTGGAGCGCGGAGAGATATGCTCCCGCACCATGTCCGCCGTGAGTGTGAAATTGGTGGCCCTCGTCGTGCGAATGTGGACGACTACGGCGTCGGTGAGCTCAGCCGCCTGGAGGTAGGGGTTGTAACCGGGACAGGGGACGAGCAACTCGTCTCCCGGGTCCAGAAGCCCCAGAGCGAGGATGAACATCGCCTGCTGTGCGCCCGGGGTGACCACGATGTCCTCCGGCGCGTACCGCGCGCCTCCGTGGGCCGCGATGTTCTCCGCGATGGCCTTGCGCAGCTCCGGGAGTCCCAAGGGATGCGTATAGTGTGTCGCCCCCGCTGCCAACGCCTCCTGCCCCGCCCGGACGATGTGCTCCGGTGTGTCCAGATCGGGGTCCCCCCGCCCGAGCTTGATCACGTCAGGCAACCCGGCGGCGATATCCATCATCCGGGTCACGATGTGGGCGTCCTTCAGCTTGACGCGTCGGGCAAGGCGGCTGCGGCCATGGGGCATGGCGGAATCAGATCCCATAGATGTCGGAATACTTCCTCGTGAGGTGCTCGATGTAGAAGGTCGGATCGAGACTGCCTCCGGTAGCCTTCTCCAGGAGCTGGTTCCGCGTGTAGCGGCGGCCATGTCGGTGCACATGCTCCGTCATCCACTCACGGAGCGGCAGATAGTCCGCTGTGGCCAAACCTTCCCGGATCCGGTCGTCCTCGGTCGCGGATGCGAACAACTGTCCCGCCATCACGTTGCCGATCGTGTAGTTGCAGAATGTCCCCACCTGCCCCGACGACCAGTGCACGTCCTGGAGCACACCGAGACGGTCGTTCGGGACGTCCAAGCCCAAGTATTCCTTCACCTTCGCGTTCCAAGCCTCGGGCAGATCCGGCACGCTCAGGCTCCCATCGACAAGCGCGGCCTCGATCTCCACCCTGAGCATGATGTGGAAGTCGTAGGTCAACTCGTCGGACTCCACGCGGATCAGCCCCGGCTCCACCCGGTTGACGGCCCGCCAGAAGGTCTCGGTGTCGATCCCTGCGAGCTGCTCCGGAAACGTGGCCTGCAGTTCGCCATAGTTCTGTTCCCAGAACTCACGGCTTCTCCCGACGTGGTTCTCGAAGAGGCGGGACTGGCTTTCGTGGGCCCCGAAACTCACCCCGCCCACTGCATACAGACCGACGAGGTCCGTGGCCAAGGGTGTGCGCGTATAGGCCGGATCACAGAACTGTTCGTAGAGCGCGTGCCCCGTCTCGTGGAGGGTGCCGAAGAGGCACTTGGGCATCCACTCATCGTTGGCTCGCGTGGTGATCCGGACGTCGTTCCGAGTGAAGGAAACCTCGAAGGGGTGTACGGTGAGATCCAGGCGTCCCCGGTCGGTATCGTAGCCCAGCTTCCTGGCCATCTTCAGGGCGAAGTCGAGCTGAGCCTCCACCGGGAAGGGTCGCTCGAGGAAGTCCACGCGAGGTGCCTCTTTCTCGCCGATGGCTTTCACCAAGGGGAGGAGGCCCTCCCGAAGGGTGGCAAAGAGTGGCTGGAGCGAGCGCACGGTCTCGCCCGGCTCGAATCGGTACATGAGCGCATCGTACGGATGTTCCTCGTACCCGATGCACTCCGCCATCTCCTGGTTCAGGGCGATCGTCTGCTCGAGCACGGGCGCAAAGGACGCGAAGTCGCTCTCCGCCCGGGCCTTCGCCCAGATGTGCTGACCAATGGAGCCCACCTCGGCCCGCTTGTGCACCAGGGCTGCCGGAATCCGGAGATGGTAATCGATAGCCTCCCGTACGTGGGCGCACATCGTCCGTTCGACGCTGTCCGAGGGCAGGTTCGCGACCTCGGCCTCGGCACGCTCCAGCAGTCGCCGCGTCTCGTCCGCGACCAGGTGCTCCCGGGTCACGACGCTCAGCGTGGCCAACTGCTTCGCCCGGGTGTCAGCCCCACCAGGAGGCATCATCGTCCTCGCATCCCAGTTGAGGATCGAGTCTGCGTTGAGGAGGTCGTTGACCTCCCCCATCCGCTCCAGGAAAGCGTTGTATGCCATGTGCTTGGCCCCTTTTGGGCCCCTTTTGGCCCTGTGAAGCCCGGAGCGGTGACGGATTGCATCGGGGCCCTGGGCACCGTAGTCTGTATGTTGTCGACAGGCGACAGCGCAACGTGCCCTCCGTCGACCGGAGTTGTCAAGAACGTGCTCCGGCACCCCTCGGCACCCTCCGCAACGTTGGCTTTGGCATTCCGGAGGCACATGGACAAAGGGCTTCGGTGGAATTTCGACGAGCTCGTCGAGATGGCGGTGACGGGCAAGGTGAGTCAGCCGGCCCTCCGTCGCGGGGGATACGTGCATCGGCCCGACGGGGTCGGCGAGGTTCTCCCCGGCATGTACGGAATCACGTACAACGCGAGGGTGGGAGATCGTGCGTTCGGCTGGGCCGGGGACCACGTGGAACCCGGTGTCTCCATCGCGCACGTGGAGGAGCGCGCCGACTACGCCCTGCACTATTTGACGTGTATCGGGAACGAGGCAGAAGTGCAGACCGGGCTGGCCAGGGGAGCCAAGGGCGTGGTCACTGGCGAACACGCCCGCTTGCTGGTGGACTTCGCCCCCGAGATGCTGGAAGGACTGACCATCGGGGACACCATCCAGATCCGGAGTCTGGGTCGAGGGCTACGACTGGAGAGCCATCCCGGCATCGAGTTCAAGAAGACGAGCCCTTCCCTGGCCCGGGCCCTGGACCTCCGCTCGGATGGTGGGCGAGTGAGCTGCCCGGTCGCCATGGAACTCCCGCCCAGGATCATGGGCTCGGGAGCCGAACTCAACTCCGAGTTCGTGGACCAGGACCTCATGTCCGGGGATCGGCCGCTGATGGCCGAACTCGGTATCGACCGGATGCGCCTGGGGGACCTCGTGGGCATCCGCGACGTCGACCATCGCTTCGGCCGCTCCTACCGAAAGGGGTGGGTGGCCGTCTGCCTCTGCATCCACGGCGACTCTGTGATGACCGGGCACGGGCCCGGGATCCTTACCCTCATGACCGGTCCGGCCGAGCTCTTGGACTTCCATCTCGACCCTGACGCCAACATCGCGCACACCCTCGGCATCCGGAACATGGCATGACCCAGCGCAACAGGCTCGCCACGAACGAAGTCGATCTCGTCGCAGTCTCCGTGGCCGGCGCGGTCGCACACCCCGGCTTCCCGGGCCTGCCGGCCGAGCCATATCGGCTGGCGACCGACGGCACCCCGTTCTTGCTGCCCACGTATGGGGGCATTGTTTACAATGTCTCGGTCGGCGAGCGGGCCTTCGGGTGGGCGGCGGACTGCATCCACCCTGGGGTAAGCATCCGCCAGGCCGACGACAACCAGAATCGGGGGCTGAACATCTTCGCCTGCGTGGGTAATCGGGCCCGGGTGATGACCGGAGGAGCGGCGGGGACCCTGGGTGTGGTCACGGGGAAGTCGGGACGGTTCTCCGAACAGGTGATCGTGCACATCCCCCGCGAGGACCGGACCCGCATGACCGTGGGGGACGATGTCCTCATCCGGGCCGAGGGGGTGGGGCTAACGCTCACCAATCACCCCGATGTGTCCCTCAAGGGCATCTCGCCGGAGCTCCTCGCCGCCCTGCCCGCCCAGGAAGAGGAGGGGCACGTGGCCTTCGGAGTCGCCGCTCAAGTCCCCGCACACCTCGTGGGTGCTGGGCTCGGGCTGACTTCCGAGGGAGGCAGCCTCCACATGCAATCCACCGACCGGGAGCTGCTGGCGGAGCTGGGACTGGACCGGCTGCGCCTGGGTGACCTCGTAGCCCTGGAAGACACCGACAGCCGGTACAACCACGGGTACCTGAGGGGAGCTCGGGCCATCGGTGTCGTGGCCTCTACCGATGGTCCGCGCTCCGGCTATGGCCCTGGCATCGCCATCCTCATGACAGCCCCCGCGGGCCAACTCGGGAGTTTCGAATCCCCTGACACGAACCTCGTGCAACTCCTGGGGCTGGAGGACTGATCCGGTGCGAGCCCTGGGACTGGAGGCCTGACCCTTGATCCCGATGACCGCCGTCACCCAGGACAGCCTCAGGGCGTTCGTGGTCGAGGTCCTTCGCGCCATGGGACTCTCCCCGGAGGATGCCGATATCTTCGGCGGCGCTCTCCTCTTCTCGGAGCTGCGCTTCCACCCCGGCCACGGCCAGGGGGTGAAGAAGCTGAGGCGCTATGGAGACCGGTTCGCCAAAGGTCTCGTCGACCCGGACGCTCTCTGGGAGCTAGTGAAGGAGAGCCCGGCACTTGCGTTGGTCGACGCCCACAACGGCATCGGGACGGTGGCGGCGACCCGTGCCATGCGCCTGGCCATCGACAAGGCCAAGGTCTGCGGCATCGGGCAGGTTGTGGTTCGCAACTCTACACACTTCGGCTCGAGCGCGGTGCACGCGTGCCTGGCCCCGGAGGAGGGGTGTATCGGGATCGCCCTCACCAACGCTGGGCCCGAGATGGCCCCATGGGGCGGACGGGAAGGCGCGGTGGGCACGAACCCCTGGGGGATCGCCGCGCCGACCGGTCTCGGCTTCCCCGCGGTCCTCGACATCGCCCTCACCACCGCCGGCAAGGGCATGATGAACTGGCATGCCGCCGAGGGGCGCGCCATGCCCCTGGACTGGGCGTTGACCCCCGAGGGAGAGGAAACGGACGATCCGCACGCCGCCATGGCGGGGGCGCTGCTGGGGATCGGACGCTACAAGGGATACGGACTGGCCTTCATGACCGATGTACTCACGGGTGTGATCGGTGGTGGTGGGTACGGACTCACGCCCTACGCCGACCCGGCGAAGTGGGACGTAAGCCACACCCTGACCGCCATCGACATCGAGTGGTTCATGCCACTCGACGAGTTCCGCGAGAGGATGGACGACTTCTCGGCCATGATGAAGTCCAGGGCTCTCCGGCCTGGGTTCACCGAGATCCTCATCCCCGGTGAGCAGGAAGCCCGGCGGGTGGCCCGAAAGTCCGAAGTGGGCGTCCCGCTGGAGAACGATGCGCTGGAGGACCTTCGTGCGCTGGGAGCGGAACTGGGTGTGGGAGCCGAGATCGTCGTCGTAGGGCCGTGGGAAGACACCACGCTTTGAAGCCGCTTCCACTGAAGCCGCTGGCGCCCTCGTTCTACGAAGACGTGCGCCGGCGGCTCCGGGAGCGCACCGAAGCAGCGGGGCTGGACGGCCTCCTGCTGCTCGCAGCCGGCAATGTGACGTACGCGACGGGCTGGCACTTCTCTGTGAACGAGCGCCCGGTGGGACTCTGGCTCCCGGTCGACGGAGACGCGCTCCTCTTGGTGGCGCACCTCGAGCTCGAGAATGCCATGGACGTTCCCGGGATCGCGGTCCGCACCTACGAGGAGTTCCCCGGAGAGCGTCCGCCGGTCCTCTGGATGATCGGGGAGGCCGGTGCCCAGCGAATGGCGGTGGATACGCTGGGCGCGGAGTTGCTCGCACCGGCCCAGGCGATGCTGGAGCGGCTGGACCTGGTGGACCATGCCAAGCCCGAGCGCGCCGTGAAGGGCGAGGCGGAGCTGGGACTGATCCGGGAGGCGGCCCGCTTCGGCGACCTGGTCCTGGAGCGACTGCTGGCAGCGGGCGGAGACATCATCCAGCAATCCGGGACGGAGGATGACCTCATGGCCGACTGCACGGAGCACGTCCGGGCCATGCTTTCAGAGACCCATGGCGAAGCGTTCCTGGGCACGAAGATGGGGATCACGGCCTCGGTCCATTCCGGCCCGCGCGCCGCATTGCCCCATGGCAGTGTGACGACCCGCACCCCCCTTCCGGGTGAGCCCATCGTGGCGGGGATCGGGTGCAGCCTGGGGGGCTACCACGCCGAGAGTGGGGTGACCCTCGTTCTGGGAGACATCCAACCTGAGCAACTGCGCGTCATGGAGGCCATGGCCGAGGCGGGTGCCGCCACGGTGCACGGCCTCGAGTCCGGTTGGCCCTGCGCCCGGGTGAACGAGGCCGCGCTCGCCGCCATCCGGGATGCCGGGCTGGGGGATGCCATCCGACACCGCATCGGCCACGGGATGGGCGTCGAGGGGCACGAGGCCCCCTGGCTCGCCCCCGGCGATCCCACACCAACCGCGCCCGGAATGGTCTTCTCCTGCGAGCCCGGGGTGTACCGCCCCGGCCTGGACGGATGGCGTACCATCGACACCCTGGTCATCGGTCCGGACGGGGTGGATCTGGCGAGCCGCTTCCAGATACACCACCCTCTCGAAACACGCACTCTTCCCTGCTGAGGAAGCTCTCGGCACGCACCAACCATCTGCTACAGGCCACTCGCATGCCCGAACCCGCCGCCTGGCGCTACCAGAAGATCACCAAGCCCATGTTCGACCTGCCCACCCCCCACCTGGTGCTGACGGGACGGGTGCTGACCATGGCAGGAGACGTCATCGAAGAGGGATTCGTGGAGTTGCGTGATGGGGAGATCGCGGCAATGGGTCCCCGCACTGAGTTGAAGGCGGACTCCGCTCCGGTCGAGGAGACCGGTGGCACCCTCATGCCGGGCCTCATCAATAGTCACGCGCACTTGAATTGGGACGGGATCCACGATCTCGCCCGCCAATCCATGGACGACCCCCAGCCCATCTCGGCCTTCAAGGCCGCCGGGAACATGCTCAAGAGCCTTCGTGCCGGGGTCACCATGGTGCGCGACCTCGGGTTTCACGAAATGAACCTCTTCTCCAAGCAGGCGGTGGAACAGGGAATCTTTCCGGGACCGAGGCTGAAGGTCTGCGGCGCGGCCATCATCCAGACAGGGGGTCACACCTACTGGGTCTGCAAGGAGGCCAGCGGCGCGGACGAGATGCGCCGGGCGGTCCGGGAACAGGTGAAAGGAGGGGCCGACCTCATCAAGATCATGGCCTGCCACGACACCCTGGAATTCACCGACGAGGAGCTGCACGCGGTCATCGACGAAGCGCACCGGAACGGCCTCCCGATCACCGCGCACGCCACCTACGACGCCTGCATCGAGCGGGTCGCCCGGTTCGGGGTGGACTGTATCGAACACGGCGGTTCGATGTCGGACGCCACCGTGGCGCTTCTCGTGGAGAAGGAGATTCCCGTCGTTACGACCTTCGCGCCTCTGGTCCAGCAGAGTCAGCCCGAGATCGCGCGCCGCTTCGGCATCCCGGAATGGAAGATCGAGGAACGACAGAAAGCCGTGGCCAACCCGGACCGGTACGAGGGGCTGGTGAAGGCCGCTCGCGCGGGAGTCTCCATCGTCTTCGGGACGGACGCGGGGAGCCCGGCGGTCGAGCACGACGTGATCGCCCCGGAACTCGCCCACATGGTGAAGGTCGGGGTGTGCAGCGACAACATGGACGCGCTGGCGTCCATCACGATCCGGGCCGCCCGGCTCTCGAAGATGGACCACCTCGTAGGTACCCTGGAGGTGGGCAAAGCCGCCGACCTCATCGTGGTGGACGGCCGACCGGACGAGGACCTGGGCGCTCTCGAGAACGTGACCACGACCTTCGTGGGCGGACGGAGGATGCACGGATGAGCCTGCTGACTGGACGCCTGGCGCCTCGCATCATCGAAGAGGACGGGGCCTTCCGGACCCGCATGCTGGGTATCGCCGCGGGCATGTCCGACGTCATCGCGCTGGGTCGAGGAGACTCTGACTTCCACACACCCGCCCACATCGTGGAGGCCGCCAAGGCCGCGCTCGACGCCAACCAGCACCACTATACCGGCCCCACCGGGATCCCGGCGCTTCGAGAAGCGATCGCCGCCGACCTCAGTTCCCAATACGGGCTCGACTACGGTGCCGAGGAGATCTTGGTCACGGCCGGCGCCCAGGAAGCCATCATGCTCACCATGCTGGCGTTCTGTGCTCCCGGAGACGAGGTCCTCATCACGAGCCCTCGCTTCACGACCTACGACACGGCGGTCCACCTCTGTGGTGGCACGCCCATCCCCGTCCCCACCTATGAGCGGGACGACTTCGCCCTGGACGTGGCAGAGATCGAGGCGCGCATCACGCCCCGTACCCGGATGTTCGTCCTGGTATCTCCCAACAACCCGACCGGGGCCGTGACACCTCCGGAGGCCATCCGGGCGATCGCCGACCTGGCCATCCGACACGACCTGATCATCGTGGCCGACGAGATCTACGGGCGGATGATCTACGCGCCGAACGAGCATCTTTCCATCGCCACCCTGCAAGGGATGCGGGAACGGACCATCACACTCAACGGCTTCTCCAAGACGTACGCCATGACCGGATGGCGGGTCGGGTACCTCGCGGCCCCAGCCGACCTGATCGAGATGTTGACCGAACCCCGGCATACGCTCTCCATCAACACCTGCACGATCAGCCAGCACGCTGCCCTGGCTGCGCTCACCGGCCCGCAGGAACCGATCGACGCGATGATCCGGGAGTACGGCGAGCGTCGAAGCTGGCTCATGCCCGCCCTGACCGACGCGGGCTTCTCGTATGGCCACCCCGGGGGCGCCTTCTACATCTACACGAACGTCTCGTCGTCGGGACTCCCCGCCCCGCTGTTCTGCGAGCGACTGCTCCAGGAGACGGGCGTGATGGTCTTCCCCGGCACCATGTTCGGTGACGAAAGCACCGACTACATCCGGATCAGCTATCTGCAGCCGCTCCCGATGATCCAGGAGGCGGTCGAGCGCATCGCCTCCTTCACGTCCCGCGCCCGATCCGCCTCATGACCACGCCCGAATCCAAGGACCGCTTCGTCGGCATCCAGGTCAGCCCTATCAGCTTCGTGGACGAGGGCGTGGACACGGTCCTGGACACCCTCCAGAACCGCGTTGGGGTCAACGTGCTGATGCTGGGCACCGTGAGTTGGCTGGGCCTCAAGTCCGGTCGTTCGATCAGCCATGAACTCGACGGGTGGCCCGATCATGGTGTTCCGGAACCGTACCAGATGCGTGGAGGGGCCTACTTCGAACCGGACCCCCGGTACTACGCCGACACGTTCATGGCGGACTTCCGGAGCCGTGATCCCGAGTTCAGTGAGCGCGACATCCTCAAGATGGTGGTCCCCGAGGCGCACGCACGTGGCATGAAGGTCTACATCGAGTTGATGGAGCCTTTCTTCAAATACGCCGGGCATGGATCGGCCGGGAACGTGGAAATCCCGACCCTGGCCCAGGCCATGGAAGTGGACCTCTTCGGGCGCCTCGGCGGTGAGCCCTCAACGTCGAATCCGGGGTACCGGCGTTGGATCCACTCGATGATCGAGGACCAAGTCCGAAACCACCCCATCGATGGCGTGATGTGGTGTAACGAGCGGAACTCTCCGCTGGACACGCTCATTCAGGGAGGCGTGCCGGGCGACTTCTCCGAGCCGGCCCGCCGGGAAGCCATCGAGCGCGGCATCAACGTGGAGGCCTGCCGGCAGTCACTGCTCCGCCTGTACGACTTCATGCAGGAGGCTGCGGCCGGCAAGACCTTCGCCGACGGCTCCCTCGTCACCTTCCTCCGGGTGCTCCTGGACAACCCCGAAGCCCTCGTCTGGGAGAAATTCTGGCTCGAGCGGAACAAGGACCTGGACCGAGAGCTGTACGGGTTGGTGAAGTGGTGCCGCCCGGACCTTCCGTTCGGGCTGAACGTGTGGAACCGGAACCACTTCAACCCGATCCGCCGCGCGCAGTGGCCGTGGGCCGAACAGACCCAATACGCCGATTTCGTGAAGCCCATCACCTACCAACACCAGGCGGGTGAGGTCTGGACGAGGGAACTCTCCTTCTTCCGCAAGACGATCCTGCGGGACTTCGAACCGGACGAAACCACCGGGGCGCTGTTCCGGATCCTGGGACTGAACGAGGCGCCGTTCGACGAACTGGTGGCCACCGGGATGGATCCCGACACGTACGTGCACGGCCAGTGCGCGGATGCCGTGCGGGGCGTGGACGGGAAGGCGAAGGTCTACATGGGCGTCGGGGTGGACGCCCCACGCACGCGCCCCGAGACCGCGAAGTGCTCGAGGGACATCGTGTACCGCTCCGTCCTGGCAACCTACCGGGCCGGTGGCGACGGTGTGGTGCTGGCGCCCAACTACGCCTCGATGCACCTGACCCACCTGGATGGTGTGGCGCAGGCGCTCGAAGAACTCGGTCTGAAGTGAGCTTCGAGCGGGCCGTGCTCGCAGGAGCAGGCACGTGAGTAGCACGCCGCTGCTGGAGGTGCGTGACCTGCAGACCAGTTTCATGCTCGGTCGGGGCGACCCCGTGCTCGCCGTAGATGGAGTGGGATTCACCGTGGAGGCCGGAGAGACGCTCGCCATCGTGGGGGAGAGCGGATCGGGCAAGTCGGTCACCGCGCTCTCCATCATGCGCCTCCTGCCGGCAAGGGTGGGCCGGATCACCGGAGGCTCGATCCGGCTCGGCGAACGGGAGCTCACGGCACTGCCCGAGGAGGAGATGCGAGGCATCCGAGGCAAGGAGATCGGCATGATCTTTCAGGAGCCGATGACCAGCCTGAACCCGGTGCACACCGTGGGCGCACAGATCGGCGAGGTGTTGATCGAACACGAAGAGCTCTCTGGTCCGGAGGCTCGGGAGCGGGCCATCGAAATGCTGGAGACCGTCGGCATCTCGGAGCCGGCCCGGCGCGTCGACAACCATCCCCACGAGATGTCCGGGGGGATGCGTCAGCGCGCCATGATCGCCATGGCGCTCGCGTGTCGTCCGAGCCTCCTCATTGCCGACGAACCCACAACCGCCCTCGACGTCACGATCCAGGCCCAGATCCTGGATCTCATGGAGGAGCTCCAGGCCGAGCTGGGGATGGCCATCATCTTCATTACTCATGACCTGGGCGTCGTGGCACAGATGGCGCGGCGGGTGGTGGTGATGTACGCCGGGCAGGTCGTGGAGAGCGGTCCCGTCGCGGAGATCTTCAGCCGCCCCAGGATGCCCTACACCGCCGGACTCATCGGCTCGATTCCCCGCCTGGGCAAGTCGAGGCCGGGGCAGCGCCTCCGGACCATTCCCGGGCAGGTTCCCTCGATATCGGAGCGACCGGCCGGTTGCCGATTCTCCACCCGATGTGCCCACGCGCAGCCTGAGTGCAGAGTGACGACTCCGCCGCTAGAGCAGATTGCTGGTGGGCACGACGTGCGTTGCCTGCGCTGGCGCGAACTGGACCTGGCCCCGAAAGTCGCCTCGTGACGGACCACCTTCTTAGCGTCGAGGGCCTCGTAAAGCACTTCCCCATCCGGGGAGGTGCGCTGAATCGAGTGGTCAATTTCGTCCAGGCAGTGAACGGCGTCTCGTTTACGGTGCGGCGCGGAGAGGTCCTGGGTTTGGTCGGGGAGAGCGGCTCGGGCAAGACCACCGTGGGACGGCTGGTCCTCCGTCTCGAGGAAGCGACCGCCGGCAAGGTGATCTTCGACGGGACCAACATCCTGGAGCTATCCAAAAGAGATCTACGCCGCTTCAGAAAGCGCATGCAGATCATCTTCCAGGATCCTTATGCGAGCCTGAATCCCCGGGAGAAGGTCCGCACGGTCATCGGACATGCCCTGGCGCTGCACCGCATCGGCACGCCTGAGAGCAGGACCGAGCGCACGGTGCAGCTCATGGAGCAGGTGGGACTCTCCGCCGACCATCTGGATCGGTTCCCCCACGAGTTCTCCGGGGGACAGCGCCAGAGAGTCGGGATCGCACGAGCCTTGGCGGTGAACCCCGATTTCCTGGTCGCGGACGAGCCGGTCTCAGCGCTCGACGTATCCATCCAGGCCCAGGTCATCAACTTATTGAGCGATCTCAAGGACCAGCTCGACCTGACCATGCTCTTCATTGCCCACGACCTGGCGGTGGTGGAGCACATCTGCGATCGGGTAGCCGTGATGTATCTCGGCAAGATCATGGAGATCGCGCCTTCCGGGGCCCTGTATGACAACCCCAATCATCCCTATACCGAGGCGCTCCTCTCTGCCATTCCCGAGCCGGAGCCGGGACGTCGACGGAAGCGGACCGTCCTAAGCGGGGACATCCCCAGCGCTATCGACCCTCCGTCCGGGTGTGTCTTTCGGAGTCGATGCCCGCGTGCGGAAGGGATCTGCAAGCGGGAGGTCCCCGAGTTGAAGCGGGTGGGTGCGGATCACTTCAGCGCCTGCCACCTGACGACCTGAGGCGGAGTCGGAGCTGGTTGCGAAGGCCGAGGCAGCCGTTGTTGCGTTCACCCGAGTGGAACCGCGGTAGCATGTGCGGGTGCTGGAGGTTGGCCGTGGTCTTGAGCTCCACTAGGAACCGCTCGGTGGCGAATATTTGCCGGGTCAGGCAAGGAAATGGCGCATACAGGCTCCCGCCACGGGTGAGGTCATACCACCTATCAGATGTCCCTGCAACGATTTAGGTGCGCCACGCGGTAAGTGCGTGCGGGTCGGCTCGCAACTTGCAAAAAGGTCGGGAGAGAACTACCAACGCCGCTTCTGATCTCCGAAAGCGTCCTCAGCCGGGTACCAGAGGGCGCATGATGAGGTCGGTGTCTTCCGGGGGGGGGATGAGCAATGGTGGACATTGGAAACCGATATTGGGCATTGATCGTCGAAGACGAGCCCGAACAGGTCATGCTGATCAAGGCAGTGTTCGCTCATTTCGACGCGAACGCCCACATCAACGTGGCCAAAAGCGCGGAGGAAGCGACCATCTATATCAAGGGGCCCTGGCAGGACACGGACCTCGACAACTCCGAGCTTCCGGACGTCATCGTGCTCGACATCAAGATGGAGGGCATGGGTGGACTCGGGTTCCTCGAGTGGTACGCCAGCGAGCCGAAGATCGCCCATGTCCCAATCGTCGTGTTCACATCTTCGGAGGACGTGGACTTGGAGCGGCAGTGCCTTGCGCTCGGTGCGCGGGAGTTCAAGGTGAAACCGGCTGACTACAGTGAACTCGTGACCATCGTTCAGCACGTGCTGAAGAGGTGGCAGTCAGGCGAGCGACAGAGTGCCGTGGCCAACGCATCGACACACCAAGTTGCCGTATCAGCTTCCCGCGCAGCTTACTCGAGCAGGGGGTTGTCGGCTTAGGGATCGCGTAACTCGCCTGCGGCCTGCCTCAAATATTCGATTTCGGCGTCTCGACCCCGGTCTGGGTTGCGATCGGGCCGTAGTGCTCGATTCGTCGATGGGCAGCGAAGTTGAACATTGTCTGCTTTCCGAACGTCGTCGCGTCGAGATCACAATCTGCGACAATGAGCTCGTCTCCTTCTGTCGTAGCTCGAGCCGTGATCTCTCCGCTGGGCGCGACGATCACGGTTCCGGCCATGAGTGGGTGACCGTCTTCGACTCCTGCCTTGGCGACGCCGACCACCCACGTGCTGTTTTGATACGCCCCGGCTTGCATACACAGGTGATTTTGGAACATGCGGGTCTCGGGACGCTCGTCGGGTAACTGCGAGTTGGCCGTAGGGGTGTTATAGCCCAAGAGCACCATTTCCACGCCCTGGAGGCCCATCACCCGGTATGTCTCCGGCCAGCGCCGGTCATTGCAGATACACATTCCCAGAATGCCGCCCATGGTGCGCCACACCGGGAAGCCGAGGTTGCCGACCTCGAAGTATCGCTTCTCCAAGTGCTGATGGGTCCGCTCGTCGTCGCGGTCCGTGTGGCCCGGTAGGTGGACCTTCCGATACTTTCCCACGACTGCGCCCTCGGCGTCTACAATGATCGAGGTGTTGTACCTGTGGACCTCTCCGTCCTCCTCGATCAGCTCGGCGTACCCGAAGGAGAAACCCATCCCGTACTGCTTGGCGCGCTCGAAGAGGCTCACCGTGTCTGGGCCGGGCACCTCACGCTCGTAGAACGAATCGATCTCGCTCTGATCGCTCATGTGCCAGCGGGGGAAAAACGTCGTGAGCGCCAGTTCGGGGTACACGATCAGGTCGCACCCCTCCGGGTGAGCCTGGTCCATCAAGGCCAGCATGCGATCCACGACCATCGCGCGGCTATCGGCTAACTGGATCGGCCCGAGCTGGGCAGCTCCCACTCTGATGACGCGTGACATCCTCAGTTTTCTCCGTTCTCCAGGGGGTGCTGGTTGTCGTGGAATTCCGCGGTCTCCACGGCCAGTAGGCTCGAGCCGAGGGCGAACGTGGTCGCGGCCTGAGTCGGCTCCACTACGGGAAGGCTGACACTCTGCTCCAGGCGCCCGCAATATCGTGCCATGCCTGCGCAACCGAGGATCAGCACGTCCGCACCGTCCTCGTCGCGGAGACGTACGGCGACCTCCAACATGCGCGCGAACATGTGCTCGCCGTCCGCTAGCTCGGTAACGCCGAGGCCGATCGCCCGATCACCGGCGGCACGCTTCTCGAAGCCTAGCTCGCAGACGTACCGCTCGTGGCGCGGGATCGACTGTTCCAAAATGGAGATTACTCCGAACCGCGCGCCACGCGTCATCGCAGTGAGCATTGCAGACTCCGCGATCCCGAAGATAGGGGTTCCACCGATCGCGCGAGCCTCTCGGATCCCCGGATCGCTATAGCACCCGATCACGAATGCGCTCGCCGCGTCTTGCCGTTCTCGAATGACGTCGCAGATCGGCTGCACCGCCGCCGCAACGTGTTGGTCCGTCTCGATACCCGGCGGCCCGCCTGAGAGCGTCACACACTCGATCCGCGGGCCATCGGGCTGGAGCAGCGGCTTCACGGCCGCCCTCATGCCTACCGTGACCGCTTCCGTCGAGTTCGGATTGATGATGACGATCGGCAACATGGCTCGTCGGGAGGCCATTAGATAGCTCGCACGAGCATGCGTCGCTCCATCCGGCTCAAGAGGCGTACGAACGGCCACAGTAACAGGAAGTAGATGCCGGCAGCCAGGATCAGGGGCGTCGGATTGAACGTGATTCCCTGTGCGACGCGAGCCATGCGCAGGAGCTCGGGCAACGCCACGACGCTCGCCAACGATGTGAGCTTCACGACCTCCAGCGTATTGCTGACCAGGTCGGGAAGGACCGAGCGAACCGCCTGCGGCAATACCACATGACGCATCGTTTGGACTCGCCCGAGGCCCGTGGACCGGGCAGCCTCCCACTGACCGCGGGGAACGCTTTCGATGCCCGCGCGCAGGATCTCACCATAGTAGCTCGAGGTGTTGAGCATGAAGGCCAGCACGACCGCCAAGAATGGCGACAGCACAACGCCCATGTGAGGCAGGCCGTAATAGACAAAGACGAGGAGCACGAGCGGTGGGAAGGCGCGGAACAGGTCGACATACACGATCAAGAGCACGTTCAGCCATCGGTGCCGGAGACTGTGCAGCGTAGCCAGCACGAGGCCTGCGGCGATGCCGAGAGGGATCACTACGACACACAATCGTACCGTCATCCAAACGCCCCGCACGAGGTACGGGGCGCTGGTGCGCATGACCTCGGGGTTCAGGAAGGTCTCGATCAGGCGGTCCACTTCAGTAGCCCGCCACTAGTGTTTCCACATGAACCGAGACTCGATCCGCCGGCTCAGCACCACGAGAGGAATGAAGATCGCCAGGTACGCGAGAGCTGCGAGCGTCAGAGGAGTGGAGTTCGCGAACTGCGCTTGGGCGCTCGTTGCCTGGTTGAGGATCTCCGGAACAGCAACTACAGAAGCGAGCGCAGTGCTCTTGCCGATGGCGATCGCCCGGTTCGTCAACGGGGGCAAAGCGAGGCGCATCGCCTGGGGTAGAACGACGTACCGTAGGGTTTGCAGGAAGGTGAAGCCCGTGGAACGTGCGGCTTCCCACTGCCCTTTGTGCACGGAGAGGATGCTGGCCCAGAAGATCTCTTCACAGAATGCAGCAAGCACCAGGCTCAGGCACAGCCACGCCACGACGAAGCCGGACAACTGGATGCCCACGTAGGGCAGCGCGAAGAACGCGACGATCAGGATCACGAGGGGCGGAATCGCCCGAAACACGTCCACGACGAAGACAATGAGCAGGTTGGTGGGCTTGTTCTGCAGCGTACGAACCGTAGCCAGGCCCAACCCGAGCGCAGTGCCGCTCAGAATGACGAGAATCGAGAGCGCGACCGTGATCAACATTCCGTCGATGATCGACGGAAGCACCTGCCTCATGATCTGCGGATTGAAGAAGCTGTCGATCATGGCCTCTATGCCTTCAAGATCCGCTGCAGAAAGGCCCGCGTACGCTCTCGCTCGGGCGCGCCAAAAATCTTGTCGGGAGGTCCTTCCTCCACGATCTCGCCATGGTCGATGAAGACGACGCGGTCAGCGGCTTCGCGCGCGAATTGCATCTCGTGACTCACCACGACCATCGTCATCCCGGATGCCTTCAGTTCACGGATCACGTTCAGCACGCTTCCGACGAGCTCGGGGTCGAGCGCACTCGTCGGCTCGTCCATCAGTAAGATCCGGGGCTCGAGGGCCAACGCGCGTGCGATCGCCACACGCTGTTGCTGACCGCCCGAGAGCTCGCCCGGGTAGGCGCCCGCCTTCTCCAGAAGGCCCACCCGGTCGAGAACAGCACGTCCCCGCTCCTCCGCCTCGTCTTTCGACTGACCCGCGGCTTTTTGCAACGCAAGCGTGACGTTGGCGAGCGCAGACAGGTGCGGATACAGGTTGAACGACTGGAAGACCATTCCGATGTGGCGGCGCAGTTCGTTTACGTCCACGCCGGGCGCGCTGATGTCGCCACCGTCGAAGCGTATGGTGCCGCCCGACGCATCCTCGAGCCGGTTGCAGCAACGGAGCAGCGTGCTCTTCCCCGAGCCCGACGGGCCGATGATGAAGACGAGCTCTTCAACGGTGACGGACAGGTCGACGCCCTTCAGGACTTCGGCATCGCCGAAGGATTTGCGAAGGCCCTCGATTTCGAGGATGGTGCGTGATAAGTGGGTCAGTTGCACCTCGGGACGTGGGGTGTCGGGTCGTACCCCTCCATTCCCGGCTCCCCATAACCCTCTAGCACCGTCACAGCCGCCGAGCCGTCCGCCGGCGGATCACCAAACCACTTCTCATGCAGCTCGGCCATGGTGCCGTCGAGCTTCATGCACTCGATGGTCTCTTCCACACGATTGCGATACTCGACGTCATCGTGGCGGAACGCCGCCGAGAACTTGGCGCCGCTCCTGATGGTGTAGGTGGTTCTCAGTAGCGGGCTCTGCATGGCCGCCCATTTCGCGACCGTCTCGCCTGCGAGGTTGGCGAATACCCGTCCGGTGAGCACCGCCTGGACCGCGTCGGCGTTCTTTCCGTACCGTTGCACTTCGAGGTCGTAGCGATCCGCGTTCTCCGTCGCCCACGCGTCGTACACGGATCCGTTGTTGACGGCGATCGCGTGGCCACGGATGTCATCCAACGACTCTATTTCCGGCGCGTCGTCGAGGATCATGAACGTGTAGTCGGTATCGAGGTAGCCCTCGACGAATAGAACCTGGCGTGATCTCTCCAGCGTCATCGTAGTGGGCGCGACAATGAACTCGAAGCGCCCCGCATTCAGCCCCGCGAATACGCCCGAAAACTCCTGGTCGACGATCTCGTACCCGGGGCGTCCCAGCCGATCCGCGATCTGCGCGGCCAGATCCACATTGAAGCCCTCTGTAGAGCCGTCGGGCCGGGCCATGGCGTGGGGCGCGAAGCCCACGTCTGCGGCCACGAGCAGGGGTCCGCTCGGAGTACCCGGAGCCCCGATCACGGCCTGGCCGCCCCCCTGGGACGAGGCGTCCCCAGATCCGCTGCAGGCGGCCAAAAGGACGCTCACGAGGAGCGCGGTCAGGTGATGAGGTCGGATGCGGGGCTTGGGACGATAGGACATCGGGAGAACATGGGACCCACCCCCTCCATTCGCGAGCGCGGGTGAGCCCTACTGAACTGACTTCGCTCCGTACCCACGCATCACGGCTCCCCCCTTGTCCACCACGGCGGTGGCGTATGCTCGCTCACCGCTCAACTCGTCGCGCATGAGCTTCGTGAAGACGCCGCTCAACGAGAGCATCGCCAGGAGGTTCGGGATGGCGGTGACGGCCACGGCAATGTTGGCGACCAACCACATGCGGTCCACATCGGCGACTCCAGCCATTGCGATGCCCGGCAGGAAGTAGATCCACCGTAGGATCCTGAAGGGACGCTCACCCACGAGAGCGACGAAGCTCGTCTCGAAGTACACGTAGAATCCGATCTGCGTCGACAAACAGAACGCGGCGATGGCCCCCGACACGACGAGGGCGGCAACCGACGGGGAGAACACCTCCGCGAACGCCACCAGCACCAACTCGATGCCGGACTCACCGCTGCCCATTGCACCGGTGGACAGAATCGCGAGCGCGGTGATGGAGCAGATGACGATCGTATCGAAGAAGACCTCGAAGGCGCCCCACACGCCCTGTTGGAACGGGTGCTCAGTGTCGGCCGTCGCGTGCACCATGGGTGCGGTGCCCATGCCCGCCTCGTTGGAGAGCATTCCCCTCGCCATGCCCTGCTTGATGGCCTCACTCACCGCGACACCCGCCACACCCCCAACACCAGCGACTGGTGAAAACGCTTGTGAGAAGATCGAAGCGAACACATCAGGCAGCGCCCCGGCGTTCGCGATGATGACGAGCAAGGCGCCGAGGATGTACGCCACGGTCATGAGCGGCACCAAGCGTTCCGAGAAACGGCCGATCCGGCGCAGGCCCCCGAGCACCACCAGCGCTGTCAATACGGCCATCGCTCCGGTCACGACGTACGGGTTGAAGTCATAGCTGGCGAGAAGCGCGCGCCCTACCGTATGCGACTGGAGCATGGACGCCGCAAAGACGGAGTTGATGAGCATTCCGGCGCTGAACAGCACGGCAAGAGGCCTCCACCCGAGCCCCCTACGGATCGTGGCCTGAGGGCCGCCCCGGAGCTGGCCGTCGGCCCCCCGCTCCCGGTAGTAGACGCCCAGGGTGATCTCCACCGTCTTGGCCATCATTCCGAAGAACGCGAGCGCCCACATCCAGAAGATGGCCCCCGCCCCGCCGACAGAGAGCGCAGTCGCGACGCCCGCCATGTTGCCCATCCCCACGGTCCCAGCGAGTGAGGTAGCCGCCGCCTGAAGGGACGTCATTTGCTGCCGTTCGACGCGGCGAGCGTCCGAAGCGAAGCGCCCCACGGTGTTCCGGAGGATGTAGCGGACGCCGGTGAGCTGGAATACGCCGGAGGTTACGGTGAAAAAGACAGCGACGCCGGCCAGAAAGGCCATCGTCCAGGGCCCCCACAGGTACGCATCGATGACCGCTAGGGTCGCCAGCAGGGTGTCGGTCCGAGGGACGTCCGGGGGTGAGTCGTCGCGGCAATGCGCATCCTGGCGTATCGGACCGTCAGACGCCAGGAATTGTGGCTCACGCACGTGTCGGGCTGGGTCGGGGAAGGTGATGCAGAGGTGTTGGTCTTCGACTACGTTGGCTTCCCCTCCGCCACAAGACGCTAAGCGCCCCTTGGACTCATCCCGATGAATGACGCCAACCCTCACGACCTCGTCGTTCACGGTGACATCGCCCTTCCGGGTGGGCAGGTGCTGCACGGCGGATGGATAGGGATCACCGACGGTCGCATCGACCGGATTTCGGAGACCCCACTACTCGGGCGTGATACGCTCGACGAGTCGGGCAACCAGGTCCTGCCGGGGTTCGTGGACGCCCACGTGCACACCCGCTCGAGCATCGACGAGGGCATCACTGCCACGACTCGGGCCGCTGCGGCCGGGGGTACGACCACGATCATCGACATGCCCTTCGACAAGCCCGCTCGGCCCGTGAACACGCGTGAGCGCCTAGCGGCGAAGGTGATTGATGTGAACGCCGAGGCCGTGGTGGACGTGGCCCTCTATGCGACCTTCCCGCCTGAAGGGGATCTGGCAGTCATCGCCGAACTCGCGGACGCCGGAGCCGCCGGCTTCAAGGTGTCGACCATCGAAGTCGATCCAGAGCGCTTCCCACGGATTCCCGATGGCCGTTTCTACGAAGCGTTTCAGGAGATCTCGAAGACCGGGCGTCCCGTCGCCGCCCACCAGGAGAACCAGGAGATCGTCTTCTCCCAAACGGACGCCTTCCGGGCCCGTGGCGACACCGCTGGCATCGATCACGCGCTGAGCCGACCGCCCGTGGCGGAGGCAGAAGCCGCTGGTAGACTGCTGGAGTTCGCGTATTGGACGGGTGCCCGGCTGCACATGGTGCATGGGACGCTTCCTCGCACGTTCGATCTCATCCAATGGAATCGCAGTCAGGGCGTTTCCGCCACGGGCGAGACCTGCCTCCAGTACCTATTGCTCACCATGGACGCGCTCCGAGAGTTGGGAGGCCGAGCCAAGTGCAACCCGCCCCTCAGGAGCCAGGAGTCGGTGGATGGACTCTGGGCGCAGCTCCGGGACGGGAGCATCGACATCGTCACATCGGACCACTCCCCGCATCCCCTGCACAGCAAGGAAACCACGGACATCTTCGATGCCTTGGCCGGCATGCCCGGTACGGAAACGCTCGGGCCGCTGCTGTACAGCGAGGGCGTGGCGACTGGACGAATCGACCTGGCCCGTTACCTCGAGCTGGTAGCCTCGAGACCGGCCGAAATCTTTGGCCTGAGCCGGAAGGGTCGGCTCGAGCCGGGGGCTGATGCCGACTTCGTCGTCTTCGACCAGGAAGCCGAGTGGACGGTGGACGGCGACGCGACCCACTACGCGGTAGGGTGGAGTCCCTACCATGGCCGCCCGGTCCGCGGTCGCGTGGTGTCGACCTGGCTCAGAGGCCGCTGTATCTACCGTGACGGTGACGTAGTCGCTGAGCCGGGCGCCGGCCGCTTCGTCGGCCCTGACTGACCGTGAGGAGTGCGCGCGCGGCTCACGACGCATCATGACCAGGCCTAGGCAGCTACTGCGCCCTCCCAGTCAGCAGCTCTGACAGTTGTGGTTGTTCTTGGCCCCTAGGCCCTCGAGGAGAGCGATGGTTTGGGGAAACGGCTGCACACGCTGACGCGGCCCGTTCGCCATATCCACCGTGGTCTCCCCACGGCGGCTGGTACGGCGTCGCCGAGTGGATCCGAGGCACCACAGACGGAACGCTCACGATCGAAGACGGGGCGCTCTACACCTCCCTGCACCGCATGGAGAAGCGCGGATGGGTGGAGGCTTCATGGGGGGTGTCCGAGAACAACCGGCGAGCCAAGTACTACGCTCTGACGACGAGCGGCCACCAAGCGCTTCGGTCGGCGACCGACGACTGGGCGCGCTACGCCGACGCCGTGTTCAAGGTTCTCGGGTCGGACCAGGGCGGCTGACGTGCAGCTCCCCGACGGAATCCGACGGCTCTTCAGGATGTCGCTCTTCAAGCCACAGACGAATAGAGACGTCGACGACGAGATCGACTTCCACATGGGGCGTTCCATCGAGCAGCTGATCGCCGGTGGGATGAGCGAGGACGGCGCGAGAGACACGGCCCGCCGACGCTTCGGTGACGAGCGGGCGTACCGAGAGACCTTGGCCAGAATCGACACGGGGAGGGTGCGGATGAGGGAGCGGAGCGAGCTTCTGGATCTGGTGCTGCGAACAGTCGGATTCGCGTTTCGCGGGGTTCGAAGAGCTCCGGCGTTCTCGGCCGCCGTCGTAGCCATTCTGGCTCTGGGCATCGGAGCCAACGCGGTCATGTTCGGTGTGGTCGACCGGCTCCTCCTGAGCCCACCGCAACACGTGGATGCGTGGGAGAATGTGCGCCATCTCTACATCCGCAGCACGGACACCAACCGCGAGACGACGGTCGGTCGCACCATGACGTATCCCGACTATCGCGACTTCGATGCTGTGGGTGGTTGGAGCGACCGCCGCGTACGCGCTTCCTGACATCCTCACCGTCGGCCGCGGTAGCGACGCGATTCGTGCGAAGGTCGCGAAGGCCTCTGCCTCGCTCTTCACCCTCCTCGGCGTAAGCCCCGAGCTCGGCCGCTTCTACACTAGGCAGGAGGATGCTCCGGGCGCCACGCCGACGGTCGTGTTGGCGTACGAGTTCTGGGAGAGGCGATACGCGCTCGATCCGGACGTGCTGGGGCGTGTTCTCGAGATTGGCCCCGGGTCGTACACCGTAATCGGAGTGGCTCCTGCGGGCTTCACGGGCGCCGAGCTCAGGCCGGTGGACCTGTGGCTGCCTCTCGAAACCGCGTACGCCCTGTCGGAGGGGCACAGCAGGTGGAGCGAGCATCGGAGCTGGTGGTGGCTCTACACGGTCGCACGACTCGCCGACGGCGCCACGGACGAGGCGACGACGGCGCAGGCCACTGCGACTCACCGGGCGGGCCGCGAGGAGTTGATCGCAGAGGAGCGATATGACGCCAAAGCTGAGATACTGGCGGCTCCGATCATCGCGGCGCGTGGCCCGAGGCCATCGGACGAGGCCTCGGTGGCACAATGTCTCGCCGGGGTATCTCTGATCGTGCTTCTCATCGCGTGCCTCAACGTCGCGAACCTTCTCCTGGCACGCGGGATCCGCACCCGCCGGGAGGTCGCGGTCCGACTCGCCCTGGGAGTGAGTCGCGCCCGGTTGTTGGCCCAGCTCCTGACAGAGAGTGTCGTCCTCGCAGGGCTTGGAGCCCTGGCCGCGCTGCTCCTGGCGACCCTGTCCGCCGGCGCCCTCCACGACTTCCTGCTCCCCAACGTCGCCTTCAACGATGGTCGGCTCGGAGCGAGGCTCCTCTTGTTCACAACAGTCGCCACGGTCGGTGCCGGCGTGCTTGCCGGCTTGATCCCAGCCCTCCAGATGAGCTGCCCCGACTTGGCTAGCGCACTCCGATCCGGCGGACGGGGCTTGGGCGGAGGTCGCTCACGCACCCGGTCGCTGCTGCTCGTGGGGCAGACCGCGCTCTCTGTGGTCCTCCTGGTGGGAGCCGGACTCTTCGTGCAAAGCTTTAGCCGCGCTCAGCACCTCGACCTCGGCTTCGATGCGAACCAGGTGGCTGTCGTTCAGCTCGAGTGGAACGAGACGCTGCCCATGGAAGAACGCCAGGTGATTTACGAGGAGGCGCTCGACCGAGTGCGTCGACTTCCGAGCGTTTCTGCAGCGGGCCTCAGCTATACGGTTCCGTTCTGGTCCAGCATCGGGATGGGCCAACCTCGGGTTCCGGGGCGCGATTCGATCCCACGACATCGATCGGGCGGCCCCTATGTGAACAAGGTGGGCCCAGGCTATTTCGAAGCGATGGGACTAGCGATGGTCATGGGTCGTGGCTTCGATCCATCCGATGACGCAGCGTCCGCACCGCCGGTAACGGTGATCACCGAGAGCATGGCGCAGGCGATCTGGCCAGCAGGGAGCGCCCTTGGGCAGTGCCTCATCATCGGCGACGAGGACGACCCCGACACACCCTGTTCAGAGGTGATCGGAGTTGTCGAGAACCACAGGCGCGAGGGTCTCGTCGAAGACGACCATTTCCTGTACTTCGTGAACATGAGCCATCCTGCGTTCAGTGGGCCTCCACAGGCGATCATGGCTCGGCTCGAAGACGCGTCCACTGAGACGATGGAATCGCTGCGAGGCGAAGCGATGGGGGCATCCAGCCTGGTTCGGTTCGTCTACGCCCGCTCGCTGGCCAGCCACATCGATCCACACCTGCGGTCATGGCGACTCGGGGCGTCCATGTTCACGCTCTTCGGATTGTTGGCGTTGGTGGTCGCAGGGTGGGGACTCTACTCCGTGCTCGCCTTCGATGTCGTCCTTCGGCATCACGAGCTGGGCGTTCGCTCGGCTCTCGGCGCGGGCAGCGGCCGCATCGTTCGCCTGGTGCTCCGACAGGCGATGGTGCTCATCGCGTTGGGCGTCGGCCTAGGCCTCGTGACCTCACGCGCGGCCGCGCGATATGTAGAACCGTTGCTATTCGACGTGTCCGGAAGCGACCCGCTTGTGTACGGCGTGGTGGCCGGCGCGCTGCTTGCCGGCGCCGTGCTCGCCGGCTCAATCCCTGCGTGGCGGGCGACCCGGGTCGATCCCAGAGAGGCGCTCCGGGCGGACTGAGGCCGCGACCCGATGACGGGCCCGTGAGTCCGCGCACCCGTCATTGATGTGTCCACGGATGTGCCGCATCTTCCGCGCCCGGGTCACCCAGTCAATCGCCGTACTCTGAAGGTTTCGCGGCTAACGCAGCCGCCGAAATTCGTTGCGCCATGACTCCCATCGGAAACCGCCCAGATCTCGACGCGTCCGAAGTCCTCGATGCGGTGCGCGAACACTATGGGCTAGACGGAACGATGACCCCACTGACGGGGGATCGGGATTGGAACTACCTGTTGTTGTCCGACGACGGTGAGCGGCACGTTGTAAAGGTCAGCTCGCCGGACGAGCCGCAGGACATCCTGGAGTTCGAGACCGACATGATCGCGCGCCTCAGCGCCGACACGGACGGCTTGATTCCGGCATTGGTTGCCTCGCGATCCGGCTCCGAGCTGGTTGTTCTCGACGGCGGTGAAGAGCCGGGACTGCGAATCCGAGTCGTCGACTTCTTGTCCGGCGGTCTGCTCGCGGACGTGAACCCCCGGTCTGAATCTCTCCTCGTCCACGTCGGAGCACGCGTCGCCCAGTTGGGCAGCGCTCTCGGCGCCTATCCTGACCACCCCCCGGCGCGGATCGACTTCGATTGGGCCCTGGGAAGCGCCGGTGCGGTCATGGAGAAGAATGTCGGCCTGCTGACGGGCTCGCAGCGATCGCTCATCGAGTCCACCCTCAAGACGTTTCGTACGAACGAGCGCGACTTGCTGGGCCTCGGATCGCAGATCATCCACGGGGACATCAACGATCACAATGTCCTCGTCTCCCTGGACGCATCAGGAGCCCACCGGGTATCCGGTGTCATCGACTTGGGAGACGCTCACTCCGCACCGAGGGTATTCGATCTGGCGATCGCGGTCGCTTACGCGATCCTGGGCACGAACGACCCGATCTCGGCGGCCGCCGCGGTGACGAGAGGCTACTACGAGGCCCAGCCGCTCCTCGACGTCGAGATGCGCGTCCTGATGACGCTCGTGCGCGCCCGGTTGGGGCAGAGCGTATGCATCGCCGCGCGCCGGAAGAGCGACGGCTCGACCGATCCATACCACCTGGTCTCAGAGGCCGGAGCGTGGGCCGCCCTCGCGAGTCTGGCAGAGGTCTCGGATCGGCTCGGCACCGCGATCCTCCACGATGCCTGTGGCCTCGAGCCGTGCCCGCGGAGTGCACGGCTCCGCACGTGGCTCGCGGGGCAGTCGTTCGAGCCTGTCATGGCTCTGCCGGACAACGCCTCGGCGGTGGGCGTGTTGGACCTGAGCGTCTCCAGCCCCCATCTCACCGGACGCGACACGGACGATACCGCAGACTTCAGCGAGCGAGTCTTCCGACACATGCGCGCCGAAGGGCTGCAGCTCGGCGTGGGCCGTTTCCTGGAGCCGAGGGCCTTCTACCTCACGGATGCCTTCGCGGGCCGGAGCGGTGATCCACGGGAACGCCGGACGATCCATCTCGGCATCGACCTGTTCGATGAACCGGGGGCCTCGGTTCACGCACCCCTACCGGGTCGGGTTCATTCGGTGCGGGACAACGATGGCCGCCTCGACTACGGGCCGACCGTGATCCTCGAGCACGATGGCCCCTCGGGCCCGTTCTGGACGCTCTACGGTCACCTGCAGCGCACGTCGGTCGGCGGCCTGAGCCCGGGGGATTCCGTCGAGGCAGGTCAACTCGTCGCTCGCATCGGGCCGTTCCCCGAGAACGGTGATTGGCCGCCGCACCTGCACTTTCAGATCATCACCGACCTCCTCGACTACGACGGCGAATTCCCAGGTGTCGCCCTTCCCCGTGAGCGGCGGGTGTGGGCCTCGTTTTCGCCCGATCCGAATCTGATTCTGGGGCTCTCGGGCGAGACGACGTTCACCGAGCCGGAAGATCTGTCGGGCCGCCGCTCGGCCGTCCTTGCTCCGAGCTTGAGCCTCTTCTATGAGGAACCACTCCACATCGTCCGAGGGCGGGGCACCTACCTCTACGACGTTTTTGGTCGAGAGTACCTCGACTGCGTGAATAACGTCGCGCATGTCGGGCACGAGGACCCCGACGTGGTCCGGGCGGGGCGCCTCCAGATGGGCGTGCTGAACACGAACTCCAGATATCTGCACGAGTCGGTCCTGATGTACGCCGAGCGACTCGTCGCCGCACTCCCAGATCCGCTCGCAGTATGCCTGTTCGTGAACTCGGGCACCGAAGCCAACGAGCTCGCGCTCCGCATGGCCCGTGCCCACACAGGTGGAACAGGCGTCGTGGTGCTCGAAGGTGGATACCACGGAAGCAGTCAGGCGCTGATCGATGTGAGTCACTACAAGTTCGCCGGACACGGTGGTGAGGGCGCTCCGGACTGGGTCCGTGCCGCGCCGATGCCGGACGCATATCGGGGCAAGTATCGTCGGAACGACCCGGCACGTGCGACAAAATACGCGGAGCATATCGGTGAGGGGTTCGCCGAGCTGCGGGAGGCGAGCCACGCCCCGGCCGCATACCTCTCAGAGGCCATCCTCTGCTGCGGAGGACAGATCGAGCCTCCCCAGGGCTACCTGGCGGCCGCGTACGAGCACGCGCGGGCCTCGGGAGCCTTGTGCATCGCCGACGAGGTTCAGACCGGCTTTGGTCGGGTGGGGAGTCACATGTGGGGTTTTGAGACCCAAGGTGTGGTGCCCGACATCGTGACGCTCGGGAAACCCATCGGGAACGGCCACCCGATCGGTGCCGTCGTGACGACGCGTGAAATCGCCGCCTCGTTCGACAACGGGATGGAGTTCTTCAGCACCTTCGGGGGCAATCCGGTGTCCGCTGAGATCGGACTGGCAGTCCTCGATGTCCTCGACCGAGACGAACTCCAGGACCGTGCAGCAGCCGTCGGAAACAAGCTGAAGGCATCACTCACCGAGCTGGCCGAGCGTCACGAGCCGATCGGTGAGGTTCGGGGGCGCGGCCTCTTCCTGGGGATCGAGTTCGTGCAGAGCCGCGAAACGCTCGAGCCGGCACCCGGAGTCGCGGAGTACGTCGTCGCCCGAATGAAGGAGCGGGGCATCCTCCTGAGTACCGACAGCCCTGATCGCAACGTGATCAAGTTCAAGCCGCCAATGACGTTCTCCGAGTCAGACGGAGATCGCTTGGTTCACGAGCTGGATGCTGTGCTGACTCACGACTTCGTCGTATCCAGCACTCGGAGCGCTACTGAACCAGCTGGTTGATTTCCCTGCTCTCCAGGATAGGAACTGGAGCGCCGTCTTGCGCCGCCCGGATCATCGCCTTTCCGATTGTCTCAGTCGTGGTGACCAGGCTCGGGACCAGACGAGGCAGGAAAGGACGCAGGGGTCCGATCACCGCGTAGAAGGCATTGGTCGCCGTCGATCGGGACCGGATGCCTTTCATCGGCTGGATGACCGCAGGCCTGAACACCCACGCGTGTTTGAAGGGCATCGCGAGCAGCCGGTTTTCGATCTTGCCCTTCACGCGAGCCCACATGACGCGGCCCTTCTCCGAGCTGTCCGCCCCCGCCCCTGAAATGAAGCAGAAGGTGAGGCTCGGGCTGGCCTCGAGAAGGGCCTCGGCAACCGCAACGGTCAGGTCGTGTGTGATGCGCGTGTACTCCTCCTCGGACATCCCCACGGAAGACACGCCGAGGCAGAAGAAGCAGGCGTCGAACCCCGAGAGGCGGTCGGTGACCGACGCATAGTCGAAGAGGTCCTCGTGCACGAGCTCGCTGAGCTTGTCGTGCTCGACGGCACAAGACCGACGACCGATCGAGAGAACTTCGGTCACATCCGGCTCCTCAAGACACTCGAGGAGGGCCGCGGAGCCCACCATCCCCGTGGCGCCGAACAGGACGACCCTCACGGAGTCCCCTCCGAGACCGTGCCCTCTCGGACGACGCCGGTCGCCCATTCGTCGAACGCCTGACACAACTCGTCCAGCACCTCATCGTCGGTCCGGCCAGAACGCTTCGGAACGTGGAAGCCGTGGTCCGCCGCTTCGACCACGTGCAGCAGGGGTGAAGGCTCGACCCTCCCGAGCAGAGGCTCGAGAAGGTCCAGCTTAGCGAGCCTATCACGGGTGCCCTGCAGGAATAGCATGGGCAGGCCGACGTCCATGAGGTGGGCCCCGCGCTCGTCCGAATCCCTCCCGGGTGCGTGGAGAGGGAAGCCGAAGAACGCCAACCCGAGCACCCCGGGGAGCGCCTCCTTCGAGGCCGCGGTCGATGTCATGCGCCCGCCCATGGACTTCCCACCCGCCAGCAGCGGCAGGTCCGCTGCCAGCGCCGTCGCCTGCGCCACCGCCGAGCGCACCGTCTTGGCCAGGATGGGAGCCGGGTTCGGCCCTTTGCGACCGGCTTCCATATATGGGAAGTGATACCGGAAGGTCGCGATATCTCTCACCGCCAGCCGTGCGACAGCATCTTCCATGAAGACGTGGCGCATCCCCGCCCCTACCCCGTGACCGAACACGTACAACATTCGGGCTCCTTCCGGACGCGACAGGATTCCCGTGACCTCTCCGGTCGACTGTGTCGCCTGGAATCGGTGCTCGGTGGTGCTAAGCGTCATGATCTGTCCCGCAACGGGTGAGGGAGTGGGGCCCAACCATGCCCGTAACCAGCGGCTCTGACCAGTGGCCCGCAACAGAGTGGACGCCGCCCACGCTTCGCCTGACATTCGACCAATGGCAATCGATGAATCGACCCTCCGCCGCGACGCATCATTCGTAGCGGGCCTCCACGGCCTGGTCGCGCTGGTGTACTGGTTCGCCCTCGACGTCTCGATCGTCCACGACTTCGGGCCGGACAAGTGGGGCTGGTTTACCCAGAACCTGTCTACGGAGCTGCTCCTGGAACGGGCCGTCGAGAGCATCTGATACATGCACGGCCAGCCCCCGCTGTGGAACGTGATCGGAGCAATTCTGCTCAAGCTTTTCGGCAGCTGGCAGATGCAGGCCCTCCAGCTTCTGCACGTCGGGATGGGAGCGGCGATCGCAGGGCTCTCGGTCCGCATCGTCGCCCACTCGACCGGCTCTCGCAGACTCTCGATCGCGGTCGGCCTCGTCATCGCCCTTCACCCCGCACTGTTCCTGTACGAGGCGTACGCCCTCTACACGCTCTTCGCGGCGTTTCTGCTGACATCAGCCGCATACACCCTCACCGCAGCGCCGTCCGAATCGAATGCTGGGAGAGCCTTGCCGTTCGTCGGCTGCATGACCGCGCTGGTCATGACCCGCGGCGTCTTTCACGTGGCTCTATTGATACCGTGCATCGCACTCGCGTTCACCGGCGCCGCTCGGCCGAGGCGGAGGCAACTCTTGGTGCTGGGCCTCCTGTTTGCTCTACCGCTCGGATGGTACACGAAGAACCAAGTGCAGCACGGCTTTTTCGGAGGCAGCAGTTGGTACGGCATGGGGATGTGGCGGACCGCCCTCTTCCGCCAAGACACGGCAATCCTTCCCCCTCTCCTGGAGGCGGGCGTGTTCGAGGCGGTAGTCCTCGAGGAACCGTTCAGTCCTCCGTCTGCCTATCGCGGCCTCGGATACGACCGATCTAGCTCGATCGCGGTGCTCGCAAACAACGATCAGCACAACGTGAACGTGCCGGACATCTCCGGCGCTTATCGAACGAGCGCACTGGGACTCATGCGCCGAACGCCGGGGCGCTACGTGCGAAACGTCGTGACCGCCTACGGAAACTTCTCGGCACCCTCCACGGATTTCGCCCACCTCGCCGACAACCGCGAACGAATCGGCCTACACGCGCGCATCGAGCAGTGGTCGCTGGGGCGCCCACTCCTGGCCCGGATCGAGCGCGGCCTGAACGGTGCCTACTTCGGCTCGCTGTACTTCTTCCTCTTTCCCGTGGTCCTCATGGCTTGGACGGCTGAGATCGTGCGAGGAATACGTCGTGAGGGATGGTCCTCGCTTTCCGCCGACGCGTCCGTGCTGTTCATGGGTGGGATCATCGCGTACACGATCTTGGTGTCGTGCGCGATGGAGCTGGGTGAGAATGTCCGGTTCAAGTTCATGATCGAACCCCTGTTCTTGATCCTGACCGCCACCCTTAGCTATCGCCTGCTCCAACGACGACGCCATTTGGAACGCTGAAGCGCCCGCCCGGCAAGGTGCCGAACGGGCGCTCTAGGGAACCTAGGCCCTCACGTATTCAGCCGGCGATCAACCGCCGATGCCGATGCGAAGACCAAGGTTGATAATCGGCCAGTAGTTCAGGTAGGTACCGATACCCTGCTCGAGCTCAGCCGCCTCAATATTCAGGCGCGAGGTCAACTCGTCTTGGTCCGAAAAAGTCCCGCCAGTGGCGTCGAGCGAGACGGACGGATCACCGAGAAAGGCGGCGCCGATATCCAGCGTCAGGCCAATGCCGGACGACGTGTGCTTGCCGAAGCCGATCAAGAAGTACGGGGCCTGATCCTTGGAATCGATCACACCGGTTAGGGTCCCGATCTCCTCGGGCGTGAAGTTCCGACCGCCGATGCTCTGGGTGGTGGTGAAATTACCCGCCAGGGTCGGGTCGTCGGGCTTGAACAGCATCCCGCCACCGATGCGGAACGACGGCCCCAGGTAGAGATCCAGGCCGACGTTGTACCAGGTCTCCGGCAGGGTGAGGATGAAGTCGACACCCGAGATGCTGGCGTCCAGCTCGAGGGGCATGAGCCCGATGCCGCCGCGGATCACGGCGGAGCTCCCGAGGGCCAGTGCAGCCTCGCCACCGACACCCAATGTGCCCCCGCGGGCCGCGATTCCGAAGCCCTGAGCAGTGAGGCCAGCGGGGAGAGCCACGACCGCTGCCACAGTAAGGGCGAATATGCTCTTTCTCATCAATATCTCCGTTCACGGAGGCGGGGGAGCGAGGGACCCATCAGTGCCTCGCATTACGGCTTTCGAAGTATAGACAACGCTCGTACTCGCGGAAAAAGATGGCGTTCCAAGATGCGACTAGAGAAACGCGAAGACTCGGACCGCGATGAACGCGCCGCCGTATGCCAGGAAAAGCATGTAGCCGAATTGCAGGATCGGCCACTTCCACCCGGCGGTCTCGCGTCGCATTACAGCCACGGTGGACATGCACTGAAGTGCGAACGCGAAGAAGACCAGAAGGCCGATCGCCGCCGCGGGCGTGAGACTTCGCTGCAGTGCATCCTGAAGCACGATCGAGTCGTCGGACGCGTTCTCTACTCCATAGATGGTCCCGAGGGTGCCGACGATCACCTCGCGCGCTGCGAGTGACGTCACGAGGCCGATTCCGATCCTCCAGTCAAAGCCGAGCGGAGCGATCGCGGGCTCGATGAACTGCCCCATGGCACCGAGCGCACTGTCTTCGATCAGGGGCGGACCCTGATCGGTCCGCGGGAACTGGGTGAGGACCCAAAGGACGATCGTCACCCCGAAGATCACTTTTCCAGCCCGCTTCAAGAAGATCTTGCTGCGGTCGAGCAGACGCAGCCCCAGCGACCGCAGCGAGGGCACGCGATACGGCGGCAACTCCATGACGAACGATGTCGGCTCGGCCCGAAGCAGGGTCCGCTTCAGGAGGAACGCGGTACCGATCGCCGCCACGATCCCCAGCGCGTAGAGGCCCAAGAGCACTGCGGCTCGGAGCCCAAGAGGGCGCGCCGGGATGAAGGCCGCTATCAGAAGCGCATACACCGGAAGCCTAGCCGAGCACGTCATGAACGGTGTGACGAAGATCGTCGCCAGCCGATCTCGCTCATCGTCCACCGTCCGCGCCGCCAAAATCGCCGGCACCGCGCAGGCATAGCCGGACAGGAGTGGAAGAAACGCCCTTCCCTGTAGTCCCACACGGTACATGAGCCGGTCGGCGATCACGGCCGCGCGCGCCATATAGCCCGAGTCCTCGAGCACGCCGAGGAAGAGGAAGAGGATGAGGATCTGTGGTAGGAAGACGACCACCGACCCCACACCTGCCCACACCCCATCGATGAGGAGGGAGCGGAACCAACTCTCCGGCATCGTGGCGACAAGCCACTCGCCCGAGGTGACGATGAGGAATTCGACCCCGTCCATGAGCGGAATCGCCCATGTGAAGATCGACTGAAAGACGAGGATTACGACCGCCAAGAACGACAGCGGCCCCCACACACGATGCAGGAAGATCGAGTCGAGGCGCTCGCTGGATCCGGAGGGACCCGGCTGGACGAAGTCCGCGTTGTCGACCACCTCACGTACGCGTCTCCGCCGCGCCTTGAAGGCATCGACCATCGGGAGCGGCACCCCGCGCGGCACGTTCGTGAGGCTGCGCACCGGCGGCGGCATCCCCCGATCCCGAACCTCGACCTCCTCCAGGAAGCCCTGGACTCCCTCGACCCCGATGCCCGCGCGCGCATTCGTCTTGACGATTCGAACGCCGAGTCGCTTGGCCAGCAACGCATCGTCGACCTTTCCTCCACGCTCCTCGAATTCGTCCCACATGTTCAGGACGAGCAACGTCGGCAGCTCGAGGTCCAGGACGGGCTCGACCAGCATGAGCTGATTTTCGAGCCGCGTGCAGTCCACGATGAGGACCAGCGCGTCAGGCGCGGGAAGGTCATCGACACGCCCCTCCAGGACGTCTCGGGTCACTCGCTCGTCCAGCGTGCGAGCCGAGAAGCCATGCACGCCTGGAAGATCGACCAGATCGATCGACGCTCCACCTCGGAACTCCACCTGCCCCACGTGCTTCTCGACCGTGACGCCCGGATAGTTCGCAACCTTCTGGCGGAGCCCGGTCAGACGATTGAAGAGCGTCGTCTTTCCGGAGTTGGGCGGCCCGATGAGGGCGACGGTCGGAACGCGATCCGGCCGGTCTACCGTGGCCGATCCAGAGATGCCTCCGCCAGCCGCGGGATGAACGTCAGCCACGGCTCGTACGGTGCATCCGAGGTTGGGCTGACAGTCGGGCAAACATCAGATTACGGTCCACCTGTGTGGTGTCAGCTCTCGTCCTGAAGCTCACTCAGAATCCGGACGCACAAGCAGTTCGCCGTCTCACGCCGGAGAGCGAGGAGCGAACCGTCGACCGATACGATCGGGTCACCCGAGGGCGACAATCTGACCGGGCATATGCGACACCCCGGCAAAACGCCTCGCTCCAGGAGCGGCTCGGCCTGCTCCGGCGGGAGATCGATGCGGACGAGCTCGACCGTTTGGTTCATCGCCACATCGCCGAGGCGCAGATCTTCGACGGGTGCCTCCGTCGCAGCAGCTTGGGTCGTTGGCGGCACGGTCCGGTCCATTAGGGTCCGTCACCCTCCGCCGTGCAGGCCGGAGGATGAGAATGAAATCGAGTCTCAACTAAGATACATCGGGCCTGAAGGACACGAAAGCACCGCGTCTTCAAGGCGTTTCGCGGCCTTCACCCCCCCCTTGTGGGCGCCGAAACCGCTCATCCCGGTCGGGTAGGCCTCAACCGAGCTAGCCTACCTGGTGAAGATGCACATCGCGCTGAGGATACGGAAGCGAGCAGCCCGCGCTCTCCAGCCCCTCTTTGAGGCCGCGCACCAGGTCCCAGCGTGTCGATCCGTAGTCCTCGCTGCGGACCCAAGGCCTGACGACGAGGTTCACGGCGGAATCCCCGAGCTCATTCACCGCTACGACAGGCTCAGGGTCCGCCAGCACCCGCTCATCTGCCTTGAGGAGGTCCAAGCACGTCTTCACGGCAACACCGAGGTCATCGTCGTAGCTGACGCCGACGACGAGATCGATGCGCCTCGTGTCGCTCCCCGAATAGTTCGTAATAGTCTGACCGAAGATCTTCGAGTTCGGAATCCGGATGTGGATGTTGTCGGGCGTAGTGAGCAGACACGAAAAGATCCCAACCTCGCGCACGGTGCCCCTGCTCCCGCCCACCTCGACCGTGTCGCCGACGTCGAAGGGTCGAAAAGTGAGGAGCATCACGCCCGCGGAAAAGTTCGAGAACGTGTCCTGAAACGCGAGTGCGATCGCCAGTCCCGCGGCACCCAGCACCGCGACGAACGAGGTCGTGTTCACGCCCAGCACGCCGACGGCGGCGATTCCGACGATCACGATGATCGTCACGTGAATCATTCCCGACATGAACGGAATCAGAATGTCGTCCAGCTGTGACGCGGCGAGCGCCCGCCTCGAGAAGCGCCTCGCCCATCCGGCGAAGAGCCAGCCGATGACGAGAACGGCCACGGCGCCGCCGATCTTGGGCGTCCATGTCGCGATCGTCGCGGACGCCGCTTGAAGGAGTTCATCGAGGTTGAACATGGTGGGCTACCTCCACTGGAGACGGGTGGTTCGTGGGTCTTCCTGGGGCGAACTTCGCCTCGGGAACCTCTGCATGGATAGGGCACGCCCCAAGGTTCCTAAGCGGCCAGCAGTCTCCACACCTGCGTCAGCAGGAAGCACACGGTCACGCCCATCGCCACCGGCATCAGCGTGGCCACCGTGGTCCACTTCGCGCTCCGCGTCTCCTTGTAGATCGTGTAGATCGTGGTAGAGCACGGGTTATGCAGCAGGCTGAAGAGCATCAGGTTGACCGCAGTCAGCAGAGTCCAACCTCCCGCGGCCAACAGATCTGTGGTCAGGCCAAGACTGTCACGTTCGAACATCACCCCTGCGCCTTCGCCCAGCCCCGCGATCTCGGCGCCGCCGGTGAGAACCGTCAGCATCAGGATCGTCGGGATTACGATCTCGTTGGCGGGGATCGCCACCACATAGGCCAAGAGAATCACACCGTTCATGCCGAGGAGTAGCCCGAACGGGTCGAGCCAGTCGACTGCGTGGTGGGCGAGGCTCGCTCCGCCGACGGTGATGTTCGAAATGAGCCAGATCACCGCGCCGGCGGGAATCGCGAAGATCACCGCCCGCCACAGAACGATGAGCGTCCGATCGATCATCGACGTGTACAGCGTCTGTAGCACTCGCGGGGGACGGTAGGGCGGCAACTCGAGGCTGAAGCTCGTCGCTTCGCCGCGCAGCACTGTCTGGGACAGGATCCAGGATGACAGAAACATCATCATGATGCCGAACAGCGCGATGCCGACTACGGCCCCCGCGCTCACGATGCCCCCGAGCTGCGCGGGAGCGAGCGCTCCGATGAAGATCGTCGCGATCAGGATCTGAGTAGGCCACCGACCATTACAGAGCGAGAAGTTGTTCGTGATGATCGCGATGAGGCGTTCCCGCGGTGAGTCGATGACGCGCGTCGCGACTACACCCGCCGCGTTGCATCCAAAGCCCATGCACATGGTCAGAGCCTGTTTCCCGTGCGCACCGGCCTTGTGGAAGAGCGAGTCGAGGTTGAACGCGACGCGAGGCAGGTAGCCGAAGTCCTCCAGAAGCGTGAACAGCGGGAAGAAGATCGCCATGGGAGGCAGCATCACGCTGATGACCCACGCCGTGGCCAGGTAGACCCCATCGAGAAGGAATCCATCGAGCCACCACGGTATCGCCATGGCCGCTGAGAGCCCCTTCAGCCAAGCGTGCCCGTTGTCGATGAGCAGCGTGGCCAGCATCGAAGACGGAACGTTGGCGCCCTCGATGGTCAACCAGAACACAACGGCGAGGATGAAGAGCATCAGCGGAAATCCGAACACCTTGCTCGTGAGCCACCCATCGAGCTTCCGGTCGAATGCGAAGCCGGCCTTCTTGAGACCGCTCAGCTGCACCCTTTCGGCGACCTCCTCAGCGGCCTCGTAGGCCCGCTGTGTTACGACGTCCTCGAAGTCGGACGGGAGGTCCCACCTCATCCGGGCCGCGGCCTCGAGTACGCGCACACGCCCCTGCTCCGGAGCCAGCTCTACCAAGGTGCCCGAATCGTCTCGTGAGAGCTGACCGAGCTCACCCGACCGAACCGCTTCCTCCACGGCCTCGTCCGCATTGAGGAGACGCAGTGCCACCCACCGTGAGTTGGGCACATCGGGAAAGACCTCCTCGATGACCGGCACGAGCTCCGAGATAGCGGTCTCGACCCTAGGAGCGTGGCTTTGGATGCGAATCTCGGACGCGGTGCGGACGCCCGTCGCGACCTCATGCGCTGCGTCGAGCAGCTCAGGGATCCCGATGCCCTCACGAGCGATACCCGGAACGACGGGGACGCCCAACTCATGCTCGAGCTTCTTGGCATCGATGGCGATCCCGTGCCGACGCGCCTCGTCGATCAGGTTCAAGAAGACGACGACCCTGTCGGTTATCTCGCGGATCTGCAGCACGAGGTTGAGGTTGCGCTCCAGGCGCGTGGCGTCGACCACCACGATGGTCACGTCGGGCCGCCCGAAGAGCACGAAGTCTCGCGCGACTTCCTCATCGACGCTGCCCGCCTGCAGCGAGTACGTCCCAGGCAGATCGACCACCTTTACACGCATGCCTTCGTGGCCAAACGCGCCCTCGGCGCGCACCACGGTCTTCCCGGGCCAGTTGCCCGTGTGCTGACGCAGACCTGTCAGCTCGTTGAAGACCGTGCTCTTGCCGACGTTCGGGTTCCCGGCGAGAGCCACCAGGTAGTCCCACTTGTCCGTGCTGATGCCCAGCCGGACTAGACTCTGGGTCCGATGCTGAGCGCAGGAGACACACGGGTCGAGCGAAAGGGTCGGCATCAGCCAGGGACCCCAGCGCCGGACTCGATTCTCTCGATCTGGACCCACTCGGCCTGCCCGCGGCGGAGCGCGATGAGTGCACCCCGGATGAGGTACGCCATCGGATCACCCAGGGCGCTGGCCATTTCGGCGCTGATCTCGGTGCCCTTCACTACTCCGAGGTCCAAGAGGCGGCGACGCTGAGCTCCCCGGCACGTAGCGGCGATTCCGATGACCCTCCCGTACTCGCCAGGACGAAGGTCGGCCAGCGTTTCGAGTGGGCCCCCGGCCCTCGCACCGACCGGCAGCACGCGGACCGTCACATTCCGGGCTGCCACGACCTCCACGGTCCGCTCACGTCCCCCGGCCTGTAGCCGAACACCGCGATCGTCTCGATCGACGATCTCCAGGCGGCTGCCCAACTCGATGCCGGCCGTCAGCAGGGCATCGTAGATCTCCCTCGGCTCGTCCTCCAAGTGTGCGACCTCGACAGTTCGTCCAACAGGCGCCCCTGCGAGGCTCACGCCTTCCAGGTTGGGCACCTCACCTGACGCCGTCGGAATCGGGTCGCCATGCGGGTCCCACCGAGGGTGACCGAGCCGAGCCGCGAGCGTATCGGTCTGCTCCGGCGACAGGCTGTGCTCCATCCGCTCGGCTTCGTCGTGCCAATCCGGCGCGGCAACGCCCGTGCGGTCGGCGAGGTACCGCTCCCACAGCCGGTGCGACCGCACCAAACGGAGCGCCGACTCCCGCCCGTCGTCCGACAGGTGAGGGCCGTCCGTGCCAGCGCGAACCAGGCCAGACTCGGTGAGCCTCGTGAGAAGCTTCGCGGCGCGGTGCGTGGAGACCCCGAGCTGGCCCGCCATACTCTCCAAGGTCGGCTCGCGGCCGGCCTGTTCCGAGGTGTAGACGTGCTTGAGCGCGTCCTCGAGTCGCACCCGCTCGGTGAGGCGGGCGATCTCAGCCAAGCGCGCGTAGACGCCGCGCCGGGGCCAAAACGCCGCCGCGAGAAGTGCGACGAGGCCGGCAAAGACCGCCAACGCAAGGAGAGGATCAACCATGTGTGCGGGTGCTATTTTACCTGATAGATAATTTAGTCGAGCCTAAATTTGTGTCCCAGACCCATCTTGCGCAACCCCCTTACCGACTATCTTTCCCCCACCTGACAACCAAGCTGCAGAAGGAAGGACGACGCTTGAGCTCGCCTCACGACACCATCGCAGTCATCGACTTCGGTGGGCAGTATGCGCACCTCATCGCTACCAAGATCCGGCGGCGCGGTGTGCGGGCTGAGATCCGTCAGCCCGACGACTCCATCGAGGCGTTCGCGAAGTACCGCGGCATCATCATCTCGGGGAGTCCGAGCCTGGCCTCACAAGGTGAGGACTCCGAATACACCAAGGCGATCTATGATCTGGATGTGCCCATCCTCGGGCTGTGCTTCGGTCATCAGGAGATCGCACAGCACTACGGTGGCGAGGTCGAGCACGGCGGACGCGAGTGGGGTAAGGCGGACCTTCACCTCGCCGAGGGCCACGCGCTCTTCCGCGGGCTAGACGCCGTCGAGCAAGTCTGGATGAGCCACTACGACTCGGTGATATCCGTTGGGCCGACCTTCGCTGAGCTCGGGCATACGCTCACAGGTGACGGCAGCGAGCATCGCTTCGCAGCCATCGGGTCGGACACGCTTCGACGGTATGGCTTCCAGTTCCACCCGGAAGTCGACGACACCGTCCACGGCGACGACATGATCGGCAACTTCGCATCCGAGATTTGCAGGTGCGAGCCGAGCTGGTCGATGGACGGATTCATGGACGAAGAGATCGAGCGCATCCGATCTGAGGTCGGCGACCGCTCGGTGTTCTTGCTCGCTTCCGGCGGTGTCGACTCGACCGTGGCCGCCGTGCTGCTTGGAAAAGCCCTGGGGCCGGATCGGCTCCACCTCCTTCATATCGACAACGGGCTCATGAGGCTGGCGGAGAGTGCGAATGTGCTCGAGATGTTCTCCGACCTGGGCCTAGATCAGAATCTCCACTTCGTCGACGCGAGCGAGTCGTTCATCGAGGTGCTGGCAGGGGTCGTCGACCCGGAGGAGAAGCGACGCAAGATCGGCGACGAGTTCGTGCGAGTCTTCCAGGCGGAGGCCGAGCGATTGGGGATCGAGAATCATCTCTTGGCTCAGGGTACGATCTACCCGGATACGATCGAAACCGGCGGCACGAAACGCGCCGATACGATCAAGACGCACCACAACCGGGTGCCCATCATCGAGGACATGCTGGCCCGAGGGCTCGTGGTCGAGCCGCTGGCGGACCTCTACAAGGTCGAAGTCCGGGAACTGGGTGAGCGGCTGGGCATCAGAAAGGATGCGATCTGGCGCCATCCCTTCCCGGGCCCAGGGCTCGGTGTGCGCCTGCTCTGCTCAGATGGTGACGGCAACAGCGACGAGGTGATGCGCCTTCAGCCGGACGTCGAGGCGCTCGCAGACCGCTTCGGGCTGAAGGCTCTGGTGCTCCCGATCCGATCCGTGGGGGTCAAGGCCGACCTGCGTGCCTATGAGCACCCGGTTCTTCTGAGCGGAGCCGTGGCGTGGGACACGCTCGTGGCAGCCGTTTCGGCGATCACCGCCCAGATCCCTGGCATCAACCGATGCGTCTGGAATCTCGGGTCGGTGCATCCCGAATCGGCTCGGGTGGCGCCCGCCACCGTGACGCGCCCTCGGCTGGATCTGCTGCGCCAGGCCGACGATATCGTGATGCGTGCCCTGCGTCGGCACGGGCTGTACGACGATGTCTGGCAGTGTCCCACCGTCCTCATCCCGCTGGCCCTCGACGACTCCGGCACGGAAACCGTCGTGCTCCGCCCCATCCGGTCCCAGCGCGCGATGACCGCGACGCCGGTTCAGCTTCCCGACGCGTTGGTGAGCGAAGTCTCGGAATCGATTCTGGCGCTCGACGGCGTCACCGGCCTGGTCCTCGACGTCACGTCGAAGCCCCCCGGCACGATCGAGTGGGAGTAAGGGCTCCCCGGCTAGATGCCGGCGACCCCAACTTGAAAGCGGTAGACAAAAGGCAGCTCGCCACCCGGCGCTAGCGGGCCGCTATCGTCGAACTGGACACGCCCGTCAACGGTGACCAGCAGCCGGATGATCTCCGGCTGGTCTCCGAGGTTGATGAGCGTCGCGGAGATGCGTGCCTCTTCGTTCAAGGCGTACACCTGGCTGAAATCGGCGGTGATGTCGACGGTGTCCGCGTTCGAAAAGACGAGAGAGTTCTCCACGGTGCGGAACCGGGTTGAAACGACGAGCGCCAACTCCGCGGGCGCAGTGAGCTCGACCGTCACCGTCGCCCTGGTCGGGAGGTCGTTTACGGCACACGCCGAGGGAACAATCATCGCGCAGCCCACCGCTACCGCCTTAAAAAGTCCGGTCCTCATTCGTCATTAACTCCGTAAGTCGTTCTCACAATTCTCATTAACCAAACCCCGTCCCCCACCGTCGCGCGACACCTCACAACCTCGCCGGTCACGGTGCCATAGGCCATCTTCCGGCCATGCACCGACGACGGTTCCACCCCGCTCTCACGGTGGCGGCACTCGCCACCTGCCCGGCCCTGCTCCCTGCACAGATCGCTGGTGTCCCCGATCTGTGCAGCGACCGACCGCCGGCGACGGGTGCACCCCTCTTCTCCTTGGACACCCGCCAGCAACCTTCGCGAGCAGGCTCTCGTCCCGAACGCCCCGCGTCGGATCTGAGCTGCATCGATCTCTTCTCGACCGGCGCGGGTGGAGAAGCGACGGGTGTCATCACGCTCACCCGCCCCTGGTCCCCCTTCGGCGTGACTGTCACGCCCGAAGGCCGTCATCGGCACGATCTCACTGCCTGGATCAGCGACCTTCCGGACCCTACTACGCTCGGCGACTACCAGGCTTACGTCGCCTGGGCGACTCCCCTGGTACTCGATCCCGTCGTCAAGCTCGGCCAGGTCCAGAATGGCGAGAACGCGCTGGGGGAGGTCGCGTTCAACAAATATATGGTGTTGGTCACTGCCGAGGCCTCCGGCGACGTGACGGAGAGGACCGGCCCGCTGGTCCTGCGCGGGCGCTCACCCTCCAGCCGTATGGAGGCCCACGACCTGATGGCGCTGGCACCAGCCGCGGAGGCGAGACCCGCCATCCCCGACCCGTTTGCCAGCCCCCTCTGGGAGGTGCCGCCCAGGTATGAGGGCGTGCCGATGCTACCCGGCATCATGGCCGCACGTCCGCGCGTGTCACCGCTTCTCCCGACCGTGGACACGCCCGCGCCCCTCGCCGAGCCGCGACAGATCGTCGAGCTGCCCGACGGCGGCACCCTGGATCTGTTCGCCGGCTTCGTGCGCCGCCGCATTCAGGGACGAGATGTCACGATGTTCGCATTCAACGGTCAGCACCCCGGCCCGCTGATCAAGGTGGACCAGGGTTCGACCATCTTCGTCAACTTCTCCAACGACACGCCATTCCCCACGGCCGTCCACTGGCATGGCGTCCGTCTGGAGAACCGCTTCGACGGTGTGCCAGGCGTCACCCAGGACCCGGTGAAGCCAGGAGAGACGTTCCGATATCAGGTCCACTTCCGCGATGCCGGCATCTACTGGTATCACCCGCACCACCGCGAGGACGTCCAGCAGGAGCTCGGGCTCTCCGGCAACATGCTCGTGGAGCCGATCTCGGAGGCCTATTACAGCCCCGTCAACCGAGAAGAGGTCGTGATGCTGGACGACATCCTGCTCAGCGAGGCCGGTCTGGTCCCGTTCGGGGCAGAGTCCTCGAATTACATGCTGATGGGTCGCTTCGGAAACGTGTTTCTCACCAATGGGGAGCCCGAGTATTCGTTGGAGGTCGATGCGGGGGACGTCGTGCGTTTTCACTTCACCAACGCCTCGAACACCCGCACGTTCAACCTCTCGTTCCGCCCGATGGCGGACCCGTCAGCGAGCCCCCTGCCGATCAAGATCGTGGGCTCCGACGTCGGAAAGTTCGAGCGGGAGGCGGTCGTCGAAAGCGTCGTCCTGGCCCCGGCGGAACGGTACGTGGTGGAGGTCCTCTTCGACGAAGCAGGCGCCTATGCGCTCCTGAACCACGTGCAGGGCATCAACCACCGGATGGGGGTCTTCAGAGAGGAGGTCTCGACGCTCGGTGCGGTGGCCGTCTCAGGAGTGCGGACCTCAGCGGACCACAGCCACGCCTTCGAGACGCTGCGCACGAACGCCGACGTCGTCGCCGATATCGACCAGTACCGAGACGAGTTCGACCGATCGCCGGATCGCGAGCTCGTCCTGACTCTCGAGGTCGACGGGCTACCGATCGCGATCGAGCAGTCGATGCTCTACGACTGGATCTATTTCAATCCCGTGGAGTGGACCGGCACCATGCCCGTCATGAACTGGGCCACGTCTGGGGCAGGCGTCGAGTGGATCTTGCGAGACGCCGAAACGGACGACGAGAACATGGACATCTCGTGGAGCTTTCGAGTCGGCGACATCGTGAAGATCAGAATCCACAACGATCGGGGCGCCTTTCACGCGATGCAGCACCCGCTTCACATCCACGGACAACGCTTCCTGGTTCTAGAACAGAACGGCGTCCGCAACACCAATCTCGTCTGGAAGGACACCGTCCTGTTGCCGACCGGCTCCACGACGGACATCCTCCTTGAACTCTCGAATCCGGGCCGCTGGATGGTACACTGCCACATCGCGGAGCACCTGGAGTCCGGTATGAAGTTCGTCCTCGACGTCGAAGGGAACTGAGATGAAAGTCGTCACCGTCCTACTCGCAGCTGCGACGCTCGCCACCGGCGCAGGGACCGCCTCCGCCCAGGACCGACAGCAACTGATCGCCGTGAACGGACCCGTCATCGCGCTCATGAACGTGAAGATCATAGACGGGACCGGCGCACCGACCCGCACCGGCCAGACGATCATCATCGAGGGGGACCGCATTACGGCTGTCGGCGCCAACGTCTCCGTCCCCGCAGGGGCGAACCGAGTAGACCTCGCCGGCCACACGGTCATACCGGGCCTCGTGGGTCTGCACAATCACAGCTACTACACCGGAGGGCAGGGCCGCGCCGCACAACTCTCGTTCTCCGGCTCTAGGCTCTACCTGGCTTCCGGCGTCACGACGATTCGCACGACCGGTGCGCGGGCGCCCTACGAGGAGTTGAACCTCAAGCGTGAAATCGAGGCCGGCCGCGCTGTCGGTCCCACGATCTACGCCACCGGACCCTACCTGACGGGCGAGCAGGGCTCGACGACGATGACGCGGCTAAAGGGTCCGGAGCAGGCGCGCCGCGTGGTCAGGTACTGGGCCGAAGAAGGCGTCAGCTGGTTCAAGGCGTACACGTGGATCTCGCGCGCCGAGTTGGGCGCCGCGATCGACGAGGCCCACCGCCACGGCGTGAAGGTCACGGCGCATCTGTGCTCCGTGGGCTACCGAGAGGCCGTCGCGCTCGGCATCGACAACCTGGAGCACGGGCTGTTCGCGAACAGCGAGTACGCACCCAACAAGGTGCCCGACGAGTGCCCATCAGGTTTCCGGAACACTTACTCGGATCTCGACGTGAACGGTCCCGAGGTACAGGCGACGTTCCGCGACATGATCGAGAACGACGTGGCGATGACCTCGACACTCGTCGTGTACGAGATCTCCGTCTCGGGGCGCCCGCCCATCGACGAGCGGGTCTATGACGTCCTCGCCCCGGAGATCGCCGAGGAGGTCCGCGCGATCGCCATCGAGCGCCGAGCAGGCCGCGGATCGATCGACCCGGCGATGTTCGCCAAGGCTATGGAGTATGAGCGCGCGTTCGTCGCGGCAGGAGGCACGCTCGCTGCCGGCGTCGACCCCACCGGATATGGCGCTGCACCGCCCGGGCTGGGTGATCAGCGTAATTACGAGTTGCTCCTGGAGGCTGGCTTCACCGCCCCCGAGGTCGTGCAAATCATGAGCGCCAACGGCGCGAAGGTCTTAGGCGTGCTCGATGACGTCGGTACGATCGAGGCCGGAAAGCTTGCCGACCTGGTCGTGGTCGAGGGTGACCTGGAGGCCGCTGGCACCCTGCGCGGAACCAAGTATGTGTTCCGGCACGGCGTCGGGTGGGACTCAGCCAAGATCATCGACTCGATCCGCGGCCTGGTGGGGATTCGGTAGGACCGACGCGACCCACTGCACATGCCATACCTCGTCGCAGCGCTCGCCGCTCCCGTCCTAGGGCCGGTGCTGTATCGGGTGCTTCATGAACGCCCCCGAGCGGTGCGCCTCGTCGACGGCTTCGTGTACGTGTCGGTCCCGCTTCTCGTCGTATGGCAGGTCGCGCCGGGCGTGTGGGCGGAGCAGAGCTTCCTGGCCCCTCTAGCGGTCGTCGGTGGCTTCCTCCTACCCTCGCTGTTCGAGCGTGCCTCGAACGCCCTCGAGGAGCACACCGACAACCTGGCCATCATGGTCGGCCTCTCGGGACTGGCTCTGCACGCCCTGATGGAGGGCGTCGCCTTCGCCGCCGGGGCCGGCGCTGTGAACGTGCCGTTTGCGTTGGCGGTGACCCTCCACCGCATCCCAGTCGGCCTCGTGATCTGGTGGCTGCTGAGGCCGCGCCACGGCGTCTACGCGGCTGGCGCCGGCGTGGGCATCATCATCCTCGCGACCGCCGTGGGCTACGGCGCCGGGACAGGGTTTCCGCTCGGCGGTCAGGGATCAGGGGTCGAGATCTATCAAGCCTTCGTAAGCGGCTCGCTCGTTCACGTCGTCTTCCATCAGGGACGGCACGACCATCAGCACGGCGATCAGCACCACGGAGCGTAGTGGCCGAGGCTCACGTCGCTTGCCGCGGGGAACGCGCGGCACTTACCCTGCGCGTCCGGCCCAAGACGCCTAAGACTTAGATTGGGCTCGGCGGAGGTAGTGCCGATGGCGAATAGCTCGATCGACAGAGAAAGTTCTTTCCTGTCCAAGCTGATGACAAAGCGGCTCGGCATGCCGTCGCTCATCCGCGCCGAGGTCTTGAGAGCAACGAAGGCGCTGTAGTGGCCGCTTCCGATTCGCAGCCGGGTCTACCTGCAGAAGCGTTCAGCAACCTTTGCTCAGCCCTCGAGACCGCGCTGAGCGGCTCCTCTCGGGAGGAGATCCTGGATCAGGTCCAGCACGCCGGTGGTTTCACCAAGGCCGTGAAGCGGCTCCGCTCGGGGATGCGTGCTCACAATTTCAAGACCGCAGGCAAGCCGGTCTCTCTCGCCGGCATGATCAAGCCACTGGACGCTCGCACTCAGGAAGAGGGCTTCCACGTCCTGCAGGCATGGGACTACACGGCCCATCGGTTCACGCGGGAGAACCTCCCCGCGCTGACACTCGACTTCTGGGCGAACATGGGTGTCGGGGTGCGACGTGAACGCGCATCGCTCGCGATTCTGTTGGACAACTACTTCCTGCACATCCTCGCGCTGTGCGCCATGCGCGTCTGGGATGAGGGTGACCCGAACGCCGCCCTCGACCGGCTCACTCGCCTCGTCCAGCTACTGCAGGGGCCCGGCGGAAGCCGACAGCAGTTCGTCTCAGACGCGGAGACGCTGCTGGTGCTCGCCGTCTCTCATTTTCATCCGTCCGAGCAGGCGTACGACGATCTCATCGACAGGGTCCGTACACTCAACGACGATCACCAACTCAACTTCGCTCTCATCAGCTCCGCGGTCCTCGGCAGCCACCTGAGGTGGGGCTTCGCCATCATGTACGAGCGTGACCTCGGCCGGCTGCGTGACGACAACACCGCCGACTATCCGTGGCTTCTCTACTCCGTCGCCACGTTGATGCGCGCATACTCGACCATGCGCGACGAGGGCGTCGACGGCTCCGAGCGGGAGAACGTAGTCAGTGGTCTGCTCAACGGACTCAGCGCCGACCCGTGGGCGTTCATCGAGGCGCCACCGGCTGCGCTGACCGGCTGTGGCGCGGAGCACTCAGAGTTCCAGCGGCGTTTCCAAGAGCACCGCGACGAGCTGCTAGAGGAATTCGAGCGGCACCGGCCTACGCGAGAGGCGTTCTCACCCCTCTCCTTCCAGACCAACTTCCTACCCAACACGCTCGTTGGCATGGTTATGGCCGCGCTTCTTCAAGGCGCTCCTCAAGAGCTGCCTCTGAACGCGCTCTTCGTGAAGAGCTGGGCCGACGGACCCGACTTCCGAGGGATCGTCGCCAAGACGCTGACATATTACGCCGGATCGAGCCTCGACCGACTGGGTGAGCACGGATCCATGCTGATCGCCTACGACGTCCAGGCGGGCATGCGCCACTACACGATGACCATAAGCGCCCTCAAGGACCGCTCCTAGGGGATTCTGCAGCGCGCCGGGCCAGACCCCCTAGCGGGAACGTGGCCGATCGAAGTATTCATGGCGATGGGACACACCACTCATGTCATCCGTAACACGAGGCTCAGCCGAATGAGGATCAGGTCCAGGCTTGCAGGTTTCACCCTTCTGCTCGCAGCGGCGGCGATGCTCCTCCCGGCCGCGGCAAGCGCGCAGGATGCCGAGGCCGTGATCAACTATCGAAAGGGCGTCATGCAGGGCTTCCGTCACGCGAACGGAGCCCTGCGCGCGATTTCACGGGACGGCGTCGACTTTTCGGATGACCACGTGCTGCAGAATGCGCTGATCATCCAGGCGTTGGCCAACATGGTCGGAGATCTGTTCCCCGAGGGAACCGCCGAGGGCGAGACCCGCGCCTTGGCGGCGATCTGGGAAAACCCGTCGGACTTTCAGATGAAGGTGGACGCGATGTCGAGCGCCGCCGATGCATCGGTCGCAGCGGCTCGATCGGGCAACGGTGTGGCCGTCCGGCCCGTAGTGAGATTGATCATCCGACGTCACCGTTGAACAGGCCTCATAGAGTGAAGGGTGCACTGATGTCCAGCCATAGAACTCCTCTGCTGACAGCAAGCGGCGCATCGCTCGTCGCGCTGCTCGTTTCGGCGCTCGTGCCGAGCGCTGCCGAAGCGCAGATCCCGCGCGGGGCCGATGGTCGACCCGATCTCAATGGCCTATGGCAAGCACTCGGCAACGCGCACTGGGACATCGAGCCCCATCAAGCGCGTGCTGCTCTGCAACTACAGGAGGGTCCCCTCACGCCAGTTCCTGCCAAGGCGGTGCTCTCGTTCGGGGCGGTCGGATCCGTCCCGGCCGGCCTAGGTGTGGTGGTCGGCGGTGAGATTCCGTACCTGCCGGAGGCGCGCGCTCGAAGAATCGAGAATCAGGCGCTGTGGTCAGAACGGGATCCGGAGATCAAGTGCTACCTCCCGGGCGTGCCTCGAGCGACGTACATGCCGTACCCGTTTCAGATCTTCCAAAGTGCACAGGCCTTTTTCATTGCGTACGAGTACGCGAGTGCCGTTCGGAACGTCTACATGGAGGACCCGGGTCCGCCTCAGGTCGACTCCTGGATGGGCCAGTCTGTGGGACATTGGGAAGGTGACACCTTCGTGGTCGTAGCCAACGGCTTCAACGACCAGACGTGGTTCGACAGGGCCGGGAATCACCACAGCTACCAGATGGTGGTGACGGAGCGGTACACCATGACGAGCCCATACCACATCATGTACGAGGCCACGATCGAGGATGAGCTGACGTTCACGCGCCCGTGGACGATCAGGATGCCCCTGTACAAGCACGTGGCTGAGAACGCTCGACTCGGCCAGTTCAAGTGCGTGGAGTTCGTCGAAGAGCTCATGTACGGCGAGTTGCGTAAGCGGCCCATCGGCTCTGGGGATGGGAGATGAAGATGCGCTCGAGTGCCTCGATCCTGACTCTGGCGCTGATGGCCGTCGCTGCCGGACCGCTCGCGACCCAAGCTCTCGGTCAGGCAACCGGGTGGGTGATGCCGCGCACCGCAGACGGTCGGCCGGACCTGCAGGGCAACTGGACGAACGCCACGATGACGCCGATCCAGCGACCTGAGGGTGTGGGTCTAGCGCTTCCCGTCGACGAGGTGGAGCGGCGCGAGCAGGGTCGTTGGGACCGGATCCAGCGAGGCGCGGAGGCCAGCGATCCGGACCGAGAGGCTCCTCCGGTGGGCGGTGACGGTTCGACGGGCGCTGCCGGCGGCGTAGGCGGCTACAACAACTTCTGGATCGACGCCGGCAATCAGGTAGCGATGTACAACGGGGAGTACCGTAGCTCCCTCATCGTGGACCCTCCGGATGGCCGGTATCCGCCTAGAACGGAGGCCGCGCGAGCTCGGATCGCCGAGCGCCGCGCCGTCCGGAGACAGCACGGGCAATACGACAATCCCGAGAACCGGCCACTCGCCGAGCGGTGCATCCTGTCATTCGGGTCCAACGGTGGGCCGCCGATGCTTCCGAACTATTTCTACAACAACAACTACACGATCGTGCAGACGCCGGATCACATCATGATCATGACGGAGATGGTCCACGACGTGAGGATCATTCGGATCGGGACTCCCAATCCCCTTCCCGGCGAGATCGAACCGTACTTCGGCGACTCCTGGGGGCATTGGGAGGGCGATACGCTCGTCGTCGAGACGATGAACTACCACCCGACGCAGATCGCGCAGGTCGGCGTCTTCGCGGGGACCTCCAAAGACCTGAAGGTCACGGAGCGCTTTACGCGAGCCGACGAGAACACGATCAACTACGAATTCACGATGGAAGACCCCTCGACCTGGACCGAGACCTGGAGCGGAGAGGTGCCGTTCAAGCGGCTCCCGGGTCAGGTTTATGAGTACGCGTGCCATGAGGGGAACTATGCGCTCTTCAACGTCCTGAGCGGTGCTCGTGCTCAGGAGCGTAGAGACAACGGCCGATGAGGCCTCGAGGAGTAATACCGATGCGAAAGACTTCGACGACGATCGTTCTCGCCGGCCTGGCCGTACTGGTGGCAGCCGTTCCGCTCCTAGCCCATCACGCGTTCGGCGCCGAGTTCGACCGAGATGCGCCGATTCGCTTGCAGGGACCCGTCGTGCGCTTGGAGTGGGTCAACCCGCACGCGTGGATTCATATCGAGATCACCAAAGAGGACGGTACGACCGAAGTGTGGATGGTCGAGGGCGGGACGCCCAACACACTCCTGCGCCGTGGGCTCCGTCGTGACTGCTTGGCGGTCGGCACCGAGATCATCGTCGATGGCTATCAGACCAAGGACCACTCGCTGACCCGGGCCAACGGACGTGACGTCACGTTTACCGATGGCACCAAGATCTTTCTAGGGTCGTCCGGCACCGGCGCACCTTACGAAGAAGAGCTCTTGAGGGAGCGCGCAGCCCAGGGACGCTGCTAGAAGTCCTCGGGGTGGTGGGAGCTCGGCGCTAGGAGAAGCCGATCCAGCGACCGGCGGCCGCAACGACGAACCAAAGAACGATGGACATCGCTCCCGCCTGTTGCGTCAGTGCATTCACGTATGCCCCGTCCCGGGCGATCCTGGCACGAACCAGGAGCGTGAACGTCAGCGCAAACGGAAGCGTCGTGATCTTTAGCCAAAAGGCGTCGTTGTAGTAGCACTTGATCGCTTCCGACAGGAAGAGGGGTATCCCGGTCGCGATCATGATCGTGACCGCACCCAGGAGCCACGGGCGGACCTGACGGATCAGGCGTGGCATCGGTTGCCCGGTGAGACCGAAGCCCATGAGGCGTAGGTCGACGATCAGAATCGAACCTCCCAGGAGGCACAGTCCGAGGAGGTGGACCGACTCGATCGCCGCGAACAGCCACAACGAGTTGTTGATGGCACCACTGACCGCGGTGCCTTCGCACCACCTGGAGAAATTCAGCAGCAAGGCTCAGTTCGCCCCGGTCTCGAGCGCGCAACTGGCCAGCCAATTCACCCAGTCTGGTTGTGGCTGGAGGTCACAGTCGAACCAGTTGTAGGCAATCATGCGTCCCGTAACGACGACCATCGCCCAAGCGAGTATCGAGACCACTCCCGCCACCTTCGCGGCGCGAGGAGGCACCGGTTCGACATCCCATTCCGAGACCCTCTTGTGGATCCGCGAGTGGAAGAACCAAACGTTTAGGCCCGCTAGGACGAGCATCACGAGCTTGACGCGGAAGAACACGTTATGCCAATAGCGGAGCGGGTTCGAGTAGAAGATCACGAGCCCGGTCGCGACCGAGATGAAAAAGCCGACGCGCGTCCACGGCAGCATGCGACCGGTAAACTCAGATGCGGGAACGCCTTTGAAGGCCAACCCCACCAGCCGAAGGTCCATCATGATGGCTGTGCCGACGAACAGCGCGATGCTGAGGACGTGGACCGACTCGACCCAGTTCCACATGTAGAGCGATTCCAGGAGGCGGATGCTCCACCCCGTTCCCCCTACCCATCCCAGGAAGCTCTCGATCAAGGCGTCAGTTGGACGGGGTGTCGCTCGGACGAAGCGTCTCGAGCGCATAAGCCGAGTGACAGCCGGTGCACACGTAGTAGACCTCGGCCCCGGCGTCGAAGACAGCAGCTGGATCTCTGGACTCGGCCGCCTCGATCGCCAGTTGCCCCACTTCGATCAGCGCTCGAGCCATGCCGGGCCATGCGGATTGGTCCAGCGCACGGCCGTCCATCATGAGCAAGTTGCCGGACTCGGCGATGACGAACGCCGCATTCCGCACGGCCTCCCACTCTTCGTCGGTCTCCGGTTGGAACTCGTGCACGCCGTCGGCGTCGAGAATGGACCCAACCGCGTCCCAATAGACCTCCGCCGCCGGCTCGAGGACCGCGGTCATGATACCCGGAACGTCCGCCACCATGACGAACTGTGGCGCCTCATTGGCTGCGTCGGAGCAGGCACTGACGAGCACGGCAGCTGACAGCAACGCGAATCGGTTGGTTTTCATGGGCGGCAAGCTAGCCAGCATCCGCGCGGCCGCACCACCCCTGGGCACCACGTGCGGCGTCCTCGCCATGGCTAGTCGTGCTCTCTCCGGTAGAAGGCGATGATATCCTCGTATCGCACATACCCTAGGAGCTTGTCATGGCCGTCCGTGCTCTCGACGATCGGGAGCTTGTCGAACTCACGTTCTCCGAAGAATTCGAGCGCGCGGGTCAGGTTGTCCCGCGGACTCAGGTAGATGGTGCGCCGGTTGATCAGGTCGTCAGCCAACAGCAATTCACTCACGTGCTCGAGCGCCGCTCGGTCGCCAAGATCGTTGAGCGACAACAGGCCCGCGAGTCCGCCCAGGTCGTCTAGCAAGAGCAGATCGCTTGCCCCCGTTTCAGCCGAGAAGGCTTCGATACGGGCAAGTGGCATGTCGTGCGGAATGATTGCCGAGCGGCCGTATCTCCCCCGCATGACGTCTCCGATAGTCACACGCTTCAGGATGTTGGGGTTCATCTCCCAGAGATGTGCCCGCGTTGAGAACTTGTTGTCCACTTGGGTCGTGTAGATGGACCAACGCCGCGAGGTGATCAGCGCCAGGACGGCTACCACCATGAGGGGTGGTAGCAACTCGTACGCACCAGTGAGTTCAGCGACCATCACCAAGGATGCGATGGGAGCATTGGCGACCCCGGCGAAGAAGGCACCCATTCCCACCACGACAAAGGGCGTCACATCTGGCACCAAAACCGGGAAGAACTGGTGGCTGAGCGTTCCGACACATCCACCCAGCATCGCACCGATGAAGAGGCTGGGAGCGAAGACGCCGCCGGAGCCGCCCGAGGAAATCGTAAACGATGTCGTCACAATCTTGAGGACGGCGAGTGTGGCGAGGACTCTCACGCCGGTCTCGATACCGCCCATGGGCTGGTGGAGCATGAGCTGCTGAACATACCCGAAGCCCTGACCCATCACCTGCGGAAAGGCGAGTCCCACGAGGCCGACCAAGAGTCCCCCGATCGGAGGGATCAGGTATTTGTTGATCGGCAATCGATCGAAGACGAGTCGTTTGGAACCATGCAAGAAACGCACGTACAGATAGCCTACGCCGGAGCATACCAACCCCAGGACCGCGTAGAAGAGCAGCTGCACCGGCGCATGGAACGCGTCGGCGTTGTAGGCGAACACATGCTCAAATCCATTCACCGCACTGAAGAGTGTGTATGCGGTAACCGAGGAAATGATCGCAGGGGTGAGCGCGTCGGTTTCGATGTCGTCTTTGTAGAGCACCTCGACCGCGGTGAGCGCCCCCCCGAGCGGCGCCCTGAAGATCGCGCCGAGCCCACCCGCCGCTCCGGCGACCATCATCGTGCGACGAGCCCTGGCGCCCATCTTCAGATAGCGAGCGAAAGCGGAGCCGATTCCGGCGCCGATCTGCGCGATCGGCCCCTCCTTGCCGGCGCTTCCGCCGGATGAAAGTGTCGCGAGTGTGGCAAGCGATTTCACGAGGGGCACGCGCCCCCGCATGGACCCGGCCTGGTTGTGGAACGCGTCGATGTACCCGTCGGTCCCCGTGCCCTCGGCCTCGGGGGCGAACGTTTTGACCAGCAGGCCTGAGATCAGCCCCCCCACAACCGGGAGGAGTACCCACAGCCATCGCCGGGGGGGAAGAGTGTCGGGCACGTCACCCGGGGAAAGCGCCCCCGCCGCAGTCAGCGGCCCAGGCAGATGCGCCCATGAACGCATCGTCACCTCGGAGACCGCGTGCAACACCTCGTTGAAGACGATCGCTCCGACCCCGGCGAGCAGCCCGATGACGATCGAGTACAGGTAGATCGTGCGTGGGTTGATACTCGTGAAGAGCGCCTGAATCCCTCGGAAATCTAGAACGGCCTTCAACACCTGTCTCCAGTCGGGTCGCATGCGGAACTGCGTTCAGCAGTCGCGCGAATTGTAGTCGAACTCCGCCCGACAACCAGCCAACCACGAGACAGCCATCGAACATCTTCCTGAAGCGCCCAACGCACCCGTTCACTTCGAAGCAGGTCGCCGGCTACCGAGCCCGATGGTCCACGTCCCGAAGCACTGCGACCTCGGTGGTCAATGTCCCGAGGCTCGGTCGAGCTCATCCAGCACGAAGGGATCGGACTCCACGCCCACACGTGATGAGAGCGCCTCGACCGCGGCAGCCGAACCCACCCTGCCCAGCGCCCACGCCGCGTGTCCGCGGACCAGTGGCTGTGGATCCTGCAACGCTCTCGCAAGCACCGGCACGGCCTCTTCCGATCCCCAGTTGCCGAGCGCCACGCACACGTTGCGGAGCAGGCCGGTTCGTTTCCCGCGTTTCATCGCGGACTTCTTGAACAGCGTACGGAACCCCTCGTCATCGACGGACAGAAGTCGCTCGGCTAAATCGAGGAGCGAAGGTCCGTCGAGGCCGTCCCGCACGCTGTACGCGGCCTCGGCGCTCGGCTCGGCAAACCGCTCATTCCACGGACAGACTTCCTGACAGATGTCACACCCATACACGCGATTCCCGATCGCCGCGCGGAGCTCTACGGGAATCGCCTGGCGCAGCTCGATCGTCAGGTACGAGATGCACAGTCGGGCGTCCATGACCGGCGCTCCGTTCTCGTCCCGCCCAAGCAACGCCCCGGTTGGACATGCGTCTAGGCAGGACCGACAACTTCCGCATCGGTCTTCCGTCAGGGGCGTGTCAGGCGGGAGCGCGATGTCGAGCAGGAGCAGCCCCACAAAGAAGTAGGACCCCCCCGCGGGATCGATGAGCATGGTGTTCTTGGCGAGCCATCCGAGTCCACTGCGCTGCGCGAGGTCCCGCTCCAGAACGGGGCCGGTGTCGACATATGCGCGACCCTGGACTCCAGGCGCGTGCTCGCCCAACCAAGACAGGAGTTCCAGGAGCCGGCCCTTGATGACGTCATGGTAGTCGTCCCCGCGGGCGTAGCGGGCGATGACGGCCCGGGACGGATCATCCGGGACGCCCGGCGGATCCTCTTGGTAGTAGTCGTGCGCGACGGCCACGACCGAGCGGGCGCCTTTGAGCGTGGTGTCGAGGTCGGCACGGCGGCGAACCGATTCCTCTCGTCCCAGATACGCCATCTCCCCGTGCATGCCGTCGCCCAGCCACGACCTGTAGAGGCCGACGTGCGCGCTCGGCTCGGCGGATGTGATACCGACTCGCGAGAAGCCGAGTGATCGAGCCTCGGCCTTGATCGCGAGGGCCAGCTCCTCTCCGCCCGGCGCCGGACTCAGGGCCAATCGGAGAGGCTGGGCAGGGTGTAGCGGCGGCCCTTCCACTCCACGTTGCGGCCGCGAAGCCACGAGCGACCCACTATGTACGTGCCCACCAAGGCACCTAGTGGGTACAGGGCGCCGTAGTGCCCCGGCCCTCGCATGTAGTGTGTGAACAGCCCGTAGATGCACGCACTCACCACGTAGACCGTCGCGGACCAGGCGAGCGTGGAGCCAGTGCCGAACCCCGTGAGGCTGGCCACGAGAACCAGCGGCGGAGCGAGCCAAAGTGTCGCCCCGGTCAGGAGGAACACAGGGGCAGCGAATGGACGAGCTGGGGCGGGAACACTCTGCAGGCCGCCCATGAAGAGGTTCTTCGACCAGCCATCGATCAGCTCCCGTAACGACCGGTACATCCGCGTGTCGAGATCGTCCGCCGCCATGCGGATGCGGAGCGCCAGACCCTTTCTCTTCACGATCTGCGCCAGCGCGAGATCCTCCACCACCTGATCCTTTACGGCCTCGTGCCGCCCCACCGCGTCGTACGACCTCCGCGGCATGAGAATGAACTGTCCGTTCGCGATCGCGTCCCTCCAACGGTCGTTGCGGGCGGCCTTTTCGAAGTCGGGAAACCGAAAGATCATGAGCATGAAAACCTGAGGCTGCACGAGCCGCTCCCAGAAAGTCTTCATGAGCTGGCGTCCCAAGACCGTCATGAGGTCGGCCGAGTCCTCCTGGGCGCCCGCGACCGCCCGCGCCAGCAGTTCCGGTCGATGCGTCGTGTCCGCGTCGGTGAATAGCAGGAAGTCACCGGTGGCCTTTCGGGCGCCCTGCAGGCAGGCCCACGGCTTGCCGAGCCAATCGCTGGGGAGTTCCTCACCCTCGACGACCTCGATACGGGAGGCGTTTCCCACGGATACCGCTCGCGCGAGCGCGGACGTCTCGTCCTCGCTCCGATCGTTCACCACGATGATCTCGAAGTTCGGATACTCGGATTTGGCGAGGGACTCCACGCACTGCACGATGTTCACCGCTTCATTCCGCGCCGGCACGATGATGCTGACACTCGGAGCCCGTTCCCGATCGAGTACGTCCGGCATCGGAAGCTCACGGGGGAGCTTCACCATCAGAACCAGGAAGGCCAGGATGCCGAACCATGGCAGCGCGAGCAGTAGGGGCGTCATGCCTTGTAGGTTGGGGCCCCCGACATCCGAACGGAAGCCCGGGTGGACCCAGTGATGTGTACTCGAAATCGTGCTGACAGCCGAGCGCCGATGCTTCGGCTACACATCACTGGCGACTGTTCCGTCAGAAGCTGTATCGTCGGGTTCCTCGAACCACAGGCACATCGGTGACCGACGACGCACCCCCGTTCGACCTGAGCACGATCCGCGCCGAGTTCCCGATCCTCGGAAGGCGCACCTACCTGAACTCGTGCTCACTCGGCGCGCTCTCGCACCGATCGGAGCACTACCTCGCCGAGTTTCAGCAGCGCTGGCACGAGATGGGCGCGTCTGCCTGGCATCAGCATTGGCTGGGCCGAATCGAGGACCTGCGTGGGCGGGTAGCGCCATTTCTGGGTGCCGGCCCCGAGGAGCTAGCGCTCCTCCCTTCGACGTCGGCGGCGCTCGCGATGGTCACCGAGAGCGTACCCGTGGGGGATCGCAACCGCGTGGTCTGCACCGAACTCGACTTTCCGACGCTCGCGTACCAATGGGCGGTCAAGCCCGAGATCGAACTGGTGGTGTTGGAGAGCCCTGACGGCATTCGCATCGACCCGGATCAGTTCGCTGATGCGGTCGACGAACGCACCCTGTTCCTCGCGACGAGTCACGTCTTCTTCGCCACGGGCTACGTGCAGGACCTCGCGGCGCTCGCTCACATCGCTCATGAAGCGGGAGCCTACTGCCTCATCGACGGTTACCAAGGCGCCGGCCAGGTGGCGGTCGATCTGCCCGGGACCGGAGTAGACTTCTACACGACCGGGCCACTCAAATGGCTCTGCGGCGGCCCAGGGCTGGCGTACTTGTATGTGAAGAAGGAACTGATCGGTGCGCTGCGACCTCGAATCACATCTTGGTTCGCGACCATCCGGCAGTTTGACTTCGACCTAGAGGGCTTCGAGTACCGCCTGGACGCGCGTCGCTTCGAACTCGGCACGCCCTCGCTCCCGACGATCCACACCGCGCTCGGCGGCCAGGAGATCATCGATGAGGTCGGAATCGACGTCGTCGCCACGCGGAACGCCGAGCTGACGGAGCGGCTGGTTCAGGGTCTCGATGCGGCCGGTTTCAAGCTCGCGCTACCTACCGTAGAGAACCGATCGGCGATCGTGATGGTGCACCACGAGGACCCGGCCGGAGCGGTGAGCCATCTGGCCGAGAACGACGTCATCGTCGACCACAGACCGGGATTCGTTCGGGTGAGCCCGCACTTCTACAACTCGTCCGAAGAGATCGATCGCTGCATCCAGGTGCTCGAGACCTATTGAGCCGGGTCTGATTTGGCCGGCGCCCATCGGTCGGCGTCGCGCGTCCGGTACTTCTCGAGCACGCGTTCGAGCGCCTCGTCCAAGTCGATGCCCTGTTCGTTCGCGATGACCAGAAGGACGAACAACACATCGGCGAGCTCCAGGGAGAGCTCTTGCTCCGGCTCCTCGGGCTTCTTGGTCTTGGGTCCGAACTGGTGGTTCATCTGACGCGCGAGTTCGCCGACCTCCTCGGTCAAGCGGGCCAGGTTGGCCAGCGGCGGCCAGTATCCCTCCTCGAACCGCGCGATCCAGGCATCGACCCGCTCCTGGGCTTCCTTGATTTCCATCAACCGCGACCCACTATGGCACCAGCACGATCTTTCCGAAGACACTTCCGGCCTCCAGCATCTGGTGGGCCTCGCGAGTCTGATCCAGCGGAAGGATCTCGTGAATCACAGGCTCGAGCTGGCCGTCGAATACGAGCCGCATCACCCGCCTGAATTCGGCCGGTGTCCCCATTGTGCTCCCCATGAGGGAGAGCTGTTTCCAGAAAAGAAGCCGGATCTCGGTGACCCCGCGCGATCCGGTGGTAGCGCCCGACGAGACGAGTCGCCCACGGACTCCCAGCGTACGTAGACACTGCGTCCACATCGTCTCTCCCACGGTGTCGAAAACGACGTGGACACCCGCCTTGGCGGTTTCGCGCCATACCTCACGCGAAAAGTCGACCTTTTTTCGGTCATAGACGGCATGTGCGCCCAGATCGTGGGCGCGAGCCACCTTGTCGCTCCCGCTGGTGACAGCGTAGACGGTCGCCCCGGCCTGGACGGCGATCTGGATCGCAGCGGTGCCGACCCCGCCCGAGGCACCTGTGATGAGGACTCGCTCGCCGGCCCGCAGTTCGGCTCGGGTCATGAGGGCCCGCCAGGCGGTGACGAAGACCAACCCGGCCGCCGCAGCGCGGTCGTAAGGGACATCAGGCGGAATTTCCAGCAGGTTCTCGGCCGGAACGACCGTGTACTCCGCGAACGCGCCCTGGGTGTGCTCACCGATGATACGAAAGGGGGGGTCCTCGAAGGATGCTCCCCGACCCTGGGCATCGTACCACTCGTAGTTCAGGGACGGGTCGACGACCACCCGGGTGCCCACTGTGACGCCCTCAGCGCCCGGTCCGATGGCATCGACTACGCCAGCGAGGTCCGACCCCCCGATGTGGGGCATCGGCGTTTCTATGGGAAGGCCTCGTCGAACCCAAAGGTCGAGATGGTTCATCGCGGCCGCTTCGACCTTGATGCGCACCTCTCCCGCGCCGGGTGCGGGCATGGGCATCGCGCCGATCTCGATGACCTCCGGGCCACCGAACTCGCTGAAGAACGCCGCGCGCATCTTTCGAGCCATGCGATTCAACACTGCGTGAGAGGAGCCGCCATCGCACTCGCGACACAGTGTAGACGTGGGCAATGCCAGTCACAAATGTCCGAACACTCTCGGCGCACCGCACCAGTGGACTGTATCTGAAGTTGTGCTGACATTCGACCAACGATCAGATACAGTCATGAGCTTCATCGACGGCAGCCGAGCGGTCGATTGCCAGCCCCACTGAGCGCCCTGCCCAGATGTCAGACACACCTTCGGACAACCGGTCTCACGAGGACACGACGCCCGACAACAGCGACGGGACGCTTGGCGGATACCTGGCTGTGCACAGTCGGCCGCCCGCTTACGAAGGGACAGATGGCCATCCGTACACCGTGTCCATCGAGCTCGAGCACACCGGCAATCTGCGCGCTCCCTACAGCGGCTATCTCGTCTTCCCTCGGTGGGCCGAGACGGGGGTGGGCATCGTGGGCCACGTGGAGACCGACACCGTGATCGAAGCGCGCACGGAGACCGAGGCGAAGGCCGCCCTCGAAGCGCTCACGCTCTATCGGGTTCAGGAGCTCCTCGAGGAAGCCCTCCAACGTCGGCGGGAGGCCGGCCCCGAGCCGCCGGATCCGAGTGAGAGATCGTAGATGAGGGGCCATGGATCGGGCGACGACGACTATCTGCGCATCACGGAGATCTTCCATTCCGTTCAGGGAGAGTCGACCTGGATCGGGACGCCGTGCACGTTCGTCCGACTGACGGGCTGTCCACTGCGATGCGTTTGGTGCGACACCGCTTATGCGTTCCAGGGCGGCACCAAAATGACGTTCGATCAGATCCTGGACACCGTTCGGGCCTACCCGGCCACGTTGGTCGAGGTCACCGGAGGAGAGCCGTTGGCACACCCCGGGGCGTTCCCACTGACCGAGTCGCTCATCGATGCCGGTTACACCGTTCTGGTGGAGACCTCGGGTGCCTTCGACGTCGAGCCACTCGATGAGCGCGCCCACAAGATCATGGACTTGAAGTGCCCGGGATCCGGGGAGAGTTCCCGGAATCTGTGGAGCAATCTGGAGCACCTGACCGAGCGCGATGAGATCAAGTTCGTGGTGGCCGGCCGAGCCGACTACGAGTGGGCGCGGACCACGATTGGGGAGCGGGGACTCGACGTTCGGGTCGCGGAGGGGACGCTGCGTGCACTCCTGATCTCCCCGGTTTGGGGTGAGGTCGACCTCGAAGAACTCGCCGCCTGGATCCTGGACGACGGTCTCCCTGTCCGATATCAGCTCCAGCTTCACAAGCAGATCTGGGGGGCGGAACGCACGGGAGTCTGACGTAGAGCGTCACGTCATTGGTCCAAGCTTCAAGAATGACCTACTTTGCCAGATGTCCTTTGGCCCCCTTGAAACCGATCCCCGCTTCTGGGTCTTGAGCGAAGCGCTCGCATCCTATGCGAGTGACGCGCACGATCCCCCGATTCTGGAGGGTGACCACCTCCAGGCGGCCGTGTCGATCGTGGTCCGCGCCCGTCCCGCGCTGGAGTTGTTGCTGATCAAGCGTGCTCGCTCCGACCGCGACCCGTGGTCTGGCCACATGGCTCTGCCCGGGGGACGACGGGACTACGATGACATGAACCTCCTCCAGACCGCCATGCGCGAGACGATGGAGGAGACCGGATTAGATCTCGAGCGACAGGCGCGACCGCTGGGTCGGCTCGACGACCTCACTCCGAACTCGTCGAGATTGCCGAGCCTCACCATCACGCCCTTCGTGTTCGGCGTCGGGAGCAACGCGACGGCGTTCGTCGCCAGCCATGAGGTCGCAGAGGTCCATTGGGTCTCACTCGATGAGCTGCGTGCACCGGAGACGCATTCGACGGTAGAGATCCCTCTACCGGGCGAGTTGACGGAATTCCCGTGCTACAGGGTCGTCGGCGAGGTGGTATGGGGCCTCACCTACCGCATGCTCTCACAGTTCCTCGAGATCTACCCCGAGTTGGAACTGGACCGGCTGGAGGACCCCCCCGGCGGGTCCTAGGAGCGCGTTGCGAAGCGCGGCGACCCACTAAGGGTTTTCGACCCACTCCGCGATGAACACGTTGGTGTCGCCCGAACCGCCGTTGTTGCGATTCGACCCGAAGACCAGATACCTGCCGTCGGGGCTGAAGACCGGGAACCCGTCAAACCCTTCATCTGTCGTGATCTGCGTCAGGCCCGTGCCGTCCAGGTTGACCATGTAGATGTCGAAGTTTCGCCCCTCCGGATTGTGGAGGTTCGAGCTAAACAGGATCTTGTCGCCGGACGGATGCCAGTACGGAGCGAAGCTCGCCCCGCCGACGTCGGTCACCTGCCGCTGATTGGAGCCGTCGGCATCCATGACGTAGATGTCGAGCTCGCCGGGGCGCAGGAGTCCCTGGTCGAGAAGGCTCAGGTAGTCGTCCAGCTCAGGACCCTCTTCAGGGTAGTGAGCACGCCAGATGATCTGCGACCCGTCAGGTGAGTAGAACGCACCACCGTCGTAGCCGAGGCGGTCCGTGAGCCGTACGAGATCGGACCCGTCAGGAGCCATCGAGTAGAGCTCGAGGTCACCGTCACGGGCGCTGGTGAAGACGATGCGGTCGCCCGCCGGCGAGAACGTGGCCTCGGCGTCGTACCCGTCCTCGGTCGTGAGCTGCCTGAGGTTGGAACCATCGAGATTGCTCGCCCATATGTCGTACGTGTCGTAGACCGGCCACACGTAGCCGAGCGAAAAGTCCGGGTTCGGCGGGCACGAGGCATCGTGATGATGCGTGGACGAGTAGAGAATCTCGTTTCCAGAGGGGTAGAAGTACGAGCATGTCGTGCGGCCATCGCCGGTGCTGACCATGTTCGTGTCCATCGTTTCCGGATCGAGGACGTAGATCTGGTCGCACTCAGCCCCGGGCTTCCGAGCCTGGTAAATCAACTTCGTGCCGTCGAACGCCCAATACGCTTCGGCGTTTTCGCCACCGAACGTCAGCTGGCGCACATTCCGGATGTGCGACTCACCGGCCATGGCGAGCGCGTCGGTAGTTGCGGTGACTACGGGGGTGTCGCCAGCATCTTCCTCGGCGGCACAGCCGGCCATGACGAGAACGAGCAGAGACGTCGAAAACAGAGATCGATGATTCACGACAAACTTCCTTCGATATATGACCAAGATGTCAGCTAGAACTGTCACGACGGTATTCGCGCCCCTCTTCCTGGCGGTGGCCATACCCGCCGCGGGCCAGGAAGCCTGCCCCGCACCTGCACCTAATGTCGATGACCGCGCCATGACGCACATCCGGTATCTTGCGGATGATCGCCTCGAGGGTCGAGAGGTCGGCAGCACAGGCGCCCACTGCGCCTCTGCATACATCGCCTCGCAACTCGAGGCCCTCGGCCTCGAGCCCGCGGGGGCGGACAACAGTTTCTTTCAACCTTTCGAGATCCGAAAGGGCACGGCGCTCGGTGACGTCAACGCGTTGTCGGTCGAGGGTCGCCAATACGAGCTCGAGCGGGACTGGGCGCCGCTGGGGTTCTCTGCCACTGGGAACGTCGAGACGACCCTGATCTATGCCGGGTCGGGGCTGAGCCAGCCGGGCAGCCCCGAGGATCGGTACACGCAGCTCGACATCTTCGGAAAGCTCGTCGTGCTCGAGTGGGGGGACCCCGCTGACGCGCACGGCACGTCATTCCGGGCCGACCCTCACTTCAAGGCCACGGTCATGCTCGGGCGGGGCGCCGCGGGCGTAATCGTGATGCTCCCGGAGGGGCTGAGCCCAGCGCTTCCCGACGACGAGACGCGTGCTGCGCTCGGCATTCCGGTGGCCATCGTAGGCGGGGAGTCGGTCGATGCCATCCGGGCAGCAGCGCAGCGGGCCGGCGCGGTCCTGATGAGTACCGCCGTTGAGCCGACGATGACGGAAGCTCGGAACGTCGTGGCGGTACTTCGCGGGAGCGACCCTATGCTTCGCGACGAATACGTCATCGTCGGCGCCCATCACGACCACCTCGGTCGCGGTGGCATCGGGTCGCTGGAGCCCAACTCGGGCGAGATTCACAACGGTGCGGACGACAACGCAAGCGGCACGGCCGGCGTGATCGAGATCGCCCGCGCGATCGTCAACGGCCCCCGCCCCGCGCGCAGCGTGCTCTTCATGACGTTCACCGGTGAAGAGCAAGGCCTGTGGGGATCGGAGTTCTTCGTTCAGGAGCCGACCATCGATCTCGACATGGCTCAGGCCATGTTGAACCTGGACATGGTCGGCCGGATGAACGGCGACGAGCTGACGATCTTCGGCTTCGGCACCGCCGACGAGTGGGATGCGGTGGTCGACGACGCGAACGCCGACCTAGATCGACCCCTGACCCTTGGGAAGGCCCCCGACGGCGTCGGTCCTTCCGATCACTCGTCCTTTTACGTCGCCGGCATCCCCGTCCTGCACTTCTTCACGAACACACACGCCGAGTACCACCGTCCGTCGGACGACTGGCAACTGATCAACGAAGACGGCGTGGAGCGTGTGGTCGAGCTCGCCACCGGCATCGTTCAGCGGCTCGCCGCAGGGGGCTCAGCGACAGTGGCGCTCAACTACCAGGAGGTCGCACCACGGGCACCGGCTCAAGGGTCATCTACGGGCGGAAGTCGCCCCTACTTGGGCACGATCCCGGACATGACCCCGCGCGACTCCGGCATGCGGCTGACCGGCGTAACGGCCGGGAGCCCTGCGGCCGAGGGGGGCCTCATGGGGGGCGATGTGATCGTGGAGCTCGACGGGAAGGAGATCTCCGACATCTACACCTACCAGTATGCGTTGGAAGGCACTGAGGAAGGCCAAGAGGTGACGGTTGTGGTCGACCGCGACGGCGAGCGCGTCACACTCACCGTCGTTATGGGTCCGCCACGCTAGCGCGGTTTAGCTGTCCGTTCGCTCGATCACGATGCCGCGCCCTGCAAGCTCGGTGATGTAGCGGTCGACCGGAATACACTCCGAGGAGGTCTGAACCCCAGGCGGAAGGACACCACTCGCCTGCAGGTAGGCGGTCGCTGCGAGCGAGTAGCCCGTAGTGCGCATCATTGCGGTAATGCCATGCTCCGCGTCGTAGCGGTCGACCATCTCATAGGTCACCCGATGCGGCTCACCGCCCCGAGTACCGGCCACGATGACGCGCATGGCGACCAGGTCGTCGCCAGCGGGATTGTACAGCTTGGGCGTGAGCACCTCGATGAAGACATCGCGCGGCACGACCGATGAGCCCCCCACGTCGATCGGCTCGAGGGCCATGAGCCCCAGGTCACGCATCGATTTCATCAGCGCCGCGTGCCCGGGATATCGGAGCGTCTTGTACGCCATGCTCCGAATTTGTCCTGCGTACCGGTACGGCATGCGCGAGAGACCTCCGGCCGTCAGGAAGGCCTCGAGCTCTCCGATCCCTTCGAAGGTCACGGTCTCCAGATCGGTCAGCGCATCCTTCTCGACTACCTCACCCTTTTCGAGCACGAGGACAGAGGTGGTGTAATAATCGAGCACGCCTTCCATCGAATAGACGATCTGGTAGTTGAGCGGCGGCTTCGGCTTCTGAGGCAACCCACCGACGAAGATCTGGACCGACTCCGTCTCGTCCATCTCGGCGATGCCGCCCTGAGCCAGGATGTTCACCATGCCCGGCGCGAGGCCGCAGTCCGGCACCGCGGAGGTCCCTGCCGCACGTGCGCTCTCATCCAATTCCTTCTGCTGATCCACGATCTCGGTGTTGCCTCCGAGGTCGCAGAAGTGCGCTCCGGACTCGATGGCCACACGGGTCATGGCGAGGTTGAAGTAGTACGGCAGCGCACACGCCACGGCGTCCACGCCGGCCATGGCCTCGCGCACCGCAGCCTCGTCCCTGGCGTCCAGGGCCAGGGTCTTTAGGGCACCGCCAAGATGGGGTTCGAGAAAGGGCCGAGGCTTACTGACGTCCAGATCGGCGAGAACGACACTGGTGACCCCATCCCTGCGCACGAGATCGAAAGCGCACGCCGATCCCTGCGCTCCTCCCCCCAGTACCAGAAACTTCATCGAGCTTTTCCGTCGTTGAGTAAGTCCAATTGGCCCTCCTCATCCGGTGGGCTCTCCTCATTCGGCGTGGGTCGAGCGCGGGCGGGCGCACCACCCCGATCCTCCGCACGGGTCACCTCGACGACCCGGTCCCCCGGCTCGAGCGCGATCATTCGTCTGCCCTGCGTGCGTCGGCCCTGGACCGGGACCGCATCCGCCGCGACACGCGTCACCTGGCCCCCAGCGGTCACGACCATGACTTCGTCGGCCTCCAGGACCTCTAGCGCGGAAACGATCGGGGAGATCGATTCACCGCCCGGCACCGCCATCGTCCCCAGTCCACCTCGCTTCTGCAGCGGGAAGTCCGCCACGTGCGTGCGCTTGCCCAATCCGTCCTCGCTGACGGTCAACAACGTCGAGTCGCGCCGGATGAGCAGCATACCGACGATCTCGTCGTTCTTGAGGGACATCCCCTTCACGCCCTGTGCGGTGCGGCCGATCACGCTGATGTCATCCTCGGGGAATCGGATCGCCCGGCCGGCCCGGGACAGCAGCATCACGTCTGCGCTCCCATCCGAGAGAGCGACGTCCAAAATGGCATCGTCCTTCTTGAGGCCGGCGGCTTTGACGCCACCGACACGGGGGTTGGAAAACTCCGAGACCGGGGTCCGCTTGATGACACCACCCTTCGAGAGGAAAACCAGGAACCGATCCGGCACGTCCAACTCATCGAGTGCGATCATCGCCACGATTCGGTCGGTTCGCTCGGCTCCATCCAGCAGCGCGTAGACCGATTGCCCGCGTGAGGCCCTCGCGCTCTCAGGCACTTCCGCCACAGGAAGGAAGTGGCAGTGCCCGTTCTCGGTGAACGTGAGAATCCAGCCCCGGGTGCGGGCGACGAAGACCCTCTCGAGGTAGTCGTCCTCGTACCGTTCCATCCCGGCCAATGACTTCCCCGACCCCACACGCCTGCGATACAGGTGCATTGGGATCCTCTTCACGAAGCCCTCGTGGGAGAGCGTCACCACGACGTCTTCGTCGGCGAGCTGTCCCTCCACCGAGGCGATCTCGACCTCCTCCTCGTTCTCGTCGAGAATCACCGTGCGACGAGCATCTCCATACTTGGCGACTACATCCGCGAGCTCGTCGAGCAGGACTTGAAGCTGACGTTCCTCAGACTCGAGGACCTCCCGCAGGCCGACGATCGTCGACTCCAGCTCCGCGAGACGTCCCTCGAGCTGCGTACGCTCGAGTGCGGTCAACCTCGCGAGCCTCATGTTCAAGATCGCGTCCGCTTGTACGTCGCTGAGCCCGAAGGCGTCCTGCAATTTCACCGACGCCTCCGCGCGGTCCTTCGAAGCGCGGATGATCTTGATGACCCTGTCGATGTGCTCGAGGGCCGCTAGGAGGCCCTCCACCACATGCCGCTCAGCCTCGGCCTTCTCCAGCTCGTATCGGCACCTACGCTGGATCACCTCGATCCGGTGATCCCTGAAGCGTTCGAGCATTTCCTTGAGATCGAATTCCTTCGGCTGACCGTGATCCAACGCCAACAGGTGAGCGCCGAACGTCGTCTGCAAGTGCGTTCGCTTGTACAGCATTTTCAGGACACTCGCCGCCTTGGCACCACGCTTCAGCTCGATGACCAACCGCATTCCGTCGCGGTCGGTCTCGTCACGGATGTCCGACACGTCGTCGGCGCGGCCGGCCCGGGCGAGCTTGGCGATCTGTTCGATGACCTTGGTCTTCGAGACCATGTAGGGCAGCTCGGTGACGACCAGTCGCTCCTTCCCGCCACGCATGGCCTCCTTGACCACTCGAGCACGCATGATCACCCGGCCCTTACTCTCCTTGTACGTCGCTTCGATGCCTTCACGACCGACCACGAAGCCGCCTGTGGGAAAGTCGGGGCCCGGGATGTGACGCATGAGATCGTCGACCGTGCAGTCAGGGTCGACCACGAGCTGGCGGACACCAGCGGCGATCTCTCGGAGGTTGTGCGGCGGGACGTTCGTGCTCATCCCGACCGCGATACCGCTTGAACCGTTGACCAGCAGGTTCGGATACCGCGCGGGCAACACCAGCGGCTCCTGCAACTGACTGTCGAAATTCGGCTGGAAGTCGACGGTCTCTTTGCGCAGATCATCGAGTAGCTCGACCGCGATGGCTTCGAGACGAGCCTCCGTGTACCGATACGCCGCCGCTGAGTCGCCATCGACGGATCCGAAGTTCCCCTGTCCATCGATGAGGGGCATCCTCATCGAGAAGTCCTGCACCATGCGGACCAGCGTGTCGTACACCGCCGAATCGCCGTGCGGGTGGTACTTGCCGAGCACGTCGCCAACGACGGTCGCGCTCTTCTTGTACGGTCGGTCGGGGTTGAGCCCGAGCTCGTACATCGCGTAGAGAATGCGGCGATGGACAGGCTTGAGCCCGTCCCGCACGTCGGGCAGCGCTCGCTGCACGATCACACTCATCGAATAGTCCAGGAACGACTCTCGCATCTCCTCTTCGAGGAGGCGCGGCAGAATTCGTTCCCGCTTGGAGGCCGTAGCCATTCCGTCTCCCGGCGATTCTGTCAGATGTCGCGGCGGGTACCGCAACGGGTGTGGGAGCGCCAAAAATGTGGGATAGCGCCGCTCCGCGGGCCAAAGCTTCTCACCTTCCCGAGAGGGTGGCAAGACGGGGCGAAAAGACATCACCAGTGTGGTGTTCCCAAAGTTTGCGAGCCGCCGTAGATGTTGGCTGACCCGCACTCCCCCGCTTTCTTCCCGAGGGCCTCACGGGCTCGCGGGACATCCAGCACAGGCCGGTACGTGACAGACGATCTACGGGCAGATGACCTGAGCGACGCGGGCTCCGGACCGATGTCGAGCGCGCGGCCGCCGATCTGGTCCTACGCCGTTCTGGGGCTGGCCATCTTGGGAGTCGCCCTCGCGGCGTGGCGACCCACGCCAGCGGGCGTTTGGCACGACGACGGCGTCTACGTGATGATCGGGAAGTCCATCGCCGAAGGAGACGGGCTTCGCTACACCGGCGTTGTCGACGCCCCCCCAGCGGCCAAGTTCCCGCCGCTGTACCCGGTCCTCTTGTCGGCTCTGTGGGCACTCACGGGCGGGATCGGCGCGGTCACGCTTCTGGCCGAGATGCTGAACCTCGCGATGACTGGCGCGGCTGGCGCCCTCTTCGCATGGGCGCTCCACACCCAGGCAGGGCTGGAGCAACGCGCTGCCCTGGCGGCCGGATTACTCGCGTTCGTCTCGGCCGACCTTCTTCGGTTCGCCCTGATCCCACTGTCCGAGCCGCTCTTTTTGCTTCTCCTGATGGGTTCATTGGTGGCTTGGGGCAGCGCGGTGCGCGAGAAGGCCCCGAGTGGCGCGCCACTCGGTAGCCTTCTCGTATTACTGGTCCTGTCGCGCACCGCGGGCGCTGCGGCGGTGGCAGGGTTCGGGGCGGCCCTGTTCGTACGAGTCGGCCCTCGCCGGGCCTTGATGGTGGTCGCCCCGGCTGTCGTGACGATGATCGCCTGGGGGGCCTGGGCGGCGCAGCGCGCAAGAGAGATCCCGGAAGGGTTGGCGGACGTCCTCGGGCCCTACAGCGGCTGGCTCATGGGGCAGATGCTGGGCGCGCCCGCGGCGTTCCTGGGTCGCCTGCCGAGCCACGCGGTCGATGTCGCGGAGCGGGTAGCCGTCCTGGTCCTGCCAGGCCTCGGTGGGACTGTGCTCTGGGTAGCGGTCATCCCGCTATCCGCGTACGCCCTGTTAGGCGCCATCAAGCTCGGGCGGGACTTCCCGCCCATGGTCTGGATCGCCGCTGCGTACGTCCTCCTGCTAGTGGTGTGGCCGTATACGGATCGGCGACTCGTGTCCCCACTGCACCCCTTCATCGTCGGCTTCATCGTGGTCGGGGCCGTCGAGGCGACGCGCCGGATCGGTCGGCGGCAGCTGCGGGCCGCTGCCGTGGCGGGGGCGGTCGCGTGGATGGGCTGGTATGCCATCTCGTCGGCCGCGCGTATCGCAGACGGGTGGCCAGTGTCAGCCTACCGAATCCGATCCGCGGCTTTGGCGACAGCCCTGGAGACCCTCCAGACCACGGCGCCACCGGACGCGGTCGTTGGCGCCCCCGAGCTATGGCCTGCGCTGTACCTGCACGGAGGATGGTCTGTCATCCCGAGCGCGCTGTTCGCGCCCGCTGCCGCGACGGACGAAGGTCCTATTTGGGGCACCCCGGACCAGCAGCTCGCCGTGTGGCGAGCCGCAGGCCTGAACCACTTGATTCTGGAGCAGGGTGGGCAGATTCACGGCGCGGCTCTCGACGCGCTCGAGGCGGAGTGCCCTGGGGCCGTCAACATCCTCGCACGCATGCCCCCTCAGATGCTGGTGCGCATCTCATGGGGAACGTGCGGGGCGGCCCCGCCGGGCTAGTGGGGCTAGTCCGCTACTTATCCGCCTGGGCGAGGAGCTCCACGACCTTGGCCCTCAGCTCGGGGGGTGCTTGTTCACCACGGGCCGCCTTCTGAAGAGCCTCCTTGAAGAGTTCCTCGAGGTGAAGGTGGGGATAGCAGACTTCGCAGACCTCGAAGTGAGCCCTGACCTCCTGTTCGGAAACGCCGTCCAACTCTCCGTCTAGAAAATCGTGCACGACGTTCAGGGCCTCATGGCAGGTGATCTCCCCGGAATCATCACCACCCCCGTTCCCGGACGGGCCGCTGAACAGCGCGCTCAGCCTCTCAATGAATGACATCGATATCTACTCTTCCGTTTCCGTGCGTGCCTCGATATACCCTATCTCCACTGCGTACTCGTACAACGCCCGCTGCAGCTGCCGCCGACCCCTGAAGAGCCGACTCTTCACCGTGCCGACCGGCACCGTCCATCAACTCCGCGATCTCGGCGTACGGCAGCCCCTCGAGATCCGAGAGGACGACCGCGGTTCGGTACTCCTCCGGAAGCGTGTCGATCGCCTCGATGATCTGTTCATCGACGATCGACTTGAAGAAGTCCCCCTCCGGATCGACGCCCATGACCGACACCCATACGGGGTTGACCGGATTGGGTCCGGGCCCTTCATGGCCGACGCTTTCCCTGACGATGTCATCGTGCCTGCTCGAACGCTCGCGCCCTCGGAGAAAGACGTTCCTACATATGGTGAAGAGCCAACTCTTCGCTGCTGTTCCCTTCGTGTATTGGTCCCAGGACTTGTAGGCCCTGAGAAAGGTCTCCTAGACGAGGTCTTCGGCTTGGTCGGGCGCACCGGACAACCTGAGCGCAAAACGATAGACGGCGTCTAGGTGCGGAAGGGCCTCATCCTCGAAGCCACCGTTGGGGGCCGTCCGTTTTGGCGTCTCGGTCAAGAGTCCCAGCTCTCAAGTTCCGATTCGAATTCTTCCGCCATCGTGGGATGGCCGTGCTTGTAAGCGGCCTCGATACCACGACGGTAGGCGTCTCTCGCCTCTTCATCTCTTCCCATCTCGTGCAACGCGGCGGCCAATCGCCCCCATGCGTTGCCCTCGTCGTCTGAAGCGTCGAGGTACGTGCGGAGTTCCCTCACTCCGTCAGCTGCTCTGCCCGAGTTGAGGTATTCGAGTGCCAGCCCGAATCGAAGTCTGGTGTCGTCCGGCGCACGCTCGAGCATGCGCTCGAGGGCCGACACGCGATCGGTGGTCAATCGGCGAAGTGGAAGTCGTGGGCGGCTTCGGGGGTGGGCGGGCCTCCGGTGACGAGCTCGATCAAAGCTGTCATCTCGTCGGCCATCTCGCCGATACGGTGCGCGACCGTGAAGGAATGCGCGAAGTCGAAGTACGCCGACACCGCCCCTTCATCGGCAGCATGCGCCGAGACGACGACAAATTCCATCTCCGCGCGGAGGCACTCGACGATCGCGTTAACGGCGACCTGAATACCCCGGAGCTCTGCCAAATTCGACAGAGAGACGTCTCCATGGAGAAGGGGCACCAGTTCCTCTATCCGGTCGCGGCTCTCCGGCGGCGCCAATACCGATCCAGTGATCACGCCCTCCCCGTCGAGGAAAGCGTCGGCTCCCGCCTTGAGCGCGCTCAGCTCTTCGAAAGAGAAGTGTAAGATCACGTCGGTCCCCGTTGGTGCGTGTGAGGCTGCGTCACGCGTTCCTCTGTTCTACTAATCGGCACCCGTTTGTGTTTCTGCAACCCATCGCCTGTCGGCGCGATCGCTCTTGACTCGTGACACTAGGCCTCAATGGTCTGCTCCGGCCCGTACACGGAGAGCGGCAGCGACACGTGGTGCTCTCCATCCACTCGAACATCGAAGGCATAGGTGCCCGGCTTTGGAAACACGAGCCCATCCATGTTGAGGATGTGTGGAACTCGAATGCCGCCACCCATCGCGCCCGGGCCCGGGCCCAGGTGCATCTCGCCATCAACGCGCACCACCTCTCCTCCTGCGGGGTCTTTGAGCGTGATCGCGATCTCGCGTCGACCGGTTTCGTTGACCCCCGCAGAAAAGCGCAGAATCAGCGCCATGCTCGGGTGACGAGCGGGGAAGTTCGCTGTGTGAAGCCGGTCGAAGATGCCGAGGATGTTCAGCTTGCCCGACCCGTCGATGGTGGCTGCATCAGCCAAGAGCGCTAAATCGATTTCCATGGTATGACTGTCTTCCCTAGGCACGGTGCTCGGTTTCTGGCGATGTGGGCTCGTGTACCCCGCTCCGGGACTCAGGTAGCATCAGTCGCTCCGCGATCATGATTCCGGCGATGACATCGATCGCGGTGTGGGCGATGATCGAGGGGATCAGGCTCCCAGAAGCGAGAAAGCCCCAAGCGAGAACCGCACCCATCGTCGCCGTCCGTCCGATGCCCAGCGCCCCCTGGTAGGTATGCAGAACGCCAAAGACGGCCGACGTGACCGCGACCGCGCCTGCTGGCCCGACGAGCGGAGCCAGGACCGGAATCGCGTAGCCGCGATAGGCCACTTCCTCGCCGACGCCTGCCGCGATCGACAGAAGACCGAACAGGCTGCGCTCGCCGGTCGAGCGGGGCAGAAGGGCACGAAGAATGGGGCTCTCCTGGACTGAGAGGACGAGCCCGATCTGACGGAACACGACGATGGTGCCGAGGCCGGCGATGGTCAGGGCAAACGTCCAGGCCGCAAGCGCGCCTATCCCGATCGGAGTGAATCCGATGGCGGCGGACCCGCCCGAGCGAGCGCCCACCAACCAGCCGAGGAGGCCGAGCCCCGCCAGCGTGCCGATGGAGCCCCAATAGGCCGAGACCCGGTCGAGGACGGCCTCGGCCATCATCGGCAACTGAGCCAGAGTGAGGGTGGGCAACCCCACCAGCAGCCCGGTGAGCAGGAGCGCGTCCGGGAGGTCCAGGGCCGCAACCCGGTAGAGCGCGACGAACGTCGCCACGAGTAGGATGCCTCCACCGGCCGCAACGCCGATCACGAAGCGAGGGGCGGGCCCTGCGCTCACTCGGCGATCATCTCCCGGCGGTACTCTTCTATGGTGGCTAACGTGCTGCAAACCTCGACGACGGGCCGCCCCTCTTCAGGCGGGTCGCCTCCCATGATCGCTTCGAACTCAGCTCGCGAGCCGCCCAGCCACGCCGGATCGCTGGGGAGGTTCTGAATGCGCTGCACGACCAATTCCACTGCCCTGTTCGCAGACTCGATCATCTGCTCAGGGGACAACTCGAGTTCGCTCCCGGAGGCTTCTTCCGTCCACGGCGTCATGCGGATAGTGTTCCCTCTATGACTGGAAAAACCGATGCTGGGCGGGGGCTCGTTTTCCTCGTCCTAGACGCGATGGATGCCCCTCATTCGGGCCGTATTCTACGGCTAAGGCTGCACTCCGGTGAAGCGCCGTCGATCAAGTCCCTCCGTGGAACGGACCTCCTGGCAACCGGCCCCGAAGGCCAAAGCTGTCGGGTTCGGGTCAAAGGCTTTGCGCTGTTCGGCGGGAAACCCAGCGACGACCGACTGCTCCGGACCGGGCGAGTCGACCTACACGTCGCGGAACTAGACGACGGTGGCCCGGTCGGGCTCAAGTGGGAGGTCCGCCCGGCCTAGGCCGGCAGCGCTATCGAGTCCGCAGCCCCGGCGGCTCCCTGTTGAACGTCTCGAGAAACCAATCGCGGTACTGACTCATCGCGTCCGGATTCTCGCGGGCCCACTCGGTACGTGCCGTGGCGAACTCTGCGGGCCGGGCCGTGAAGATGAACGCGTCGAAGAAGCCACCTTGCTTCGCGTAGACGAGCTCGTCCAACGGCCCATATGGTGAGGTGTCGAAGACCGTCCGACCGAGAAGCCAAGTGTCGGCAACCCGGCTGAGGATTGCTCGCTCGAGGTCGAAGTCCACCGCGTCGGGGGCCTCCGGAAGCCACTCTTCCTGACGCCCTTTCTCGACCATCAGGTGAAGGTGGGCGTAAATACTATGTGCGAGCTGCGCGTCGCTCGCTGTTCGATCCAGGTTCGTAAAAACCGAGTCGGCGGCTTCGCTGATCCTGAGGCCTTCCCACACATAAGTCTCTTGAGCCACCGGCTCGACAGTCAGCCAGAAGCTGGGGTCCTCTGCGATCTGGTTGTCCTCATTCATGACCCACTCGTAGACCGTCTTCATCTCCTCATGATCGGCGCGAAGACGGGCGCCCGAATGGATCACGATCGGGCGAGGAGGCGGGATCTCCTGGATCCGAGCGGCGCAGCCGGCCGAAACGGCGAATAGGGCGATCAAGGCCGTCCGACCGGCCCGATCCACAGCGCCAGCACCACGTCTATTTGGTTGTCTCATCATCTATCTGCCAACCGCTCGATGGAAAAAAAGCTTGACTCAGGTAGGCCCTCGATGGGAATTGAGGATACTCAAAAACAAGTGTAAAGAGGAACATGGCGTGTTAGGTACTGTCATGGACGATGTCCACGAATTTCGTGCTCCCCAGACTATGACCACAGTCGAGTTGGGCGATAGCCTTGCCCGACTAGTATGGGAGAGCTTTTCCGACTTCCTGTCAAAGGAAGACGTTGAGACGCCCGTGCCCGATGTCGATGTATTGATTGACGAGGCAGACGGCTCGAGTCGCACAGCCGAAGAAGCCCTGATCTTCTTCATGTGGGCCCACACGCGCGGCGCGCAGTTGGCCTTCCTGGGCCGGGCGCCCGAGGAAAGGATCCGTGATGGACTGGACGAGCTCCATCGTGCGGTCTTCGAGGACATGGTCGAGCACGGCACCCCCGAGGCTCAACTCCCTCTCTTCGAGCAGCGAGTCAGCGCCCGCTACGCCGAGTATCATCAGGCAGCGGCCGAGTCAGACGGTCGACTCGGCGAGGCAGCGTCACGCCACCTGACGGCGCCGCGCAGTAGCGACGCGCTGTCGGAGGCGCTACGCGAGCGAGCCGTTGCGGTTGCGAACCCGCTGAAGGACTTCCTGGAAGAGGTCGAGCTCGTAGAGGCTTAGCGGTCCTCGGAAGCCTCTGCACAAGTGGGGCGCGCCGCCGGCCATTTCATGAAGTCGAACGGGCTGCCGCACTTCCTGCACCAGTAGGAACTCACGGATGCATGGGCGCCGAACGCGCTCATGATTTCGGTATCCGTTCCCTCGCAGAAAGGACACGCGGGGCATGTGGGTAGGCCTGCCGGAGACTCCTCTGTCCGTGCATCGGCGTCGAAGGACGACGCGGGGCCGGCGGCGGCTGCGTCGCGCCGGAACGGAAGATCCGGAGAACTCATTCGACGAACAGCGCTCGGTTACGGTCTCCCCGCGCCCGCTCTATGGCCTCGTCATCCGGGGAGCCGGGGGCCCTCGCCCGAGCCTCGTCCCAACCCTCAGCAACGGCGACGTCGTCGATGTCGATGCCGAGAGCCCCGACGAGTTCGCGATGCCGATCACGGAAGTCCTGCGCGAGCGATTCGCCGGGTTCGGTCACGCCGGCGGCCACCATGGCCCTGGCCGGTGCGTCGTCGGCCCCGAGCCAGCCCAATACCGACGGCAGCATTCCCATCGTCGCGTCCCGGAGGAGGCCACGGGCCTCCTCGCTGGACTCGGCCAACCGCCTGTACCACGCGGCGGCCAGGCTGACGTGGTACTCCTCTTCCGCCAGCATCTTAGGTACACGGGAACGGGCCGGCTCGAAGCTTCCATTGCTGAAGGCGCGGAGTGCGACGGAAATCGCCCCGTCCACCAACGTCATCGCAGCAACCAGTGCCGCCCAGTCCGGCAACGGCTCATCTAATGCCCCCACCGAAGCGTACTCTGATGCGGCCCGACCGTGCTCGATCTCGACTAGATCGATCCCTAGGCCCCGGAGCATCGTGTACAGCAGGCGGGCGTGACCCCACTCGTCCTGGCACATCGACGAAGCAGCGATGCCCGCTTCGATCGAGGGCGCCCCGAGCAGCCAGTCGGAGTAGCGAATCCCCATCAGCCGCTTGCTGTCGGCCAGCGTGAGGATCAAACGCCTCAAGGCGGAGCGCTCTTCGTCGTTCAGCGTGTCGAGATCGAGGAAGTCGGTCATCGCGCCTGCCCCGACGCCTTGGCGAACGGACCATCGACCCGGTTGACCTGGATGATCGCGCTACGGGGCACGACACACATCTCGAACCACTTCTCCTCGTCGTAGGTCTTCCACGCGTAGACACGTGCGGTCTCGTCGTCCAGGGCGTCGATATACCCGATGTGAGACAGCCGATCGCCCCGGTTCTTTCTAGCGAAAACGTCGTATACGATCTCGAGCACTGCCTCTCCTAGTGGCCAGTCAGATACCCACGCCGAGTTGGCGCAGCTTGGCGCGACCCTCGGGGGTCACGCGTTCGTTCGTCCACGGTGGATCCCAAACCTCGACGAGCTCGACACGTTCGATCCACGGCTCCATCTCGAGCCGGTCGACGATGTCCTCTCGAATGAACTCCATGCACGGGCACGCCGTCGCGGTGAACGTCAGGTGCACTGTCGTGACCCCCGCCTCGAACTCCGCTTGGTAGATCAGGCCGAGCTCGACGAGCGATATCGGGATCTCCGGATCGAGCACCTGGTTCAGCGCGGCCCAGGTAGCCGCCACCGGGTCAGCTGGAATCTGCTCGTTTCCCACGGTCCACAGATCCCGGCCTCCGCTCATGTGCACGGAGACGTGGATCGGGAGGCCCCGGTCGGGACGATCCGCAATGGGGAGCACCACAGTCATGGAGCTACGCCACGGCCTTGCTGTTGAGCCACCGCGTGACATCGCCGCGCGATCGCTGGACCGCCTCCACGTAGATCTCGTTCATGGGACCGCGGCCCTTCCAGCGGTCGAAGACGGTCTCCCACGTGATCTCCCCCTCGTCGAACGCCCAACGTTTTTCCGCTGGGTCGTACTGGCAGGGGAACGGATAGTCCAAGACGTACTCGCCCTTCTCGGCATCGAAGTGGGCCGGCACGTCGAGCCCCAGCTGTTCACTCAGTGGAACCGTCGACGCCATCCACACCTGCCGGAGTTGATCGTTCGTGAGCCCCTTCAGCCTGTAGTCGAGCTGCCCTGAGTGACGCTTTCGATCGTCCGGGAGCCCGAACCACTCGATGGTCATGGGGAACATCCAATCGACGGAACGCTGCAAGAGCTCCCTGGCTTCCCCACCCGCCTTGGCCAGTCTCCGCATCCAAACTTCGCCGTGACGGAGGTGGAAAGTCTCCTCCATGTCGACCTTCATGAGGGCACGCTTGAGCGGACCGTACGACGTGTTCTGGAAGACGTCGGACAGCAGTGTGATCCCAGCACGGTCGAAGAACCCGTTCGCGACCACGAGGTCGGCCCAATTGTCGAGCGGCTGATCGAAGCCGTACGGGTGCTTGAACTCGTGGGGCTGCCGCCCGTATACGAGCTGCTCCTTCGACTCACCGATGTCCTCGAGAAGGCGGTACGCGATGTTCGCGTGCGCCAACTCGTCCTGGATGATGGCGTGGGCACTCACCTGGGTGTTCGTCGACGGGGCATGGCGCGCCGCCATCCAGTAGGAGGGGGCGCTCATCAGCTCGGTGTCGGCCTGGACAGTGAGCTGGACCACGAGCGCCTTGCGGTATCCCTCGGTCATCTCCTCTCGAGATTCGAGGATGTACCCGTCCTGGACCTTCTGCTTCAGCTCATCGTCGGTGAACGGCGGCATGGAAACCTCGCGTTTATGACACTTTCACTCCGATCAACGCCAGAGTGTAATAAGTGTACCCGAAGACGCCCACGCGACAAGTGCCACAGCGGCGGCCAGGCCGTCCGCGACAACCCGATGTGCCGGGGTTCTAGATGCCTAGGGAGGCCCGAATGAGCGGGCTGATCCGCTCCGGAGTCCAGGGCGGGTCGAATGTCAACTCGACCTCGGCCTCGTCGATGCCATCGACGCCCTCGATGGCGGCCTTCACGTCGTCCACGATCTGCCCCGCGACAGGGCAAAACGGTGACGTAAGGGTGATGGTGGCCTTCACGTGTGGCTCATTGATTTCCAGATCGTAGATCAACCCCAACACTACCAGATCTAGACCCAGCTCGGGGTCCTTCACTTCCTTCAAGGCAGTGCGAACATCCTTCTCAGTAACGGCCATATCGTTCTCCCCTTAGCTCTTTCTCACGTAAAGTGACGTGCCCCCAAAGGTGGTACCAGTTCCTATGTTAGACCTGCAGCCATCGGCGGTCCCTGGAGTTGAGGCATTCTAAGGAACCAAGACGATGGTTTGATCGTCTCCGGGGCGGGGGGTAG
>Ga0066376_10000040_pt1 | contig 88761 bp, 76 predicted proteins | sample Knorr_S15_td_Bot_FD_77009 | JGI IMG/M metagenome (GOLD analysis project Ga0066376, IMG submission 77009) | Marine microbial communities from Southern Atlantic Ocean transect - Knorr_S15_td_Bottom_ad_5009_LV_A | ecosystem: Environmental > Aquatic > Marine > Oceanic | place: Southern Atlantic...
CGCCACCGCTCGGAGGTCGTGGAATACCAGCTGGAGCACCACCGCGAGGCGCTTGGCGAGAGGCTCACGGCACTGGAGACGCTGACGACCTAATCTTTTTTTTTCGCCTACGTTGTCACTGTCTCTGGCACTGTTGGTTTCCAGTGCCGGGAAAACAAGAGGCCCCGACAACCGTAAGTGGTTGTCGGGGCTTTCTTTACGTAAGCGCCCTCAGCAGGACTCGAACCTGCGACCTACTGCTTAGGAGGCAGTCGCTCTATCCACCTGAGCTATGAGGGCAAGTTGTTGTGCTACAACTACTTAGAGATTTGGCCAAAATCGCAAAACTCCAAACTGAGCCAAAAACTGCACCAAAAGTGTTGCCAAAGGCTGTCGTCATACCCATCGTAGCGACGACAGCAGGGCGACTCCGGCATGCTCAAAAGCGCTCCGGAAGGCCGCCCCGCCCTGACCAGCCCGCGGGCCAGTCGGGACGAAAAGTACCGTTCGGGCCTCCGAGGGGTCAACGCTGCAGGGGCACACCGTGGCACGAAAGAAATCCAAAAACGACGGGACGGGCCTGAGCCCCGGGACCCAGTCCTGTTCCCGGATGGTCTTCGTGGTCGTGCACCAGGTCTAGGTATTTCTGCGGGACCGTTGCGGGTGTCTCCGGAGAAGGAACGGGCAGCCTGGGCACCGGGATGAGGTTTCGGAGCGACTCTTCGGCTTCCGCAACGTCATGGCCAAAGAGCTGCCGCCGAATCTCCACACCCATGGCAGCAGCAAGCACGCCAGGCACTGCGTTACCGATCTGGCGCTGAACAGATCGTAGTTTGCCGCAGAATATGTGGTCGTCAGGGAATGTCTGAAGCCTAGCCATCTCGCGCACGGACAGTCGACGATTCTTCCAGTGAAACGGCCCTGTCGCAGATCCTGACTGTGCTGTGATGGTCCAGGAGGGTAGGCGCTTGGAGAGCTTAAGTAGGAAGTGCCAGTAGCGGGTGCGCCAGCCGAAGAGAGACCGTCCTCGACCCCTCGGGGTGTGGTAGAGGTAGTTGTCCCCTTCAGGAATGCTCGGGAGCAACTCCGCCCACTTCCCACCGAGCTTGAGGCTCGGATCGTCATCGTCCTCGAGATCGCCGATCGCATCCCATGCGTTGACATATCTCACGTCCTCTGCCTCCACCCCCGCAAGGTCGAGTTCCCGTTGCCGCTCGTCTTCTGCAGGAGGGGCGTTGGTGCATGGCTCCTGATCTAGGTTCATAGGGAAGCGAAGCCCGTTGATCTGGAGTCGGCCCCTGTGAAGTATCCGAAGCGCAGCCAGTACAAGTACGTGAAGTCTCGATATCGGGTCAGTAATTGGGCTGAGTACGAGGCCGGTCTGCAGAAGCGTGGCGACCTGACTGTCTGGCTTTCTGATACTGCACTCGCTGCCTGGCGAGCTCCGGCCAGCGGCAAGCCCGGCGGTCAGCGCAGGTATGCGGACATCGCAATCGAGGCCGCGCTGACGATCCGCATGGTCTTCCATCTTCCCCTTCGCCAGACGGAGGGCTTCCTCCGTTCCCTGGCCCAGCTTCTCGACGTGGATCTCCCCATCCCCGATCACACGACTCTGTCTCGGCGGCTGAAGAAGCTCGGCGACATTCGGTGTCGTAGGCTGGCCACAGACTGACCAATCCATCTACTCATCGATAGTACAGGACTCAGGATTCACGTCGGTCACATGAAGAACCCGCCCAGGAATAGGGCCTGGAGGAAGCTCCACCTCGCGGTCGATGCGGATACAGGCGAGATCCTCGCTTCGGATCTAACCACTCGCCGCACGCATGACTGTACCCAGGTCCCTGCCCTACTCGACCAGATCGATCACCCGCTCACATCGGTCTCGGCGGATGGCGCTTACGATACCCACGCCGTCTACGAAGCCTCTCACGAACGGGGCGAAGGACAAGCGGTGAGGCTGCTCATTCCACCCGGTCGGAACGCCCAACTAAGTCCGCGGCCCTCGACGGCATTGAGGGAGAGGAACCGCAACATTCGCTTGATCCGGGGACTCGGTCGTCGCGAGTGGCACACGACCTCAGGATACAGCAAGCGCAGTTTGGTCGAGAATGTCGTCTTCCGATACAAGACGATCATCGGCCGAAGTATGCGAAGTCGATCCTTTGCAGGACAACGCGCCGAGGTTCAGCTGGCGAGCAAGATTCTCAACACGATGACCGGCCTCGGGATGCCCGACAGCCACCGAGTGCCATGATCCGCGCCTGGGGCACCGGGGGGATCTCTTCAGAGCCGAGCCATGCACCAACGCCGCTCACCATCCCCACCGTCTTACCTCCCGCCAGACCTACTTCGGCCTCCCGCAGTGCCGTGATGATCTGTTCCGCCGTGTGTCGTCTCCTGCCCATTGCTGACCTCCTCACTGAAGCTGCGATCAGCGCCACATCCTAACATTCGCGCTGGTCTCGTTTCAGGGGGTCACGTCACCACCTTCCCCGAGTTCCGACTCGATGCGGTAGTGGCCCTTTAGGGCTGCGTTCAGGCGGGTTATGCGCTCGGCGTCCATGCGGAGAAGATGCGACTCACGCCCTCGATCCGCGACCGCGCGTCAAACTGCACCAAGAACTGCTCAGACGCCCACCAACGCTCGGGGTGCACCCGTCGCCGGTACATGGTAGGATGGCCTGAGCCACCAAGGAGGCCGGGCATGATCATTCGTCGCACTTCCAGCGCCCCATGGGCTGCCGTGCTCACGATGGCCGCGAGCATCGTCGCCGGGTGCCAGGATCCCGACCAGACCCCGGATCTGAACGCTGCCCAGGATCACCCAGCGTACCTGCGAGAGAGCTACGACAAGGCCGAGTACATGGTCGCGATGAGAGACGGCGTCGAGCTGTACACGATCGTGTACACGCCGAAGGACCAGAGCCGCTCGTACCCGGTCCTACTCTACCGTACGCCGTACTCGATCGGCCCCTATGAGCCAGACAAATTCCGTGACCCGCTGGGACCGACGTCCGAGTTTGACCGCGCCGGATACATCTTCGCGTTCCAGGACGTGCGGGGTCAGTTCCGGTCCGAGGGCGACTTTGAGGTGATCCGCCCACCGGCGCCCGAGCCCAAAGGGCCGATGGACGCAGACGAGATCACGGACAACTACGACACGATCGAGTGGCTGCTGGCCACTGTGCCCAACCACAACGGTCGTGTCGGGCAGTGGGGGATCTCCTATTCGGCGTGGCAGACCGTCATGGGCATGGTCGACGCCCATCCAGCGCTCGTGGCCGCGTCTCCTCAGGCGTCGCCCTCGGACATGTTCATCGGCGATGATTGGCACCACAACGGGGCCTTCCGGATCATGTACTCGTTTTCGTGGCTGGCCGGAAACGCGCGCCGCCGCGACGCGCCGACAACCGAGCGCTCGGGTAGCTTCGACTACGGGACACCTTCCGGATACGACTTCTTCCTGGAAGCGGGCTCGGCGGCCAACATCGACGAGCTGTACTTCCAGGGCGACGTCCCGGCGTGGCAGGACTTCATGGAGCACGGCACGTACGACGACTTCTGGCAACGGCAAAACGCGCTCCGTTACATGGACGACGTACGCCCCGCGGTCCTGAACGTGGCCGGATGGTTCGACACCGAGGACTTCTACGGGCCGATGTCGATCTACCGGACGGTCGAGGCGGACAACCCCGGCCTCGAAAACACGCTCGCCGTGGGCCCGTGGCTGCACGGGGGCTGGAGCGGGATGACCGGCGAAAGCCTCGGCTGCATCGAATTCGAGCAGCCGACGTCGCTCTACTTTCAGGAGCGCGTCCAGTTTCCGTTCTTCGAGCACCATCTCAGGGACGCAGGAGACTGGTCGTCCCCAGAAGCCGTGGTCTTCCAGACAGGTCTGAACGAGTGGCGCACGTACGACGCATGGCCGCCGCCCGGCATCGAGACGACCGAGCTGTACCTGGCGGCAGACGGCACACTCTCCTTCGATGCTCCGACCGGAGGCGCCGAGGCCCTCGACACTTATGTGAGCGACCCTGCGGACCCCGTTCCCTTCTCGGCGGAGACGAGGACTACGCTCGGACACCTGTGGAAGGTCGAGGACCAGCGTTTTGCTTCCGCGCGGTCCGACGTGCTCGTCTACACGTCCGATCCTCTGGAGGAGGACCTGACGATCGCGGGTCCGATCCTCGCTGACCTCCGCGTATCTACGACCGGCACCGACTCGGACTGGATCGTCAAGCTCATCGACGTCTACCCGGACGAGGCACCGGCGAGCGGGGCATGCGACGTCCCCATGGGCGGCTTCCAGATGCACGTGGCCGGAGAGATCATGCGCGGGAAGTTCCGCGACAGCTTCGAGCGCCCCGAGCCGATGACACCGGGCGAGGTCACCCCCATCCATATCGACCTCAGGGACCGCTTCCACACGTTCCGTGCCGGGCACCGGATCATGGTGCACGTGCAGAGCTCGTGGTTTCCGGCCTACGATCGGAACCCTCAGACGTTCACCGACATCTATCACGCCCGGCCCGAGGAGTACCAGGTGGCTACCCAGACCGTGTACCGCTCGGCCGCCCAACCGTCACATCTGGTGCTGGGGGTAATGCGGTGAGGCCGCGTGGCGCAGCGGCTGTCCTGGGCTGTCTTGTCGCAGCGTGTGCATCGGGCGTCTCTATCAGATCGGTGGATGGTCCGCCGGGGACCGAGGCAGCCAACTCGATCATGCCATGGGCCTTCGTGCTCAACGACCCGGCCCCAAGTGATGCGGCGCGGCCAGACCCCGACGAAATGGTCTCAGTGCCCGGCTCCGAACTGTCGATGCGGCGCTCGGACATCAACATCCGCAACGGGCCACCGGACTGGCATCCGGACGGCCATCCGTCCATGCCTGAAGTCGTGGCGCGCGGTGGCGGCGAGGGCGTGGTGGCTTGCGCCTACTGCCATCTACCCAACGGTCAGGGCAAGCCCGAGAACGCGGGACTCGCCGGGCTGCCATTCGACTACATCATGCAGCAGATGGAGGATTACCGGAACGGTCTGCGGAGCACCAGCGAGCCGCGCATGGGCCCACCCTCGTTCATGATGCGCATCGGCGCGGCGACTACCGAGGAACAGGCCCGCGTAGCAGCCGAATACTTCTCGTCACTCGACTTTAGGCCGTGGATCCGTGTGGTCGAGACCGACATGGTGCCGGTGACACGGTATGCAGGCTCAATCCACCAAGTCGTCGAGGGAGGGGGCATGGAGCCGATCGGCGTTCGAGTGGTGGAAGTACCCGAGGACTTGCACCGTACCCAACTGCGAGATGATGCCTCGGGCTTCATCGCCTATGTTCCTCGGGGCGCCGTGGAACGAGGGGCCAAGCTGGTGAATGCCGACGGTGGCGGTGGCACCGGATCTTGCACGATCTGCCATGGAATCGAACTGCGCGGCATCGGGCCCGTACCCGCATTGGCCGGCCGCTCACCCAGCTACCTGGCGCGACAGCTCTATGACCTACAGCAGGGGAGCCGAAACGGCTCCTGGTCCGATCTGATGGACCACGCCGTGGCGCGCCTCACCGTTGAAGACATCGTCAACATTGTGGCCTATGCGGCCAGCCTGGAGCCCTAAGGTGCGCTGCGCGGCATAGCAGGCGGTGGCGAAGACGCCTTCCTGGTGTAGCGGCACGAAGCAGCGATCCGCGAGGAAGACCCGAGCGGACCGAGATCCGCCGATTCCGCGGAGGCACACTTCCCCATCTCCCAAACTGCACCAAGAACTGCATCGACGCCCACCGACGCTGGCCGACGCACCCAACGCAGAAGCCCAGCATTTCCAGCGCTGGCCGAAGACGTCGAGGAGCGTCGGGCGAAACACCCGCGCCAGGACGAACGGGAGCAGGAAGACCGCCTCACCCGCGGCGATGAGGGCGATGATGATCGACATTCGTCGCACGCTGGAGTGCGCCGTTCCGATTGGACTCGTCTCGCATGGATCATATAGATCGTGTTCTCCAGTCGAGCGTAGCGAGGCCTGCTCAAGCGGCCTCGACGGTGATCATGCCCGGGTTCGCGGCCCGCGACTCCTCGAACATGTTCCGGGCGCAGGTCAATACTGACTGTGGTGTGATCTCTCTCCTGGTATGGACCAGGGGGCTCGTCACGCTGGGCTTCCTGTACGAGTTTGGAGGGCGCCCTCGTCGAGGTGAATCGCGAATCGCTGAAAGGCCCGGTTTCGTGCGCAAGAATTCGCTGATCCTCGCAGGCCTCTTAATCGCGACGCCGGTTGGCGCGCAGGAGCCACCCCGGGGCGGGCTCGGTGGCCAGGGCGCTCGCTCCTCGCTCGCGAAGCAGGCGACGGCGCTCCAGGTGCCCTCCAGCAGTGTCAGCGTCGACGGTCGTCTCGATGAGGCGTTCTGGGAACAGGCGCTGCCTATCGTCGACTTCGTTCAGAAGGAGCCGGTCGAGGGTGTGGCTCCGACCGAGCGAACCGAGGTTCGTTTCGTTTTCGACGACGAGGCGCTCTACGTCGGCGCGCGCATGCACAGCAGCGGGGGCCGCTCGGCCATCCAGGCCCCCCTCGGGCGGCGCGACCGGGGCGAGCTCGCCGAGTACTTGCTCGTCTCTCTCGATACGTACCTGGACCGCCGCACGGCATACACCTTCGGTGTCACGGCCGCAGGCGTACGCCTCGACCACTTCCATCGCACCGACAGCGAGGCTGACGTCGACCGCGGCTTCGACCCCGTGTGGGAGGCGAGCGTGAGGATCGACGAAGGGGGCTGGACTGCAGAGATGTGGATTCCGCTCTCCCAGCTCCGCTACACCGAGCTCGGCGCTCAGACGTGGGGCCTGAACGTCAAGCGTTGGATCCCGTCGAAGAACGAAGCGGACTACTGGGTGGCCGTCCCGCGCACCGAGCGCGCGTGGGCGTCCCGGTTCGGGGAGCTACGTGGGGTACGCACGGGCGATATCGGGCGCCGCCTCGAGCTATTGCCTTATGCCGCCACGGGGTCCAGCCACAACGGCGACCGGGATCCGGGGAATCCGTTCGATGACGGGCGCAATCTGGAGGGGCGAGTGGGCATCGATCTGAAGATGGGCATCGGACCTAACCTGACGCTCGACGCGACGATCACGCCCGACTTCGGCCAAGTGGAGGCCGATCCCGCGGTCGTGAACCTGACCGACTTCGAGACGTTCTTTCCGGAGCGACGACCCTTCTTCACCGAAGGGAACGCGCTGATTGACGGGCCGGTGAACAACTACTTCTACTCCAGGCGCATCGGGGCACGCCCGGCTGGCCCGGCCACGGGGGACTACGTCGATCGACCGACGAGCTCGACGATCCTCGGTGCGGCGAAGGTGACCGGGCGTCTCCCCTCGGGCACCCTGATCGGGGTCCTCGCCGCGGTGACCGGCGAGGAGCACGCGCGCACCTTCGACGTGGCCGGCGACGTCTTCGGCGACGTGAGGGTCGCCCCGCGCACCACGTACGCGGTCGCGCGTGTCCAGCAGGAGTTTGGGCGCGATGGGTCGTCCGCCGGCCTCCAGTTCACGGGTGTGCACCGGGATCTCGCGTCAGACGATCCTCTCGCGTCGCTGTTGGTGCGCAATGCGGTCACGGTGAACGGGGACAGCTTCCTCAGGTTGGCGGGGGCGACGCACGAGGTCTCCATCACCGGAGGGCTCACCCACGTCGAGGGAGACCCGGAGGCGATCACGCGTCTGCAACGGGCCAGCTCGCGCTATTTCCAGAGGCCGGACGCCACGCATGTCGGCGTGGATCCCGAGCGTACCAGTATGGTCGGAGCCAAGGCGACCGTCCGGGCCGAGAAGATCAGCGGCGAGCACTGGCTGTGGTCGTTGACCGCCGACCTGGAATCTCCCGAGGGCGAGTTCAACGACGTAGGACGCCTCGTGACGGGCGACGGCCTGCAGCTGAGACCGTCGCTCACGTATCGCGAGTCGACACCCGGGCGGTGGTTTCGCAACTACCGCTTGAACGTGAACCAGACGTCCGAGTGGAACTTCGCCAACGAGCACCAACAGACGACGCTGGCACCGTCGGCGACGGTGACGCTGAGCAACTTCTGGACGACCCGCCTCACGACTCGCTTCAACCTGCCGGCGCAGAACCAGCGGCTCACCCGCGGTGGGCCATCGATGGGGACGCCGTTCGCGTGGAGCTCCTCGGTAAACGTGAGCAACAGCGGATCGTCGGAGACCCGGTGGAACTTGAGCGCGAGCTTGGGGCGGGACGACCTCGGGCTGCGCTCCCAGACCCTGAGTGGCCGAGTTTCCATGGTACCGGGTCCGCGGTGGGAGCTGTCGCTCTCGCCATCGTTCAACCACGAGATCAACCCCCGGCAGTACGTCGCGTATCGCGACGGCGGCGGTCCCGAGACGTATGGCGGCCGATACATCTTCGCGTTTACCGACCGCACGACGCTCGCGATGGAGACGCGGATTAATTTCACGCTGAAGCCGGATGTGAACCTCGACCTGTACGCGCAGCCGTTCGCGGCGAGTGGCCGCTTCTACGACTTCGGCGAGTTGGAGGCCGCGGGAAGTCGGTTCCTGCGCACGTACGGCACGGACGGTACCACGATTGGCCGGTCGGAGGACGGGTCGTACTCGGTCGCGGACGGAGCGGGCAGCTTCGAGATCCCGAACCGCGACTTCAACGTGCGCTCATTCCGAAGCACGATGGTCCTGCGCTGGGAGTGGCGACCGGGGAGCACGCTGTATCTGGTGTGGCAGCAGGACCGTTCCGACCGGGAGTCCAGGGGGAATCGGGTCGGCATCGACGACCCGTTCCGGGCGCTTGCCGCGACCGGGAACAACTTCTTCGCGATCAAGGCGAGCTACTGGCTGGGAGGGCTGCTCGGGGGCTGACCATACCTCGGCTGACGATCCCTCTCCCGACTGACCTTCGCCGATCGCCGGGCGGCGACCATGCTTTCCAGCGCCGAGTACGGTCCCGGCGGGCCCGCGACGAGAGGCCCTTCTGTGAGAGGGCTGAGACGGCCCAGTCTTGCCGGTGAGATTTACGAGCCAGGTTGGTACCGGGTGAGAGGTCAGATGACCGGCCCGATGAGGAGTTGGGAACCCTGTACCTCCAAGTACAGGAGGGCCAAGTCGATTTGTGACCGCTTCAAGCGCGATTCAACACCGTTTCCCAAACTGCACCAAGAACTGCTCCGACGCCCACCAACGCTGGCCAACGCCCCCGACGCAGAAATCGAGCGTTTCCAACGCTGGCCGACGCCCACCGACGCCACTACTGGGCCTTAGGAGGCAGTCGCTCTATCCACCTGAGCTATGAGGGCAAGTGGTTGTACTGTACCAACTTAGAGATTTAGCCAAAATCTCAAAATCCCAAACTGGCCAAAAACTGCACCAAAACTGTTGCCAAGACCGTCGTCATACCCATCGTAGCGACGACAGCAGGGCGACTCCTGGCACGCTCAGAAGCGCTCCGGAAAGCCGCCCTGCCCTGACCAGCCCGCGGGCCAGCCGGGACGAAAAGTACCGGATCCGGGGCGGTAGGTAACAGCCACCATCAGCACCGTAGCGGGCACCACGATCTTGAACTTCATGTCGTGTCCCCGCACCTCCAACGGCGAAATGGCTCTCGACCATCGTTGCTAGACCTGCCTCGCATAGCTACCGAGACCAAGCCCAGGGGCTAGGGTGTCGCCTCGTGTACTGAGAAAGGATCTGCGGCGTGTTATTGGTCCTCCACCCCGACCGACTCTTCGCCTGTTACCCCGTCCTCGGCCGCGGCAGCCCTGGCGTCGCAAACAGCATCTCCGTGATCGCCTTGATACTCCGATTCCCATACCGGAACGGCATCACGAGACGCAGAGGCGCTCCGTGTTGAGGATCTAGCGGCTCGTCGTTCATCATCCATACGAGCATCACCTGCGGATGCCTGAGCTCCTCCACGGATTCGTCCACGTAGTGGCCGTCCGACGCGGTAATGCGGCAGTAGTGGGCGCCCGGGACGATGCCGAGCATGTCCGCGAAGTCCGTGAACCGAACTCCGGTCCACTTCACGATGCCGGTGGGCTCGGGTGCACCGCACTGCATGAGGTATGTGTGCGATTCCCTCGTCAGGGGCTCGAGGTCGCTGAAATGAAGCGTCCCCTGTTTGGTGCCGAGCCCGCGCGTGTCGACCCGGATCGCCATCTCCCGGTAGTCGTACTCGATCGCCGGAGCCATGCGGTCCTCCGACCTCCACATGAGGCGGCCGCTGATCGGTCCTGCAGCCGACTCGGGGTGCTCAGGTGCCGAGCCGTCGGCGTTCAGGGGCAGGTCCACCGGGAAGGTGCCGCGCGGCTCGACGTCGATCAGTCGGTCCGGGAACTCCTGCGCCTGTTGCGCGGCCTGAGCCAGCAGTTCCTTCGGATTCAAGCCGACCGACAGGCCCGCCAGTGCGGATCCGGATACAACTAAGGCGTCGCGTCGCGAGATCGTCATGCGGAACTCCTCCTCCTCCTAGGGACGGCGCGTGCGTGCGCCCAGGCCAGAGTAATCGGCCACGCTCAGCCGGGCTAGCCCGGCACGCTCGCGGACCCTCCCCAGTGAGCTGGCATGGCTCAAGATCCGCCGAATCCCGCAAGCTCCTCCCCATCACAAACGGCACCAAGGGCCGCTTGCGCCCTCCCGCACGACGAAGCATCGTCCCGACTGTGTCAGCCGGGGCTGAGTCTCGGCTCCCAGTGCGTGCTACGTCCCCACCGATCCCCGCGCCGAGTGATCTCGACGGAGTGGCTTATGGGCTGCTGCGAAGCGACGAATCCTGACTTTGAAGGTCTCGACCCCGAAGAGCCTACCGGCACGTCGTGGCGGTGGCCCCCGGCGGACACTGACCTCGACCGACGGACCGTGGTCAAAGGCTTGTTGGCCGCGACCGGTGCGCTCGCCATCGGCTCATGTGGGCCGCGGGCTGGGGACACCACCGTACGACTCGCGTTCTGCGGCCAGCTGTTGTGTGTAGTCCCGTATGAGGTAACGCGGGCTCGCGGGCACTTCGCCGACGAGGGCCTCGACATCGAGCTGGTCTATACGCGCGGGGGCAATGCGGCCATGCAGGCCCTGGTCGGCGGCGCGGTGGAGTACGCGGGCACGTCCTTCGACGTCGCCCTCCAGGCGGTCGCAAACGGGGCCGACGTCCGCCGCTTCGCCTCGACCGGTCGCCTTCCCTTGTTCGCGCTCGCGGTCTCGCCTCATGAGATCGACACCGTCCTGGAAGTCGCCGACCTGGAGGGCAGGACCGTCGGCATATCGGGTCTGGGGAACGCCGACCATACGCTCCTTCTGTTCCTTCTCGACCAGGCCCAGGTCGACGCCGACAGTGTTCGCTTCGCCGCCATCGGCACCAATCTCTTCGACGCGCTTCGCATCGGGCAGGTGGACGCTGCCATGGTGCAGGAGCCGTCGCTTTCCCTGGTGGTGGAGGCAGGGGGCAGAGAGCTCGTGAACTTCATGGAGATCGAGCAGGCGCGGGAGCATCTCGGCGGCCCCTACGAGTTCATGGGGGTATCGGTGCGTGCCGATGAGCGGGATACGCGGGTGCCCGAGATGCGCCGACTCGCGGCGGCTCTGGCCAAGGGCCTCGCCGACACGAGGACCCTGCCCTCCGACGAGGTCATCGCCGCCCTGCCCAGCGCGCTCTTGGCCGGCAGCGACGTCGATCGGCTCCGCGACATCATCGAACGCTACCGGCTGTCCCTCTATCCAGAGAGCGTTGCCATCGAGCCGGATGCGGCGCGGCGGGTAGTCCGGGCCCAGGAGGTCTCAGGCCTCCTCGCCCCGGGTGACGTCGACCTGAGTGTTCTGTTGGATACCGAAACGCTGTCGGGCTAGCCGGAACTTGTTGCGCATCCGCGGCCTGACGCTGGGATACGGGGGAGATCCAGTGCTCGAGGATGTCGACCTCGAGGTGAAAAGCGGCCAGTTCGCCAGCTTGGTGGGACCGTCCGGCTCCGGAAAGACGAGCGTCCTGCGCGCCGTCACGCAGCTTCAACCGATGCTCGCTGGCGAGGTGGAGCTCGACGTCGACAGGAAAGACGTGGGCATTCTCTTCCAGGAGGACGCGCTTCTACCATGGCGCACCGCGCGCCAGAACGTTGCGTTGGGGCTCCGGATCCACGGGGCGACGCCCGAGGACGCTGACGAGGCAGCAGACCGTTGGCTGTCACTGCTCGGGCTGGATGGCTTCGGAGATCGCTACCCGCTGCAGCTGTCCGGCGGCCAGCGCAAGCGCGTGGCGATCGCTCAAGTACTCGCGCTCGAGCCGAAGCTCCTGCTCATGGACGAGCCCTTCGCTTCCCTCGATGCGATCGTGCGCGCACGCATCACGGAGGAACTCCTCGGGTGGGTCGAACGGGAGAACCTGACCGTGCTGCTCGTCACCCACGACCTGGAGGAGGCGATCAGCCTGTCCGACGTGGTCTACGTTTTGTCTCAGGGCCCGCGGGCCGGTGTCCGCGCCCGTCATGAGGTGGACATCGACAGGCCCCGACACGTCCGCCAGTCACGCCACCATCCACTCTTCATGACGCTGGTGCAGCGCCTTTGGGACGACCTGGACAACGAGAACGCCCCACCGCCGCAGGCCGATCCCACGTCTGTCGCGACGGAATCAGGACCATGAGGCCCGCCTGGCTCGGCGTACGTACCGCTCGGCGCGTGGGGGCCCTCGTGTTCCTACTGGCAGGATGGGAGGGCCTCTCGAGACTCGGGTTCGTCGATCCGTTCTACGCCCCTCCCCCGTCGACGGTGGCGAGCGCGATGTTCTCGCTCTTCGCGGACGGTAGTGTCTGGACACACCTCGAGGCGACGTTCCTGGCCGCATTCTTGGGGCTAGCGGGTGGACTCGTGCTGGGCATCGTGCTGGGGTTCGCGGCCGCGCTGTCACCCTTCGTCGCGGATGTGCTCGAGCCGGTGATGATCCTCCTCAACGCGATCCCCCGCGTGATCCTGGCGCCGCTCTTCGTCATCTGGCTCGGCATCGACCTGGCGTCCAAAGTGGCGTTGGCCCTCATCCTCGTCACCGTGCTGATTTTCTTCGCGGTCTATAGCGGCATCAAGGAGGTGGACCCGCGGCTCGTCGAGAGAGTGCGGACTCTCGGCGGCGGGCGAAGCGTGCTCGTCCGCGAAGTGTACGTCCCCTCCGTCACGGCCTGGGTGATGGGGAACCTCAAGATCGCGGTCGGCTTCGCGTTCACCGGCGCGGTGGTGGGAGAATTCGTCGCCTCGAGCCGGGGTCTCGGTTATCTGCTCCAGTTCGCGCAAAGCACGTACAACGCCGCCCTGACGATCGCCTTGATCTTGCTGATCATGGTCTTCGTTCTCGTGCTCTTCGCCCTTGCGGAGCGGCTGGAGCGACGCTTGCTCCGGTGGCGACACGGCTGATGAGGGCGTGCCAAGACGGTTGATCGTGCTTAGAGTGCGTCCGATGACGTCACTCGAGACCGGCCAGTAACAAACCGCTGTGCGGGAGATTCTATGAAGACCAGGCTATTGGCGACCCAGCTCGCCGTCGCTCTTGCCCTTTTTGCCTCCACATCCTCGATCGGGGCTCAGGAGAAGACGCAGCTTCTGGTTCGCGTCACGGCCAGCGATGCCAAAATCGTCGGGTCGGGCGTGGGCGGCGTGAGGATCACCGTACGCGAGCTCGCCTCGGGTCGGGTGCTCGCTGAGGGCATCCAGGAGGGCGGGACAGGAAACACCCGGACCATCATGTTTGCGAAGGAACGCGGGGGCACGATCTACGACACCGACGGTGCAGCCGGCTTCCTCGCGGAACTGAGCATCGACGAGCCCACGATCGTGGAAATCGTGGCGGAGGGCCCGCTCGGGACACCCGATGCACTCCGCAGATCCACGAAGACGATGTTGATGCTACCAGGCCAGCATGTGTTGGGTGAAGGTGTGATTCTAGAGATCCAGGGCTTCACGGTGCAGATGGAGACTCCGGGAGACGGTCCCGTCGCGCGTGGCGCGCCCTTCGAGGTTCGCGGCAAGGTCACGATGCTGTGCGGATGCCCGACGCAGCCGGGCGGCATGTGGGACTCAGACGACTACCGGATTCTGATACGGGCGAGTCAGGGCGACCGGATGCTGGGCGAGTGGCCGATGGAGTTCGCCGGAGAGACCAGCTGGTACACCACCGAAGTGACCCTCGACGTGGCCGGTGACGTGGAGCTGACGATGATCGCGATGGATGCGTCGAAGGGGAACTTCGGGATGACGGACGGCAAGGTGACGGTGCGGTAGCCCGTCAGTGACCCGGCGGCCTAACCTCCCCATCGACCGGCTCCAGCCGAACGATCGAAGTCGGGCCTCCCTCGGCATCTTCCAGCGCTAGATAGATCAGTCCGTCTGGGCCCTCGCGCACGTCACGTATCCGGCCGACCTGGTGGTGGAGGAGCGTCTCCTCGCTCACCGCGTCCTGGCCGATGAGAGAGACACGGACGAGCCGTTCCCCCACCATGCCCGCGACCAGGGCGCTGCCTCGCCACCACGGGAAGCGATCGCCAGAGTAGATCGCCATGCCCGAGGTCCCGATCGATGGAATCCACACGAAGCGGGGAGATTCCATCCATGGGAGGTGCTCGTCGGTCGTGAACACCGAGCCGTCGTAGTTGATACCGTGGGAGGCGACCGGCCAGCCATAGTTCCGTCCAGGCAAGATCAGGTTTAGCTCATCACCACCACGGGGTCCGTGCTCGTTCGACCAGACCACGCCCGACGTCGGATCGGTCGCGAGGCCCTGCATGTTGCGGTGACCATAGCTCCAAATTTTCGGAAGGACCGTGGCATGGCCGACGAAGGGGTTGTCTGGCGGCACGCTTCCGTCATCCCGCAGGCGCACGATCGTGCCCATATGGTTGGTCGGGTCCTGGGCCGGGTGATCTGCCAGCAGGTCGGGCGCCGCCATTCGGTCACCAACCGCCGCGTAGAGGTATCCCTCGTGGTCGAAGGTCATCCGCCCCGAGAAGTGGTTGTTGTTGCCGTGCCACGCGTCGGATTCGAAGATCTCCTCGACGCCGACGACACGGTCCCCTTCGAATCGGCCTCGCACGACGGTGGTGGTGCCCATCGAACCGTCTTCGTTCGGCTTGCCATACGCCAGGTAGAGCAGCCGGTTTTGCGCAAAATCGGGGTGTGGGACAACGTCCATGAAACCGCCCTGCCCACGCTCACGATACACGGCTGGGAATCCACGGATGGGATTCGGGTCTAGCACCCCGTCACGAACGATGCGGAGGCGCCCCGGCCGCTCCACGACGAGCATCTCGCCGGTCGGCAGCCACGCCATCGACCACGGGTACTCCAGGCCTTCCACCACGGTGACGACCCGGAAGCTGTGCCGCGCGGACTCGTAGACCCCGGCCGAATCCGGCTCCTGGCTCGGGATCTGTGCCTCGGCAGAAGACCCGGCGGCCAGGAAGAGAAGGCCGGCGGTGAGTCGCCCTAGCGTGGGCACGAGGCCCTTCCGGTTAGTGCTGACTCGTCAGTCTGGTCGGAGGAATCTTCACCAGACCGATCCGGTTCGAGCTGGTCTGGTGAATGAGGAGATCGCCGTCCTCGGTCACCCACATATTCCGGATGATGCCATACCCCGACGGTAGTGCCCAACTCTGGAACTCCTCCGTCTTGGGGTCGAAGCGCACCAGCGCGTCCGGCCTCTTGCCCGACTCGTTGTACCAGATGATGTCGTCCACGACCGCGAACGCGTAAGGATGTGCGTCCGGCCCGCTCGGAGACGGCCACTCCTTGATCTCGCCGGTCTCCGGGTTGAGCCGACCGATGCGTCCCATCGCGGAATTGCCGTACCAAACCATTCCATCGCTCGCGATATCCAGCCGCCGGATCCGAGACCTCTCGTTGGGCACGTCGTAGTAGCGGACCTCCATCGTTTCCGGGTCCAGAGCTCCGATCTTGTTGGTTCCGTTGAAAGCGACCCAGACGGTTCCCTCGGCGTCGACCTTGATGCCGTAGGGCCGCGTTTCGGTTGGGATCTCGGTGAGCTCCCCCGTGACCGGGTCCAGGCGCCCGAGCATGGAAGCCCCCTGAGCCGTGAAGTAGAGCTTGCCGTTCGGGTGGAATACCGCGCTGTGCGGATCGCGCGCTTGCGTGGGGTACTCGACGATCTCGCCGGTCGCGGGATCCAGCTTCCCGATCGTGGAATTGCTGTTGCCTGTGTACCAGATGTTACCGTCTGAATCAGGGACGATGGTGTGCGGCCGGGCATCGTCCGGCAGTTGGAACTCCTCCATCTCCCCCGTCGCCGGGTCGAGGCGCCCAGCAATGCTCGCCCACATACCCGTCCACCAGATGGATCCATCCGGCGCCTCGGCGGGATCACGCGAGCGCTGCCCGAGCGTCGGTACCAGCCATTCAGTGATCTCGATCTCGAAGTCCCCGTCCACCACCGTGGGCGCCCGGTCCGTCGTCGCCGGGTAGTGGCCAGCCAAGTAGTCGGCCGCGCGCCGAGCCTGAGCGTCGGGCAGAGCCACCATTGTGCTCATCAGATCGCGCCAACCGTCGGCGTCGTATCCGGTCGAGCCCATGATCTGCCTGAGGCCGTGGCATGACGTGCAAGCAGCCTCCACCACGTCCTTACCCGCGCCGTCGGGAAGGGCCGCCTGCTGGCCACGCCCACCCCGCTGTGCGGTGAGTGAAGCAGGCAGAGACACACATGCCACGAGAACGGATGCCAAGATGACGTTCTTCATTCCCACTCCTCAGGCGGCGCGATGAAGTTCGAGCGGCTTCCTGCTCGAGCCGCAAGTTACGACAAAGTTACAGTGCAATCGACACATGTATCTAGCAAGAATGTTGAACACCGATCACCTCCTTACATTGTCTCGATAAGCACGAAAGACCAGGAGACCGAAATGAGAGTCCGCACCCCAAGCGCGTTCGTACCGCTGACCGCCGTTCTCTTGCTCTCTGCAGCGCCCGTAGACGCGCAGGATCGCATCTTCGTCGACCAGTACATGCCGCTGCGATCCGAGCTCATGATCGCCGACACGGACGGGGCCAACCCTCGCAAGCTCGTGCCCGGTGGGGAGATCGACTACAACCCCTCGTTCTCCGCGGACGGACAGTGGGTCGTCTTTACTTCGGATCGGACCGGATCCGCGGACATTTTCCGGACGCGGCTCGACGGCACGGCTGTCGAGCGGCTCACCGATTCCCCCGCCTTCGACGATCAGGCGGCTCTGTCGCCGGACGGTGAGTCGCTCGCCTTTGTTTCTACCCGGGGCGATGGCTCGAACGACATCTACATCATGGACCTGGGAAGTGGCCGGGTTCGCAACCTGACGAATGCCCCGGGCGGAGACTTCCGTCCCAGCTGGTCCCCGGACGGGCAGACGATCGCGTTCAGCTCCGACCGGGGCACCGGATTTCCCCACCAGGACTACCCGGGCCCTGCCGGGAATTGGGAGCACGTGCAGGCGGCGAGTGTTTACCTGATCAACACGGACGGCACGGGACTTCGCCAGCTCACGACCGATCCGGAAATGATGGCGGGGTCGCCGAGATGGTCCTCGGACGGCAGGAGCATCGTCTTCTATGAGATGCCGGTGCTGGGCACCTTTCAGGCCCATTTCGGCGTACCCGCATCGAGTATCGTCTCCATCGACGTGGCGACCGGTGAGCGCACCGTTCACGCCTCCAGTCCCGGACTGAAGGTCGCGCCGCACTTCATCGGGCCGGACCGCATCGCCTACTACACCAAGACGCGGGGCACTGGGACACTCGGTTTCACCAGCGGTGAAGCCGGCCTCCCCCGTGACCTTTCCAGCCCCTCGTGGTCACACGACGGCACGAGGGTCGTCTATCAGGCCGGCCAGTTGGAGACGATGCACCACTACTCGAATACGCCCGGGCGGAAGCTGCTGGGCACGGTCGCCGACCCGGGCTTCGACCTGGTGCATGCGAGCGGATGGCCGGCCGTTTCACCGGACGGCCGCACGCTCGTGGTGAGCGAGCGTACGCCGAGTGACGACCGCATGGCGCTGGTCATGTGGGACATCGACGGCACCAATCCGAGACGGGTGTACGATGCAGACGTAACGGTGATGGGCCTGGAATGGTCACGAGACGGAGAATGGCTGACGTTCGGCGCAGGCTCATTCTTCCTCGAGCGCTCCAGCGGGACTGCCGAGATCATGATCATGAGGCCCGACGGGTCCGATGCACGCGCGGTGACCAAAGAGGCGGGCAACGCCGGGTTCCCGAGCTGGTCTCCCGATGGCACCCACATCGTCTATCGATACTGGACCAACAACGAGCAGGGTGAAGGACTGCGCATCGTCGAGGTCGCATCAGGCGAGTCCTGCGTCCTCACCACGGAATACGATACGCTGCCGCTGTGGTCGCCCAAGGGAGACCAGATCATGTTCACCCGCTACGCCCCCGATGATCGCTTCCCCTATGACGAGTTCGACATCTGGAGCATCCGCCCGAACGGCACCGGACTGAAGCGGCTGACGGATGCTGAAGGAAACGACGCGCATTCGTTGTGGTCGCCCGACGGCGAACAGATCCTGTTCAGCAGTTCGCGCTTCGGCTACAAGGACGAGTCACCGCTGACCATCAATCAGCCGCAGCCGTACGCCGAGCTGTTCATCATGGATGCCGACGGTTCGAACCAGCGCGCGCTGACAGATAATCGATACGAGGAAGGCACGCCGGCCTGGGTGCCCGGCAACGCGTCCAGGTTGCCTGACGTGACACCGTCCCGCGCCCCCTGCTCCTAACCTGCACCTCCGCTAACGCAAAACCACCGTCAACGGCCGCCCCGCCTCATCGAAGAATTCGACCTGTGACTTCCCTTGGGCGGTGCCGTTGTTCAGCATGATCAGCTCCGTCGCCACCTCCGAACCGTCCAGGAAGCGTGGGAAGACGATGCGATCCGTCGCGGCGGGCGCACGCAACGACGGCAATCGGGCCATGATCAACTCGTTGCGGACGTTCGTCGTGAGCCGGTGCGCGGTGATCGAGATCGGGACATCGCTCACGACCCGAACGCTTCCCTTGAAGTTGCCCCGGTCCGCCAGGTCTACCTGTGTGAACTCCACCTGACGATCGACGGGGAGAATCTGATGGGTTCGGGCCAACTCCTCGCCGTCCGGCGAGTATACGATGAGCCTAATGTCCGCGGGGCGATCCCCTCCGTTAGCGAGCGTCACGCGAAACTCCGAGCGCCCGTGCCTGACGACTGTGGCGTACGTGTCGATCCCAAACCACGCGTCACGCGTGGCGGCTCCGCCCATCGCCGCCTCGGTGATCCGCGTCCCGCGCTTGCTCAGGCTGACGATCGCGCTGGCCGCTCGCAGCCCCGTCGCAGCCGAGACGACGGCGAAGCCGCTCTCGACGACGTTTCCGGTCGCGGGAGACTCCCATACGAACGTGCCGCGCGCAGCGATCGAATAGCGCACTTGGCTGGAGCCACCACCGACCGGGAGAGGATCGCCCGTGGCCGTCAGAAACTGAATGTTTCCCTCGACCGCCTGGTCCGTCGGATTCATCAGCACCACTTGGGTGGTGTATCCGCCGCCCACCTCGACTCGCGGGATCGTGAGACTAGATGGCGTCTCCGCGCCCGTCTCGTACACGACCGGCACGAAGGTAAGAATCTCCTCCTGGCGATCGTTGTTCGTCAGGCGCGCGGCAACGAGCGAGAAGCGTCCCTCCGACCGGACCGAGACGGACCCTGCCCCGGCCGATGCGAACAGCTCACCCACACGGACCGAAACGCTCTCGCCGATATCGAGCTCGCGAGCCACATCAGGTGCGAGCATCGCGCCATCGGTTCCTCGATGAGCGAAGCGGAGGGTTAAAGGTGCGGCTCCGGGGTTCGCGATGGAGATCACCGTTTTGGTACCGGGCCGGCCATCGACGAACACCGTCGCTTCCTCGACCTGGGGAGGCGCCGCGACGCCGGTCTCGCTCAAAAGCACACGGCTCTCACGCTGGGATTCACCATCGAATCGGGTCACCATCGTAGTGAGCACGGCGCCGGCGCCGGCGAGCGAGCCCGAGGCGACCGTGTAGCCCGAGTCCGTACCGGGGTTCGTGTCCGCTCCCGAAGATTGGTACGACTGAACGGCGTTGGCGCGGTTGTCGAACTCCCACACGGGCCTCGCCATATCATGGATCATGATGTTGGCGGCGAAGCCCTGCGATACGTAGAGACGCCGATGCTCGCTGTCGAAGGCCAGGCCGCGCGGATCCCACAGCTCGTTGGCGCGCACGGGTCCCAGGTCGCGCGTCGTGAAGTCCTTTTGCCCGATCACGAAGAGCGCGTCAGGCATGTTCTCCAAGTTCGAAGGGGCCGCGTCGTAGATCGTCACCCGATCGTTGCCGTGATCGGAGACGAGCAGCCGATCGGCCGCGTAGTCGTACGCCAACCCATCCGGCCCATCGATGCCGTTGCGTGTCCGCAGGGGAGTGCTCGTCGTGAAGTCCGGCTGACCCACGACCGCAATAGCCGACGCGCCGTTCTCCATCACCTCCGGACGGGCGTCGAATACGAGCACCCTGTTGTTCCCACCGTCGGCGACGAACAGGCGATGGTTCTTCGAGTCGTACCGCAGCGCAGCGGGCTGGCTGAGCCCACCTGCGTCGAGCCTTCGCTCCCCGGTGGTGAAATCGGACTGCCCGATCACGAAGGCAGCGGGCATCCCGGTGCGAAGCCGTCCGGGATCGACGTCAAAGACCAGGATGCGGTGGTTGCCTCCGTCGGAGACGAAGACGCGATCGTTCACCGGGTCGTAAGCGAGCCCGGTGCCTCGTGGTCTGGCGGGGGTGATCCCGGTACCCACCCGTGTGTCGAAATCGATGCCATCGCGGGTGCGCCAAGGTGTGGTGGTTGTGAAGTCGGGCTGCCCGAGAGCCGCGATCGCATCTGATCCGTTCGCGATCCTATCCGGGTGGGCGTCGAAAACCATCACCCGATTGCCCCAACCGTCGCTGACGAAAACGCGCTTGTTAGTGGCGTCGTAGGCGAGCGCGAGGGGAATCTTGAGCGTGCTGGCATCAACGGGCCGCAGCTCGGCGGTGAACATGTGGGGTTGGCCGAACACCCAGCGCGCTTCGCGGTCGAGAATCCGGTTCTGCGAATCGAGTTGCCAACTGATCACTCGGTTGTTGTACTGGTCGATCGCGAAGAGCCGATGGTCGACCTCATCCAGAGCCACGTCGCGCGGATAGACGTTGCGTCCGTTGACCCGGTCGTTGGCGGATCTCCGGGTGAAGTCGGAGTTCATCTCGTCGTCGAGGTGGCCGACCACTTCCACGGCCGGCACCCCCGTGCGGAGGTTCTCAGGCGAGATGTCCCAAATCAGGGCTCGATTTCCTCCAGGAAATCCTTCGGTCGACACGAGAAGTTGACGCTCGGAATCGATAGAGCCAGCTCCCAGCCGCGGCCACACGGTCTGCTCACGTGAGACGATCGGATCGTAGGCCCCGAAGCCGGGCTTGCCCAAGACGGCGAGCGGCTCAGCGTCGGCGAGCGGGGTGCCGGGAGAGGCGTCATAGACGGTGATCCGCATGTGTTCGATGCGGGAGTGGGACTCGGCGATGAACAGGCGAGCGTGCTTGTTGTCGTAGCTCAGGCCGCCGGTGGCGAACTCGTCGAGGCCCGTGTGTCGGCGGTTGGTGGCGAAGTCGGGCTGCCCCATGACGTCGATGGCCGACGCGCCCGAAGCGAGACCCTCCGGACTGGCGTCGAACACCAGGACCCTGGAGTTGCCGACATCGGCCACGAACAACCTCTGGTTCGTCGCGTCGTAGGCGACGCTGCCCGGGCGGTTGAACTTGCTCGGTCCCATACCGGGCTCTGCTGACGTGAAGTCCAGTTGCCCGAGAACGATATCCGCGTCCATCCCCGTCTCGAACCCCTCCGGGCGAATGTCGAAGACCAGCACGCGGTTGTTGGCACCGTCGGTCACGAACAGGCGCTGATTCGCGTCGTCCACCGCGACGGCCGGGCCACGGCCGACGTGGTTGGCGGCGAGCCCTCTCGACTTGGTGTTCGCATCGGGTTGACCCAGGACCGCGATGACGGGAGCGCCCGTGCGTATGCGGTCTGGGTGGATATCGAAGACCATGATCTGGCTGCCGGCATCGGGCTGGCCGGCACCCGTAGCGTTGTCGACCACGAACAGCCGCTGGTTTACGTGGTCCACGGCGGCCGATCCGGGGAACTCCACCTCGCTCTGCGACCAGTGACCGGCAGCTGAGCGCCGCGCATAAGCGCTGGGTTTCCCCAGGATGTAATCTGCTGTCGGACGGGCCAGCGTGCCGTCCTCATTTAGCGCGAAGACCTCGACGCGGCCGTTCCCGTTACCCGTTACGAAGAGCCTACCGTGGACGCGATCCAGCGCCCCCTGAGGGGGTCACCAAATGCTGTGACCGCCGGGGCCACCGTTGGTCACGCCTCCGATAAAGGTCGGGTTGCCCCACAGGTCCTCTTGGCCGAGCAGGTCGGAGGCCGCTTGCCAGTTGCTCTGTCCCAACGCGGCAGCGGGTAGAAGGAGGCTGCAGGAAAGAAGACCGAGGCCGGTTCGCCCGAGTTTGCTCCGCGTCATGGTGATCGCTCCTCCGCGATTCCGCTGTGCCGAACGCAGACACTTGGCCGCCGGAGCAGATGAACAACACCGCCCGCGAGATGCCTTCCGGCCTGCGATCCGAGCGACGCTTCGCCTGCTGAGCGCCGCGGTGAGAAAGTGAATCCGGTGGCGGTGCGGCACAAGCGCCCTAATATCGAGCCATGCAGGATCACCGTGCCGGGAGAAAACCATGGCGGGCGAGGGCTTCAATCAGGTAGAGCGCTACGACGTGTTCATGGATGTCGTACAGAATCGCATGACCAACCGCGCCTTCGATCCCGACTACGTGGTGCCCAAGGTCCATCATGAGATGATCCTCGATGCGGCCCGCCACGGACCATCCGGTGCCAACGCCCAGCCCTGGCACTACATCGTCGTCACCGACCCCGCCGTGAAAGAGCAGCTGGGCGACGCGTTTCTGAAGGAGCAAAATCGTCGCGCCAAGCTTGGGATGAAGTTTCCCACGCCCAACTACAAGGGTATGAAGACGGCGCCGGGTCTCGTTGTGGTCGTGGCCGACTTTCGCTTCATACGCGCTTTCCCGGTGCTCAACGACGGCTCCGATCTCGACCTGTTATACAAGCAGAATGCCGAGCGCATCCTGCTGCAAAGCGTGGCGGCTTCGGTGATGTCCGCCCATCTCGCCGCCGCGGCGCTGGGGTATGCGGTTTGGTGGGTGACGGCCATCGGCCAAGAAGAGATTCAAGATCAGTTCAAGCCTCTGCTGGGTGTCCCCGACGACCTGTCGATCATCGACATCATGTGTTTTGGTCCGCCCCTGAAGCCCTCCTACAAGCGCTGGAAACGGAAGTTGGAGGAAATCGTAAGCTGGGACCGGTTCGACATGGAGAATTACTGGACCGATGACCAGATGGACGAATGGGTCGCCAAGAAGCGCCATCGGGTCATGTATCGAGATGCGGACAACGTGGATTGAGACATCTCTGAACCATGCCCGATACCACAGCCCTGACGCTTCATGTGAACGGTGAAGACCTCCAGGTCGTCTTCCCGACACATCACTCCCTGCTCGAGGTTCTCCGTGAGCGGTGTGGCCTCACCGGAACCAAGCATGGCTGTGAGCTCGGCGAGTGCGGAACGTGCATGGTGCTCGTCGACGGCATGCCCATCCTGAGCTGTCTGGTGCTCGCCGCGGAGCTGAACGAGGCCGCCATCGAGACCGTGGAAGGCCTCCAGGAGGGAGCAACCCTCCACCCACTGCAGGTGACGTTCGCGGATCTCGGGGCGGCCCAATGTGGCTACTGCACACCAGGCATTCTGATGGCGGCCAAGGCGCTGCTGGCCTCGAGCCCGGAGCCGACGCGTGACCAGATTCGGTCGGCGCTGGCGGGTAACCTGTGCCGCTGTACCGGTTATCACATGATCGTCGAGGCTGTTGAGGTGGCCGCCGCGCTCGTCCGGGGTGACACCGATGCGGCGCCACGGAGAGAGGCCATCTACGGAGCCGCAGTGCCGGACGAGGCTTGATGGCCGTCCCCCTCGCACCCCCGATCGCTCCGGGCGATCCTGAGGCGGCCCCCGCCCGCGACACGCCGGACGAGGCTGACGGCCCGACGAGGTCGGGCGAGCTCGCCATCATCGGGACGCCGTTCCGTCGCGTGGACGGGTGGGCCAAGGTCACGGGGCAAACACGTTTCGCAGACGATCTCACGTTCCCCCGCATGCTGCACATGCGGCTGCTCAGGAGCACCGTACCTCACGCGCTCATCCGCAGCGTCGACACGTCGCGAGCGGCGCAAATGGCCGGCGTGAAGGGCGTGCTGACCGGCCGTGACATGCCCGAGCCCTTTGGTATTCTCCCCGTTTCCCAGGATGAGCACGCGCTCTGTCCCGAGAAGGTCCGCTACGTGGGTGATCCCGTGGCCGCGGTCGCGGCGCTCACCGAGGAGCAGGCGGCGGCGGCGTGCGCCGCCATCGACGTCGAGTACGACCCGCTCACGACCATCGGCTCGATCGACGAAGCCCTGAGCACTCCTGAGCCGCGCATCCACGAGTACGGCGACGAGGGCAATCTCCACAAGAAGATCTCGCTCGAGTTCAGCGATGTGGACCAGGGCTTCGACGAGGCCGACGAGATCCTCGACGACCTCTATTTCTACGAGGGCAATACCCACCTGCCCATGGAGCAGCACGCGGCGGTGGCCATTCCCGAGGATGGGGGCCGCGTGACACTGTACTCGTCGACCCAGACGCCGCACTACGTCCACAAGGCGTTGGCGAAGGTCCTGGGGATCCCCGAGTCACGCGTCCGGGTCATCGCGTGCTCGGTCGGGGGAGGCTTCGGAGGCAAGAGCGACATCTTCAACCACGAGATCGCGGTGGCCAAGATGGCGCTCGTGACGGGCCGCCCCGTGAAGGTCTGCCTGAACCGGGAGGAAGTCTTCTACTGCCACCGGGGGCGGCATCCGGTGCTCATGCAGCTCCGTACCGGCTTCACCCGCGACGGTGCGATGACAGCGCAGCATCTCAAGACGGCTCTGGACGGTGGTGCGTACGGCAGCTACGGGGTGGCGAGCACCTACTACACCGGAGCCCTGCAAACCGTGACGTACGGCCTGCCCCGGTATCGCTTCGACTCCATCAGGGCGTTCACCAACAAGCCGCCCTGCGGCCCCAAGCGCGGGCACGCGACGGTGCAGCCGCGCTTCGCGCTGGAAGTACACCTGGACAAGGCGGCGCAACGACTCGGTATCGACCCCGCGGATCTTCGGCTGAACAACCTTCTGCCGGCGGACTCCGTGACCGCGAATTACCTGAAGGTAGGCACGATCGGACTGCGAGAATGCATCGAGGCGGTGGTCGCTGGCAGCGGTTGGCGGCATCGGCGCGGCAAGCTCGGGGAGGGACGCGGCCTCGGCCTCGCGTGTGGCTCGTACCTCACGGGCGCGGGGCTTCCGATCCACTGGAACCACCTTCCGCAGTCGGCCGTGCAGCTCAGGCTGGACCGCACGGGGACCGTCACCGCCTACTGTGGGGAAGCGGAGATCGGCCAGGGGTCGGACTCGGTATTAGCCGCGTGTGTAGCCGAGGTCCTCGGTGTGGACCTGCACGACGTGGTGCTGTGCGTCGCCGACACGGGGCTCACGCCCGTGGACCTCGGCAGCTACTCGTCCCGTGTGACGCTAATGGTCGGGCGCGCCGCGATCGAGGCCGCCGAGCGCGCTCGGGACATCGTTGCCGGAGCCGCTGGGGCAGAGCTTGATGTGCCTCCCGATCGTCTGGTCTTCGCGGGTGGGCGCGTCTTCGACGCGGAGAACCCGGAGCTGGGGATGACGTTCCAGGACGCGTCACAGAAGGCCGAAGAGATGCACGGTGCGATCGCGACCACGGGCTCGTACGCACCGCCCCGGGCTCCCGGGCGATTCCGGGGCGCCGGGGTCGGTCCATCCCCTGCGTACTCGTACTCGGCCTGTGTCATCGAGGTCGTTGTGGACCCGGTGTCCGGCTTGTACGAGGTCGAGCACGTGTGGATGGCCCACGACATCGGCAAGAGCATCAACCCGGCGCTCGCGATGGGGCAGATCGAGGGCAGCATCTACATGGCGCTGGGCGAGGCGACGATGGAGGAGCAGGTCTTCCGCCGGCTGCCGAAGAGCCGATCCAATGCGCTGGTCCACAAGATGCCGTCGCTACTCGAGTACAAGAGCCCGACGTTCCACGAGATGCCTCCCTGCACCACCTACCTCATCGAGAACCCCGATCCCGAGGGTCCCTTCGGCGCCAAGGAAGTAGGACAGGGACCGCTGCTGCCCGTGATGCCCGCGTTGGCCAACGCGATCCACGACGCCGTGGGCGTGCGTATCGACCAGATTCCCATAGGCCCGCACATGGTGCGGAAGGCCCTGGAGGACAAGGCCGCAGGAGGGGATGGGCGATACGGTCCGGACGCCTTCCCCGACGTGGACTTCGGCGTGCCGCTGCGGGTCCCGGCGCCCCACGAGGGTGGGGACGGACGCGCGGTCAATCAGGACGAGGCGGGTGTGCGGGGGGGTGCGGGCACGATGACCGACCGGTCCAAGCGGGGCTCCCGATGAGCGGGCGCCGCCCGCTTGCTAAGGGGTGCTGCCGCTTGGTGATCAGGCGCCCCGAGCTGCCAAGGGACCGCCGACCATGATGCGTCTGCCGGTATTCCGGCTCCACCGCCCCGACACGCTGGACCAGGCCATCGAGGCGATCCAGGCGGCCGAGGGGCCGACACGTGTCGTGGCGGGTGGAACGGACCTATGGCCCAACATGAAACGGCGCCATCAGGCGGCTGACGACGTCGTCAGCTTGAGTGGGGTTTCGGAGCTGAAAGGCGTCCGGGGCGAGGTCGGGGGTGAGATCTGCATCGGCGCGATGACGACCCTCACGGCGGTGGCCGCCGACCCCGTGATCCGGTCGACCCACCCCGCGCTGGCCCGGGCGGTCGAGTCGATCTCATCGCCGGCGATTCGCAACATGGCGACGCTGGGCGGCAACCTCTGCCTCGACACCCGCTGTACCTATTACAACCAGAACGAGGAGTGGCGGGAGTCTATCGACTTCTGCATGAAGGAAGCCGGCACCGTGTGTTGGGTCGCCCCACAATCGGACCGCTGTTGGGCGATCTCGTCCAGCGATGCCGCACCGATGTTGTGCGCGCTGGGCGCCAGCGTGCGCCTAATGTCCGCCCGGGGCGCGCGGGAGCTACTCCTCGCGGACCTGTACCGCGAGGACGGCATCGACTACCTGACCAAGCAGCCCGATGAAGTGCTCACGGAAATCGTCATCCCGGCGCCAGGCGAGTTGGAGAGCTCGTTCTGGAAGCTTCGGCGGCGGGGCTCGATCGACTTCCCGGTACTGAGCGTGGCGGCGGCGGTTCTCCGCGATTCTGAAGGAAAGGTCGAGGAGGCGCACGTCTGGCTCGGTGCGGTCGCTTCTGCTCCGGTCAGATCCGATGCGGCCGCCCAAGTGTTGATCGGCGAGGCGTTGACGCCGGACGTCGTGGCCCGAGCCGCGCAGGCGACCCGCAAGGTCGCGACACCCCTCGACAACACCGACTTTACGCTCCAGTGGCGCTCGAAGATGGTCGTCGTGTACGTGGAGGCCGCACTCCGCGAGATCGCGGGCCTCTCCCAGCAACGCCTCTCCCCGCAGCACGGACGGTGAGCAGGCCCGGCGACGTGGGCGCCCTCGAGCGTCACCAGGAGGCGAGCTTCGATTCGATGATGGAGCGCGTATCGCGCGACAACAAGTTCTACCGGACGAAGTTCGAGAAGCTCGGGCTGCCGGCCCACGGTCCCGAGATCGGCGACCTGGCCGCGCTACCCCTCACCGAGAAGTCGGAGCTGGTCGCCGACCAGGAGCAGAACCCACCTTATGGCACCGACCTGACCTGGCCGCTCTCCAATTACACGCGGGTTCACCAGACGTCCGGCACCACCGGGACCCCCCTACGGTGGCTCGACACTGCCGACAGTTGGTCGTGGTGGCTGGACTGTTGGGTGGACGTGTACACGGCCGCGGGAGTAACGCCCGAGGACCGCTTGTTCGTTCCGTTCTCGTTCGGCCCATTCGTCGGTTTCTGGGCCGCGTTCGAGGCCGGTCCGCGGCTCGGATGCCTCACCATCCCGGCGGGTGGACTCACCTCGGCTCAACGGGTGGAGAAGCTCTTCGAGTACGACGCGACGGTGCTCGTGTGCACGCCAACCTACGCGCTGCGGCTGGCTCAGGTGGCCGAAGAAGCCGGCCGGGACCTGGCCACGTCTTCGGTGCGCATCACGGTTCACGCTGGCGAGCCGGGTGCGAGCCTGCCGAACGTGCGCTCCCGGATCGAGGCGGCCTGGGGGGCGCGCTGCTTCGACCACGCCGGAGCCACGGAAGTGGGCGCCTGGGGATACGGGTGTGGGGAAAGCGATCACATGCACGTCAACGAGCGAGCGTTCATTCCGGAGGTCATCGACCCTGCGACACTCGAGCCCGTCTCCGCGCAGACCGCTGGGCTGGCCCGGGGTGAGCTCGTGCTCACCAACCTCGGACGTATCGGCAGCCCGGTGATCCGCTACCGCACTGGCGATCTGGTCGACATGTCGAGTGAGCCGTGCCCGTGCGGGCGTGCCGGTGCGTGGCTCCGCGGCGGTGTGCTCGGCCGCATAGACCAGATGGTCACGGTGCGGGGCATCAACGTCTATCCGGGCGCACTCGACGACATCGTCCGCGGACATCCTTCGATCGAAGAGTACGAGGTGCATATCCGGACGGAGCGCGAGATGGACCAGCTCTTCCTCAAAGTCGAGGTCGGAGGAGAAGGGTCAGGGGATGCGGCGGAAGACCTCGTCACGGATATCCACAACCGTCTCCAGCTTCGGCCCACCGTCGAGGTCGTCGAGAGCGGAACCTTGCCCCGCTACGAGCTGAAGTCGCGCCGGTTCCGGGGCCGGACCGACGACGCCCTGACGTCATCGGACAGCGGCTCGAGCCGCGAGGAGTAGGCGATGCCGTCCATCGAGAGCCACGGCTATCCGCTCGTCTTCGGCGTCGCCGACTCGCGCGAGGTCGAGGCCGATCCTGCGGGACAAGTCTCAGTGTGCACCGAGGTGCGCGCCCTGGAAGGCATGCAGAAGGAGGCGCTGGTCCGCGTCGGATCCGGGCGCACTTGGCGGATGGTCTCCGACGAGGGGCCCTACCTCGACGGCACCGACTTAGCGCCTTTCCCGCTCGCATACTTCGCTGCGGGCATGCAGTTCTCGCTCCTCTCCAGGATCATGAGCGAGGCCCGCACGGGGTCGGTCGGCATCGCCTCCATCGCCCTGACACAGGACGCGCTCTACTCGATGGAGGGATCATTCCTCCGGGGGGACGCCGAGGGTGGTGCGATGCCTGTCCGCGTCGAGGTCACCATCGAGTCGGATGCGGACTCTGACGTCGTCGCAGAGCTCGTGCGGAGGGCGGTGGCCGCCTCGGGCGCGCACGCGCTCATGCGTGACGCGATGGTGAATGTCTTCGCCCTGACACACAACGGGCAGCGCCGCGAGCTCGACGGGCTCCCTGTCTCCGGTTCCTCATACCGCGAGCCTCCAAGCTTCGAGTCGTCGGTTCCGGACCCCTCTCACATTCACACCGACGACATCCTCACAAAGACGCTGGAAGCGGAAAAGGTGCACGGTGTGGAAGGCGGCGCGGGAAGCAGCCTGCAGGCGGTACAGAAGCGTACGCTACACGTCCACGGAGAGGCTCTGCTGCGCCCTGATGGGCTCATGGAGACCGACATCAGCCTCTTCAAACCCATCGGAAGCAGCTTTCGCTTCGTCTGCGATGAGACCCCTGAGCGAGGCGGAACTGGACGCGCGCCCTCGCCGCTCGCGTATCTGGGGGCCGGCGTCGGGTTCTGCTACATGACGCAGCTCGGACGGTACGCGCACATCAAGAAGAAGATCCTCACCTCTTACAGCCTGATCCAGCAGAGCGACTTCGTCCTGGGTGGCACGACCGGACCGGACTACCGGCCCGCGACCGCCGAGCCCTTCGACACTCACGTGTTCATGGAGTCCGACGAGGCCGACGAAGTCGCTGCCGACTTCGTGCGGACCGGGGAGCGCACATGTTTCTTGCACGCGGCGATGCGCGGGCGGCACGCATCGGAGATCCAACTCCGACACAACGACGCCGAGGTGGAGCTTTGACCTGCAGGGGCACCGAGCGGCCAGCCGTGCTCGGAGCGCCGAGGGGCGACCGGTCACCTCGGATCGGACTGGCCTTCATGGCCCTGGCTGGCGCCTTGCTGCTGGCGGGCTGCGGCGATTCGGGAAGCGCCGGCGCAGCCGCCTCCGCAGCGGGGTCCGCGACCTCGAGCGCGTCCGCGACCACGCAGTCGGGGACCGTCCGCCTCTATGTGGTCGATCGGTACGAGGGCGTGCGACGGCTCGACCCGTCGACGCTCGAAGTCATCGACTCGATCGACTCGGGGCCGAGGCCGCACGGGATCGTCGCGTCGCCCGACGGGCGCACGCTGTACATCACGCTGGAGGTGGCGAACGAGGTCATCGAGGTCGACGTGGCCACGCACGAAATTCTCAGGCGCGCCTCGGTCGGCCTGGTGCCCAACGAGCCTACGCTCAGTGCGGACGGACGGTACCTGTTCGTCCCGCTGCGAGGAGAGGGCGGCACTGATGTCGTCGACACCGAAACGATGACCCGAGTGAAGACGCTCGACACCGGGGCTGCGAGCCACAACGCGTACACAGCGCCGGACGGCGGGCTCGTGTACGCCACGTCCATGGGGGACAACCAGATCGCGGTGATCGATCCCGCGACGCTCGAGATCGAGCGCATCATCGCCCTTCCCGGCCAACCACGGCCCATGTCGCTGACCGACGACGGGAGGTTCGCGCACGTGGTGCTGTCCGGAATGACCGGCTTCATCACGGTAGATCTGAGCACCGACCAGGAAGTCAGCCGGGTCTCGGTGCCGATCCCGGAGGGCACACCCGTCCCGCCCCTCGACACGTATACGCACGGGATGCTGCTGACACCCAATCAGCGCGAGCTCTGGATCGCCGCCCACGGGACGAACAAGGTCTACGGCTACCTCATGCCGGAGAACGCGGAGCTGGCGGAGATCGATGTGCCCGGTGGGCCCCACTGGCTCACGCTCAACCCTGACGGAGAGCCGCTTTACGTCTCGCTGGAAACGGCCGGTCAGGTGGCGGCTATCCACCGGGGGCTGCGGGAGGTCATCCGCATCGGGAACGTGGGTACTGCGCCGACGCGGGTGCTGGCGTTCCGAACGCCGGTTTCATAGCTCGGGCTACTTCGTGGGGAAGAACTTTTCCACCGCTGCAGCCTCCGGCTTCGGTCCCAGCAGCGAACCGACCACCACCGACGCGGCCGACGACAGCACGATGAGCGCGACCGGCATCACGCCGGTATCCATGATCGTGTACTCGCCCTCGACTCCTCGGGAGCGGGCGAGGAGAACCACCCACAGAACGACGACGGTCCCGACCGCAGCCAGTGCGCCGGTGGCGGTGCTGCGCCTCCAGTAGAGCGCTGCCACCACAATAGGGAACAGGCCCGCGTACCCGCTCAGCGACCAGACTCCGAGATCGAAGATCGTGCGTGTGGTGAACAGAGACACCACGAACACCGTGGCTAGGAATGCCACGATGAACACACGGCCAAAGAGGACCTGCTTTTCTTCCGGCAGCTCACCCTTGAAGAGATAGGGGCGCACGATGTCCTGCGTGAACATCGTACCGACGGCTAACGTTTGGGAGTCGAGCGACGACATGATCGCGGCGAAGATTCCGGCGGCCAGCAGGCCCGTCAGGAGTCCACCCGAGCTCTCCACGATCAACTGCACCAGAATCGGTCCCGCGAAGTCGGGGTGGTCGATGTTGCCGATCACTCCCAGTGTGACGCTCGGGATCCAGACCGCCGCGATGCACAGGGGATAGAGCACGATGATCGTCTTGAACGACTTGGCGTGATCCGCGGACATCCAGTGACTGAAGATGTGCGGAAACACTCCGACCGAGAGCGGTACCAGCAGATAAGACGCCATCGTAAGCAGCGTATGAGGATCTCGGCCTACGATGGTAAGCGCCAGATCGCTTTCTCTCACGGTGCTCATCGCCGCAGTCAGGCCACCGTGGCTTCGCGTGATCACTACAAAGGCGAGCGCCCCCACGATCATGAAGACCGACGTCTGCAGCGTGTTCACCCACGCGGTGCTCCGCATGCCTCCGTAGGTCACATAAACAAAGATGATCCCGCACACGACCAAGCTCCCGACCCAGCTGGGCAGCCCCGGACCTGCACCGGCGGTCACCGCTGTGAGCGCGTCGCCTGCGCCCTTTACGCCGATCAGCACATAGGGCATCAGCAGGACTACGAGGACGACGAACAGGATCAGCGCGAGCGGCTCGGAGCCATACCGGTCCCTGAAGTACTGGACCTGTGTCAGGTAACCGTGCCGCTTGCCCAGCCACCACATCCGCGTGCCGATGAAGTAGAAGACCAGCGGGACGATCAGCGCAGAGCTCGAGCCCATGAGTGCGAAGACCAGAATGCCCTGCCGGTACGCCTCACCCGACGCCCCCAGGATCGAGAACGCGGTCATGTTCGTGCCGAAGAGGGTCATCATCAGGACGAACGGCCCGATGCTTCGGCTCGCGACGTAGAAGTCCTCTCCGGTGCCCCTGAAGAGGCGGTGCGCGAAGAGGCCCACGAAGAGCACCGTTGCCAGGTAGACGACGATGACCCCTAGGATCATTCCGCGTCCCCGTCGTCGAGGTAGCGGGGCCAACGCCAGCGAACGAGCGCCCACATGAGGGCTGCCAGCACCACCGTGAGCACCACGTGGTAGAACATGTTGACGGGCAGACCCAGGACGAGGCCGTCTGCATCCCACAGCCAGTAGTTGAGGTGCAGTGCGACAGCGCCCGCGATTACGGCCGCGACAGTGGGCCAACCGGGTTGAGCCGGGGACTCAGACACTTGTGGCGGTGTACCGCGATCGGGCTGCATCGCAAGAGAATAGGGAGCCCGCGGTTGGGGGGCGAGATCTAGTTCAGGACGCTCCGCCTCGACCCGCGCTGGCGTTCCACGGAACGGGGGCTCAGACTCTTCTCGCGGCCGACAGAGATGCGCTCCAATCGCGAGAGGAGACCCATGAAGCACCACCTGAAGTCCCTGTGCCTCACATCAGTCGTCCTCTTCGCTCTGACCGCATGCGGGGCGCCCGACGGGGGAGACGGATCACCCGAGGCTTCCGACACGCCAGCCACGGTCGTTCAGTATGCGCCGGTGTTGGACGGAACCGAGAAGTCCCTCGTGATCGTCGGCTATTCCACATCATTCGCGTGGCCGCAAATGCTCCAGGAGATGTTGGACGAGCATGCGGGTGGACAGCGCACGTACCATGTGCTCAACGCCGTGATCGGTGGCTCTCCCGTCGGCCGCTGGATCGCGGACCCGTCATCGGAGGATTACCGGGACACGTACGGCGCGATGCGCGGAGACTTCTTCGGCGACGACGCCCGACTGCGCGGGGCTGCTCCGCCGCCGACGGTCGCCCTCCTCCAGCAGTCACTCCAGAGAACGCCCACGCCTGAGACTCGCCTCGGGCCGGTGACATCGGTCGACGACGCTCCGGGGATCGAGATCGGTGCCGACGCGCTCCAGATGTTGGTCGACCAGCTGCGAGCCGACGGCGTCGAGCAGGCGTTTGTGGGGATGCACATCTACAAAGAGGGCTTCGAGCCCGAGGTGGGCAACGAGCGCTTCGCGTTGGAAGCCCTCCTCGCGCGCGGGCTACCTCACGTGCGTCGTGGCCCGGACACGTGGTCACTCACCATAGGCGAGCATCCGGGTGCCTTCGCCGAGGACGGGCTGCACCCAAACGAGCGTGGAGGCAAGATCATGGCCGAGGCCTGGTATCGCGCGATCGCCGGAAACGAGGTGCGCGAAGACCTCATTGAGGCGATGCACGCCCGCGGCTACGACGTCGACACGATGACGGCTGAATACCTCAACTGGCGGGCAGGCTGAGAGATCGAGGGACGTAGAGACAGTGCGAAACGGCGGCGTCCGCACAGAAACGCGTCACCCCCCTACGACCGGCGACCCGCTCCGAAACGCCTGCGACGTGGCCGTGAGCTTCCGGAGCCTGCCTCATCCTTGGCCTTCTTCGCTGCCTTCGCGGCTGCTCGGCTGTGACCCAAGGCCTTTTGGGCACGCATCGCGGCGATTCGCTGGCCGCGGGGCACCTCCAGGCGCTCCTCCGGCGCAGCGTCGTACGGGAAGCCGTCCAGGCGCACTCGGGGAAGCTTCACTCCCAAGGCCCGCTCGATCCTCTTGAGGTCGCCTTCATCTTCCGGTGATACCAGCGTGATCGCGTCTCCGGTGGCGTCCGCACGCGCGGTCCGGCCCACACGGTGGATATAGTCGTCGGGGACCTTGGGGATATCGAAGTTCACCACATGCCCGAGCGCCTCGACGTCGATACCACGCGCCGCGATGTCGGTGGCGACGAGCACGCGGCACTTCCCGGACTTGAAGTCCGCCAGGGCTCTGGTGCGCTGCGCCTGCGATCGGTTTCCATGAATGCGTTCGGCCGATATGCCCTTTCGGTTGAGCAGCTTGCACACCTGGTTCGCTCTGTGCTTGGTGCGCGTGAACACGAGGGCATCGTCCATATCCCCGTTTTGTAGCAGCTCGACCAGCAAGGCACCCCGCAGTCCCGACGGGACCGGATAGACCCACTGGGTCACGCCCTGGGCGGGAGCCCCTCGACGTTGGAGCGTGATTTTCGCTGGGTTCCGGAGGATCTCGCGGGTCAGCTTCTCGATCGGTGGCGGCATCGTCGCGCTGAAGAACATCGTCTGCTTCGGGCTCGGAACGTGCTTGAGCACCCGGCGGATATCAGGCAGGAAGCCCATATCCAGCATCCGATCCGCCTCGTCCAGCACGAGATACTCGAGTCCGCTGAGCCGAGCGTAGGGTCGCGAGAAATGGTCTAGCAGCCGCCCAGGGGTAGCGACGATAACGTCGACACCCGTCCGGAACGCCTTCTCCTGGGGGCCCATGGCAACACCGCCATGGACAGCCGCAGCGCTCAGGCCTGTGTTTCGCGCCAGCCCGACGAAGTCCTCTCGAATCTGGAGCGCCAGCTCTCGCGTGGGAGCCAGTACCAAGGCCCGGGTCGTGCCACGCGGACGGTCTAGGAGTTGGTGAAGTATGGGCAACAGGAAGGCCGCAGTCTTGCCGCTCCCCGTGGCCGCGCAGGCCAGTAGGTCCCGGCCCTCGAGGGCCTTTGGAATCGCCTGCGTTTGAATAGGTGTTGGTGTTACGAAACCCAGAGTCTCGACGCTTTGGACGAGAGTTGGGTGCAGTCTTAGGCCAGAAAAAGCCAATTGGTATTCCATTGAACAGCGCCGAGCAGGCCGGCCGGTATATCCGGCCCGATAAGCTCGCGCGAAGATTTGAAGCGAGTGCCGGCGCCCGGAGTCGGGCGCGTAAGGTGGGATCCGCAGCCGCAAGGTAGTGGAAGTTGGTGGTCGCGTGTGAAACCCCTTGGCACGAATGAGGGACAGCCCCAGACTTCCGCCCCCTGTTTGGGAGCCCATTCCACGAGTGTTCATGCGCCGAAACCGCCTCCTCCTCCCAGTCGCAACGCTCGCCTTCTGCGGTGGCCTTCACGGTCAGGAGCCACCGAGAGCCACGGCCACGGCGATCACGATCGCGCCGACGATCGACGGTCGGCTCGATGACGGAGCTTGGTCTGGCGCCGAGATCCTGACGGATTTCGTGCAGCGGGAGCCGACGGAAGGCCAACCTGTTTCGGAACGGACGGAAGTCCGGATGGTGTACGACGAAGAGGCACTATATGTCGGAGCGTGGCTCTTCGACCGCACCCCTTCCGCAGCGGTCTTGGGCCGAACGCTTCGCGACGCATCGCTCAGCGACTCCGACGCCTTCGTGGTCGTGCTCGACACGTACCTCGACCGTCAAAACGCCTTCGTCTTCGGCACGACCCCGGCCGGAATCGAGTACGACGGCCAAGTCACGAATGAAGGTCAAGGCGCGGCTGGTGGCGGCCGCTTCGGGACCGGTGGTGCACGACAGCAACGGGGCTCCGGTGGGGGATTCAACCTCAACTGGGACGGCAGTTGGGAAGTCGCGACGTCGACCGACGAGTTGGGCTGGTACGCGGAGATGCGCATCCCCTTCACCACCCTGCGCTACGGATCCGGCGGCGCGCAGACCTGGGGCGCCAACTTCGAGCGTAGGATCAGGCGGAATAACGAGGAGTCTACGTGGGCGCCGATCCCCCGCCAGTTCAATCTCTATCGCGTGTCGATGGCCGGGACACTCGCCTTGCAGGCTCCCGAGAAGCGCGTCCTGACGATTAGTCCCTACGTGCTCAGCGACGCGTTCAAGGACTACACAGTGGCGTCGCCTGACGGAAGCCTCGACCCGAGAGTCGGGGGCGACGCGAAGATCGGTCTGAATCAGAGCCTGACTCTGGACCTCACAGTGAACACCGACTTCGCCCAAGCGGAGGTCGACGACCAGCAGGTGAACCTCACCCGCTTCTCACTCTTCTTCCCGGAGAAGCGCGCTTTCTTCCTCGAGAACGCCGGGACATTCGCGGTCGGTTCGAGTCGCTCCGCCGAGCTCTTCTTCAGTCGCCGCATCGGGCTGGCGAGCGGACAGGAAGTCCCGATTCTGGCCGGCGCGCGACTCACCGGGAAAGTCGGGAACACGCAGATCGGCGTCCTGAATATTCAGACCAGCGATCTGAGCGTCCTCGATCCAGCCACCGGCCTCGATCAGGAGGTCGCGCCGGACAATAACTTCGGGGTCGTGCGGCTCTTTCAGGAATTCAGCAACCGATCACGCATCGGCGGAATCTTCGTCTCACGCGTGAACACGCGATCCAACGACGACCACAACCTTACGCACGGGCTCGACGGACGACTCGGCGTCGGCCAGGACCTGACCTTCGACGGTTGGGTCGGCCTCACGACTACGCCCCCACCCACGGGGCAACCGGATACGCGCGTCGGCTTCAACCACGGCGAATACGGCTTCAACGCGGCCGGCCAATATGTGACCCGCGACTGGGAGGTCAGCACGGGATATCGCCGGATCGGGAGCGACTTCAACCCTGAAGTCGGATTCCTGAATCGTCGCGCGTACCGCCACCTCAACACGCGCGTGTTGAGACATGTGCGAACCGAGAACGTCAGTTGGTTTCGCGAGTTCCGTCCTCACGTCTCGTGGACCCAATTTTGGTCACTAGGGGGGTTCAACGAGTCCTACCTGGTACATATCGACAATCACGCCTCATTCGAGAACGGATCGCTCATCAGTGCCCCTGGCTTCAATCTTACCGGCGAGGGTCTGGAAGAGCCGTTCGAGATCCGTGAGGGGATCGTCATTCCCCCTGGCAGCTACGACAACATCGAGTGGATCATGCGCGCCAATACGAATCCGAGCGCGCCTCTCTCATTTGCCGCGGGGGCGACCTGGGGCGGGTTCTACACCGGACGGCAGTTCGCACCGGACGCTTCGGTGGCATACCGATTCCGAGACCGCTTCGCGGCGTCACTGCGCGTGACTTACTTCGACGTCGACCTCGACCTGCCCTCCGAGGCCAACGGGGGACGTTTCGAGACCGCGATCCTGGCCTTGAACGCATCGTACTCATTCACGCCGCGGATCTACCTACAGACGAGCGTCCAATACAACGACGATTCCGAGGACATCGGGACGAACATCCGGTTCGGTTGGCTCGACACGGCCGGAACCGGCTTCTTTCTCGTCTATAACGACACCGAATACTTGGGGGTCATGGACCCACATGGCTTCCGTAAGGGCCCCCGTCAACGTCAGCTGGTGCTCAAGTATACGAGACTCTTAGACGCCACCCGTTGAACGATACCGAGTTCCCCCGCGGTGTCATTAAACGTCGTGGCCCCACGGATGCAGCAAGGACACTCTCCTGACTACTCCGTTTCTGCCGGCCAATCCACACGTTTGCGGGGATCGACAAGATGATGATCAGATCAGCCGCAGTCTCTCGCGACTCCATTGTTGTGGCCGCCATCCTCACCACGATGGCCCTCCTCGCTTCGCCTACGCCCACTTTGGGTCAGGACCCGTCACAAGCAACCCGCTGGGTGGCGACGTGGGGAGCGAGCCCGAGCACCCCTGGACAATTCGGACAGGCTGGGCCGGCGGTTGGGGCCTTCGAGGGCCTGACTCTTCGTCAGATCGTGCACACCTCGGTCGGCGGTGACAGCGTTCGCATCAGGCTCTCAAACAGGCACGGAAGCTTGCCGCTTGAGATCGGAGCCGTTCACATCGCCTCGAGGAGCGAAGGACCGCAGATCGAGCCGACTTCGGATCGGGCGCTGACCTTTGGCACTGAAACCTCCATCACGATTCCCGTGGGCGCATTCGTACTGAGTGATCCGGTGGGCCTTGAAGTGGAGCCTCTCACCGACCTGGCGATCAGCATCTACTTCCCATCCGACACCGGGACGCCCACTTCGCACGCCTCGGCGTTCCAGACGAGCTACATCTCAGCTCCGGGAAACTTCGTGGCGACCGAGCAGATGCCCGGCGAGCCAACCTCCTCCTGGTTCTTTCTCACCGCGGTGGAAGTGAGGCCATCCGAGAGAACCGGCGTCGTGGTAACCCTCGGCAACTCCATCACAGACGGCTTTCTTTCGACGGTCGACGCGAACAACCGGTGGCCCGATCATCTTGCGAGACGGCTCGCGGACCGTGGCTCTGCAACGCTCGGTGTCGTGAATGCTGGGATCGGGGGCAACCGAGTCTTGCACGACCTGGACGGCTTCGGCGTCAACGCGCTGGCCCGCCTAGAGCTCGACGTTCTGAGCGTAGCCGGCGTGACGCACGTGGTGTTTCTCGAGGGGATCAACGACATCGGGCTCCCTGGGATGATGCCACTCGAGGAGGCGAGCTCCGATGAGATCATCGCCGGGTATCGCCAGCTCATCAATCGTGTCCGTGCCCGAGGGCTGAAAATCTACGGCGCCACTTTGACTCCGTTCGAAGGCTTTCCCTACTTCAGCCCGGAAGGAGAGGTGAAACGCCAAACGGTCAACGAGTGGATCCGAACGAGCGGAGCATACGACGCCGTCATCGACTTCGACGCCGCGACTCGCGACCCGGCCCAACCAAGTCGTTTCCGGCCCGGCTTCTCGGAAGACAACCTGCACCCGAACGACGCCGGCTACAGGGCGATGGCTGATGCCGTCGATCTGACCCTCTTCGATCGCCGGTAAGCGTGTGATTCGTAGCCTGCCGCGAGCGGATTAGCTTTCCGTCCATGGAAACGGGCCTCGGGGAATACACCCCACAGATCGCCGCACTCCTGACGGGCGGACTCACAGGCTGGCTCGGCACCATGCTGCTCGCGAGGACCACGCGGGGCCGCGCTCTGATGCTCAGGACTAAAGCGCCTGCCGTGACCGTGTACGTGCTCACGGCGGTCGCAGTGGGAGGCGGCGCTCTGTATTGGCTGGTCAGCTCGCTCATCGATGCAGCCGCGGGAACCCCTTCCCTCCCGTCGCCGGGCCCACTCGCGCTCGTGGGTCTTTGCTTCGGGCTCGCGCTATCGATTCCCGGCGTCGTCATCTCGTGGAGCAACGCTCGCGCTGTCGAGAAGGCCAAGAGCAAGCGTAGGGATAGGGCCGTCACCAAGGACGATCGGCGCGAGTACGCGGCTGATCTGGCGAAGCAGATCAGCGAGCTCAGCTATCCACCCCGGGAGGTGCGTACGTCGATCGGCGGGGACGGCGGCAGAGTCCTCGAGCTCGAAGGCGACTTCAGCTCGGAGGAAGGCGAACGCCTGACACAAGCCCTCCGCGAGGACCTCAAGGACGTCGGATTCAAGAGGGTCGAGGGCAAAAGCCCTCAGGGAGACTGGTGGTCACGGGTTTGAGGAACGCGTCTCAATGGAGGATGGCCCGATGACAGACCCGGCCGGAAACGACCCATGTCCCTTCGAGGTGTCGCCGCTACGCTACCGCCTCCACGTAGAGCGTCTCATTCCGCCTGTTGTCCAGCACGCCCAAATCGGGTGTGACCCCTTCTCGGTACGCGCACCGTCGTACGGTGGCGAAACCTGCGGTCTTCAGGGCCGCGGACAACGACGTGTAATTCCACATCCACCGGTGCTGTGTGTGGGTGCTGGTCGCCCCGTTCACGAAGAAGTAGCCCAGGGCTTCCTCCGACTGGCCCTCCTCAAAGAGCCCCAGCGCGTGGTCCAGGTCGGGCACGCACACGCGCGCCACCCCACCGGACCGCACCACGCGGAGCGCTTCGGCGAAGAACGCCTCCGCATCGCTTCGCGTGAGATGTTCTACGAAGTGTGACGTGAAGAGCGCGTCGACGGAGTCCGACGCGAACGGGAGACCGTGACGAATATCCGAGTGGACGAAGCGGTTCGAGCGAAGCACCTCGCAGAACTGGTCCGCCGTCAGGTCCTGTTTCGTCGCCGATGTCGACGGCAACGCCTTGAACGCCATGCGCTGAAGAACCGTCGGCCAGCCTGCGATCATGGCCGCGAGGCCCAGGTCGACGTTCACCCAGCCGGGTGCAACCGCGACTCCGCTCCCGACATTGATGAGCGCGGGGCTCGGAAGGCTCGAGATCCGACGGTTTCTGCCGAGCCATGCGTGACCCGCGACGGTCGAATCATGCACTCTCGCGAGTATGGACCTCATGACAGCATTCCGGATCTCGGCGGGTGGGTCAGCAGACCCAACGCTCTTCGTCGCAGTTGCTACTACTCCGACGCCTCGAACTCCGAGGTCTCGTACTCCGGCGTCTCACCTTCCTTCACCCGGCGACCAGCCAGATACCCGACGCAGTACCCCCTCAGCGTGAGCTCGAACTTGTCCATGTCGGCCGAGGACCGCAGACCGGCCTCGCCCTTCACTTTTAGGGCCTCTGCAAGGTTCCCGACCTTCTGGATGAGATCCATCACGTACGGGTCGCCGCCTGCCACCAGGTCCTCTGCATCCATATGCGCGTCCATGCCCATGCCGGTCACTACGCCCTCATCCTCATCGGGCACCTCGACGGTCGTGGTCACGGGCTCGTGATGCTCGATCGGCTCGTCCGGCATGATGAGCGCGGCGGCGAGCGGGTCGATCCGCTCGGGCATCGGATCATCGGGTGAAATAAGCGCCCCCCCCCAGGTCTCCGACGGCGGATTCTGGCTCGTATCCCGAGGGCTTCCCCGAATTCTCGTTCACGTGTCCGAGCGAACCAGGGAGTGCCGGAGGTGGTAGCCGGCTACCGGTGTCGTCGTCGCTCATGCGCTACAGCTCCATCGATGGGACGTAAGCGGCGACCAGCGCCGCCCATAGCGAATATACGGAACGTGGCGGGCGCGAAACAATCGGGATTCACAGAGATCGCCCCGAGGCACGTTACACCCCGCAGAGCCTAGATCACGAACTCGATGAGCAGGAAGCCACCCAGTATTAGGAAGCCGAACAGCCAGGCCAGCAGGTTGAAGTACCTATCGATGAAGGCTGCGATCGGCTTTCCGAACTTGTAGATCAGCGCTGCAAGTATAAAGAACCGCAGCCCGCGACTCAGCACCGAGGCCAGCAGGAAGACACCGAAGTTGATCGAGAAGACGCCCGCCGAGAGCGTGAACACCTTGTATGGAATGGGCGTCAACCCGGCGAAGAAAATCGCCCAGAAGTCCCAGCGGTCGTAGAGCGCCTGCACTCCGTCGAAGGCCTCCTGGCTCACCCCCGGGACATACTGGAAGAACATCGGCTCGAAGAGTTGCCAGGCCCCTGCCCCGATCCCGTATCCGATCACGCCGCCAATCACGGACGCGCCCGTGGCGATCGCCGCAAATCTGAGCGAGCGACTCGCAGCGCCGAGACACAGCGCGATGAGCAACGGATCGGGAGGAATCGGGAAGAACGATGACTCCGCCATGGCTAGGATGAAGAGCGCCGGCGGCCCGTATGGGGTGTCGGCCCAGTGGAGCACCCAGTCGTAGAGTCGCCTTATGGGGCCAGCCTTCTTCTCGCTCACGTGCCTCCTTCCCCCTGCCATGCAAAACGTCCAAGTAGGGGCACGAACGTGACCGCCCCCTTCACGACCTCCTGGGTCACCAGGAACCCGGTCTTCTGAACATGCACCAACTCCTGGGACTCCTTCGAGCCGACGGGAATCAACATCCGTCCACCATCGGCCAACTGATCGATGAGTGCTTGGGGGACCGACGGTGAAGCCGCCGACACGACGATGACATCGAACGGCGCATACTTCTTCCATCCGATCGTCCCGTCACCTACCAGCAGCGCCACGTTTTGGACACCGATGGCATCGAGCGCCCGACGCGCGCGCTGGGACAACTCCCGCAGGCGTTCGATGGAATACACGCGATCCGCAGTCAGAGCCAAGAGCGCTGTAAGGAACCCGCTCCCAGTCCCGATCTCCAGAATCTTCTCGTCACGCTGAGGAGCCAGGAACGAGAGGTAGTACGCCTGCAGCGACGGCTGAGACGCGGTCTGACCAAATCCGATCGGAATCGGCGAGTCCTCGTACGCCCGGGGCCACACCCCCTCGGGTACAAAGACGTGACGCGGCACCATATCGAAGTACTGGAGCGTCTCGAGATCGTCGATCCCCTTGGCCCGGATATCCTCGATCAGCTTGCGGCGATAGCCGACGAAGCGATGGTCGTCTAGAGGGCCAGATCCCACGCGCGAATCTCCTCGAGGAGCTTGTAGTTCGTCAGGTCGAGGTGTAGCGGTGTCACCGAAACATAGCCGTCCTCGATCGCCTGGAAGTCCGAGTCGCCCGGCCCCTTCCACGTGACCGCTCCACCCCCGATCCAGAAGTACTCGTTCCCGGACGGGTCGTCGGCGCGGGTGATCGTGTCGGCGTACCGCCTCCTCCCGAGCGACGTGACCTTGATGCCGCGCACGTCTCCGGGAGCAATCGCGGGCAAGTTCACGTTGAACAGCGTGTGCTCGGGAAACCGATCGCGTTTGAGCAGCCCCTCGAGAATCGCCTGAAGCACGCTCTCCCAACCCTCCAGCTCTTCGGGATGCCGACCGACGTAGGAGAATGCCACTGCCGGGATGCCGATGACGGTGGCCTCCATCGCGGCCGCAACGGTGCCCGAGTAGAGAACGTCCTCCCCCATGTTGGGCCCGTGGTTGACGCCCGAGACGCAGATGTCGGGGCGCTCCGTCAACAGCTCGGCGATGGCGAGGATCACGCAATCTGTGGGCGTACCGTCGACCACGAAGGCGCCGTCCGTGGTGCGACGTGCCCTGAGCGGGTGGTGTAGGGTGAGGGAGTGGCTCGATGCGCTCTGTTCGCGGTCGGGCGCCACGATCGTGACCGACCCGAGCACGTCGGCCGCCTGAGCGAGGACGCGGATCCCGGTCGCGAGGTACCCGTCGTCGTTGGTGCACAGGATGTTCATGGTGACCCGGTACCGGAGCCGGCGGATCGGGTCCCGGCAAGATCCGTGGCGGTCCTCAGCCGGCGTCCGTAGCTGTGCCCGGGGTCAGCACATCCCGAAGCGCCTCGAGCTCACTCTTCATGCCCGATAGGAAGCCAGGCTCCAGAATGTCCTGCCGCTCCCCCTCGAGTTCTCCGGCCGAGCGCATCTCGATGAGTCGCTTGTTCGCACCCTCGATGGTGTACTTCTCCTCGTAAAGAAGATGCTTCACCAAGAGGATCAGTTCGATCTCCTTGGAACGAAACACACGGTTTCCCGCCCTGTTCTTGGTCGGATTGAGCACGTCGAACTGGGTCTCCCAGTAGCGCAGGACGTGCGGCTTCAACCCGGTCAGGTCGCACACCTCACCGATGGAGTAGTACACCTTCTTCGCGATCGGCTCGTTCATCCCCACTCCTCGACCTCTCGGGCTACGCCATCGGACCCGCCCGCCCATGCGGATCCCACTCGGCTACGTGCGGCCGCGACTCGCGCCTCAGACCGCTCGGTGGTTCAGGTGGCTTCTCAGATGATCGCTCAGTCATGACCAATCTTCAGGCTTCGGATCCCGCATCATAAGCGCCCGCAGAGCATCTGCAGGCTCAACATTCTCATGCACGATCCGATACACCTGTTCAACGATCGGCATTTCCACGTCGTGGCGACCGGCCAACTCGTGCACGGCCTCCGCCGTCTTCACACCCTCCGCCACCGCCTTCATATCGGACAAGATCGCGTCGAGCGACTCCCCCTGTCCGAGCCGGAACCCGACCATGCGATTCCGACTCAACGTGCCGGTACAGGTGAGTACCAGATCACCCATTCCAGCCAGCCCGGAGAAGGTACTCGCCTCGGCGCCCATCGCGAGTCCGAGACGGGTCATCTCCGCCAATCCTCTAGTGATCATGGCCGCGATCGTGTTGTGACCAAACCCGAGTCCGGCGGTCATTCCTGCCGCCAAAGCCATGACGTTCTTCAGCGCGCCGCCGAGCTCGACGCCCACCACGTCGGTGTTCGTGTACACCCTGAAGTAGGGGGTCTGAAAGATCTCCTGGGCCCGCTCGGCAGCCGCAGCGGTCCGTCCGGCGATGACGACGGCCGTGGGTCCCTGCTCCACGACTTCCTGCGCGAAACTCGGGCCCGAAAGGACGCAGAAGCGCTCCATGACCGATGACGGCAGGGTCTCGTCGAGGACCTGATCCATACGGAGTAGCGTACCGAGCTCGATGCCCTTCGAGGCGCTCAACAGGAGGGCATCGTGCGACAGGGTCTCGGCCGCCACTCCCATCACACCCCGGACGAACTGCGAGGGGCTCGCCGACACGACGACAGAGGCGCCGTGAACGGCCTTCCTCAGGTCGGTCTCGGCCCTCAGGGCATCCGGGAGGCAGAGCCCTGGCAGATACGGGTTCTCGTGCGTGCTGTTGATCTGCTCCGCGACGTGGCGTTCAAACGACCAGAGCGTCACGTCGTGCTCCTTGCGGGCGAGGAGCGTCGCGAGCGCGGTGCCCCAAGCCCCGGCACCGATCACGGTCACCTGCAGGCCGCTCACGCCTCGGACTCCACAGTCTCGGGGGCGTCCGACCCGGGGGGCGGACCCTCAGGCTCCCCAGCTCCAAATCGATTCTCGGTTCCCGCGATGAGCCGCCGCACGTTGGAGCGGTGAACCCAGACGACGAACACGGCCAGCGCCGATGTGAACCAGACGACCTCGACGCCGCCCTGATGGGGCGTGAGCGCCACCAGCAATGGAAGCGTCACCGTGGCTCCGAGAGACCCCAGCGACACGTAGCCCGTCGGAAGGGCGAGCACGCACCAAACCACGAACGATCCAAGCACAGCCCACGGCGCGATCGCCAGGAAGACGCCCGCGCTCGTCGCGATACCCTTCCCACCGTCGAAGCGGACCCACAGTGAAAAGATGTGCCCGAAGATCGCGGCCGCCCCGAACGCCAGTGTCCACCCGATGCCCCCTCCAATCAACGTCGGAAAGAGCCAAACGGGCAGGAATCCCTTTACCACGTCCGCGAAGATGACCGGCGCCGCCCAGCGGGCACCCATCACGCGGTACGCGTTGGTCGCCCCGAGGTTGCCGGAACCGTGCTCACGTAGGTCGATATTGTGGACGACGCGCCCCACCCAATAGCTCGACGGCATGGCACCCAGCAGGTAGGACATGGCGAGGAGCGCGTAGGTCATTTGTCTCGACCACCTCGAATGCGGAGACGGATGGGCGCGCCCATGAACGTCCAGGCTTCCCGGAAACCGTTGTGGAGGTAGCGAACGTAGGTCTCCGGAAGCGCCTTCGGGAAGTTGGAGAAGATCGCGAACGTGGGGGGCCTGGTGGCCGCCTGCGTCGCGTACTTGATCTTCACGCGCCTGCCTCGGTGCAGGGGCGGAGGCTGCCGGCGAAGCAACGTTTCCAGTACCTCGTTGACCTCGTGAGTCTCGATCCGCCGATGGCGCTCCACATGGACTTCGAGGATGAGGTCGAGGCACTTCCGGATTCGCTGCCCGGTCAGCGCCGAGGTGAAGAGGATCGGCACCCACTGAAGGAACGGGATGCGCTCTCGGATCTTCTTCTTGAACGCGGGCGCCGTCATCGTGTCCTTCTCAACCAGGTCCCACTTGTTCACCATCAGAATCACGCCCTTCCCGGCGTCCCACGCCGTCTGAATGATCCTGATGTCCTGCGCGTGAAGCTCTTTCTCGCTCGCGTCCACCAGCACGACGCAGACGTCCGCAGAGTGCACGACCCGATCGGTCCTCAGCGCGCTGTAGTACTCGATGCTGTCCTTGACCCGCGTGTGGCGCCGAAGCCCCGCGGTATCGACGAAGATCAGGTTCTTCCCGTGATACTTGAACAGTGAGTCGATGGGATCTCTGGTCGTCCCCGCGACCTCCGACACCACAACCCGTTCCTCGCCGATGAGGCGGTTCACGAGGCTCGACTTCCCTACATTCGGCTTGCCGACGACGGCAACGCGGATCGTGTCCTCGTTCTCCTCGGCCTCCACCATCTCCGGCATCACCTCGAGGACCTTGTCGAGCAAGTCGCCCGATCCCTTGCCCGAGAGGGCGCTGACGGGAATGGGCTCGCCAATGCCGAGCGACCAGAAATCGTGATGGGACTGGTCGTGCGGCAGGTTGTCGATCTTGTTCGCGACGAGAACGACGGGCTTCGACGACTTGCGCAGTACGTCCGCGAGCTTCTGGTCGAGCGGCTGAACACCGTCCTTGCCATCGACGAGGAAGAGGATGACGTCAGCTTCGGCCACAGCGGTGAGCGCCTGCTCGCGGATGGCCTTGTCGAGGGGCTCGTCACTGCCCTCGATCACACCGCCGGTATCGACGATGAAGAAGTGATGTCCCGCCCAATCTGCGGCCGCGAAGTTCCGATCCCGCGTGACGCCCGGCTGATCGTCCACGATGGCGACTCGGGACCCGATGACCCGGTTGAAGAAGGTCGACTTCCCGACGTTCGGTCGGCCGACTACGGCGACCACCGGGAGACGCCCGCTCATACCGTATTCAGCGCTTCGGTAACCTCGTAGCCGGACACCACCGTGGCGGGAGCGAGCGAGTCCTTCACCTCGGACATCAGCACGTTGTCGATAAAGATCTCGTCGGCGTTGAGCGCCTCCGCAGGCAAAAGCACGACATCGCCTTCGCGGCTCGGGCCGAGCGCATCGAGGATGTCCTGCCCCCCGAGGAGTCCGGCGATCGTCACCGTCTCGCCGAAGTACTTGTTGAGGGCGGTGACGATGTCGACCTCCGCGCCCGTGGCGTTGGCGAGGGCCGGCGCGCGCTCCTGAAGGAAGGGCGTCATGGAGTGACCGGTCACCACGCGAATGCGCCGACCCGCGAAGCTGGGCAGACTCTTCACGCCGCGATCAAAGCCATCCACGAAACGCCGGATGGCGCCGACCCCGTTCTCGTAGAGCGCCCCGTCGTCGTAGTACGCGGCCTTCGGCACGGGCATCCCAGCGATCAGATACATCTCATCGGCCGCATAACACCACCCGAAGTCGCGCTCCGCGAGCCCGACTTCACGCGCCTCATCGACGCGCTCGATGGCGGCTGCTGCCTCGGCCGGCTCCAAGAGCCGCACCGGGCGATTCACGTTGTACCGCGTGAGTCCCACCGGCACGACCGAGAGCGAGCGCACCGCGGGGCCAAGGCCCCACAGCTCATTGATGGTCCGGTCCAGATGGGCGCCATCGTTCCACTCGGGGCACAGGACCACCTGGGTGTGCACGTCGAGCCCGCCATCGATGAGCAGTCTGAGCTGATCCATGATCAGCCCCGCGCGTTCATTGACGAGCAGGCGCTCACGGACCTCGGGTTCGGTCGCGTGGACGCTCACGTAGAGCGGCGAGAGCTGTTGATCGACGAGCCGCTGAAGACCCTTCGGGCCCAGATTCGTCAGGGTGACGTAGCTCCCATACGTAAACGACAGCCGGAAGTCGTCGTCCTTCAGCCAGAGGGTCTGACGGGCGCCCTCCGGGTTCCCGTCGATGAAGCAGAAGACGCACTTGTTCGCGCACTCCCGAATCTCGTCGGGCGCCGGCACGATGCCCATTTTCGAGCCCGGCTCGCGCTCGACCTCGTAGATCACGGTCTCGCCTGCCGGGGACAGCGTCTCGAGCTCGAGATCCGTATCGGAGAGCAAGAAAGTGAGATCGATCCCGTCGCGCACCCTCTCGCCGTTGATGCGCACGATGCGCGTGCCGATCTCGAGACTGAGCTCGTCGGCGATGCTACCGGCTTCGATTTCGGAGATTCGTACCACGGTCGGCTGCGCTGAGACGAGGGGGCAGGCACTAGGACGGGCTGAAAAAGCTAACCGGGGCCCTATCTGGCTACAATTTCTCCTTGACCACCATGGCACCTGGAAACCAGCTTCGGGTCCTACAGATGCTGCCGAAATCTGCGAAAAGACCCCAATGATCCTGAAGTCTTGCTCCTACCTGATGCCGAGACCTCCTAAGTGAGCAGTTCTCGCCGACTCTACCACCTCGTGCCAGTCATGGTAGTTATCGGGCTGACGGCGTGTGAGGAGGTCGAACAGGTCCAGGATCGCTTCCGGGACATGACGCCGTATGAGGCGTACGAGGCGTCGCTGGCGGCCGCGGGCCTGAATGAGACGGCGCTGGGCCGTGACTGGATCTTGGCGGGCCAGAGAGCCGTCGAGAAGCCATCGCCCGTGTCACTTCCCTTCCACGAGGAAGGCTTCATCGCGGATGAGGAACCTGGGGCGACTGCGTATCGTGTGACCATCGGCCGCGGGCAGCGACTTACCGCCGAGGTCTCACTCTCGTCGAGCGAAGAGACGCGTGTGTTCATCGACCTCTTCCGGGTGCCGGAGGACGAGGACGATCCGCTCCGCCCCATCATGTCGACGGCGGAGGTCCCGGGGAGCTTCGAGCACGAGCCGTGGCGTGGAGGGGACTTCGTTCTGAGGCTCCAACCCGAACTTCTCCGGGGTGGCTCGTATCAGGTGACGCTGCGCCTGGAGGCCCAGCTCGCCTTCCCGGTGGAGGGACACAGCATCCGGGCGGTGCAGAGCATCTTCGGGGCCGATCGCGACGCGGGGAGCCGGAGCCACGATGGCATCGACATCTTCGCTCGACGCGGCACGCCTGTTCTGGCCGCATCTGCGGGCCGAGCCAATCGCGTCCGGATCACCGGCCTCGGCGGGAAGGTGGTCTGGGTACGCGACGATGTCCGGAACTCGAACATCTACTACGCGCACCTTGACAGCCAGCACGTGGTCGACGACCAACGGGTCGAGGTCGGGGACACTCTGGGGTTCGTAGGGAACACCGGAAACGCACGGACGACACCGCCCCATCTGCACTTCGGCGTCTACCGGCGACGAGAGGGACCGGTCGATCCGTATCCCTTCCTGAACACGCCGCGAGGCAGGCTCGCCGAGCAGACAGCGGACCCCGAGCAGCTGGGCGACTGGGTCCGTTTGATCGAAGACGGCATCCGCCTGCGAGAGGGACCGGCCCGTGGAGGGGCAGTCTTGCGAGAGCTGGACCAGTATACGCCGCTCCGCGTGTTCGGTGGATCGGGCGAGTACTACCGGGTCCGCCTACCCGATGGCGTGTACGGATACGTGGCCGCGAGACTCACCGAGCCGGCCGACAGGCCGTTCAGCACGGAGGTGGTCATGGCCAGCCGGCAGATTCGCTCGGCGCCCAACAAGGATGCGCTCGTCATCACCCGGCTCGATGCCGGGGCCGAGGTGCCGGTGCTGGGGCGTTTCGACGGATACCTATTTGTGGTCGCGCCCAGCGGACACACGGGCTGGATGGGGGAGCAGCAACAGCGCCCCTAGGCTTTCTTTCCGCGCCGAGCGCATCGCTCCCAGTCGAGCGGATGCCTGACACCACGATCCTCACCAACCCAGCGCCCCGAAGACCGCCACCCGTTCGAGCCCGGTTGCCGGGTCCCTCACGACACCGACGACCAACTCGGTGGAGACGAACGGCGCCGGGTCGGACAACAGGTCTGCGGCCAGGATCACAGTCCTGACGGGTGTGCCCGATGCGTCGAGTACATCGAAGACGGTCTGACCACCCTCGGAGGGCCACCGCCTCACCCACAGGTAGCCGTCCGCATCGCTTTGGATCTAATGAATCTCAGGCAACACGTCCGGGGGCCGTCTGGTCCGCGCGATGTCCGACATCCCGTTTACGTCATCCAGCGGCACCGGCACCGAGTCCAGCCGTTCGCGAAATGCTCGAGCACTGTCGCGCCACTCTGAGTCCGGAACCGCCCGAGGATCACGATCGAAGCTGATGAGGCGCACGGTGTCGGCAGCGGGGCCCCATTCGACGATGTCGTACCCCGCGCCCTCAGCCGTCACCAAGGTGCCTCGCGGAGTGATGTCCCAGGTCGCCCTCGGCTCGAAGGGCGCGAGATTGATGCCGTCTACGTTGAGCCCCCCCCTCCTCGTTTATCAGATAGTTCGCTCGGGCGAGGAAGAGGATGTTGGGCAGCGAGGGGACCGGAACCGTATCGCCGGTCGCGCCCGTCGAGTCGTAGACCTGATAGAAGTACCGGTGCGTCACGAACATGAAGTAGTAATACGACGGGAAGTAGTACGTGGACCCGTAGACTCGACCGTGCGCCGACCACGGAAGAAAACGCCCTAGAGGAATCGTCCGGACGAGCGAATCGGCGAATTCTCCGTCGGGCCCGGTGGCGAAAACCGAGATGCGCGCCTGGTCACGCGCATAAAGCAGACCGGCGTCGTCGAACGTCAGGTCGCTCGGCCACTCGAACTCACCGGGCCCCTCGCCTTGGGATCCCACCGTGCCGAGGTACGTACCCGAGGCGTCGTATGCTCGGACGGTTGAACCGATGCGATCGGCCACATAGATCACACCGTCCGGACCTGCGGCGGCCGAGGAGATGTCTCCGAAGAGATACTCCTGAGCGCCGTCCAGCTCGCCGATCAGCGCCAGCTGGAGAGCGAAGACGGTGTCCGGTGGGGCGCCGTCCTCGGTCCCCGAACGATCCGCGCCTGAGGTGCAGGCCGAAGTAAGCCAAGCTGCTGCGACAAAAGCAACGCCCCTCCGCATCACGACCTCCTCCGCATCACGAGCTCCTCCGAGTCAATGCGTCCCGCCGCGTCACGAGCCTTTCCTCTGCCGCACTGCCTCGTAGAGGATCGCGGTCGCCGCGGCCGCGAGGTTCAAGGACGACGCCGACCCGTGCATCGGAATAGATGCGAGGGTATCGCACAACTCTCGGATCTTATGGCTTAGTCCCACCGTCTCGTTACCGACCATGAGGACCGTGGGCTTCGTGAACGTGATCGCATCGGGCCATACGCCACCGCTAGCCGTGGTCCCAACCAGCTGGACCTCAGGCATCCGTGCGCGCAGGTCATCGACCCAACCCCACAGCGTTCCCCACGTATTGAAGCGCACCACGGGCTGACTGAACAGCGACCCGGCCGCGCCGCGCACGGTTCGAGGATCGTACAGATCCGCCGCGTGACCGAAGATGACGACACCGTCCACCCCCAAAGCATCACACGAGCGGATGAGCGAGCCGAGGTTCCCGGAGAGCGACGGTTGATCCACCAGCACATAGAGCGGATTCGGCCCCTGGCCGAGTCGCCCGGCATCGTCGTCCGGGATCGTCACGACAGCCAGCAACTCGGACGGCTCGTCCTTGTCACTGAGCTCAGCCATCAGGGGGGCGCTCACCTCGAGGTGAACCGCTGCACGAGACGAGTCCAGCCTGTCCTGGGCCCAGTCGGAGAGTGGATGATCCGGCGAGTAGAGCAGCGCCTCGATGCCCCATGCCGCGTTGGCCTCGAGCTGATTCAGAGACCTGACGCCCTCGACGACGAAGGCCCCGTCTTTGCTGCGCTTTTTCCTGTTACGCCTTAGCGCCTCCACCCGCTGGAACCACTGATTCTTGGATTCAACGGGCAGAGTGCGGGGCACGTCGAGTCAGTCCCCTTCCGTCCAGATGAGGATGACCCCACAGGTGTAAACCGTCCGGTATCGTTTCGGCGGCGGTTCCCGAAAGCCTCTGTAAATCTCGACGGCCACGATCTCGTCCATGGGTGCCGCGTGGTCGAGCTCGTACCCCCCGCCGAGGTATTGGAAGATGTCATTCACGTAGATGTCTGGCCTACACCCCCCTTTCCCTCCCCGGCCCCGGGCTGGGTGATTCGTGTCGTCTGCGCGAGCGATGCTGTTGCGAGGGTTTGGTCCTGCCAGACTGGGCGAATTCACCAACATCCGCACCTCGGCCACCCAAGGTATTGCCATCGGATCGACCCAGGTACGACTTCCGGTTCCGGTTCGAAACAGCTCAGGAGTGAAGAACGCATCGCTCACCGCGATGGCCTCGGGCGTCATGAAGAAGCCGCGCAGGGTGTCCCGTCGCTCGTAGAACCCTCGTCTTGCCAGCCACGCATCCATCGGGCTGACCGATACCGTGACACCTTCGATTCCGAGGGCGCGGGGGGCCATGTTGAGCCTGAGGACCCGCACGTCACCGTCTTCCAGCTCCATCGGCCCATCTCGCTGCGATCGGTAGCCCAGGGCCCGCGACACCACCATGTAGGTGCCGCCGTCCGGAGCCGTGACCGAGTAGAAGCCGTTGTCGTCTGTGAGCGTGACGGCAACACTGTCGCCCCGGCTGGAGATCATCAGCACGGTCGCGAGCTGGATGGGTCTTTCCGTGCCCGACTCGACCACGATGCCGCGAACCGTCTGGGCCGACGCCGACGTCGCGATTGCCCCGAAGACGAACGCCGCGAGGAGGGTCGCGCCCGAGAGCGCACCAACGGCTGCGATCGATGCCCGATTCTTGTGGCCCACCTTACCCCCTTCTCGTGGCTGCCAGCTCCGGTCAACACCCGCACCAGACCGGCACCCAAGGGCCCTTGAGGACCCTTGCGATCTGGAGACTTCCAGGGCTTCTTGTACCCGGATGCCCGACGGAAGGCTCCTCCCCCCCGAGTCTTCGTCGTTCCCGGCTTGGACAATATGCGTAGAGGGCGCGAGGGTCGACGAGGGCTGAAGCTGCTGGCGGTTACTCCCGATGCCGTGGCGGCAGCGCTCCCTAGCGTGGCACCGAGGTCAAGCGCCCAAGGTCGGTTCTCAGTCCGCGGACGGCGAGCGGGATGGGGAGTTTATAGTGCGCGACGAGACCGTGGGTGAGGAATCTGAGGTCGGCCCGATCTGACCGTCGCTGCACGCCCTCACTCGTCTGTCGCCGAGAAAGAAGATGAGAAGGAACGCATACGTGACCGTTTTGGGGACGTAGGGATTGATTTGCGGTAGCGCATCCATATGGACTCAACCTTAAGGGCCATACCCGGTGGACCGTCACAATGGTTGTCACGACCCGTTGGACGAAAGGCCCCGCAACGCCGAAAGACGTTGCGGGGCTTCGCCTTCCTCCAGAGCGGGAGACCGGGCTCGAACCGGCGACCCTCAGCTTGGGAAGCTGATGCTCTACCAACTGAGCTACTCCCGCGAGAAGCCAAATCTAGAACACCCCCCAACCCGGTCAAGAAAGCCCCGCCTCAATAGGCCATCGCGGATCGGTATCCCCCCAACCCTGCAGCCGCCTTCCAGCTATCTCAAGGCCGCCGGGACCAAGAAGGCCGCGCACCTACCCGGAATGGCGGCCGTGCCCGAAAGAACACGTGCGCTCACCTCACCCTCGAGCGAACGGTAGAGGCCCCGTGCCCGTGCCCGATTGTAAGCGACGATCTGATCACGGAGCGCAGCAACGTTCCCCAACCCACGCGGCAGCGCTCCGGGATCTGCTCCGAGCGAACAACGGGCACGAGGCAGGGGCCAAAGACCCACTAGTCAGAGGGGTGGGGAGAGCCCAAGAGGTCCCATCAGCGACACGTCCGTGTCATCAAATGCATCATTGGCTCCTGCAGCGGCGTGTCCGAGCCAATCAGCCTCGAGAAAAAACGCCGCGTATACATGCGGAGCATCAGCGGGTTTCCCCTCAACGGGAACTCCAGCAGCTCGATCCTCTCCAGGTCACCGATGTGCGTGCTTTGGAGCACGTATTCTCGCTCATTGTCAGGGATGTGCTTCTCATCGAGGACCACGCACGCGACCCTCCGGAGGACAGGGAGCGAGTACTTTGCCTCCAGCATGATGACCAACGACGCAGGGCCGAGGTAATACGCCATGTCTTCTCGATCGAGAACGGGCGGGAGGTCGGTTAGAAGATCATGGAGAAGGTCACCAGCGCGGTCCGCGAGGCGCTGATTCTGCACCTCGATCATCCTCTCCACTAAGGGGTCGGGAACGAGGTCGAACACGTACCGCCCTTCGTCGTCGGGCACGAACGTCGTGTCGAGCGGAAGGAAGCGAAATGCCCGGATGACGATCCGTATGGGAGCATTCTCGTAGACGTCGTCCAGATCGAAGCGACCGACCACATCGGTCGTCTCGTCGTGGCCCTGGTCTGAAAGGACCCGGGCGTCCATCAGGTTCGAGTCCCTAGCAGGGTCCCGAGCGCGCCCGTCGAAGTCGAACGTGCGGGCCTCGACCAGAAGCGGGTCTAGCTCCAGAGGCGTGGCCGAGAGAGGGACCACCACCAACGTATCCCCCGCCACCACCAATGATCGCTCGAGGTCGGTGTATCCATATGCCGTGACCCGTAGCACGTACGTGCCCGACTCGACCTCCTCGAAGCGGAACATCCCCTGCTCCGACGACAGCACAGCTCCATGACCCTCCAGCGTCACGAGCGCGTTCTGAATATTTCCGCCCGAGCCAGCATCGAACACACGCCCCCCGACCTCCACCCCGGTCTGGGCCACGCCGAGCATCGGCGTACCAGCGACGCACGCCAACCCCGCGATCAGGATCAAAGCTCGATTCACAGCTTTCGTCCCCACAGAGGACACGCTTTCTCAAACGATAAGACGCCCCGGAGGTCCCGATCGCCACACGTCACCCACCCGCCAGCTCCCCAAGTGATAGGAGGCCCACCAACTCGCTTGGTCCAAGCCGCCGGACCAAGACGGTCGCCAACCTACCCGGAAATGGCGGCCGTGTCCGAAAGAACACGTGGGCTCACCTCACCTCCAGCAAAACGGCAGGGGCCAAAGACCCACTAGTGGAAACGGGCGCGGCGACCCCAAGAAAAAAAACGGGCGGTCCGCCAATGCGAACCGCCCGTCCAAGCCTACTGGTACAAAACTACCCCCCGGTGATCTCGTATGTGTACCCGCCCACCTCTTCCGTCGAATCGAACTCGAGCACGAACAGCTCGGCCATGTCCGTTTCGCCCATCGTCACCGACGCCCGGCTCGTCCCGAGCGGCGACGCGGAGTCAGAGTAGAAGGTGAACGTGATCGTGATTGCGGTCCCTGCAGCGTGCGTCTTGTTGGTCATCGAGCCGCGAATCTCACCACCGCCACCTTCAAAACGCCGCAGGCTCAGGTTGGTCACGTCGACCTCGAGAGCCTCCATCTGCCTGACGACCTCACCGGTGCGCTCCGTGTCGCCGTTCGCGTTCACGGCCTGCGCAAGAATCAGATGTGCCGTCTGGCTGCTCGGATCAAGCCTGATCCAGTGGTCAGCCGCTTGCGGGACCGCCTCGAAAACCTCGTCCAATGCCAAGGAACGGGCCCATAGCTCGACCGCGTCGCGATCGTATTGATTCTGCTCGGCTGCACGGCGGAACGTCGCCGCCGCACGATCGTAGGCGCTGCCCTGATAGAAGCCGACCCCGATCGAATAGAGGTCCGGGCCCGTCAGTGACGGCAATGCAAGCAGATCGTCATAAACAGAGTAGGCGGCGTCCTCGTCTCCGGTCTGGATGAGCATAGAAGCCAGGTCGCGCATGGCGACCGTGTTGCCAGGCTCGGCCTCGAGGAGGACCCGGTAGGCGCTCACAGCCTCTTCGTGCCGTCCGGACTGCGCCAATACCTGCGCCTTGAGCATCGGCAGAGGGGCGGCCAACTCTCGCCAACCGGCCAGGACCTCTTCACCCTGCTCGACTGCCTCAGGCGAATCAAGCATCTCGAGCGCCATATCGATAAAGTCAGCCGATTTCTCAAACTCGCCGGTCTGCGCGTAGATCTGACCCAACGTGATCATCGCTTCAGGCCGCCCGTCGTACATCGCGTGCGCGTTCTCGAAGAACGGTATCGCGGCCTCATAGTCCTGCGCGTTGACCAGCGGAGTCGCGGCCTGGTACAGATCAATCCAGACCCCCTCGCGGATCCTGGCGTCCTCGAACTCGTAGATCGGCCGCAGCTCGCTCGCGTGGTCGAAGTGCTCCCCGGCCGCCTGATAGTCTTCGAGGCCCAGATTGGACAGCGCGGCGAGACGGTGGGCCAGCGGGTTGCGGCCATCTTCCGTGATCGCGTTCATCGAGCCCGCCAGAGCCTGCTGATAGAAGGCGCGAGCCGCGTTGGGATCATCCTCGTCATCCCCGTCGTCCAGGGCCCTCTGAGCCGCACGGGTGAAGTCGGTCTGCCGAGGACGCTCACCCTGGAGGAGAACCTCGCCACCAGGTACCACTGGGCCCGCTGACGCTGCGGCGCCGCCACCACCACCACCACCTGCTGCACAGCCGGCGGCGCCGATCACGAGGGCAAGTAACAGGACGAGTCCGTAACGGATCTTCATCCGGAGATCCTCCATTTAGGTCAAACGCGTGCGGTATATAGACCGAATAAAGTAGACGCCTTCAAAAAGTCCGCCAAGGCCCCTTCCCAGCGACGGGCTTCGCCGCGGAGGCGGGCGGCTAGGCTCACGCTTCATCCATACGACGAAGAGCCTCTTTCATTCCGCCTAGACCCGGCTCATCGCCCCAGATATGTCAGAATCCGACTGGCGAGTGCCTCCGAGAAGCCGGGGATCCTCGCGATCTCCTCCTTGGTCGCCTCCTTCAGGCCCTTCACGGAGCCGAACCGTCTCAAAAGCACGGTCTGACGCTTGGGCCCAACTCCCGGAATGTCCCCCAGTTCGCTGCTGATCGTCCGCTTGGACCGCAGTTTCCGGTTGTACCGGACCGCGAAGCGATGCGCCTCGTCGCGGATCCGCTGTAGGATGTGCAGCGCCCGGTTTCTCCGGTCGAGTCGGATCGGCCTGGCGGCGCCGGGCACGAAGACCTCCTCTTCCTTCTTCGCGAGCGCGACAACCGCGACATCGGGCAGCTCGAGACTCTCGAGTGCGTTCCGGGCCGCGGTCAGCTGCCCTTTCCCACCGTCGATCACCGCGAGGTCGGGAAGCGGCCTTCCCTCGTCGAGACGTCGCCGGAAGTAGCGCCGGACCGCTTCCTCCATGGATCGGTAGTCGTCGTTGCCCCATTCGCCCTTGATGCGCATGTGCCGATAGGCGGCACGCCGCGGTTCACCGTTCTCGAAGACCACCGCGCTGGCAACGGTGTCGGTCCCCTGGATGTGGGAAACGTCGAAGCAAACCATGAGGCGAGGGACCACCTTCAGGTCGAGAGCCTCCTGCAAGCTGAAGAGTGCCTCCTCGGCGCGATCACCGGCATAGGCCAACGCGGCGACTCGGTCTTCCAGGACCTGGCGGGCGTTGACCTCGGCGAGCTCCACCAGGCGGATCTTCTCTCCTCGTTGAGGCACCACGACGGTCACGCGGCGACCTCGGGATTCTGTCAGGATCTCGCCCAGGAGATCCTTGTCCGCAAAGTCCGACGGCAGCAGCACGGTTGTGGGAAGGTCGGCCATTCCCGCTGCGCCGGTGCCGAGATAGTGGCGCGACACCAACGAGCTCAGCAGGTCCTCGTCCGACTCTTCCTTGATCTGGACGAAGCGCTGAGCGGCACGACCGAGCAGGAGGCCGGCGCGGACCCGGAGCACGACCCCTGCACCGAGGTCGCCGTCACGAGCGATGCCTACGATGTCGATGTCGCCACCGTTCGCGCGGTGAACGCGTTGTTCGTTGGCCAAAGTGTCCAGGCCCGTCAGGACATCTCTCATGCGGGCGGCGGTCTCGAACTCGAGGCCATCCGACGCGTGGCGCATCCGCGTCTCGACATCGGCACGTATATCCTCGGTATCGCCCTCCAGAATGCGGAGAACCTCATCGATCATGACGCGGTAGTCGGCCTCCGACTGGAGACCCACGCACGGAGCCTTGCAGCGTCCAATGTGATAGTCCAGACAGGGGCGCTCCGGAGCCTCCTTGGGCAGATCGTACCGGCATGAGCGCACCGTGTGCAGACGCTTCACGACCTCGAGCGCCTGGCGCATCGGACCCACCGACGTGTACGGCCCGAAATAGCGCGAGCCGTCGTTCCTGATCCGCCTCGTCACGAACACCCGCGGTATCGGCTCCCGGACCGTAACCTTGATGTAGGGATACTTCTTGTCGTCGCGGAGGAGGATGTTGAAGCGCGGCCGATGCTCCTTGATGAGGTTCGCCTCGAGTATCAGCGCTTCGGCTTCGGTGCCCACCACCAGCGTTTCGATGGACTCGATCAAGCGCACCATCTCACGGTTCTTCGCACTCAGGTCCGAGCTACGCCGGAAGTAGCTCCTTACCCGGCTCCTGAGCGACTTCGCCTTCCCGACGTAGAGTACGATCTCCCGATCGTCCCGGAACAGATAGACTCCGGGCTTGGTGGAGAGCCTCCGGAGGTAGTCGCTATCGACGGACACGGATCGGGATTCCCTCGCCTAACAGGGCGGCGACGGCGAGGTACACGAGGCCGACCGGGATGAGCGTTTCCACGGCGAGTAGTATCGGGTGCGCAGAGGGCAAAACGGTTTGCAGCCCGACACCGAGGCTCACCGCGATCGACGCAGCTAAAGCGAATCGCACGATCGGCGTCGTACCCGGACCATGATCGCCGATCAGCCGCCCCAACGCTCGGCGCAGCAATACGAGCTCCAACCACGCGGCGCACGACGCGCCGATGGCGAGACCGGCGGCGCCGAGTTGGAGCCCCGCGATGCCAAAGTGATCGAGCGGCCGCATGGCCAGCACGCCGATCACGACCGATACCGCCACGCGAAGATACGCGATCCTGGCAGGCGTCTTTGTGTCCCGGAGTGCATAGAACGCCGACGACAGTGCCCGCGAGCTCGCCGATGCGGGCATCCCGAGTGCGAACGCACCGAGAACCCCCCAGCTGATCAGCGTTTCCGCCGATCCGAACTCTCCGGTCTCGAAGAGCGCAGCGATCGCAATGTCTCCGAGCACGACGTACCCGATCGCGGTGGGTACGAGGAAGAAGGACACACGCCTGAGCGCGACCGCGACCCGGTCTGCCAAGATCTTGTGGTCCTGCTCTCGCATTCTGGACATTTCGGGCAACTCAGACGCCGCAATGCTGATCCCGAACAACGATATGGGGAGGATGTACAGCTGCTGCGCGTAGCCCATCACAGCGAGGGCTCCATCGGCCAGCAGGCCTGCGAGGAAGATCTGAAACCAGCTGCTGAGAGAGATGACCCCTCGAGCACTCACAACTGGCCAGAAGTTCGCCATCGCCTCGGACACGCCCTCTATCCCCCGCCCGAGCGACAGATGAACCCCCGTCAGGTGCCGGACCACGAAGGGCAGCTGGACGGCCAGCTGTAGACCACCGCCTGCCAGCGCTCCCCATGCGAGCACCACGATCAGGTCTCGCTGACCGAGGCCCCAAAAAACGCCTCCGGAAACCACGGCGGCGATCACGGAGATGTTCCAAAAAGACGACGCGGCGTAGGAGATGAAGAAGCGGCGGTGGCTGTCCAACACGCCCATGGCCCAAGCCGAGATCACGAAGATCCCGCTCATGGGGAATAGAATGCGGACGAGCGTGGTGGTGATCGCCTGCTTTTCAGGTCCCCCCTGGGGCAAGAGGATGGCAACCAGGAACGGCGCCGCGAGCACACCGAGAAGGGCGAGTATCGCTGCTGCGACGGTGAGCAGACCGAGCACCGCACCCGCGAAGCGACTCGCTTCGTCCTCCCTCCCCTCCTCCAGAAACTCCGCGTAGATCGGCACCATCGAGGCGGAGAGCGTGCCTTCGCCCAGCAAATTGCGGATCACGTTGGGCACCACCATCGCCGCCCTCCACGCATCGGCGAAGACGCTGGTCCCGAAGAAGTAGGCCTCCACACGCATGCGCACGAGGCCCAAGATGCGACTCAAAAAGATGCCCGCGCCCACGTGAGTCGCGGCGCGGGCTCCGGGGCTGGCGCCGGACTCTACGCCCTCAGGCTGACTCGTCACCCGGCGGGAGCGTGGCTCCTTCCCCAGAGGTCCGCTCTGTCAGGAGCTTGTGCACGAACTGGCTCTCGTCGTCGAGCCTGACGATTTCGCTGGTCAGGCGCTCCACCTCTCCCTCCAGATAGGCGATTCGCTCAGCCGTAAGGTCCTGAGGCCCGTCGAGGCCTCTGCGCTCGAGCCGCGATGCCAGAGCGCGCCCCACCTGCGAATCGAGTACGATCGCAAGGAGCGGGATGAGCAGGACGAGGACGAGGATCAGCTGCACGAACATGGCCCGAAGTTAGAGATCACGATGCGCGCGACACAACAGGTCATACGCCGGAGCTTCAACCGAGGTTCAGAGTGAAGCGGTCGTAGAGGTCATCAAGAACCGCGCCACCGTATCTCGTGAGGTAATAGAACGGATTTTGCACGCGTTCGGCGGGCTTTCCATTAGGGAACAAATGCACCTGCGCCTTCTCCAGCTGTGACAGGGCGATCTCGTTCTCGCGCTTGAGCGCATGGACGATCTTCTTCTCGACGTCATCGAGCGCTGAAAACGCCTGACTTCTGACGTGCTGAGCAGATGCCTTCAGCGTGGGGTCTACGGCCGTCACAGCCTGCTGCAGCTCCCCGACGCCCTTCCCTATGGCCCCCCGAAGCCCTCCGAGCGCCTTCCGGACCTCAGGAGGCACGTCGTCTCTCGCGATATCGCCCGCGATCTCATGGAACGGCCTCTGCAGCCCATCCACATCGAGGTCGAACTTGTCGAGCACCTTCCGGATCTTCGTCTCGACCAGTGTAGCGCCGAACCTGGGTTGCACGATGGGCATCTCCAGCCCGTGAGCCCGAAAATACCCCGCTAGTTGGGCGAAATATGCCGTTTCGCCCGGCCCGGCAACGTACGAAAGCGTCGGGAACAGACTGCTCTCCACTACCGGTCTGAGAAGCACGTTTGGGCTCAGTAGCGAGGGGTCAGCCGACTGCCGACTCAAGATGTCTTCCATGGAGAGCGGCGTATCCGATGTCCGAAGCCTGAAGCCATCCCCATCACGGTATAGCCGCTCGCGGCCAGCGGGCCCCTCGAGAAAGAGGTTCACGCCTCCCTCGAGGATCGGTACTTGAAGCGCATAACCGGCAGCCTCCACGGCGTCGGCGGTGCCCCGGAGTACTGATTCGATCTCCTCCGCGCGCGCAAGGTCGTCCAACAGCATCGCTCCAGACTGTCGTTTGACCACCGGATGAGCCGCATCGGTGAAGTACAGGCCGAACCTGCCCAGCAGTTCCTGGAGCACCGTGTGGAAGCCGTCGGCGAGCGTCTGCTCAGCCCCGAACGCGCCTCGAATCAACTCGATGTACGTCGAGCTAAAGTTCGTCGTAGGAAGCAGTTCCAGAAACTGATCCACACACGATTCGACATCCGATCCGAGCGGGATGCGGTGAATGGGCGGGTGCACACCCGGGTCGCGCGCCTCGATCGAGACCCGATGCAGCTCGTTGTCCACGCCGATGACGTCGGTGTGGTTCGCCTCCTCCCAGTCGTGATCCTCTGAAGCGACCCAGAAGAGCGGAATCACCGGCCTTCCCAGCGCATCTTCGAGCGTCTCGGCCAGCCTGACCGTTGTGAGCGCCTTGTGGATGTTATACAGCGGGCCACCGAAGAGCCGCGGTTGCTGCCCGGTCGTGACCATGTAGCCACCCCGCTCGACAAAGTCCTGAAGTCGGGCTGGGTCGGCCCCGGGCGGCGTGATAACACCCTCCGCGGCCCGCTCGCGCGCTGCGCGGTCGAAGCGCTGATCCACCTCGGACGCCTTGGACCGAAAGTCGTCGAGTGAGGTGAAGTGCCGCTCAAAGAACTGTGAGGCCGCACCCTCTCGAGCCACATAGTCCTGCACAAGCGCAGATCCAGAGGGGTGGCCGACGACGAATTCCATGCGTGTGGAGCCTATCGGATGCTGGGTGAACGCGATGAGCGGCGACGTGGATACACCGCATCACCCTTTGTGGTACGGCTCTCCGCGCAGGATCGTACCCGCCCTGTACAGCTGCTCCGCGAGCGCCAGGCGAGCAAGCTCGTGCGGAAACGTCATGGAAGACAGAGAGAGGCGCTTCTGTGCGCGCGCGAGCACCGAGTCATCGAGTCCGAACGCCCCGCCTATCACCAAAGCGACGCCAGCTGATGCCCGGATCGCGTGCTCCTCCAGATACCGCGAGAACGCACGGGAGCCCATTGGTTTGCCGCCCCTCGTGAGCGCTACGAGCTCGAGCTCCGGCGGCACCCTACTCAGTAAACGCTCCGCTTCGGCAGCCTTCACGCTCTGCCCATCCTTGGCACCTCCCCTCGCACCCGCGGCGACCTCCTCGATCGACAGCTTCCAATACCGCCCCGCTCGCGCCTCGTAGTCGGCCACCACAGCCGTGAGGGGGCCCTTCACCTTCCCCACGACCGCGACGAGCACCCTCACTCGTCTTGACTCCACACGGCGGTCAGCGCGGCCGCGACACCGTCCTGGCCCGACTCCCAACGGATCTCCTGGAGTAAGACCCTCACGTCTCCGAGATGCTCTCGGTGAGCGACCAGCTTCACGGCGTCCTTTTCCGTGACCACCAGCGTGCGACCGTCTGCGCGCGCGCGCAGCCTCACCGCATCGGCCCGGCGGTACTCGTAGTGATCGGGAAACGCGATGAGCTCCACGTCCCCCTCGATCGCGCGAGCGACACTCTGGCGGAAGTCGTCCGGGCGAGCCACGCCCGCGGCCGCCAGCACGTCGCCACTCGCCGCACACGCAGGGTCCCCAGACAGATCGCTCCACCCGGCAGCCGCCAGATGGATCACAGCCGCGCGGGTACCCGGGGCGAACGAGTGAATCCGCCCAGCGAGTGCCTGCGCCTCCTCTGACGAGGCGATCCTTCGGGTCACGACGATCACATCAGCCCGGCCCAGAGACTCCGGGGGCTCGCGGTACGGCCCGCGGGGAAGAAGCCGCCCAGGGAAGCCGTCCTCCGCGGCCAGCAGGACGATATCGAGGTCGCGCCATAGACGCCGGTGCTGAAATCCATCGTCGAGTACCGCTACGTCGGCGCCGCCGGCCCGGGCCTCCCTTGCGCCTGCCACCCGATCCTTGTCTGCGATAACGGGCACGTCGGGATTCCAGCGGGCATGCAGCATGAGCTCGTCACGGCCGTAACCGCGGCTCAGCAATGTGGCGCTGTGCCCCTGCGCCTGCAGCCACCGCGCGACCCAGGCTGAGAGCGGAGTCTTCCCAGTGCCTCCGACCACGAGGTTGCCTACGGATACGACCCTCAACCCCTCTATGCGTACGCCGTGACGGCGATCATACCGGGCGTTCGCCGCAGCGATCGCGATTCCATATGTGCCCTCGAGCGGCACCGTGAGGATCGAGACGACCTTACCTGGAAGTCCCGCTTGGCCTGTCCAGACGCGTCGCAGCAGGGCACTTCCTGGGGCCGTCATGGCCATGCCCCGTCCGACCCGCGTGGCTTGGCGGGCGGATCGACGCCCCCTGGGTTCAGGCGGGAGGTCGCCGCGTTCAGGTCGGCCCCGATCTCTCGAGCGAGCCGAGAGAGCTCGTCACGTGTCGCGCCTCGTTTCACGTAGCGTGGGGGCAGGTACTCGATCCTAATCTTGGACAGCGGCTTCGGCACCAGGAAGCCATCCCAGCTCCGGAAGCGCCATCCGGCCGAGGCGCCCACTGCGATCGGCACCACCGGAATGCCTGTCATCTGAGCTGCCGCCAAGGCGCCCGGCTTGAAGACACCGATCGGGCCGTTGGGGCCGTCGGGGGTGACAGCCAGGTCCTTCCCAGCCCGTGCTGCGCGGACGAGCCCCTTCAGACCCTTCATGCCACCCCGGGTGCTCGACCCCCGCACGGTTCGGAAACCGTTGTGCTCTATCACACGCGTAACGTACTCCCCATCCGCATGCTCGCTGACCAGAACGACAATGCCCTCCCGGCGGTGATAGTGAATGAGTGGTAAGAGTTGGCCATGCCAGAACACGAACATCACGGGCGTGCCCGAGCGTCGGAAGTACATGTAGCTCTCAGCGCCGGACCTCTCCATCCGTATCGTCGTGAACAGCGCGCCTACGAGTCCCGTCCCAAGCACTCCGGCCGCCTCGAACTTGAGGTCGCTCATGCGCTCGCTCTGTCCATGAGCTCCACACCGATGTCCACGACCCGGTCAGCGACACCTGTTGCGCCCAGGAGCGCCTCGATGTCGGCCAAATCGTGCAGTTGCTGCTTCCGCTCCGTCCCCGACTCCTCGAAGAGCGGGAGAAGGCTCGATGCGATCTCGCTGGCTTTGGCCTCCGACTGAATCAGCTCCGGCACGATGGCCCGATCTGCCAACAGGTTGGGGAGCGACACGTGGTTCACGCGCAGGACGCGCTTGATCACCGCCCAGGATGACGCCGACGTGCGGTAAGCGACGACGGTAGGCGTCCTCTCCAGAGCGGCCTCGAGCGTCGATGTCCCCGCCTTGACCAGCGCGACCCGGGCGTGGCGCAGCAACGCGCGGGTATCGTCGACGACCGCCACGTCGAAGCCCTCGAACAGGCTCGGAGGCAAAGCATCAGCCCTCGACACGACCGGCAGAATATCCGGTCGCGAGTCGGTCACGAGCGCAGCGGCGTCGAGGAAAAGGGCAAGGTGCTGATCTATCTCCTGCGGCCTCGATCCCGGCAGGAGCGCCAGGATCGGGCGGGTGGGATCGAGCGCAAACGTACGTCGGAATGCACGATCCTCAGGCACGTCGTCGGCCCGATCGAGGAGCGGGTTGCCCACGAAGGTCACTTCGGCCCCAGCGGCTCGCAGGGCCTCTGTCTCGAACGGGAAGATCGTGGCGATGTGATCGGTGTCACGTGCGAGTGTGGCGGCTCGCCCTGGACGAGAGGCCCAGATCTTCGGCGCGACGTAGTACAGCACAGGCCGGCCGCGGCCAGAGGCCGCCCGCGCGACGCGCATGTTGAAGCCCGGGAAGTCGATCAGAATGACGAGGTCGATGGCGAGAAGCGCCTCGTCGACCCTCCTGAGCAGATCGCGGAACTGCTCGAGCCTCGGCACGACCTCGGCGAAGCCCATGACCGCGAGTTCATCGAGTCCGGCCAGGAGCTCCACTCCCTGGGCCGCCATTCGTGGACCTCCTGTCCCTATCAAGCGCGCTCCAGGGAAACGCCGGCGGAGGGCCCGAGCGACGTCCGCGCCGTAGCCGTCGCCAGACGCCTCCCCCGCTACCAGCATGACCGCCGGCGGCGCCCCGTCAGACCTTCGCTCCCGCCGACGGCCGTTCGTGACCATCAGTCGCCGACTAGCGGACGCTATCCACTAGAAGCGCCAGCCGAGATACCAGATCACAGCTACGGTGAAAGCGAACAACGAGATCAGGCGCGGGGACTGCATTCCCTTTCGCGCGTCGATCCAATTCTTCTTCCGCCTGCGGCGCACCTTGATCAGTGACATCGTCGTTTCAAGTCCTCAGGTTGTGATGCCGCGCTCGCTCGCGCGGATGAACTCGATGAGATGGAGCACCTCGGGAATCTTCGGCGCTTCCGCTTCAGCCCGCTCGAGCGCGTCCTTGAGCGCTCCGTCAGACTGAAAAATCACCCGGTACGCCTGCTTGAGAGCTCGACGGACGTCCTCCGAGAAACCACGCCTCTCCAGACCCACCGAGTTGAGACCGTAGAGTTTGGGAGGGTTCCCCGCAACGCGACAATACGGGGGTATGTCCTGCGGCACCCTCGATCCTCCGCCGACGAACGCGTGGGCTCCGATGCGCACGAACTGGTGAATCGGTGTCAGGCCCCCGACGGTCGCCCAATCCTCGATGAGCACGTGGCCGGCCATGTTCACGGAGTTCGCCAGGATCACGTGGTTTCCGAGCTCGCAGTCGTGTGCGACGTGACTGTAGGCCATAAGGAGGCAATCGCTGCCCACGATGGTTCGCCCAGAGGCACGGGTTCCGCGATTCAGCGTGGCGAACTCGCGAATCACGGTGCGAGCACCGACCTCCAGCACGGTCGCTTCGCCCTGATACTTCAGGTCCTGCGGGTCGGTCCCGAGAACGGCTCCGTTGGCGATCTGGCAATCATGCCCGATGCTCGTGTCCCTCTCGATGAGGACCCGCGGTCCAACGTGCGTGCCCTTCCCCACTCGCACGCCCGGTCCCACGATCGCCCAGGGTCCGACGATGACACCCTCTTCGAGCTCGGCGCCCGAGTCGATGATCGCGGTCGGGTGAATGCGTACCTCCCCTCTGGCCCCCACCGTGGACTCGCTCATCGGTCGACGATCGTAGCCATGAGTTCTGCTTCAGCTACCAGTGCGCCTTCGACGTAGCCACGGCCCTTCATCTTGCAGACCTGCCTGCGGAACTGGAGCATCTCGAGCTCGAAGACGATGGTGTCACCAGGTGTGACCGGCTTCCGCCACTTCACCTTATCGAGCGACATGAAGTACACGACCTTGTCGTTGGTCTCCCCCACCTCGTCCATCAGGAGAAGTCCGCCCACCTGAGCCATCGCCTCGATGATCAGCACGCCTGGCATGATCGGGTGACCGGGATAGTGACCTTGGAAGAACGGCTCGTTGATCGTGACGTTCTTGATCCCGACGATGCGTTTTCCGGGCTCATACTCCGTGATCCTGTCGACCAGGAGCATTGGGTAACGGTGCGGCAGGAATTCCATGATCTTGTTGATGTCGACGATAGCCTCCCTGTTGGTATGCCTGATGTGCGCAGCGATCGCCCTCGCGAACCCGATGTTTCCCGCGTGACTCGGGCGCTCGACCGTAATGTGTGCATCGGTGCGTGCCCCCAATAATGCCAGGTCACCCAGCAAGTCGCCCACCTTGTGTCGCAGGAACTCGTCATCGAAGCGGAGCCCTTCGTTCATGACCCCATTCTCGTCCAGGACGACGGTGTTTTCGAGCGATGCGCCCAACGCGAGGCCGCGAGCGTGAAGCGCATCCTCGTCAGCCCGGAAACCGAACGTACGTGCCGGCGCCAGCTCCGTGCGGAAGCTTTCCGGGTCGACGATGAACGAGCCAACCTGCTTTCCGATTGCCCGATGATCGAAGTCGATCGTCGCCTTAACCGTGAGCCCGCTTCCAGGTGATGCGAGGTAGGATTGGCCGTGAGCTCCTGCGACGCTCACGGGCGCCTTCACCTGAATCACGAAAGCGGCCGCGTCCTGCTCCTCGGCGCCCGCATCTGCCAACGCGTCCGCGTACTCGCGGAACGACCCGTCACGGATCGGCACCTCCGGCCCGTCCAGTTCCACCGTGGCGTTGTCGATACGAGCCGAGGAGAGCGCAGCCATGAGATGCTCGACCGTCGCCACCCGCACTCCCTCGCACGAGAGCGAGGTCCCCAACTCTGTACCGTCCACATGGTCGAGATCCGCGGGAATGTCCGGAGCACCCTCCACGTCGGTCCGACGAAAGCGGATACCGGTTCCCGGCCCCGAGGGTCGCACCGTCAGATGGGCGTTTTCCCCCGAATGGACGCCGGGCCCACTCAAGGTGAATTCCTTCGCGACGGTACGCTGATTAGGAGGGCTCATTGCGCCAATAAGTTAGCCGGTATGCGCTAGGGTCCGAACGCGAGTCTGGAGACCTCCGCCTCCAGACTCTTCACCCGTTCCATGAGCTTGGGGAGTCGCGCGAGCCCCGCCTGCCGCCGCATTTGCAGGCGATGGGGCCGCGCGGGGTGGCCCGACATCGTTTCGCCCGCAGGAACGTCGCGCATGAGCTTGGTCGCGATCGCCAAACGGGCGCCATCACCGATCTCGAGGTGATTGCTCACGCCCACCTGACCGCCCATCCAAACCCCCTCCCCGACCCGCGTCGATCCAGCGACCCCGACGAGTGCGGCGAACAGTGACCGGGCTCCCACGCGCACATTGTGAGCCAGATGCACCAGGTTGTCCGTCTTGCTACCCCGCCCCAAGACGGTGTCCCCGAGCGAGCCGCGATCGACCGTAGAATTCGCGCCGATCTCGACATCGTCCTCGATGATGCAGCGCCCGACCTGGGGCATCTTGAGATGTTCGCCATCCACCAATGTGAATCCGAAGCCGTCGGATCCCAGCCGCGACCCGGAGTGAACCACCACACGATCGCCAAGAACCGTGTCGTGATACGTGACCACATGCGGGTGAAGGATGCAGTCACTGCCCACCGAGGTATTGCGCCCGATAACACAGTGCGCGCCAATCCTCGAACCGGTCCCGACCCGTACCCCGTCCTCAAGGACCGCGTATGGGCCGATCGACACGCGCTCACCGATCTCCACTCCGCGCCCCAGGACCGCTGTCCGGTGCACCTCGACCGGCTGTCGCGGCTCGGGGTGGAAGTGCGCCAGCACCGTCCGGAGCGCGGGGTGTGGGTCGTCGACCACGACCCTGGGGACGTTGTCTCCCAGATACGTCTCCAGCTCCGCCAGTACAAGGAAGGAACTCGCCCGGGAGTCGGGGATGTGGCGGACGTAGCGCTTTGTGGCAAGAAAGGCCATCTGATCCCCTCGCGCCTCATCGACCGGACCGATGCCGGCCACGGTCATATCAGCCCCTGCGGGCACTCGCCCACCGACTAGAGCTCCGATGTCCGCGACCGTCAGCGCCGCGGGTCCATTCTCGCCTTTGGGATCAGTCATGTCTCCGGCCTGCCCTTGCACCTATGGAAAGAAGAGGCCCACAGCGGCACGACTCAGCGCTGTGGGCCTTCCGGTACGATCGCCACCGGGTTGTACCTGAAGGCTAGTTGCCCCCGGGGGCCACTCCTGCCGCTGTCTGGAGCCTGGCGATAATCTCTTCGGTCAGGTCGAGAGCAGGGTCGGCCGAGATGATCGACCCAGCCGCTGCATCCAAGATGAGCGCATAGCCGCCCTCGACTCGAAGCTCCTCGATGATGGCGCTGATCCCGTCCAGGATCGGCTGGACGAGTTCGGCGCGGCGTACGTTGGCGAGCTCGGTCAGCTGATTGGTGCGAGCCTGGTACTCCTGCGCTCTCAGCTGGAGCTGCTGCTGCCGGTTGGCCTTTGCCTCTGGCGAAAGCGTCAGCGACTGCTGCTCGAGCTGCGCCTGCAGGTTGGTGAGTTCAGTCTCAAGCTGCGCGATCTCGTCCTGCGAGTTCTGGACCTCTTGATCGAACTGTGCCTGTGCTTCGGAGGCTCCTGGAGCCACCGCCACGATCTGCTCCGAATTGATGTATCCGATCTTGAGCGTCTGCGCCTCTGCAGCCGCCGCCGTAACGAGTAGCAGGGCCAGCCCCAGGGGCACGCTTGAGGTGCGTCGCATGTGCGTCACTCCGTCATGTTTTTCACTGTTGGACATTGTAGTGGCCTGTAACAGATGAACGTTCGCATTGATCTCGCTGCGCTCGATCGTCTCGCCATCGATCGCGTCGAATCATCGACCCGTGCTGGGGCATCGGCTCGAGCGCCGATGCATCCACTCCGGCGTCGTTCCTCCTCGACCCACGCCTTCGGCGCGGGTGCCCGATAGCCCTGCTATGCCTCGTCGTCGAGCCTGGCCGGAGCGGCGCCTCGCCACTCTCGGTGCTGAACAACCATCCGTTACATGCCACTAGAATCCTGGTCCCATCCGGAAATGGAGCTGCCATCCGGGAGTCGTCTTATCGAATCCATACGCATATTCGATCCCAATGGGTCCGAAGGGCGTCACGAGCTGCATGCCAAGACCCGCTCCTCGAAAGAGGCGAGTGGGGTCGAAGTCGATCGGCTGCCTCCACACGTTCCCGGCATCGTAGAAGAGCGAAAGACCCATCTGGTCGCTCATTCGGAGTGCGTATTCGGCGGTGAAGCTGAAGAACGCGTCCCCGAGGCGATCGATCTCATTGATGCCACTATCCCGTCCCTCCGGGAAGTAGCCCAGCGGCGTGATCGACGTCTCGTCGTAACCGCGCAGGTTTTGGCCGAACTGCACGCCACCCATCCAGAAGCGGTCGAATGGGAAGGCTGACGCGTCGCCGAAGACCGCGCCCGCTCGCAGGGTGAGGCCGAACGCGAAGCGAAGGCCCTGGCTCTCATCGCTTGAGGCGACCTCACCAATCGGCAGCCACCAGTTCGCGTCCGCCAGGATCTTGGTGAAGTTGCCGTTGCCGCCGAGCAGCCCACCGTTGAACTCGATGTTCACGTTCTGACGCGAACCCACGGTCGGAAACAACGGATGGTCGAGCGTCTGCCGGGTAACGCTGAGGGAAAGCTGACTCTGGACACCCGGCGGTCGACCGAAGAGAGACGTGTCGTCGACATCGTCGAACAACTCGTACCTCGTGCGCGAAATACTGTACCCCAGGAACACGCGGCTCACCCGCGAGTTCGGCCACGGAAAGCCGACTCTCGCCCTCGACCCGAGCCTACGCCGCCGTCCAGTCGAGAACTGGAAGAAGCGGTCGCGTGAGTTGAAGACAGACAGGGAGCCAGACAGGAGGGTCTGGAAGAGCGCCGGATCGGTGTAGCTTGCCTCGAAGCTGTTCAGGAAACGACCGAAGTCCCACCGGATGCTTCCGTTCTTGGCCTGACCGAACAGGTTCGGCTGCTGATATCCGAGGAACCCGGAGAGGCCGTACCCGCCCCCGAGAGACGTCCCGAAGTTGATGGACCCCGTCTGCTTCTCGACCACGTTGAAGGTGATGTTGACATCACCATCCGGGGTTTGCTGAATGGACGGGAACGGCATCGGAGCCTCGAAGAAGCCCAGCGAAGAGATGTTCTGGTAGCTCCGCAGCAGGCGGCTCTGGCTGTACACGTCCCCCGGGAGAATGAAGATCTGGTTCCGGATCACCCACTCGTACGTGTACTCGTTGCCTGCAATCGAAATGCGATTTATGAGCGCGGGCGCACCTTCGATGATATCCCAAGCCACATCGACCGTGGGACCTCCACCGTTGTCCGCCGCCCTTTTCGTCACAAGTGGATTGATCCGGATAAATATGTAGCCCTCATCCCTGTACTGCTCTTCGGCCACGAGGCGCGCCTCATCGAACCTGGCCCGGTCGAACACCTGGCCGACGATGCCCTGCTCATCGTTCCCGCCGAAGCCGAGACTGCTCAGAATACCGCCCTGGGCCTCCCCGTAGAGGCTCTCGAGCTGATCGGATTCGAACTGGGTGTTACCCGAGATGGTAAACGACGACAGACGGTACTGCTCGCCCTCGTCCACTTCGACACGCGCGATCGCCTTCCCCGAAGCCGGGTCGATGATCACGGTGTCCGAGACGACCCGGAAGTCGAGGTAGCCGCGAGAGTTGTAGAGAGCCGGAAGGCCCTCGTTGAGATCGAGCCGGAACCGCGCGGCATCGAAGCCACCGGATCGGAACCACCAGAATCCCTCCGGCTGGGTGGACATGGCCCCGTTCAGGTCACTGTCGGAGAGCTGACCGTTACCGATGAACTCCACCTGCGCGACGGTGACCCTTTGACCCTCGATGACGTCGAGGATGACATCGACTTCGTTGCGACCGTCTCCCGTGTCCCGAACCGTCTCATCGACCTGGACGAAGGGGATCCCCTTGGATGCCAACTCCTCGCGTATGTACGCCTTCGCATCCAGAATGGACTGCAGCCTGAGCGGCAAGCCCGCCTGTAGGGCCGTGGTGTCCCGTACCTCACGAACAGACAGGCTCTCGAGGCCATTGATCTGCACGGACCGAACCCGAGGCCGCTCCTCGACCTCGATCACGAGGTGCACCCGCGTAGTTCCTATCGCACGGACGGTGATGTCCCTGAACTGTCCCGTCTGGTACAGCGCCTTGATGCCACGTTGGACATCCCGATACGTGACTTCTGCGCCCACCTGTACACCGAACAGCGAGACGATCGACTGCGACTGGATTCGCTGCGAGTTGCCTTCGACCACAATGGAGTCGACGAAGACCGGGGCCAGCTCAGTCTGCCATCCAGCCACACCTGTAGGTGCAGCCAGGGCCATGATCGCGAAGAAGGCCCCCGCTATCCCGGTGGCCTTCCCGATCCGGTGAGCGGCACGGCGGACTGGCGAGGTCACGTCTTGGTCGCGGACCCCGCGCGCAGCGTAAGTCCCTCCCCATCGGGATTCACATCCACCTCGATCTCCTCGCCGGCACTGAACTCGGCCTCGAGAATCATCTCCGAGAGTGGATCTTCCAAGAAGCGCTGAATCGCTCGACGCAACGGCCGGGCGCCGAACTTCTCGTCATATCCTTCGTCGACCAGGAGCTGAATGGCCGCCGGAGTGAGTTGGATCGTCATGTCCTCTTCTGCAAGGCGCGCACGAACGTCCTCGAGCAGGATGTGGACGATCTCTCCGATCTCCGCCTTCGTGAGGGGATGGAAAACGATCGTGTCGTCGACCCGGTTCAGGAACTCAGGGTTGAACGCCCTCTCGATCTCCTGCTGAACCTTGTCCTTCATGATCTCGTAGCTCGACTGCGGATCAGCTGTATGGAAGCCCAGCCCACCACCCTTCGCAATCTCTCGGGCACCCAGGTTGGACGTCATGATCAACACGGTGTTCTTGAAATCGATCATTCGCCCGTAGTTGTCCGTCAGATGTCCTTCATCCAGAACCTGAAGCAGGATGTTGAACACGTCCGGGTGGGCCTTCTCGATCTCGTCGAGCAGGACAACCGAATACGGACGGCGGCGGATGGCCTTGGTCAGCGCACCCGAGTCCTCGTAACCGACGTAGCCTGGAGGCGCCCCGATGAGTCGCGACACGGAGAACTTCTCCATGTACTCACTCATGTCGATGCGGATCAGTGCATCCGAGTCTGCGAACAGGAACTCTGCTAGGGCACGCGCCAACTCAGTCTTCCCGACACCGGTGGGGCCCGAAAAGATGAACGAGCCGATGGGCCGGCGAGGATCCTTCAGACCCGCACGACTCCGTCGGATCGCCCGACTGATCGCCTCGATCGCGTCCTGCTGACCGACGATCCGCTTATGGAGCTCGTCCTCCATGTGAACGAGCCGCTCGGACTCGGTCTGCTGGATGCGCGTGACTGGCACGCCTGTCCACCGACTCACGATGAACGCGACATCCTCACCGCTGATCTCCGGCCGATGCCGCTTACGCTCCTCCTCCCACGCCTCCTGCTGTTCGCGAATCGACTGACTGAACTCGCGCTCTTCATCGCGCAGTTCGGCCGCACGCTCAAAGTCCTGGTCGCCGATCGCCGCTTCCTTCCGCTGCGCGATCTCCGCGAGCTGCTCTTTGAGTTCCTCGACTTCCGGGGGGGGGACCTGGCTCGCGATCCTGGCGCGGGCCCCGGCCTCGTCGATCACGTCGATCGCCTTGTCGGGCAGGAACCGGTCGGTGATGTACCGGTCCGCCAGCTTGACGGCCTGCTCGAGCGTCTCGTCTGGAATGACGATTCGGTGGTGGTCCTCGTAGTGTCCGCGGAGACCCTTGAGAATCTCCACCGTCTCATCGACCCCAGGCGGATCGACGATTACGGGCTGGAAGCGGCGCTCCAGGGCACCGTCTTTCTCGATGTACTTGCGATACTCGTTCAGGGTCGACGCCCCGATGCACTGCAGCTCGCCGCGGGCCAACGCGGGCTTGAGCATGTTGGAGGCGTCGATCGCGCCTTCAGCGGCGCCTGCGCCCACCAGAGTGTGCATCTCGTCGATGAACAAGATCACGGTCTGAGCCTGCTGGATCTCGTTCATAACGGCCTTGAGCCGCTCCTCGAACTGGCCGCGATACTTCGTGCCGGCGATCACCGCAGCCATGTCGAGAGCCAGGACCCGGTAGTCCTTGAGGGACTCGGTGACGTCGCGTCGCGAGATGAGCTGTGCCAACCCCTCTACGATCGCGGTCTTTCCCACGCCCGGCTCGCCGATCAGGACCGGGTTGTTCTTCTTGCGCCGGCACAGAATCTCGATCACGCGCTCGATTTCCGTGGCTCGCCCGATCGTCGGATCGAGCTTGCCCTTCCTCGCGAGCTCAGTGAGGTCGCGGCAGAAGTGATCGAGCGCCGGGGTCTTGGACTTCTTGTCACCAGGCTTCGTCGTCGAGGGGATGTCGCCCCCGCCGATCCCGGCCGGCTCGGAGGGTGCCACGTCCGAACCCAACACCTTCAGCGTTTCGGCACGAGCGTCGTCCAGGCTGACCCCGAGAGAGTTCAGGACCTGGGCCGCGATGCCCTTCTCTTCCCTGAGGAGGCCGAGCAGGAGGTGCTCCGTCCCCACGTAGGAGTGATTGAAGTCACGGGCTTCGGCCATCGCGAACTCGAGCACCTTCTTGGCACGCGACGTATAGGGCAGCTCACCAAGCGCGATGGTAGCCTTGCCCTTCCGAACCGACTCCTCGACCCGCTCGTGGATCTGCTCGAGATCGACGTTGAGGTTCGTGAGCACAGCAGCGGCCACGCCCTCGCCCTCGCGAATGAGGCCCAAGAGAATGTGCTCCGTTCCCACATAGTCGTGCTGGAGCCGGATGGCCTCTTCACGGGCCATCGCCAACACTTTCCGCACTCGGTCGGTGAAGTTGTAGTTCATCGTCCGTTTGGATCGGTCACGGGAGGGTCCTCTGGCGTGTTTTCATCCAGAGTGACCTCTCCCTCGGTGGCTAGTATACGCCGTACGTATGCCGCACGGTGCGCGTCGCTCTCAGCAGCCGGCAAATCGTGCCCAGCGGCCTGTTCCAGGTGAGCAGGCTGCGTAAAAATCATCATTTTATTGAGCGTGTATACACGGAGCCCGGGGAGTAGTTTCAGACTCAATCCAAGCCGGACTCCGGACAGAAGATTCATCAACTCCTCGAACGACAACGTCCGAGCGTATCGAAGGAGCCCGTATGCTCGCCAGATCTTGTCCTCTGTGACGCCGCGGGCATCCCGGAGCAACACTTGGCGAGCATGGACCTCGTAGTTGATGACCTGGCGAGCAATCTTGTCCAGGTGATCCACGAGGTCCTCTTCGGTCTTCCCGAGCGTGGTCTGATTGGAGACCTGGAAGAAATTTCCCACCACTTCTGAGCCCTCGCCATAGAGTCCGCGGAACGTCAGGCCCACCTGACTGAGCCCCTGTAGGACCTTCCCGATCTCCTTGGTGAGAACGAGTCCCGGCAGGTGCATGAAGACCGAGGCTCGCAGACCAGAACCCACGTTGGTCGGGCAGCTGGTGAGGAACCCGAACTCGTGGTGAAATGCGTAGGGCAGCTCTCGCCCCAGCTCCTCGTCGAGCCGATCGACCATGCGCCACGCTTCCTCGATGCGGAGCCCGGACACCAAGCTCTGAACTCGAAGATGATCCTCCTCATTGACCATGACACTGACGGGATCGCGGCTAGACAAGTGAACCGCCGTGCCAACCGGGGGGCCACTTTCCTCGTCGCCGAGAAGATCGCGCGTGATGAGCCTCCTCTCGAGCAGAATACGCCGTGTACGCGTCGCGATGTCGGGCATCTCGAGGAGCGACCCGTTCGCTAGGGTCTCGGCTCGCTCACATGAGTCCTTGAAGTGCCGCAGCACTGCCTCACGGTCATTCACCCGCGCCCTGGGCCCGAACGCATGCCCCTGCAGATTTCGCGCAAGCCGTACCCGCGTGGAAAGGACGATATCCGCGTGGTCTCCGCTGGCCTCCAGCCAACTGAGACCGTAATCCGGAATCGTGGTGAAGTCGTTCACGCGGGCTCCACAGACCGGATTTGATCTCTCAGTTCTGCCGCTCGCTCGAAGTCCTCCGAATCGACGGCACGATGCAGCTTTCTCCGCAGGCCCTCGAGGCGTTTTTCCATCTCTGAGGCGGTGGGGTCCGGCGGCAGGTAGACCTTGCCCACGTGCTGCGTACCTCCGTGAATGCGTCGCAGAAGACGCCTCAGGTGGGTCTCGAACGTCTCGTAGCAGTGAGGGCAACCCAATCGGCCAGTCTCACGGAAGACGGCGAACGTCAGCCCGCAAAAGGAGCACTGGGTGTCCGGAGCGTCCTTCGAGCTCGGCTCGTCACCCATCTGGGCCAGAAAGTCCGTGAGCGGGAAGCCCGCGCTCTCGGGAGCCGGCTCGAGTCCCTTCTCGGCCGCACACGTCTCGCACAGATGATAGGTAGACATAGCGTCGTTCTCGATCTGCGTCAGACGCACGGATGCGTCCTCGGACCCACAGCTGTCGCAGACGTTTTCAGACATCGACGGTCGTCCACTCTGGTAACACAGGCACACGGGCCGCACCCAATGCGACCCTCATTGCCTGGCTACACCTGAGTCGGCGGTTGGAGCCGTCCGTCCGACATCACCAGAATCCGGTCTGCCCTGTGCGCTAGGTCGGGATTGTGCGTTACGATCACCATGGAAAGTCGGCGGGTGTCTCGGAGCCGAAAGAGCAGGTCGTGAAGGTGGTCGCTGGTGTGAGCATCGAGGTTGCCCGACGGCTCATCAGCCAAGAGTACGAGCGGCTCGTTCACCAAAGCCCTCGCGACCGCGACCCTCTGCTGCTCACCGCCCGAGAGCTGGCTGGGCTTGTGCGAAGCTCGTGGGGCTACCCCGACCTCTTCGAGGAGGTCGCCGGCTTTCTTCCGTGCCTCCCCGAACCCGGCCCCGCCGAGGAGAGCGGGCATCATGACGTTCTCCAGCGCGGTGAACTCACGAAGGAGGTGATGAAATTGGAAGACCAATCCCACGTGGCGATTCCTGGCCACTGCCAGCTCTTCATCCGAAAAGTCAGCCACCGACTGTCCACCGAGCAGAACCTGGCCTGACGATGGTCGATCGAGTGCGCCGAGAAGGTGCAGCAACGTCGACTTCCCCGCTCCACTCACTCCCGTGATCGCGATCGCCTCACCGGTTCCGACGTCGAGGTCGATGTCCTGAAGAACGTCGAGGCGCGTACCGTCGCCACCGATGAAGTTCTTACAAAGCTCTCGGGACGAGAGCGGAGGTGCGGCCTCAGTCATGCCGGATCGCGTCCACGGGCTCGAGTGCCGCCGCCCTCCGGGAGGGGTAGATGGTGGCCAAGAACGAGATCGCGATGCTCGCCGTCACGATCCGCGCCAGGTCGATCGCGCGCAGAGACACCGGGAGGTGATCCACGAAGTAGACGTCAGGCGGGATGCGGATGAGCTCGTACCGCTCGATCGCGACCGAGACGAGCACGCCGAGCACGGTACCCACGAGCGTCCCCATGATGCCGATCCATGCTCCCTGCAGCACGAAGACCCTCATGGTACCGCTACGGGTCATTCCCATCGCCTTGAGAATACCGATCTCCCGGGTCCGATCTGCTACTACCATCACGAGCGTACTGACGATGTTGAACGCCGCGACCAGCACGATGAGACCGAGGATCAGCCCCATGACGATCTTCTCGAGAGCGAGCGCGCTGAAGAGCGCCTGGTTCGTCACGATCCACGATTGTGTGTAGTACGGGAAACCCAATAGCTCCTGGATCTCTTCTGTTACCTCCTGAGCGATGCTGGGATCGGTCGTGCGAATGCCCACACCTCCGACGACACCCGGCTGCGTGATCCCGAGCAGCTCCTGTGAGTCTTCGAGCGTCGTGTACACGTTCTGCATGTCGTAGTCGTACATGCCGGTGGTGAACGTCCCTGTGATCTCGAACTGACGCATGGTGGGCGTGAGGCCACCGAAGATGTCCGCCTTCAGGTTTTCGAAAGAGACGACGAGCACGGTGTCTCCGCTGAACAGCTGCATGCGGTTGGCCAGCTGGGAGCCCATGAGCAGCGGTGCGAGACCGGACTCGGGCCTCGCCAAGTCCAATGACCCCTCGATGATCCGGCGCTCCATGTCGGTTGGCGCCATGCCTGCCGTGTCGATCATGACCCCGTAGAGGTTCGCCGTTTGGGGGTAGAGACCGTCAGTCCCGCTCCGGGCGACCGAGACTTGCGAGAAGATCCACGGCGCCGCCGCGACCACGCCCTCTACCGTGAGTACGTCCTCGACGACCTGCTCCCAATTGTGGAGCCGAAGCGTGGTGCCGGACTCGAGCACGTTCACGTGCGGCGTAGACTCGAGGATCTTCGACTGAAGGTCCTCCTGCATCCCGGTCATCACCGCGATGACCACGACCAGGGCCGTGACGCCCACGGTCACACCGCCAAGCGAGATCCACGTGATCAGCGACAACAGGCCACGTCCCCGCCCCGCCCCCAGATAGTGGCGCGCGATGAACCAATGCAGCCTCCAACTGGAGCCCGGCCCAGGTGGAGCCGTCATTCCTCGGACCTCAAGATCGGGAAGAGGATGACGTCGCGGATCGAAGACTGGTTCGTCACCATCATGACGAAGCGGTCGATGCCAAGCCCGACCCCACCCGTGGGCGGCATCCCGTACTCGAGCGCCCGCACATAGTCGTCGTCGATCGGTTGTGCCTCGGCGTCGCCTGCCTCGCGGAGCGCCGCCTGAGCCTCGAATCGAGCTCGCTGATCAATGGGGTCATTGAGTTCTGAGAAGCCGTTCAACATCTCGGTTCCGTTGAGGTAGAGTTCGAATCGCTCGGTCACCCTAGCGTCCGACCGGTGCACCTTGGCCAGCGGGCTGAGTTCCTTCGGATGATCGATCACGAAGGTGGGTTGGACCAAGTCGGGCTCTACGAGTACCCCAAACAGCTTGTCGATCAACTTCCCTCGACCGGCGCCGTCAAGCTCGGGTACCTCCAACTCTTTCGCCTTCGCGAGGAGCTCGGCGGCGTCCATCTCGTGGACATCGGACCCGAGCGCCTCAGAGAGCGCTCCAACCAGGGACAGCCGACGGAAGGGTGCCTCGAAGACGAGTTCGTTGCCGCCCGAAATCACCTGCCGGGTTCCGAACACCTCGTCCATCACGTGCTGCAGCATGCGCTCGACCAACTCCATCTGAGCGTTGTAGTCCGTGAACGCCTGATACCACTCGAGCATCGTGAACTCGGGGTTGTGCACCGGGCTCAAGCCCTCGTTCCTGAAGTCCTTGGAGATCTCGTAAACGCGGTCGAGCCCGCCGACGATGAGGCGCTTGAGGTATAGCTCGTCGGCAATACGCAGGTACATCGTCTGCCCCAACGCCCTGTAATGCGTTTCGAAGGGTTCCGCCGAGGCCCCACCGTACAGAGGCTGGAGCACCGGTGTCTCGACTTCCAGGAAGCCCTCGCCGTCCAGGAAAGACCGCAACGCAGTAATGATCCTGGAGCGCGTGCGGAAAATCTCCCGCACATCCGGGTGAACCGCGAGATCTGCGTAGCGTTGCCGGTATCGCGTCTCTTGGTCGGCGAATCCGGAATGCTCCACTCGCTCGCCCGTATCCGGGTCCGTCTCGACCTTCCCGAACGGAAGAGGGCGCAGTGCCTTCGTGAGAAGCGTGTACGACTCGGCTCGGACTGTGACCTCGCCAGTCCGAGTCCGGAAGACGGCCCCCTCGACGCCAACCCAGTCGCCCAGATCGAGAAGGCTGAGGCCCTCGAAGGCCTCGTCCCCGATCACGTTCTTCTTCACGTACACCTGCAACGCGCCGGCGCCGTCCTCTAGGTGGAGGAACTGACTCTTACCATGGTCGCGCCAACTGATGATGCGACCAGCGATGGAGGCACGGTGTCCGTCTCCGTCGTCGGTGAGTCCCTCCGAAGCCTCGAGCCCCTCGAAGGCGACGATCACATCGACCGTTCGGTCCCCGGGCTCGAAGCTGTGAACGAAGGGCTCGACCCCAGCCTCACGGAGCGCGTCAAGCTTCTCTCGGCGCACGCGGAGCACCTGATTCAGATCTTCCATGTGTTCTAACCCGCCGCGGAGCCAATCTTCTTCAGATAGGCTTCAATGAAGGGATCGATGTCGCCGTCCATGACTTTGTGCACGTCCGTCAGCTTCAACTCGGTGCGGTGATCGTTGACCATCGTGTAGGGTTGGAAAACGTAAGAGCGGATCTGGTTCCCGAATCCGATCTCGGTCTTCGTCGCTTCGAGCACCGCACGTTCACGCTCCTTCTCCTGAAGCGCGTGCTGATATAGCTGCGCCTTGAGCATCTTCATGGCCGTGCTGCGGTTCTTGTGCTGTGAGCGCTCCTGCTGGCATGTGACCACGATCCCCGTCGGATGGTGCGTGAGCCTCACGGCCGAGTCGGTCTTGTTTACGTGCTGGCCACCTGCGCCCGACGCCCGATATGTATCGACCCGGAGATCCGATTCGTCGATCTCGATCTCGATGTCGTCGTCGACCTGCGGATATACGAAGACGCTCGCGAAGGACGTGTGCCGGCGCGACTGCTGATCGAACGGGGAGATACGCACCAGGCGGTGGACTCCCCCCTCGGCCTTCAGATAGCCGTACGCACTCTCGCCAATGATCTCGAGCGTGGCGCTCTTGATGCCGGCCTCTTCCGCAGGCTGCAGGTCGAGAATCTGGACCGCGAAGCCCCGCCGCTCGGACCAACGGGTGTACATGCGCATCAGCATCTCGGCCCAGTCCTGCGACTCGAGCCCCCCCGCGCCGGGGTGGATCGTAACGATCGCCTCTCTGTGGTCGTCGTCACCCTGAAGCATCGTCCGCAGTTCCAGCGCTTCGAGGCCCGTGGCAAGTCCGTCGAGGCCCCGGGCAAACTCCGACTCCAGCTCCGCGTCATCCTCTTCCTCGAGGAGCTCCGCGAGCGCACGGAGTTCGGACACCCCGTCGTTGAGCGTCGTCCACGGCTCGACCCAGCGCTTGATCCGATTCGACTCGTCGATCGTCCCCTTCGCCTGGTCCTGGTTATCCCAGAAACCGGGCTGAGCCATATCGCTGTCGAGTGCAGCTAAGCGTGCTTCGCGTGCATCCAGGTCAAAGGTACCCCCTGAGCTCCCGGACCTTCTCATCAAGCTCACCGAGCCGGTGGATCTGTTCTCTATTCATCGCTCGCTGGCACTGAAGAGGGAGAGGATGCGGCAACATCGACCGCAACAGCGTGGTCGGCCAACGCGAGAGGGGCCGCCCGGTCCAGACGGCCCCTCCGCTGACCTCGTGGAAAATATACCGGCCGCCTCAGGCCATCAACGGCCTCGCGACGGGCGGAGCGTGTCCGTGGGAGCCCCTAGAAGAGGGATTCTCCCTTGGCGAGCACATCGTTGAGAGCCTCTCGCCAGAACTCCTGGCCATCGCCCTCCGCCATCTCTGGTCCGACCTGCTCAATGTACTCCTTCCAGGACTTGTCGATCTCGTCCTCGAAGTCGTCCTTCAACGTCCCACTGGCGAGCGCTTTCTCGTGCCGGTCCGGGTTGTACATGACCATGTCGGAAACCAGGACGCGGGCTAGCTGCTTGGCCTTGTCCTTCGGGTCTCGCTTGCCGAACGTGAAGCCCGACGCCGGGGCGGTAGGCGCTTCCTCGGCCGGCTCCTCCGCGGCGGGTCTCTCTAGTTCGGGCTGCGCGAAGGCCATCGTCGCCTCTTCGCCTTCCGGTTCGGCCAACGACACTTCCTCCGCCGCCGCAGGCTCGGCGACCGATGATTCTTCCGCTTCGGTTTCGGGCGGGGCAAACGACATCTCGACTGTTTCGGCCTCGGTCTCCGGCTCTGCGAACGAGATCTCAGCTTCCTCGGAGCCCACCGCCGGGAACGACACCTCTTCTGCGGCGTCCGGCTCCGCGAACGTGATCTCCTCTTCGACCGCTATCGCTTCTACGTCCGGCTCGCCGAACGAGACCTCTTGTTCATCAGTCTCGGCGCCTGCCTCGACATCGGGCTCGGCTGATGAGATCTCTTCCCGGTCGCCCTCAGCGAACGGGGCCTCGGTCATGCCTTGGTCGTCCTCGGCGGCTGCCGAGTCGACCTCGCCGAGCGAAGGTTCTTCGCCCTCCCCATCTGGCTCAGTCGCGTCCGTGTCGGTCGCAGCCTCCGGCTCGTCCGCAGAAGACTCGTCCGGGGGCGCCCGACCGGCCGGCTCACGATTGTGGCGCTGAACGGCAGCGCGTCTCCGATCCTCCAGGACATCGAGAGAGCGGTGAAAGGCGGCTGCCAGGTCGGAGACCGGGTCGGGAGCAAGATCGTCGATGGGCGCTGGGCGCTCGATGCGCAATACGTGACCACAAGAACTGCAACGTGCGTTTACGCCGGCCTCGGGGATCTTCGCCGGATCGACCGGAAAGGACGCCGCACACGACGGACACTCGACTGTCATGACCATGGTAGGTTGGGTTCAGGTGTTCGCTTCGGGTGGCGCGCCTCGTGACGGCCTGACGGCCGACCTCTCTTCATCTTCTGCAGATGCGGTCTCCAGAGTCGGCGATTGGTGGCGACGGTCCACAACGTACTTGGAGCCCGGCAGGGACTTGGCGTACGACTTCATCTCCGCCGCCAACTCGCTGATCATCCCCGGATGGTCGAACGTCTGGAATTGGTTCGTTACCACGCCAATCGACAATGCCATCAACGGGATCCGATGGATGTTTCCGCGGCGGTCCTTGCCCAGGAAGTATCCCGCTCGTCGGTCCTCTTCGGTGTACTGATAGGGAATCAACTCGTCGAAGAGCTGGATGATCTCGTCGCAGGTCACTTCCAAGTGCTCGACGGGGACGTTGAAGATGAAGTCGTCCCCTCCGATGTGCCCGACGAATCCCCCGGGAGCCAGACCCCGAACGATGTCGCGTAGGATCCTCGACAGGAGTCGGATGACGCTGTCCCCGAACGCGTACCCATAGCGGTCGTTGAACTCCTTGAAGTGGTCTAGATCCGCGTAACAGACGCCGAAGGTCTCCCCGGAATTCAGACGCGCCTGCATGTCCCGGGCGATATGGTTCGTACCGGGCAGGCGGGTGGTAGGATGGACCGACACATCTCGATCCGCCCGCTTGAGCACCTGCTCCAGTCGGAGAAGCTTTTCTCGGGCCGGGAGCATGTCCTGAACCACCTCGTCGGCGCCGACCGCGAGAAGGTCCGAGGACCCACTAGCGGATCCGGAAGCGCCCACGATCACGACGAGCGGAACAATGCCGGTGAAGGGGTCCTCCTTCAACGTCTGCACCAAGTCCACGACCTCGGCTGAATCCGATTCCGTCTCGATGATCAAGCACGCTGGAAGCGTCCGGTTCAGGAGCGCCCGCACCATCGGGGCGTCAGGCACCTGCACGACTTCAAGCTCATTCTCCCCTGTGAACTGGGAGACGAGCGGAGAGGGGTCGGTGAAGCCCAAACCGAAGTAGAGAACGGTTGTGTCCGTGGCCATGCGACTCGTGCGCGGAGGCTCAGAGGACGGCGATGTGCCGTGATGGCGACGTCGGAACGGACGCTGAGGTTACTGCGCTGCCGCCGGCAATGTCAATTGGGCGGTGTGAGCTTCCGGAGAAGCACGAAGTCAATGTGGCGGGCTTCTTTGTCAACACGGGCGACCTGAACGCTCACGCGGTCCCCCAATTGATACCGGCGGTGTCCGCGTTCTCCCACCAACGCGTACGTCGCCTGATCGAGTCGATAGAAATCGTCATCGAGACCACTGACATGCACGAGACCGTCCACAAAGTATCGGTCCAGGGTCACGAAGAGCCCGAAGGAAACCACCCCCGAGATCTGGCCTTCGAAGTCCTCACCGAGATGCCGTTCCATAAACTCCACTTTCTTTAGGTCTATCGAGGCGCGTTCGGCCGCGTCAGCGGCGCGCTCACGCGCGCTCGTGCGTTCGGCGATCGAGCGCAGTACGTCTCCGTCCCACTCCCGAAGGCCATCCCCGAGAACGAGCGTGCGCGTGACTTCCCGGTGGACCACGAGGTCGGGATATCGCCGAATGGGGCTCGTGAAGTGTAGGTAGGCGGTGGAGGCCAGTCCGAAGTGGCCGAGGTTACGCGGATCGTAGCGAGCCTTCGCCAAGGACCGGAGCACCACACGCGATACCAGCGCCTGCTCGGGGCGGCCCTGCACCTGGTTGAGGAGGTGCTGAAGGTCCCGCGGCTTGAGCGCCTTCCGGCCCGGCAAGCGGTGGCCGATTCGACCCAGCAGTTCGCGGAGCTCGTCGGCTCGCTCGCGTGCGGGCGGTTCGTGGACTCGGTAGAGGGTACCCACGTCCTGCGCCTCCAGATCACCGGCGACGACCTCGTTGGCCAGGATCATGAAGTCCTCGACGAGTCTGTGGGCATTCAGCCGGGGGCGACGCAGAATGTCGATCGGCTGACCCTGGTCATCGAGGACCACCTTCGCCTCGGGGACATCGAGATCGAGAGCCCCGCGCTCGGAGCGCTTGACGCGGAGATGTCGCGCCAGGTCGTCGAGGGTGCGAATGGCGCTATCGACCGCTTCGTCGATTCGAGCGTTGCCATCCAACACCGCCTGCACCTCTTCGTACGCCAACCCGTGGGCACTGCGAATGCGGGTCCGCTCGTACCGGCGGCCGTGAACAGAGCCCTGGCGATCCATTTCCAGAAACAATGACACCGCGAACCTGTCGACTCCCGCGCGCAGCGAGCATACATCGGCCGAGAGCGCTTCGGGAAGCATTGGAACCGTCCGGTCGACCAGATACACGCTCGTCCCGCGCGCGAGCGCCTCGATGTCTACAGCTCCGGCCTCTCGCACGAAGTGGGCGACGTCCGCGATGTGGACGCCCACCTCGAAACGGTCCGGGCCGAGGGGCTCTACTGACAGGGCGTCGTCGTGATCCTTCGCATCCGCCGGGTCGATGCTGAAGACCAGTAGGCCGGTACGGTCCACCCTGTCTGAGCCCGGATCGGCCATCCCGGCCAAGGCGGCATCCTCGGCGGCCTTCGACACTTCGACCGGAAAGTCGAGGGCCAACCCGAAGCCGTGCGCTACGGCGAGTACGTCTACTCCGGGATCCGAGATCGGGCCGAGCACCTTCTCCACGACGCCGACCGGTCCGACGCGGCCTTCGCCATACGACTCCACACGAACCACCACGACGTCCCCGTCCTCCGCATCGGCGGCTGAGCCGTGTGGAATCAGTACGTCCTTCCTCATGCTCGAATCCAGAGGGACCACGAAGTTCAGGCGCTTCCTTCGATGCAGGGTCCCCACGAGTGTCTCTCTCGAACGCTCGAGGACCTTGATCACTCTTCCGACCGGGCTCCGGCCTCGTGGCCTTGCCTCGATCCGCACCACGACCCGGTCGCCGTCCATAGCTGTGTCAAGCTGGTTGGCCGGGACGAACACGTCCGCCACTCCCGAGTCAGGGCGCAGAAAGCCGTCGCCGGCCCGGGTCAACGAAATGACCCCGGCGCACAGCTCAAGACTGGCTGAAACCGCGTATCGGTGCCCTTTGACCCGAAAGATCTTCCCGGCCTTCTCGAGACCGGTAAGCAACCGCTTGAAGCCCCGGTAATCATGGGTGGGGATCCCGAGCGTACGCGCGATTTCCTTGGCCTTGAGCGGGCCTCGGTCCGACGCCGCGAGGGCTTGCAGAACCCGCTCCTCTCCAGGTTTCTTCTTGTGTCTCAATGTCCGCTCACCAGGCTCAATTCACTAGAAACGAATCGAGAACGTCACGTGGACCGGCTCGGTCTCCCCGGTCAGCGTGGACACGGCCAGCGACTTGGCGATTGCCAAATCGAACCGCTCGTATCGGAGTCCCAGGCCCACACGGGCTCCGTCCTCCTGATTTAGGTCGCTGAACACGTACCCGGCGCGCAAGAAGAGCGCGTCTGCCTGCCCAGCGATCAATTCGCTGCCCATATAGAGCGAGAGGGAGCCGGGGTCACGAAGGCGGTCCTGAAGCTCGATGGAAAGCCATCCGTGAAGGTCTTCGTCGTCGGTGAGTAGGCTGATGAGGTCGACTGCCGTCGCGACGCGCACACGCGCGGGCAAGGGATCGGCTTGCTGGGCGTTCAGGACCTGGAGGCGTGGGCCGAGGTGGGCCACCATCGCGCCCACTCGAACGCTCGGGTAAGGCTGGACCTGCAGACCGGCGTCCACCGCGTACGTGGTGGCCGTGGTTCCGACATCGGGGCAGAACGTCCCGCGACAAGCCGTCCGGAATTGGACGAGCTTGAAGCTGACGCCGACCGCGACCCGCTCGACCAAGCGGGCCGCAGCCGACACGATGCCCAGGTGGTTTCGAACCGTGAGCGTGCCGAGGAAGTTTCCATCCCGGTCCGTCAAATCCTGCCCACCCACGTCGTGCAAATAGTATGAGGCACTCAAGGCGCCGAGCCCGGGCTTCGCGAACAGGGCCGAAACCGCCGTGCCCGTTCCCGCTACGTTGTCGCCTCGAAAAAGCACGACCTGACTCTCGTCCACGCGAGCCAACCCGGCGGGGTTCCAGAACGCTGACTCGATGCCGTGCATCGCGGTCATCGCTCGACCCAGCGACACTGCTTTGGCACCCACTGGGAGCAGCAGGAAGAGAGCGCCTTCTGTCCTCGGAGCGTCTGGAGCCTCCCCGGGGCCGTCCTGAGCGGACAGCGGGAGGCCGACGGCAGCGGCTAGTGAGAGCAGAAGGAGGCTACGAAGTGGGCCGTTCATCATCCTCGGGGAGGCGGAAACCCAATTGGCCGAGATAGGCACGGTTCTTACGCCACGCCTTCAGGGGCTTTACCCAGAGATCGAGGTACACGTGCTCTCCGAGAAAGTGCTCGATCTTCTTTCTGGATCGTTCGCCCAGCTCCCTGATCGCGGCGCCCTTCTTGCCGATCAGAATCCCCTTTTGCGACTTCCGCTCGACGAAGACGTCCATGTGGATGTAGATGGGGCTCTCGCCCTCTCGGAAGTCCTCGACATGACAGAACGTCGAATAGGGGATCTCCTGGTGGTAGAGCTCGAAGATCGTCTCTCGAACGAGCTCAGCGACGAAGAAGCGGACAGGGTCGGACGCGATCTCGTCGGCAGGGTATAGGAACGGGCTCGCGGGCAAATCCGATCGGACGCCCTCGAGTAGTTCGGCTACGCCTGTACCGTCCGCCGCGGATATATGGTAGACGGTCCCCTCGAGAGCCTGGCCAACCTGCCCAAGCCACTGATCCCATACCTCGAGCCGCCCAGCCGAAGCCTCGTCGATCTTATTCAGCGCGATGTGGAGCGGCGCGCGCGAGTCGGCAAGAGGCTCGACAAAGCGAGCCGTCTCGGTGGGCTTGGGCGGCCGCGTCGAATCAATCACCAGAAGAATGACATCGGCCTCGGCGAGGGCCTCCAGTGCCGCGCCCAGCATGGCTCGCTGCAGCAGATCCTTCGCCTCAAGGAGCCCCGGCGTGTCGAGGAAGATCAACTGGTCCGACCCCTCGGTGAGGATCCCCGTAACCCTTTGCCAGGTCGTCTGAGCCTTGGCGGTCACGATCGAGAGATGCTCACCGATGAGCCGGTTGAGAAGCGTCGACTTCCCCGCGTTCGGCCTACCCACGAGCGTCACGTAGCCAGCACGGGTTTCCACGTCTCCCTCCCTCGCCTCGCTCAGCCCTCCCGAGTCAGTCGTCGTCGTCACGTTGAATTCACTCGAAGTCGCTCTCTCCGCTTATACGGCCACCACATGGTGGGCTAGCGCGTCAATATAATGCCCCCTTTTGGGAGGACCGTTGCTCAGAGCGGCCGAGCGCGTGTCCCGAAGGCCCGTACCCCTATTTCCGCGATCCCTGAGGCGCAGCCGAAGCAATCGGCGCAGGACGTCGTTGGGCCGCGGACTCGCTCGCTGCGACGTAGCCATGCTACGCCTCACTCGGCGCGCCTTGCCCGCCTACTCGTGCACTCGATTTGAACGGTCCCCAACCCCCAGAGTCGCCCGGGATATGTGCACCAAACGCAGAAACCCCCAGGACTTTGCAGTCCTGGGGGCTCCTAGTAGAAAGCCGGCGGCGACGTACTCTCCCACCGGGCGACCCCGGCAGTACCATCCGCGCGGTAGAGCTTAACGGCCGTGTTCGGGATGGGAACGGGTGTAGCCTCTACGCCATAGCCACCAGCAAGACCAGCGGGCCACTGAAATCGGCGCAGGGCGGCGTTGGGTCTTCGCTCCCTCCCTGCGAAGTGGGATTTACCCACTCCTTCGGTCGGTCGCTGGACCCGCCTAGCCTTGCATCCGATTTGAGCGGCCCTTTTCGGAAACCGCTCAACCCAGAAGCCCGGGAAAGCTGATAACATCGGTCGAGAGAGTAAGAGCCTAGCTGTTACGGCCGCAGAGACTCCCGAAGGAGACCTGCAACTTGGTGTGCTGGCTGGAGGGAGGAAGTCGGTCAAGCCTCACGGGCGATTAGTACGGCTCGGCTTCACGTGTTACCACGCTTCCACCTACCGCCTATCAACGTACTCGTCTCGTACGGCCCTTCTGAGGGTCCAAAGACCCTGGGAGTGCTCATCTTGGAGTAGGCTTCCCACTTAGATGCTTTCAGCGGTTATCCCTTCCCGACGTAGCTACCCGGCGATGCCCCTGGCGGGACAACCGGTACACAAGTGGTCGGTCCTTCCCGGTCCTCTCGTACTAGGGAAGGCTCTCCTCAACACTCCAACGCCCACGACGGATACAGACCGAACTGTCTCACGACGTTCTGAACCCAGCTCATGTACCGCTTTAACGGGCGAACAGCCCGACCCTTGGGACCTTCTCCAGCCCCAGGATGCGA